>Ga0210400_10001950_pt1 | contig 19785 bp, 18 predicted proteins | sample IncBWH26MmetaG_FD_155456 | JGI IMG/M metagenome (GOLD analysis project Ga0210400, IMG submission 155456) | Forest soil microbial communities from Barre Woods Harvard Forest LTER site, Petersham, Massachusetts, United States - Inc-BW-H-26-M | ecosystem: Environmental > Terrestrial > Soil >...
ACCTACCTGAGTATAAGGGCTGCGGTTAAAGTAAACGGGGTAAATTACCTGAGACTTGATTACCCGGTAATGAGGGGATGCGATACAACGCTTCCTTTAACGCGCGGGCAGGTGCTGCATTTAAAACCCGTTTATAAATATTTCAATACAACGGTATTTCCTTTCCTGGAAGATTTTGAAAACTTCGGGGTTAACATAAAAAACTCTGACCCTACGGATACTTTTTGTACCAGAATAGATACAGCCAATGCCTATTTCGGATCTAAATGCCTGATGATACGGCTTAATTCGGTTTATACAGTTGCCCAGGTTCAATCAACCAACGGGCTTGTTTTACCTACTAACGGGCCCAGTGTTTATTTAGAGTTTAATTATAAAAGCAATATACGTTTTGAAGCAGGCTTAATCGGCTCAAACTCTCCCGGTGTTTTAGGAACCGATCAGCGTTCGGGTGGCGGTGCAAATCCGTCTTCTTCATGGAACAAAATGTATATTGATCTGACCAATTTGGTAAGAACGCCTCCCACTTATTATTGTTATTTTTTATATTTCTATGTGAATACCGGATTTAATGATAACGGAGTGGGAAATCCCCAGATTTTTATTGATAACATAAAACTTGTTCATCAATAGGCAAAAGAATGTTGTTACAGGCAGAAATAGTGACCATAAAAGAAGAACAAACGCAATTGAAAGAAGCGGTTGTGAAGAAATATTTACCTATGAATAAAAAGCTTCAGGCCTTTAAATATCTGGCTTTTGATTTTTTTGCCGCAACTGCTGCATGGGTGTTGTTTTTTACTTTCCGGAAATTTTACATCGAGCACGACCCAGATTGGTATAATAACCTTATTTACAATAAAAAATTCTACACAGGTTCTGCCTTAATCCCGATTTTCTGGTGCATCATTTATTACCTGCAGGGTAATTACGATATGCCGTACCGTCGCTCCAGGCTTAATGAGATGGTGCATACTTTTTTAACTTCTTTGGTAGGAGTTTTACTGTTATTCTTTGTTTTGTTACTTGATGATGAAGTGCAGAACTACCGGAATTATTACACCTCTTTTGCCGTTTTATTCAGCCTGCAATTTGTATTAACAGCCGTGCCCCGTTTTGTTTTATCAAGCATCACCAATACGCGTATACACAAAAGACGTATGGGTTTTAATACTCTTTTAATAGGCAGTAACGAAAATGCCTGGAAAATTTATAACGAGATAGAGGGTCTTAAACGTGGAAATGGAAATATTTTTACCGGCTTCATTCATATTGACGAGCGTAATGGTTTTTCGGAAAAACTGCTTCGTACAGTGCCGCATTTAGGAGAGTTATCCGATTTAACAGCGGTTATAAAATCACATCATGTGGATGAAATTATCATTGCCCTTGAATCATCCGAACACAACGCAATTCAGCATATTTTAAATGATACACTGGATATGGATGTTAAAGTAAAACTGATACCCGATGTATACGACATTCTTTCGGGTTCGGTAAAATTTACGTCTGTAATACACGCACCGTTAATAGAGGTAAGCAGAGAGGTAATGCCGCGCTGGCAGGTAAATGCCAAACGTATTTTTGACGTTTGCTTTTCTATTTTTGTAATTGTTGCATTCAGTTGGTTTTACCTATTGCTTGCGCTTATAGTAAAGCTGACTTCAAAAGGCCCCGTTATTTTTTCTCAGGAAAGACTGGGGTTGAACGGCAAGGCCTTTAAAATTTACAAATTCAGGAGTATGTACATGGATGCCGAGAAGAACGGTCCGGCCCTTAGTAGCGACCATGACCCTCGTATTACTCCCTTTGGCCGTTTTTTACGCAAAACCCGGTTAGATGAGTTTCCTCAGTTTTTTAATGTATTATTCGGGCAAATGAGTATTGTTGGCCCGAGGCCCGAAAGAAGATTTTTTGTAGACCAGATTGTTGAGAAAGCGCCCCATTATAAGCATTTACACCGCGTAAGGCCCGGAATCACCTCCTGGGGGCAGGTTAAGTTTGGCTATGCCGAGAATGTGGACGAGATGATAGAAAGGCTTAAGTACGATCTTTTATACACCGAGAATATGAGCATTATGATAGATATTAAGATTATTATTTACACGGTTCTTATAGTAATTCAGGGGCGTGGTAAATAAATTTTTCAGGATTTACGAAAAAAGGCTATATTTGCCCCCTCATTTATAAGAAATTTAAGTCATGAAACGCACACTTCAGCCTTCCAGGCGCAAAAGAACAAATAAGCACGGTTTCAGCAAACGCATGAGTACCGTTAGCGGCCGTAAAGTTTTAGCTGCACGCCGTAAAAGAGGGCGAAAAAAATTAACCACATCAAGCGAAAAAACGCATAAATAGTTTTTCATTCATCCACATTTAAAGGCCACTTATAGATAAGTGGCTTTTTTATTTGGAAAATTCTTCTATTTTTAGCGCTTCTACAACTTTTTATGTTAAATCGGTTTGCATTTTTTCTCCTATTTATTACCGGTTTAACCGTTTATAGTCAAAGCGTTTCTTCTGATTTGCGGCACGCAAAAAACCTTGTTGCAAGAGGTCATTATTACCTTGCTGCCGATCATTATAAGGAAGCGCTTAAAAAAGACAGCCTTAATAAAAAAGCCAACCTGGAATACGGCTTGTTACTTACCCATTTCATTAATAATCCGGGTAGCGCGGGCACTTATCTGTTGCGTGCCGAGAGACAAAGTAAAAAAGACACTATGCCTGAAGTAATACTCGGAATAGCGAAATATTATCAATCTAAAGCCGAATATGCAGCCGCCATTAATTATTACAAGCGCATGTTCAGTCATATTGAAAATAACCGCGATGGCAGGTACATGGAAAATATAATCAGGCACAGTATCTCCAGTTGCGAATACGGAGCTTCTGTCCCGTCCCAACCGGTTTATAAACGCTTAAAAATTACAAACGCGGGAGCAGGTGTTAACACCATTTTTCCCGAATACGTACCTGTTATAACAAGCAACAATACTGTTTTACTTTTTACCTCCCGCCGCGAAACTAACACCGGCCATAAAATTGATGATAAGGACGGGATTTATTTTGAGGACATGTACATTGCACGCAAAGAGCAAAACCGCTTTATCGATGTACACCCTTTTTCTGAAAAAGATGCTGAAGTTAAAGGAACCAAAAATACCAAAGGGCATGATGCTGTAGTTTCTGTTTCACAAGCAGGCGATAAATTTTTTACCTATCGTAATAATAAAATTTACGAGTCAGATTTAAAAGATGGCAGTTGGAGCAATACACATTTGCTCGATGAAAACATAAACTCGCCCGCCGGAATTCAAAACCATGCTTCAATCAGTCGGGATGAAAGAATAATTTATTTTTCAAGTGACAGACCGGGTGGGTTCGGCGGTTTGGATATTTACAAATCTGAGAAGCAGGCCAACGGCAATTGGAGCCCCGCTGTAAATTTAGGCCCTGTTGTAAATACAAAAGATGATGATGATAGTCCGTTTATAAGTGAAGACGGGCAAACATTATATTATTCTTCAAAAGGTTTACCGGGTTATGGAGGATACGATTTATACCGTTGCATTTTAAACGGCAAAGAATGGGGAGGTCCTGAAAATTTAGGGAAACCTTTTAACACCAGCGGCGATGATATTCATCTGACATTCGGCAAGCGAGAAGGCACAGGTTATTTTTCTTCTTCGCGCGCGGGCGGTTTCGGCGATATGGATATTTATGAAATTCGTTTTGAAAAGCCTTTTGATGATTTTAAAAATGATTCGTTAAGAAGAATTGTGATTCAGGCACCGGACACTGTTTACACAGGCGACACAGTTGTGTTGAGTATTGAATCAACTAAATTACCTCCTTCTGAGTTTACTGCTTATTACTGGCAGGTAAGTGATTCTGTTTTGAAGAAAGAGAGCAATAAAGCAGATTATATTTTTTCCAAACCGGGAAATATTGTTGTGCGTGCACAGGCCGAATTAAACAATAGTAATTTTGATTTGACGGGCGCTGAAAAAACTATTTTTGTAAGTGATAAAAAACCGGTTACCACTGCTTTAGTGAACAATACTTCGAATACCCTGCCTTTACTTGAACCTGTTTATTTTGATTTCAATAAAGCAGATATAAATCCGGCCGGTAGCACTGCGCTTGACCGCAATATAGAAACACTAAGGAAACATGCGGGATTAATGATAGAAATTTCAGCGTATTGCGATTCCCGAGGATCTGCGTCATATAACCGCATGTTATCTCAAAGGCGCGCTATTGCGGCCTTCAACTACCTGAGACAGAAAGGTTTTAATGCGAAGCTGGTGAAAAAAACAGGTTGGTTCGGCGAAAGCAACCCTGTTAACCAATGTGCCGATGGTGTAACCTGTACCGAAGAAGAATACCGCCTCAACCGCCGAGTGGAAATCAAATGGATTGAGGTGAAGAAGTAATCTTGCTTAGTTAAACAACTCCTTTTTTTCATCGGGTATTTTTTTTTTGTATTTTTATATCCAGTGCAAAAGCAATTTATGAAAGCATCCATATTAATTACCGGAGGAACCGGCTCTTTAGGCAAGCAATTAGTAAAAACTCTTTTATTAAATCCTCAAGGAATAAAACGCCTCGTGATATTTTCGCGCGATGAGCAAAAGCAATACCAAATGGCACAAGAATTTCCTTTGTCGAAGTATCCATTCATACGTTATTTTATTGGCGATATAAGAGACTATGACCGGCTTGTAAGAGCATTTGAAGGGATTGATTATGTAATACATACTGCAGCCATGAAGCATGTTCCTATTGCTGAGTACAACCCTATGGAATGTGTTAAAACAAATGTACTCGGTGCTGAAAATATTATCAACGCGGCGCTTATTACGGGCGTTAAAAAAGTAGTTTCATTATCAACCGATAAAGCTGCTGCCCCGATTAATCTTTATGGTGCTACTAAACTCTGTTCCGATAAACTGTTTGTGGCGGCCAATAATATTCGAGGGCATCACGATATAAAATTTTCCGTTGTGAGATATGGTAATGTAATGGGCTCCAATGGCTCAGTGATTCCTTTCTTTATGTCAAAAAGAAAAGAAGGTGTTCTGCCCATTACCGACGAAAGGATGACACGGTTTAATATCACTCTGCAGGAAGGAGTTGATTTGGTTTTGTATGCATTGAATCATGCCTGGGGCGGTGAAATTTTTGTACCGAAAATTCCCTCTTTTAAAATAACTGACCTTGCCAAAGCGGTTGACCCTAAATGTAAATTGAAAATTGTTGGTATCAGGCCCGGAGAAAAAATTCACGAAGAAATGATTACAGAATCTGATTCGTATACAACCTATGACCTCGGTAAGTATTATGCCATACTGCCACAAATGACCGATTGGGATATAAAAAAATATATAAAAGTTTTTAAGGCAAAAAAGGTAATGGAAGGTTTTCATTATACGTCGGGACATAATAGAGAATGGCTGAATGTTAATCAATTAAAGAAACTCATAAAATTAAATATGAGTCTCTGATTAATTTATTCATTATGAACGAACAACAGAAATTTTGGGCGGAAAATTACGCTCGGGAATACATAGAAAAAAACAAGCACTTTGATGCCAAACTCGGGATAAAGGGCTGGGAAGCCATGCTTTCCAAAACTGGAGATATTGATTCTATTCTGGAATGCGGGTGCAATATCGGGCGAAATATTAATTTTTTAAATTCCGTCTTACCCAAGGCAAAAAAATCAATTATTGAAATCAGTGTCCCAGCCTATAAATATGTTACCTCAAATTATTCCCTTGACGAGTCTTTTAATGGTCCGATAGCAGATTCGGAATTTAAAAATGACTCTTTTAATCTCACATTTACAGTTGGAGTTTTAATTCATATTAGTCCCGACGATTTATTGATTAATATGAAAAAATTATTTGATTACAGTAATAAATACATTCTTATTGCCGAGTATTTTAACAGGACTCCTGTTATGATTGAATATCAGGGTCAGCAAAACAAACTTTTTAAAAGGGATTTTGGAAAATTGTTTCTTGAAAATTTTAATGCAGAAATTATTGATTACGGATTCCTGTGGGGGCATATCTATGATAAAGCTGGTTTTGACGATATAACCTGGTGGCTTTTTGAGAAAAAATGAAAACGATATTAATTCGTGCTGACGGCTCTCCACAAATCGGCTTAGGCCATTTAACCAGGTGCATGGCGTTGGCAAATATGCTGAAAGATTACTTCGCGATTATTTTTATTTGTAAAAATATTTCTAAACAGATAGAAAAAGAAATACAGAACCATCGCTTTCAATTATTGAAGATTACGAACGAAACCGGTTTTTTTGAAAAAGTAACCCCACAGAGTATCGTAGTACTGGATGGCTACCATTTTGATATAACTTATCAAAAAAAAATAAAGGAGAAAGGAAGTAAATTGGTTTGTATTGATGATATGCACGATCAGGAATTCGTTGCAGACCTGATTATTAACCATTCTCCGGGAGTCAGCACAAAAGATTATCTGGCACAACCTTATACCCAATTTGCCTTAGGTACGCAATATGCTTTATTAAGACCTTCTTTTTTGTATCAGGCAAAGAAGGAAAGAAAAATTACCGGGATAAAAACTATTTTAATTTGTTTTGGGGGTTCAGACCCGAAAAATCTGACTGAACGCGCATTAAAAATTGTAAAGCAATTTACTGAGTTTAAGAAAATAATCGTAGTTACCGGAGATGCCTATAGTTATGATAAAAACTTGTTAGAAATTACAATATCGGATAGCAGAATTGAATCCCATAAAGCGATTGGTGAAAAGGAAATGCTTGATCTGATGTTGGATGCAGAATTGGCTCTTGTTCCGGCAAGTGGAATTCTGTTTGAAGCTCTTGCTGCAAAATGTCTCATAATCTCAGGGATGTATACTAAAAACCAAGAGAATATATACCAGCATTTTAAAGATGTGAACTCGTTTTTCGATGCAGGAGATTTCTCATCCGAAAAATTAATTGAAATTTTTAATAAGGTTTTCTCATCGAAAGAGTTAATTAAGCAAACTGAGTTTAAAATTGCAGAGGAAAGCATTGTGAAACTCTTTCAACAATTAAGTCTTTCTTATGAGATACATGTTAGGTTGGCTAGCTCTGACGATATTGAATTAACCTATCAATGGTCGATAAACAAAAAAAGACGAGCTTATTCTTCTGAAAAACACATTATGACATACGAAGAGCACGCTGATTGGTTTGCGCAAAAAAGCAGATCAGTTGATTGCTTATTTTTAATTATTGAATATTCAGGGAAACCAGTGGGCTCTTTCAGGTTTGATGGAGAAAATAACCGTTTTAAAATTAGTTACTTATTAGATCCATCGGTTCACAGACAGGGGTTAGGAATCATTTCGCTTTGTACTTGTATTGATTATTTCACAAAAAGCAGTAAATTTAAGAGTGGGTGTATCCTGGAAGGATTGGTTCTAAACGATAATATTGCTTCAGTAAAAGCTTTTCAACGCTTGGGTTTTTCAAAGGAAAAGTATGCAGGCCATTATGTTTTTACAAAAAAATGCCGAACAAATTGATAGAAAAAAATTGAAGCCACTTTAAAATGAACATTGGTTATTTAGCATCCGGACAATTAGGCTTAAGCACATTAAAAGCGTGCGCCGATTTCCTGCAACCTATATTTATTGCTACCGATAGCAACTCCCTGTCGATCATTAATCATTGCAAAGAGAAAAACATTCCATTATTCAAAGGAAATCCAAGAAACGGTAAACTAAAAGAGTTTATGAAAAATAGTAAGACAGACGTTTTACTTTCTGTTAATTATTTGTTTTTAATTGACCAGGAAGTTATTGATCTGGTAAAATATCCCATAAATTTTCACGGGAGTTTGCTTCCTGCTTATAGAGGAAGAACTCCGCATGTTTGGGCAATTATTAATGGAGAGAAAAAAACCGGAGTTACCGCACATATAATAAACTCAAAATGCGATGAAGGTGATATTATGTTACAAAAAGAAATACCAATTGAATTTGAAGATACCGGTGCCGATATCTTAAAAAGATATGAATCTATTTATCCGGAGATGATAAAAGAAATTCTTTTTATGATAAAAGAAAACAAATTACAACTCATTCCGCAAGATCATGCAATGGCTTTTTCGGTAGGAAAAAGAACCCCGGATGACGGTGAGATCAATTGGACGTGGCAAAAAGAAAAGATCAGAAATTGGGTAAGAGCGCAAGCCTATCCGTATCCAGGTGCATTTACATCTCTGGAAGGCCAGAAAATAATTATTGACAAGATCAGCTACTCTGATAATAAGTACAATCAAAATGATCCTGATGGATTAATTGTAAAAGGTTATCCGGAGAACATTGTAAAAACATCAAATGGTTCTGTTAAGCTGGAAGTAGTGAGGGCAAATGAAAAATTGTTAAAAAAAAATAAAGTCCTGGGAAAATGAAAATAAACGATCTCATCATATCCGTAACCGATCCTTCATTTATTATAGCAGAATTATCTGCCAATCATAATGGGAGTCTGGAAACTGCAATAGAGACAATTAAGGCTGCAAAACGTGCAGGTGCTGATGCTATTAAATTGCAAACTTACACAGCTGATACTATAACGATAGATTCTAAAACGGCAGATTTTAAATTAAATCAGGGAACCATTTGGGATGGAAAATATTTTTATGAGCTTTATAAGGAGGCCTATACTCCTTGGGAATGGCATGAAAAACTTTTTCAGACAGCAAAAGCCGAAGGACTGATCTGTTTTTCTTCTCCTTTTGATAAAACAGCCGTTGATTTTTTAGAAAATTTAAATACACCCGCATACAAGATTGCTTCTTTTGAAATTACAGATATTCCACTTATAGAATACATTGCATCAAAAGGTAAGCCCATCATAATTTCCACAGGCATTGCAGAGTTGGGAGATATTGAACTTGCAATTGAGGCTTGCAAAAAACAATACAATACACAAATTGCCTTACTTAAATGTACATCCAGTTATCCCGCCCCGATGGAAGAAGCCAATTTAATGATGATAAGAGATTTAGCTGAAAGATTCGGGGTAATTGCTGGTTTATCAGATCATACAATGGGAATAACTGCGCCGGTTGTTGCAATTACTTTGGGTGCTAAAATAATTGAGAAACATTTTATTCTCGACAGATCTATTGGAGGGCCTGACGCTTCTTTCTCATTGAATGAAAAAGAATTTACACAAATGGTAAAAGCAGTTCGCGAAGCAGAAAAAGCAATTGGTAAAATAGATTATATATTAACCGAAAAACAAAAAAAAGGAAGAGAATTTTCCCGTTCACTTTATGTAGTAGCAGATGTAAAAGCCGGAGATATTCTAACGGAAGAGAATGTACGTTCCATTCGCCCGGGATTTGGTTTGCATCCAAAATATTTACAAAAGGTATTGGGAAAGAAATTTAAACAAGAAGCAAGCAAAGGAACCCGTTTTTCTTTAGACCTTGTGCAATAAGAAAGCAATGAACAAGAAAACAATAGCAATAATTACAGCGAGAGGCGGAAGTAAAAGAATTCCGAGGAAGAACATTAAGTTGTTTCTTGGGAAACCAATTATTCAATACTCTATTGAAGCAGCTATTCAATCGGGGTGTTTTGATGAAATAATGGTTTCAACCGATGATGAAGAAATTGCAACAACTGCGACAAAATACGGGGCGAAAATTCCTTTTATGCGCTCCGAAAAAAATTCGGGCGATTTTTCTACTACGGCAGATGTGATAACGGAAGCTCTAAACGAATATAAAAGCAGAGGAGTTGAATACCAATTTGCCTGTTGCATCTACCCCACAGCTCCTTTTGTTACAGCTAATAAACTTAAAACAGCCTTTGAAAAACTGGTTTCAAAAAACGCTGTATCTGTTGTACCTGTTGTGAGATATGGCTTCCCCATCCTCAGATCATTTAAAATGGAAGGCGAATTTGTGAAATTGAATTGGCCGGAACATATGAATTCCCGCTCTCAGGATTTACCTCCTGCCTTTCATGACGCCGGGCAATTTTATTTTTTGGAAGCCACTCATTTCATGGAAAACAAAAAACTTTTTACTGATAAAACAATTGGCATTGAAATGCCTGAATCCGAAGTTCAGGATATTGATAACGAAGAAGATTGGAAATTAGCTGAAATAAAATATACTTTCTTATTGCATAAATACAAAGGCCATGTATAAAGCTTTGGTCATAGGATGCGGAAATATCGGCGCTTTGTACGATATAAAGGGCAAGAAAACTCTTACACATGCAAAAGCTTATCACTTAAATTCAAAATTTAATATTTCGGTTTACGATACAGATCCACATAAGGCAAAGCAGATTGCAAAAAAATACAAAATATCATTTGTTGAAAAACTGACTGAAGAAGAATTGAAGAAATTCGATTTTGTGAGTATTTGTACCCCCACCGACCAACATTTTAAATTGTTGATCAGGTTATTAAATCTGAAAACAAAAATTATTCTTTGCGAAAAACCTGTTTCCTATAGTGGTCCGGAGCTTGAGTTATTAAAGAAGAAGTATTCTAAAAGCTCATCTAAAGTACTTGTTAATTATATCAGGCGCTTTCAGCCCGCTTATGCCGAAGTGAAATCTTATTTAGCGAAGAATCTGAAAGATAAAAAACCGGGGCAGATTATTATAAAATACAAGCGTGGCTTTATAAATAATGGGTCGCACGCTTTTGACACATTGAACTATTTATTAGATACAAAAACGCACCTCAAAAAGGTTAAATTAATTCTGAAAACTTACGATCTGAATGGCCTGGATCCTACCCTTACCTGCAACACAAATTATAATAACACTGAACTAAGTGTTATTGGTATCACAAATACAGATTGCCCTTTGTTTGAAATTGAAATTTACTTTAACACTTCTAAACTGCTGATCAGAGAATCGGGGAACTTAATTGAGTACTACTCCATCGACACAAAGACAAAGCAATTGAAATTAAAGAAAACATGGATGGGGGCACTGGATAACTATATGGAACATGTTTTGAATGCAGCTGTTGAAATTCATAAAAATAAGCGTGAAGATAATTTCTTACATTCGTTACAATTAAATAAAACATTATTGCAATTCAGTAAATGAGTAAACTGGCTATAAACGGAGGAACGCCTCTCAGAACAAGATTATTTCCCGCTTATAATACTATTGGAGAGGAGGAAAAAAAAGCCGTAATGGCCGTATTAGAATCAGGAAATCTTTCTCAATATCTGGGTGTTTGGGCATCTGACTTTACGGGCGGCCCGCGAGTAAGGAAATTTGAAGAAAATTGGGCTGCCTCTGTAAATGTGAAGTATGCAATTTCTATAAATTCCAATACTTCCGGGCTTTTCACTGCAATGGGCGCAATAGGAATTCAGCCTGGAGATGAAGTTATTGTTTCCCCATATACCATGTCAGCTTCAGCTGTAGCTCCTTTGGCATACGGAGGTATTCCTGTTTTTGCTGATATTGACCCTAACACATTTTGTCTCGATCCAAAAAGCATTCAGGAACGAATTACCCCGAGAACCAAAGCAATCATTATTGTACATATTTTCGGGCACCCGGCAGATATGGATGCTGTTATGGAGATTGCAAAAAAAAATAACTTATGTGTAATTGAAGATTGCGCCCAGGCGCCTAACGGTAAATACAAAGGGAAATATGTTGGTAGTATTGGAGACCTCGGCGTTTTCAGTTTAAATTATCATAAACATATTCATACAGGTGAAGGCGGTGTAATTACAACAAACGATGCAGAACTTGCCGGAAAATGCCAGCTAATTCGCAATCATGCTGAAAATGTTGTCGGGCCGAAAGGTACCACTGATTTAACAAACATGATTGGTTATAATTACCGAATGACAGAGATTGAATGCTCCATCGGAACTGAACAATTAAAAAAATTGCCTTCATTAATTGAACAGCGGTTACAGAATGTAAGATTTCTGGATAGGCACTTATCAAAATTTCCGGCATTGGAAATTCAACCACAGGTTAAAGAAGGTTCGCTGCACACTTACTATCTCTATCCCGTTAAATTTAAAAAAGAAATTGCCGGAATAAGCAGAGATGTTTTTGTGAATGCGCTGAAAGCTGAGTTACCAACTGCTATTTTAAGAGAGACTGTCCCTCTTATAGGTATCGGATACGTAAAGCCTTTGTATCTGCAACCTATTTATCAGCAAAAAGCAGCCTGGGCATTTAATCCCGCTCTTTATAAAGGAAATGCCAACTATCAAAAAGGAATTTGTCCTGTAACTGAAAAAATGCATTTTGAAGAATTATTCACACATGAGTATATGCGCCCCGGGATGTCGGAAAGTGATATGACAGATGTGGTGAATGCCTTTGAAAAAATTTTTGAAAACATTAACGAGTTAAAGAACAAAAATGTTTGAATTTAAAGGAAAAGGGCTTTTTGTTTTTAGTGATCCCGGTGCGGGAAAAGCCGTTTTGGCTCAGGTTTTAGCACTGAAAGATCTGCTTATTGAATACAAAATAATTTCAGACCGGGAATATTCTTTTTTTAAAGATTTTGATTTACAGGTTCTTCAAAACACAAATAGTGCCGAGGATGTGATAAGAAAAATAAAACCTGATTTTGTATTTACAGGAACCTCTTATACTTCACAAATTGAACTGAAGTATATACTGGCAGCAAAAAAAGAAAACATAAAAACTTATTCCTTTATTGACCATTGGACAAGTTTAAAAGAACGCTTTAATTTTTCAGGCAAGTACATTTTTCCCGACCATATTCTGGTAATTGATGAAAGGGCAAAAAGCCTTGCCACTGAATCAGGTATTGACAATTCGCTTGTTAAAATATTCGGAAATCCTTATTATCTTTACTTGGAGAAATGGAGGCCGGAAATTACAAAAACGGAGTTATTAGCCATGCTGCATAGTAAAAAAATAAATTCACCCATAATAGTTTTTGCCCCCGACCCTTTATCCAATGTGGCGACGTCTTTAAACTACGGGTTTGATGAAATAAGCGCAACAAAAAATATAAGCAACATGCTGGATGGTGATGCGTTTGAAAGTAATTTTGTTTTGAAGTTGCATCCCAATCAGAACAAGAACAAAATACTTCCCGTTATCGGAGATAAAATAATTATAGCCGAGGCCGGCCTTGACAGCAACCTGCTGCTCTTTCATGCAGATTTAGTAATTGGCTTTTTTTCCAATTTTCTAATTGAGGCGTCCATCATGAAAAAGAAAATTTTGCGATACCTCCCTAACAATATTTCAACCGACCCCTTATCAGATGTGAACATAGGAAAAATTGTAAATAGCTCTGAATTACTTACTGAATTAAAGCTGCTGAATGGAATTAAATAAAGATATATTTATAGGGGGTAAAACTATAAATCTTCGTGTATTAAACGAAAAAGATATTAAGGGGAATTACCGGTATTGGCTTAATGATAAGGAAGTAGTTAAGTATAATTCGCACGGACGATTTCCTCAAACTCCTGAAAATTTATTGCAATATGTACAAAATGTAAATGCTTCGCGTACGTGTTTGGTATTAGCTGTTACAGAAAAGAAAAGTGGCCAACATATCGGCAATATAAGTTTGCAGAATATAAACTGGGTAGATCGCAATGCTGAAATAGCTTTCCTATTAGGAGAAAAAAAATACCGGGGCAAAGGCATTATGCGGGAGGCGGGCAAATTACTAATAGATCATGGTTTCAAAACACTTAACTTACATCGTATCTATTGCGGAACTTCGGTTGCCAATACCGGCATGCAAAACTTGGCTAAAAAACTTAAAATGAAAAAAGAAGGTTTGAGAAAAGAAGCCTTATTTAAAGGCGGGAGGTATCTTGATATCATTGAATATGCCATAATTAATAAGTTATGAAATATTGTAAAAAATGTTTACAGCCAGATACCCGTCCGGGAATTCGTTTTAACGAAAACGGAATCTGTCCCGCATGTATTTACCATGAAAGTTTAAAAGAGGTAGATTGGGATGAAAGAAGGAACGAATTAGATAAAATAGTTGCTTTCGGAAAAGCGAACAATCAATCCGGATATGATTGCATAATTGGTGTAAGTGGCGGGAAAGACAGCACGAGACAAGCTTTTTTTGTGAAAGATACCCTCAAAATGAACCCCCTGCTAGTCTGTTTAGCGTACCCTCCCGAGCAAATTACTGAGCGCGGAGTAAGCAATATTTCAAACATGATTAAACATGGTTTTGATTGCATAACCATAAACCCAGCGCCAAACACATGGAGAGCCCTCATGCGAAAAAGTTTTTTCGAATATACAAATTGGGCAAAATCAACAGAACTTGCTCTTTTCAGCAGTGTTCCGCGCTTAGCAATTGCTTATCAGATTCCGCTTATCTGGTGGGGAGAAAATGCAGCGTTGCAGTTAGGCGATCTGAATGTTATGGGTAAAAGCGGCAGCGACGGTAACAATCTCAGAAAAATGAATACGCTTGGAGGAGGAGATATTTCATGGCTTTTGAGTAATGAAATTAAAAAAAATCAGGTTCTGCAATATTGCTATCCTTCAGAAAAAGAAACGGAAGATGCCAACCTTCGCATAACCTTCTTGGGCTATTTCTGGGAAGACTGGTCTTTGATGAATAACGGTAATTTTTCTGCTTTACGGGGATTAGACATAAGAAACGAACCACCGGAAGACATAGGTGATCCTGTGGGAATAACATCTCTCGACGAAGACTGGGTTTCGTTAAATCAAATGATTAAGTATTACAAATATGGGTTCGGAAGAATTACCGACTATGTAAACGAAGACATCCGGAACGGAAGGATGACAAGAGAAGAAGCGATTGCCCTTACAGAAAAATATGACGGCAAATGTGCTCCGAAATATATTCGGAGTTTTTGTGATTATATCGAAATAACTGTTGAACAATTCTGGAATCAGGTAAACAAATACGTTAATCCGGATCTGTTTATATATACTGCACAAGGTAAGTGGTCCCCTAAATTTAAAGTTGGAGTAAATTAATGAACTTAAAGCAAAAAATAATCATTATTGATTATGGTGTGGGAAATACTCACTCCGTATCTAATGCATTATTTTTTCTGGGTTATCGCCATATTAAAATTTCGGCAAACGAAACGGATATAAAAAATGCAGATGCAATTATCCTACCTGGAGTCGGCGCGTTTGATGAGGCAATAAAAAACCTGAAAGCAAGAAATCTGGATATCCTGTTAAATGAACAGGTAAAAACAAGAAAAAAACCGCTTCTTGGAATATGTGTAGGCATGCAACTACTAGCTGAAGGGTCGGAAGAAAACGGATGGCATGAAGGCCTTGGATGGATTAGCGGAAAAGTAAAAAGATTACATTTAGCTAATCAATTTGCTGTGCCGCATGTAGGATGGAACAATGTTACTTCTTCTGTTCAAAAACCATTATTTATGAATACAATACCTGATGGCCATTATTATTTTGATCATAGTTATTATTTTGATTGCCCCGAAAAAAACATATCTGCCTTTTTCAAATACGGAATTAAAATTGCGGCAGCTGTTCAGCATGAAAATATTTGTGGTGTTCAATTTCATCCGGAAAAAAGTCAGACGAACGGATTAAGATTATTCAGAAGTTTTTTAAATTCAATTTCGTAATGCTGAAGAAGAGAATCATTGCAAATCTGGTTGTACGGAACGGAATTGTTGTTCAAAGCATTCATTTCAAAAAATTTCTGCCTATCGGAGAGCCGGCAATCGCCGTAGACTTTTTAAATCAATGGGGGATAGATGAAATAATTTTAACCGATATAAACGCAAATATTCTCGGCAATCCCCCCGATTTTAAATTAATCAGAAAAGTATCTTCCAAAGGATATGTTCCGCTTACGGTTGGAGGAGGCATTACTCAAATTGACCAGATTAAAGAATTAATGCATTCGGGCGCAGATAAAATTTCGCTGAACAGGGGAGCTATACATAATCCTGATCTTATAACTAAAGCTGCTTCAGTTTTTGGCAGCCAGTGCATCATTATTTCAATTGATGCAAAAATGGAAGACAATGAATACAAGGTTTATGATTACGCCACTAAAAAAACACTGAACATATCACCTGCACAATTTGCAAAACAAAGGGAAGAAATGGGGGCCGGCGAGATACTGATTAATTCTGTTGAAAGAGACGGTTCTTATAAAGGGTATGACATAAATCTTATTCAATCTGTTTGTGATGCCGTATCAATACCTGTAATTTGTCTGGGGGGTGCAAAAAATGCCAAAGACATGATTGATGTCTTCAAAAAAACAAGGGTAACGGCAGCAGCTGCATCCAATTTTTTCCACTTTTCGGAACATAGCGTTATTACCACCAAAGCAGGGATACTGAAACATCATAACATTCGGATAGATACCTATGCAGACTATCAGGAAAATACATTTAACGAAGACTTCAGGTTAAAAAAGAAAGAAGATGCAGAATTAGAAAAGATGCTCTTTTTAAAAATTGAAAAAGAAATAATATGAAGATTTGCAACAGATGCCTTTACCCTGAGAACCACGCCTTGAATATTGTTTTTGACGAAGAAGGCATTTGCAGCGGTTGCCGTGTACATGAAGAAAAAGATACGCTTGATTGGAATATGCGCGAAGAAAAATTAAAAACTATATTAAATCAATTCAGAAACACATCGGGCAATAATTACGATTGCATTATTCCTGTAAGCGGTGCCAGAGATTCGTACTTTATTGTACATACTGTTAAAAGCATTTATAAAATGAACCCCCTTCTTGTTACATACAACAAGCAATACAATACCGATATCGGAATAAGGAATCTGGCTAATCTCAGAATTAAATTTAATTGTGATATAATGACACTTACTGTAAATCCCGAAGTTGTGAAAAAGATAACCAGGGCTACGATGAGAAAATCAGGAAGTATTTACTGGCATTGTATTGCAGGGCAAACTGTTTATCCCGTACAAATTGCCGTAAAATTTAAAATCCCGCTTATTATCTGGGGGGCGCACCAAGGTGTTGATCAGGTAGGAATGTTTTCTCATTTAGACGAGGTAGAAATGACGCGGAAATATAGAAAAGAACACGATTTGATGGGGTATGAAGCCGAAGACCTGATAGATGAGTTTGACAATATTACAGAAAATGACATTGTACGATTTAAATATCCCCACGATAAAGAAATAGAGCGGATCGGAGTACGCGGTATATACCTAAATAACTTTAAACGATGGGATTCACTTGCGCAACATAACGAAATGATAAAGTTGTACGATTATGAATCTGCTTCCCAAACAAGGACATTCGACCCATTTAATGACATTGATTGTTTTAATTATTCAGATGTACATGATTATATTAAATTCATTAAACACGGTTATTCAAAAGTAAATGATCATGTTGCTAGAGAGATAAGATTAAACAGAATTACAAAAGAACAGGGAGCACAATTGATAAAAAAGTATTCAAAGATAAAACCTGAAAATTTAAACCTTTTTCTGGAGTGGATCGGAATGACAGAAAACAGTTTTCATTACATTATTGATCAGCACAGGAACAAAAAACTATGGACAAGGAATGAAGAATGGAAATGGGAATTAACAGGGGAGTCGGGTTCTAAAATTCAAAATAAAGAAGATTTAAACTCAGAGATTGATGAAAAACCTTTTCCGGTCACAAAAACAAAGCGCTTTTCTTACAGCGATAATAAATATATACTTGTGGGCAAAGGTTATTACAGATGAAAATATTAGCAATCATTGACCCCCACAGAACAGATCTATATTATTATTTAAAAAATGATAAAGAAAATGATTATGTATTGTTATGGTATGAAAACAAGGATCAATTAACGGGAACAGATTTCAGAGCATCCGGTTTTTTTAAGGAAGAATATTATTGGAATAAATTCCGGACTCCGAAAAAATTAATTGAAACCATTAAACCGGATAAGATTGTGTTCCAACAAATAATAGACCAAAGACAAATTGGTTTACTGGTTTGTGCTTATAAATGCGGCATTACAACTTTTTTTTTAGATCACGGAGCAGCAGGGGATAAAGAAACGGCGGTTATTCGCTCCACAGAAAAAGATTATAATTTCAAAAGCCGGTTTTCTCATTTTTTCAGCAAACTAAACAAATCACTGATACACGTAACAAAGGTTAAATATTATTACTACTCGAATCTCTTCAGGTTAGGGTCTTTAATATCCACCCTGAGCTACCTGAAACTACCTTTATTGATGTTAAAATATCAACCTACAAAAGCATTAAATATATGCACTTTTCGGGAAAGGGTTCCGAAATATTCGATCGTATTCAGTCGCTCTAACTTTAAAGAATATCAATTATATACAGGAGCTAATGAATCGGATGTCATCTTTACAGGTGTACCCTCATTCGATCACTTTTACAGGAACGAAATAAAAACAGGAGATCATGTTGTATATATAGAACATCCGATGTTTGAAGAAAAACTACTTAATTGGAGCTCTAAGCATCATAAAAAAATAGCTCACTTTTTATTCGATTTTGCCAATTCAAAGAAAGTACTTATATACATAAAACTTCATCCTCGTTCAGATATAGAATTATGGAGATCTTATCATCTCAACTCACCCTATTTCAAAATTATCCAAGAAGGTGATTATACTGAATTATATCTTTCAAGTAAACTGATTTTAGGATATAGTTCCAGTTTATTAACCGGCTTTATTTGTGCAAAGAAAAATGTAGTAAATATCGGATGGCATCCTGAACCAAGAATATACGGGGTTGATTTTGCTAAATATGGTTTGTGTCATCAGTCGCTTAATATATTGGATATGGAAACAAAATTTGATAGCTGGGTATCGGTTAACCTTTGCCTTAATCACGAAACAGAATATCAAAAATTCATTCTTGATTTCAATTATCCATTTGACGGAAAAGCAACTGAACGAATTATAAAAACGATAGCAGATGCTTAAGAAGATCTTTGTTTCATTTTCCATGTACTCGCTCACCTCCGTACTATGTGCTTTACTTGGCCTTTTAATTTTACCTGTTCTGACCAGGCACCTATCGGAAAAGGATTACGGTTATACCGCCTTATTTAGTACTTACGTATTAATCCTGTCGCCAATTTTAGGTTTTAGTTCTGGGGGGTATTTTTGGATAGAATTTTTTAGAAAAAAGAAAGAAAAAATTTATTTAAACAAATTATTCTCAACCTATTTTTGGCTTGTATTTGGTGCTACCTTACTAATCCTGCTTCTCTTTGTTGTTTTCTATCCCCTTTTCAAAAATTACTGCGAATTCAGCTTACTATTTATACTCTTGCTTCCAACAACCGGTTTTATTTCATTGCTTAGCGACGAAACAAAAAATTATTTTGTAAACAACAAAAAACCGGGTGGCTTCATGATCTATTCCGTATTACTTACATTAATTGAACTTGGGCTTTCCTATTATTTGGTAGTTTATGTTTTAAAAAATTGGGAAGGACGAATATTTGCCTGGCTAATTTCACTTTTCCTGCAATTTTTATTTACACTCTGGATATTTATTGTAAAAGAAAAGTATATCAGTTTTGTCTTCAGCAAATCAATTCTTAATACTTTATTTCTGTTTGGCTTTCCCCTAATTTTTCACCAATTAGGTAAATTTGTTATTAATCAAAGTGACAGATTATTTATTTCCAGAATGATCTCGGTGGATGAGGCAGGCATATACAGCATAGGGTATCAGGTGGGAGCTATGCTTTTATTACCAATTTCCGCTTTC
>Ga0210400_10001951_pt1 | contig 19774 bp, 17 predicted proteins | sample IncBWH26MmetaG_FD_155456 | JGI IMG/M metagenome (GOLD analysis project Ga0210400, IMG submission 155456) | Forest soil microbial communities from Barre Woods Harvard Forest LTER site, Petersham, Massachusetts, United States - Inc-BW-H-26-M | ecosystem: Environmental > Terrestrial > Soil >...
ATCTGACTGCAAGCTCGAAGCTCATGGCTCGAAGCTCGCAACTATCACATTGCCGCCGCGCCGCTGACGATTTCGATAATCTCTTTCGTGATCTTCGCCTGCCGCGCGCGATTCATGACCAGGGTCAACGAGTCGATCATGTCAGTGGCGTTGTTGGTAGCGGAGTCCATTGCGGTCATGCGCGCCGCGTGTTCGGCCGCAACCGACTCCAGCAGCGCGCGGAAAATCTGAATGCTCACATATTTCGGCAACAGCGCGCGGAACAGTTCTTCTGGCGCCTGTTCGTAAATGTAGTCGACTTGCGCCGTACCAAACTGCGAAGCGATTTCTTCCGCCGTACGATCTGGGCCGCGCATGCCCACGCCCGCGCTCACGGCCGCCTCTTTGGCCCGTTTCTTTTCTTCTTCCGTCATCTCCTCAACCAGGCGCACCGCCTGCTGGCCAATTTGCTCGATGGGAAGAATCTGCTCCACGATGAGCCGCTGTGCGATCACGGATTTGAATTCGTTGAACGCGACGTAGACCGCGTCGATCTCTTCGCGCTTGTAGCGAGAGATAATGCTCTCGGCCAGCGCTGAGGCCTGGGCGAATTCCACTTTCCCGAGAATGCCGACGTGTTCGCCGGTGATCTGAATCGCTCCGGCGCGTTCGGCTTCTTCCGGTTCGGTCTCGATTGATTCTGCAAGCTCGGCAAGACTCTGCGTCTGCACCTTTGCAGCGGGATACCGCCGGCGCAGGAAATCGCGCCCCTTGCGGCCCACCGCTTCGATGTCGACGTTCTTTCCGGCCTTTGTCTCGAGAAAGCGCGCGGCTGCTTTCGTAATGTTTGCGTTGAAAGCGCCCGCCAGACCCTTGTCTCCGGTCACGACGATCAGGAGAACATTTTTTTCTTCGCGATGCGCCAGGAGCGGGTGCTTCGGCTCGCCGGTCTCGGGATCGTAAATCTCCGCGCGCGCCACCAGCGACTTCAGCACGTTGGTCAGCATCTGCGCGTAAGGGCGCGCCGCCAGCGCGCGCTCCTGCGCACGGCGCAACTTGGCCGCCGAGACCACTTTCATGGCCTTGGTGATTTGCCGCGTGTTGATCACGCTGCGAATGCGCCGGCGAATGTCGAGGATATTGGGCATCAGTCGTTGGTCGTTAGTCGTTAGCCAAAAATCAAAATCCTTGTCATCCTGAGCGAAGCGAAGGACCTATGGAATTTTCATTGCGCTGCAGACTTGTTCCAAGTGTCCCGCAGTATCTTCCAAGGCCCCTGAAACTCTCGCTTCCAAACTACTAGCCTCTTCCCACTGAAAGGGATCTCTTTGCCGTCCTTCATCAAAATTCCTGAATACCGTGTGCTGTCTATCAGCAGGTCGCCTTCTTGAACCGAGTTGATGTTCTCGAACTTCTGATCTATAAGCTTGTCCTGCTGCGTGAACCACTCACCATAGAACGCTCGAATGGCATTCTTCCGGTTACGGCGTCTTTCTCCTCGGGCAAAACGGTCGCATCATCCGTATACATGCCCACAATCGCGTCTACCTTCTTAGTTCTTACCGCTTCTGTCCAGCGAACATAGCCGTCGGCTATCGTTTTGCGAGTATCCGCCAATTGTCGCAGGAACGGGGGAACGTCTTTGTTCTTTACGTCCTGAGGAGTCTGGGCGCCCGCCAAGCATGCTGCGCTGATGATCGCCAACAACACGACATATCTCACGGGATATCACCTTTTTACTTCGCTACCGTCGGTTTCGCCGCCACAAACTGCTGTTTCGCTTCTTTGATTACCGCCTGCAACTGGCCCTTCAACGTGTCGTCGAGAATCTTCTTTTCCATGATCGTGCGCAGCAGGCCGGGATTGGTCGAGTCTACGTATTTGTAGAGCTCGGCCTCGAAGTCGCGAACCTGCGCCACCGGAAGGTCGTCGAGGAATCCACCGGTGCCGGCCATGATGATCAGAATCTGTTTCGCGAACGACAGCGGCGAAAACTGATTCTGCTTCAGCAGTTCGACCAGTCGTTGCCCGCGATTCAATTGCGCTTGCGTGGCCTTGTCGAGATCGCTGCCGAAGGCCGCAAACGCTGCCAGTTCACGGTATTGCGCGAGTTCCAGCTTCAAGGTGCCCGCCACCTGCCGCATGGCTTTGATCTGTGCGCTGCCGCCCACGCGACTGACGGATAAACCTACGTTCACTGCGGGGCGTACGCCCTGGTTGAACAGATCGGTCTCCAGATAAATCTGGCCGTCGGTAATTGAAATCACGTTGGTGGGAATGTATGCCGAGACGTCGCCCGCCTGCGTCTCAATAATCGGCAGCGCGGTCAAAGATCCGCCGCCGTTCTTGTCGCTCAATTTGGCGGAGCGCTCCAGCAAGCGCGAGTGAAGATAGAAAACATCTCCGGGATATGCCTCGCGTCCCGGCGGACGGCGTAGCAGCAGCGAAATTTCGCGATACGACGCGGCGTGCTTGGAAAGATCGTCATAGATGACCAACGCGTGCCGCTTAGTGTCGCGGAAATACTCACCCATGGCAGTGGCCGCGTACGGCGAGATGTACTGCATGGGCGCCGGTTCTGATGCCGACGCGGCCACGACGATGGTGTACTCCATCGCTCCGGCGTCTTCGAGAATCTTCACCACCTGTGCGATCGAGGAACGCTTTTGGCCGATCGCGTTGTAGATGCAGATCAGGTCGTTGCCTTTGCTGTTGATGATGGTGTCGAGGGCGACGGCGGTCTTGCCGGTCTGGCGGTCGCCGATGATCAATTCGCGCTGGCCGCGGCCTACTGGAATCATGCTGTCGATGGCTTTCAGTCCAGTGGCCATGGGCTCGCGCACGGGCTGGCGGTCGATGACGCCGGGAGCAATGCGCTCCAGCGCGATGAATTGATCACTCGCGATGGGGCCCTTGTCGTCGATGGGCTCGCCGAGGGAGTTCACAACGCGGCCAATCATGGCGTCGCCCACGGGGACGCTCATGATGCGGCCGGTGCGCTTAACTTCGTCGCCTTCCTTGATCTCGGTGTATTCGCCGAGCAGCACCACGCCGACCTGGTCTTCTTCCAGGTTCATGGCGATGCCAGCCACTCCGTGCGGGAACGCGAGCAGTTCGCCGGCCATGACCTTGTCGAGTCCGTAAACGCGCGCGATGCCGTCGCCGAGCGTAATGACGGTGCCGGTCTCGTCCACGGAGATCTTGGTTTCGTAGTTCTCGATCTGCTCGCGGATCAGTTTCGTGATTTCGTCTGCTTTGATTTGTGCCATAAATCAGCTCTTAGCCTTTGGCTGTTAGCTCTTAGCTACAGCACACTCTGCCAATATTTCATCTCACTCCAAAACCATGTACAGCCGTCTTCTGCGCCGCTTCAAGCCAAGAGCTGAGAGCCAAGGGCTAAGAGCTGATAGCTTCCTTAATCTTTTCCAACTGGCCCTTCACCGAGCCGTCGTAAATCGTGCTGCCTACGCGGACGACCGCGCCGCCGAGCAGCGCGGCGTCGAGGCCGAACTGGGCGCGGACTTTTTTGCCGGTTACTTTTTCGATCTGCGATTCGAGTGAGCGCTTTTCCGCATCGCCCAGTTCGCGGGCGCTGGTGACTTGGGCCTCGGTGAATCCCATGCGGGCGTCGAGTTCCTTCTTGAGTTGCTCGACGATGCGGCCCAGGAACTGAATCCGGCGGTGATCGATCAGCACGGCGATCAGGTTGCGCACATGGTGCTCGATTCCCTCGCGATGGACAATCGCATCCAGCAGCTTGCGCTTCTGTTCCGCGGGCACGGCGGGATTTTCCCACACGCGCCGTAAGTCAGAGCTTTCGGCCAGCAGTCCTTCGATCCGGCGCAGTCCACCAACCGCCCGATTCGCGTCGAGATGCGCACTCAGGACCACGTCGGCGAACGCGCGGGCATAGGTGTTGGCGACGGAAGCCACGGCCTAGTTCCGATCCTTTCCCGAGCCCGAATCGTCCGATGCGCCCAACTGTCCGGAAAAGTTGCGGACCAATGCCTGATCGGTGGCGGCATCGACGTGAATCTGTTTTCGCGCCAGTCCCACGGCGAGATCGGCCGCATAGGCGGTCAGCTGACGGCGCGCAGCTTTTGCCGCTGCGGCAATTTCTTGTTCCGCCGCGGCGACGATCTTGCTCGCGTCTTCTTCGGCCGCGGCTTTGATGCGGGATCCCTCGGCCGCGCCTTCTCTCTCGGCGGCATCGCGAATCATGCCAATTTCGCTATCCAGTTTAAGCAGGCGCGACTCGATCTCGGCCAGCCTGCTGCGTGCCTCTTCGCTGGCCTTCTGCGCTTCGTGCATCGCCTTCTGGATCCCTGCGGTGCGGTCGCGGAATATGCCGGGCAAATACTTGCGCGCGGCCCAGACGATAACCCCGGCGATCACCGCAAAATTCAGCACCAAGCTCAGCCAATAGGACTGCTGCAGACTCAATCCCGTCATCCGCTTGATCGCTTGCACTGAGGCTGACTGCTTGAACTCGGCGAACTCGTCTTTTTCTTCTCCGGCGGCTTCCTTGCTCTCGTGCACCAGTTGCCGTCCGGGGCCACCGGCTTGTTGCGGAGGCCGTTGCGAAGCTTGTTGTGGAGAATGTTGCGCGGAATCGCTGCTGGCCTGCTTTTGCTCGGGGGACGCGGGCTGTGACGGTTCCTGGGCGCGAAGGGAGACTACGCTCGTGCATCCAAGCATCAGCAGCGCCAGCAATCCTGCACGGACGATGCGTTTCGCTGAAGCCATTTTGTGCCGGATCATCTTCTGCAGGATCATCATCGCGCCGCTCCCGCCGGTTGCAGTACTCGGCGGACGATTTCCTGCGCCAAGGCCGCGGCGTCGGCCGGCAAGCCGGCCTCGGCGTCGGCTCGATCGTTCTCGATATCTTTCTTCGCGGCCTGCACCTGGGCTTGAGCTTTGCTGCGCGCCTCGTTCAAGGCGTTGGTGCGAGCCTGCAAAATGGCCTGGCGCTTCGCCTCCTGCGCCCGGAAGACGACTGCGCGGGCCTCGCGCAACTTTTGTTCGTATTCGGCGGTGCGTGCCTCGGCGGCGGCGATGTCGGCGCGCGACTTCTCCACCGCGCCCTCGGTCTTGCTGCGGCGCTCCTCGAGAACGCGCTGCAACGGCTTGTGCACGATGGCGGAATAGAGCGCGTAGAGCAACGCCAGCAGAATTACCGTCGGCACCGATCCGAGCAGTAATTCCCCTAGTTGTCGACGAATGTCATCCATGTGTTGCTAAACAAGACGTGCTGATCTGTAGACCGGAAAAATGAGGGCTATGAAAACTGTTAAGTCTAACGTCCCGAGGGATTTGTGTCAACGCGAAGAAGATCGTTTTAGGGAGTCTGGGGTACATCTGGGACGAGGCTGGGAAAGTAGTTTCAAAAACTCCAGCGAATCGTAGCGCGGGCAAGATTCCCTCCGAGACTAGGTTCAGTATTCGTTCGAACGAGGTGGGGACGCGCCGGAAAAGCTACGCCACTTTCCTTTCAAGGCAAGGTAAAACCAACTCTGCCCCAACCCCGTTTCACGAATGCCGTCCCAAAGTTATTATAAACACAGACTTTAGCTCACTCGATTCACCAAACTCACTTCGAGCGCGCAGATTTCTGCACATAGCGCTTGACTTCGTCGAAAAGAGGACTAGCATTGAACTATCACCTCCGATCCAATTCAGGATCGAATGGGCCGATAGCCAAGGAATGTCACCGCTTCTTGGTTGTCGGCCCATTTAAATTTGGCCATGAGTCGTTTGGGCAGGTTCAAAGTTGCGCGGTGTCTAATCCTCCGTCAATGAAGACTGGTTACGCCCTCATCCTTCCACTACTCCATTTGGCAATTGCTGGTCCTCCTGCGGTCCATCATCAATCGAAGGAATGGCGATTTATTCCGGAATGGCAAGCGGCCGAGGATTTCGACAAAGGGCATCCTGAGCCCGTAGCCGCCGGAATGCCGTGGGACCCTTGCTATGAATACCGAGTGCCTTCTGCCGGTCGTCTCATCCTTACGGCCGACTTTCCAGTGGCACTGCTGGTCGGCTCTTCGGCGGACGACTGTGCCCTTGGTGCGATACGTCTGATACCAGGAGCGCTGAAATATCACGTTCGCGTGAAAACCCGTGTTATCCCTATCGATTGCCTTCTGGCCCTGGGAATCTTCGTGCAGTGGTGGCTGGTCGGCGGTTGGCTCGATCGGCAATACGGGCAATCGAATCCCACACGCCGCTGGATTGTTCTGATCGCCCTCATTACCACCGGCGCGGTTGTGATGGCCGTGACGGCCTTCGTACGTGGAGATGTATCTGGGATTGTGAACTATGTTGCGGGCATGATAGCTCTTACGGCTTGGATCGTTCTAATCGCCACGTTCGCCGTAGTTGGAACGGCATGGCTGATTCAGAGAATCCGTCGGCAGGCTCTGCAACATGTGAGTTCTCATCGGTGAGTCCAGGTGCCGCGACTAACGACCGACCACCGACGACGTTTTAACTACCCACTCCCTCACTTTTCTTACGACCGATGCCGGCGCTTCGATTTCCAACTCCACAGCTCCATCTTTATATTTTCGCGAATAGATCCGGGACTTAGCTTCCAGCATGGCCAGCGTCTTGCCTTCTTTCTGCGGGATGCTCAGACGCACGCGGCTGACGGGATCTTCCTCGATCATGGCGTCGATGCGCAGCAGCAGGCGATCCAGGCCGGTGCCTTCCGTCGCGGACACGTAGACGGTTTTCGAGTCTTCGCGTAGGGCATCGGCGCGCAGGGACAGGGCGACTTCGTCGTCCAGCAGATCGATCTTGTTCATCACCCGCAGGCGAGGTTTTTTCTCGGCTTCCAGCTCTTTCAACACGATCTCAACCTGCGCGTCCTGCTCAGCCGAGAGCCGGCTGCTCGCATCCGATACCTGCAGAATCAGCGACGCCCTCTGCACTTCCTCGAGCGTGGCGCGGAACGCCGAGACCAGGGTGTGCGGCAGGTTGCGGATGAATCCCACGGTGTCGGACATCAGAATTTTGCGCTTTGATGGGAGCACCACACCGCGAATGGTCGGATCGAGGGTAGCGAACATGCGCGACGATTCCAGCACTTTCGCCTGGGTCAGTGCGTTGAAGAGCGTCGACTTTCCGGCGTTCGTATAGCCCACCAGGGCTACGGTCGCGACCGGCGCCGACTCGCGGCGCTGGCGCTGCTGGGTGCGGATGCGGCGGACGTTTTCAATTTGCCCCTCTACGTGCCGCACGCGCCGCGCAATTTTTCGCTTATCGGTTTCGAGCTTGGTTTCGCCGGGACCGCGGGTGCCGATGCCGCCGCCGAGCTGCGACATCTCAATGCCATGCCCGGCCAGCCGTGGCAGCATGTAATGCAGCTGGGCCAGCTCCACCTGCAACTGGCCTTCCCGGGTGCGCGCGTGGCGCGCAAAAATGTCGAGGATCAGTTGGGTGCGGTCGATCACGCGCCGCTGCACAATTTTTTCGATGTTGCGCTGTTGCGAAGGGCTGAGATCGTGATCGAAGAGAAGAACGTCGGCGTTCACCGAAGCCGCCGCGCCAGCGATTTCCTCGAGCTTGCCCGCGCCAATCAAGGTCGCCGGATCCGGCCGGTCGCGGCGCTGCAAAAGCTCACCCACTACTTCGGCTCCCGCACTCTCTGCCAATGTGCGCAGTTCCGCCAGCGATTCGTCGGCGTCGAACTCGGGAATGCGAGGCTTGCCGTTGGACTTACCCGGAAACCCACCCGCGGCGCCAATCGGCATTCCGGTCTTCGCCGGCTGCATCCCAGCTGCGTCGCGCGCGGCTGCCGCCTGCGGCGTTACCGCGGTCTTCGCTCCGCTGCGTCCGCGAGTGCGGATTTCCACGCCGACCAGAAACGCGCGCTCGCGCTCCGGCGCCCTGGGCGCGACTTCGCTGCCCAGAGGCACACGTCTGGGCACACGCGCCGTACCGCGGGATTTCTTGCTGTGAGGACTTCCCAAACCGAAAACGCCCTATCTTACGTCTTATCCTTCAGTGCCCGAAGCGCTCGCCGCGGTCGCCGTAGAACCCGCCGTTGCCGCGGCCACGGGTTTGTCGGGATGCGGCACGTGGGTGACATGCGTCGCCATCACCCTCCCCATCACCACAGTGGAGATGGCGTGCTTGAAGATGAGTTGCTCCTGACCGTTCGCCTCCAGTACCACGGAGTACTTGTCGAAAGAGCGGATGCGGCCCGTTAACTTCACACCACTCAGCAGGTAAATGGTAATGCTGAGTCTCTCCTTGCGAGCCGTGTTAAGGAAGGAATCCTGAATGTTCTGCGCCGGCTTATTGCTGTCCATAGCCGATCTCCTTGGTTCATAGGCTGCGATTTATAGGCTGCGAGCTACCCAACCGCCAGCCCACAGGCGCCCATGGACCAGCTCAAAGCAACAGCATGTTCCCAGGCCTTCCCGCTGCCCTGAGAACACGGGGGGACAAACTGCCGGCTGCGCCAACTCCGCTCGGCCGCGCCGCCAGCAGACAACGCCTACAGACAATGTCTACAGACTAATGTCTGTACCATACGGCGATCTCGGCCGCTTTTCAACTGGAACTTGCCGCTGGCACGGGCAGAAGGTTCAGCTTGCCGGTTGACAGCGCCCGCTGCAAAGTGGAGACTTCTCCTCGACTTGCTCCCGGTTGACGGAGCGCTCGCTGTTCGGAGGAAATCCTATATGCACCATATCGTCGCAGTGGCAGCGTCTCTGGTCATGCCCACGATCACCGGAAAGGAAGCTGCGCAGCTTATTCTGCGCTGGTTTCACATCATTGCCGGGATTACATGGGTCGGATTGCTGTATTTTTTCAACCTGATCAACGTCCCCTTTATGAAGCAGGTGGACGCCAGCTACAAAGCCAAGATTTTTCAATATCTGACCCTGCCGGCGCTGAACTGGTTCCGCTGGAGCGCTCTGGCCACGGTTTTCTTCGGCCTCTGGTACTGGGGCCAGTTTCTGGTCGCTCCCGATGCCCAACGCCAAGGCGTGGGTCAAGGCAGCGTGTTCGGGCTCTTTTTTCTGCTCTGGATCGGAGTCTGGGCGATCCTGTTTTTGATCATTAAGAAGGTGGCGCCAAACGGATACGTTTTAGGAATCGTGACCGCAATTCTGGTGTATGCCGCAGGATGGATCTTCGTGAACTACACGCCGGTCGGCGGGGACGACAATCACGTGATCGCAATCGGCGTGGGCGGTGGAATGGGAATCGTAATGCTGTTCAACGTCTGGGGCATCATCTGGCCCAACAACAAGAAGATCATCCGCGGAACGCTCGCCGGCACGCCTCCTGCCAACGCTGCCGTCATGGCGCGGCAGGCATTCCTGGCGTCGCGCACAAACTTCTTCCTTTCGGTGCCACTGATCTTCTACATGGCAGCAAGTTCACACTTCTCTAGCACCGTGATCTTCGGGAAGTAACGCGATCCCACGCAGAAAGATGGCGCGGCCTTGGCCGCGCCATTTCACCCTATAGACAAGAAATCTCATCAGTGCACACACGTTTTCCCGACGAATAATCTCGCTCCCGATCGCCCGCTAACGGTTGAGCTCAGCGCGCAGGGTCTTGCTCAGTTTCTCGATCTGTTTCAGCTTCTCGCTCATATCCTTGGGCAACGTCCCGCTGCTGATCCTGGACACGTCTTCGGGGATAGTCTGCGCCAGCATCGCCAGCTCGCGAGCCTGATCTCGCATCAACTCCGGTGACGGCCGGTTCCGTGTCGGCTGATTCGCGGGAGGAACATCGGCCGGGCCGGGCAGTTGATCAGCCTTCCTCATCCCCGGAGGGATCGGTTTGCCCGGCTGCTGGGGCAATGCGGATACAACCAAAGCCAAGGTCATCCCCAACACAAGTACGCTTTTCAAGTTGACCTCCGTCTCCCCATGCCTTGTCCCAAAACAAAACGCTGGCCCAAAGGCCAGCGTTCGGTAGAAGGATCGCACTAGAGCGTCGACTAGAAGTCGATTCTCAGTCCGAACTCGGCCTGGCGGGCTGCACCGACTGCGAACACACCAGTGCCCAAACCGTCGCGATTGACGTTGTGCGACGGGTCGTTGCCATTGATCGTACCGTTGACACTTCCCGGGCCGCCGGAGAGCGATCCTGAGAGGGCCGTGTAATTGGAGAAGTTGAACACGTTAAAGAATGAAAAGCTTGGCTCAATCGTGAAACGTTCGTGGATCTTGAACGGCCAGCTCAGAACCGTATCAACATCCCTGAAGGTGGGGTTGCCTGCATTGTGGGCGGGCGGAGGGGTGAGAGAAGGAATCACAGCTCCCAGCGAGGTCAACTCGGCCTGCGTAAACAAGCCCGCACTTACCAGCGCCTGGCCAGCCGGAGTCAATGTTCCAGCCACGTTGGTGTTGAAATTGTTGATTACCGAGGCCAGGTTGCCCGCTGAAACACCGCGGCCGAAGGTCCCGGGCTTGCCGATGCCAGTGGCGGCAGCGTTAATGAAGTCGCCAACCGTACCGTCGCCAGTCAGATCCGTGCGGAAGATTTCGCCTGGAGTGAAGCCCCCGTTCGTGGGCAAGGTCATATTGGACGGGTGGGGCGACCGGAAACCACCGATCAAGCTGAACCGCGGCCCGTGGTGCGCGACATCAAAGGTCGCACCAAACTTGAACTGGTGGGTGGCATCCAGGCTGGTTGGCCCAAAGAAAGCCGTCGGATTGCGGAAGTCCGACGCCGTGGCGCTGAAGTTCTGGTCGTTGCCACCGTTCCCCTGGTAGCGGGAGAGCGTATAAGCAACCTGCAGGTTCATGCCGCTGACGCCGCGGAACGGATTATGCGCCTGCTGCTTGTATTCGGTTTGCAGGGCATTGTAAACGGAGCGGCCAGCCGGGTATTGGAAATAGCCAATGCCCATCGCCGGATTGATGCCGCCGAAGGCCGCACTAGTGTCGGGGGTAAGCCCGAAAGCTTCGGGACCGAAACCGAACAGATAGGGCTGACCACCATCCAGACCATTTCCGGCGAAGCTGCTGATGGTAGCACCTCCGGCGATCGCGCAGTCGATCGCAGCCGAATTTGTTCCGGTGCAGCCGAAAGCGCCAGTGGTATTGTTTATCGCATTGAGTGCTGCAGCCGTGTTGAGGTAGCGGGAGTCTCCAACATGGTTAACGTCAATGGTGAGCGGGAAGTGCACGCTGACATTGCGCACCCAATCAGCCGTGAAAACACCGCCCTTGACGATTTCCCGTTGAATACCCAGGTTCATCTGATAGGCACGGGTGCTGCGGTAGTTGGGAGTATAGGCGGCATATCCGGCGGCGGGACCCAGGGTGAGGGTGTTGCCCACAAAGTTGCCGTTGGAGGCCGGGCCAGCCGCCGCTACCGCCGCGCCATAAGCTGCCTGCAAATCCGCGACCGGACCGGCGGCAGTATTAAGCGGCTGGAAGCAGACTTGGGTGGCCAGATCCAAACCATCGATCGAGGTCACTTGGTTAAATCCGCCGCCGGCGACAGGGAAGAGAACAGAGCTTGAACCCACTGGTGCGTTAGGCGAACAACTCAACGAAGCGGCAGACCAGAACAGACCGGTGGCCAGTTTGCCAGGACGGTCAAACAACACGTTATTGAAAATCGAATTTTCAAAGAAGATGCCGCCGCCGCCGCGAATCACGGTCTTGCCATTGTGACGCGGATCCCAAGCAAAGCCAACTTGCGGAGCGAAGTCGTCGTTTGGCTGACGCACTCGATTGCCGAGCCCGGGAATATTGCCGAACTGGTCCAGTAAATTGCCCGTGCAGGTGATTAACGTGGTAGCGGAACATGGAATGGGAGCCAGGTCGCTATCGGTGCGGCCGGTATCGCGCAGATAGCGCAGGCCGTAGGTCAGGGTGAAGTTTGGCTTAATTTTCCATGAGTCCCCCACATAAGCCTCAAACCGCGTATCAGACTGCCCTCCAGCCGGGTTGCCAAACGACGACTTCTCGGTGAAGTAGCCTTGACCGTTGCTCATGGTGGCCCCGGTCATCGGATAGTCGCCAACATTGGGATCGCACCCCACGAAGTTCGCATTACTACAAGTGAGGAAGCTCTGCGACCCGGATGCATCCCCCTGATAGTCGACCCAGCTCGTAGTCGACGGTCCGATACCGTAAAATGACGCAAAACCGCCGCCCAAGATGCGGTTGACGGTTCCGCCGAAGCGGACGATGTGCGAACCCCAGACCTTGCTGCCATCGTATTTAATCTGCTTGTTACTCTGGTAGGTCTGCTGCGGAGCCAGGAAATTTGGCCCCGATGCGAAGCTAGTGTCGGCAAAGGTAATGCCGTTTCGCGGGAACGGGTTGGTCGCCGTCGGCGTTAAGCCGGTTCCACCACCGATCAGGTTGTGAAACTTGAGGTAGCCAAAACGGAAGCTGTGCGACCAATTGCCCTTGTTCCAGTCTACACCCACGGCGTTCGAGGGCGTATTGTCGCGGTTCGAGTAAATTGAATAATCGCCGGCGAAGGCATCGCTGTTGGAGTAATTCACGTCGTAGGAAAACTTATAGAAGACGTGGATATTCTGCGTAGCCTGCCAATCCAGTCTTCCGCTCGACTGGGTGCTGCGGAACGGAGAGGTGAACCCCCCAGACAGGGAATTGAAGGGCGTACCGATAGCGACTGCATCCTCACTGTCCTGCTTGATGCGCTCGGCATCCAGGAAAAAGAATAATTTGTCTTTGATGACTGCGCCGCCGAAGCGGCCACCGAACTGGTTGCGTTGAAATGGAAGAGACTGGCCGTCCGGGAAATTGGCAAAGCCGGCCGATTTATCGCGGAAGAGGCCAAAGGCTTGTCCGTGATATACGTTGCTGCCGGAACGGGTGGCAAGGTTGATCGCGCCCGAAGCGGTCACTTCCGTAGACAGATCGAGTGTCGAACGGCTGATGTTGAACTCCTGAATCGAGCTCATGGCGATGTTCTGCGTAGTCGTGCCGACCGTCTCGTCGCTGACGTCCAGGCCGTCAACTTCGATACGCGGCGTGCGGCCGAATACACCGTTAATCGAGACCGACGTATAGCCCGCCTTGGTGGGATCAAAGCTCGTGCCGTCCTGCATCTGCACGCCCGGCTCAAGCTGGGCCAGATCGAGGAAGTTGCGACCATTGATGGGCAGATTGTCGATCTGCTCGCCGGTCAGCACTCCTTGCACCGTGGCCTGCTCGGTATTCACGGTGACAGCGGCACCTTGCACTTCGACTACGGTGGATTCCTGCCCGACTTCGACTTTAATATTGCCGGATGAGGTCACGGCAACCTGCACAACGACCGGAAGTTCTGAAGTCTTGAAACCCTTCGCCTCCACGCGGACAATGTAGTCGGCCGGGATCAAACCACCCGAGTTATAAGTGCCGGAGGACGAGGTCGTGGCGGTTGCGACTTGGCCGGTGGCCTTGTTTGTGATCGTGACCTTGGCGCCGGATACGACCGCGCCGGTTGGATCGGTCACTGTGCCCTGAATGCTGCCCTGGGCAACCGTGGTTTGCGCGAATGCCACAGAGGACAACAGCAGCGCGGATAAAGCCACCACCGCCAAAACTACGAATAGCCTGCTCAATGTTGTAAATCGCATTTCCTGTTCTCCTGGGAGATTTTCTGGTTGCTGAATCGGATCCGGGCGCCTTGACCGGTTTCCTGGAAACAAGGGCGCGATCCGATGGAATTTCAAGTTTCTCGAGACCTCTCTACAATTGCTGGAGCTGGGATCCTAAGAACGCCGCTGCCTACGTAGCCCGTCTAAAGCGGGCTTTATCTGAACCCGATACAAAACAAAGCCAAACTACACCTTGGAACTAGTACCTTAGTGCAACTTACAATCCAAACAAAGCAAGCAACAAACAATTTGTTTTCAATAACATAGTATCGATCCGCAAGTCTTTAATATTGAAAATGGGATAACTCAAGGCTGGATTGTATGAAAGTTGGAATAAAGCTGCTGGCCGAGACCGGCCTCAGGTACGCTACCCGCGCCGCTTCCTGGATGGTCTGGAGGGCGTTTCCCCGGGCGCTAGGACTCTTCTTACGATTGGAGTGTTGAGCTTGTATTTGCGCTCGGCCACCGTCCCGGCGTCGTCTTTTACGCGCAAGATGAAGACTGGGAGGGTTCCTTCTTTGTCGAAATCCTCTTTGGTGATCGTGACCGGAAGAACGCCGTCGAGGCCGTGTTCGCGGTAGGCGGTCTCGTAGCGGTGTTTGCGGGTGTTCCAAGTGAAAACGCGGACCTGATCGTAGTCATAAGGAAGGCCGTCGTGGGGTTCGGTCATCAGGCAAAGGTATTGCGGGATCTGTTTCTGCACGCCTTTATCGTTGTCCGGCACCTGGTTCAAGGCGAAGAAAGCGACGAAACGCTGGCCTTCGGCGTATTGCGCGATGTCGAGCGGGACGTCCACATCGACCATGCGGGACAGTACCCATCCAACGCGGCCGGAAGTGTCGCGCACCAGCCACCAGTCTTCAAGTACAGGCCCCGCGGGAACCGCCCCAGGCTTGGTCGCCGGCCTGGCTGGGGGCGTCGCACCGGGCTGCTTCTCGGCGGTTCCGCGCTGAAGAATCTCGACTTTCGCGCCCGCGGCGAGCTGGTATAGATGTTCGGTGTCCCGGCCGGGAGTCACATGCATGTTGGTCTCATTACGCAGGATTCCCGGGGCCTGCATGGGATCGTTCAGATGATCCTGAGTGAGTTTCTGCAAGGCGTCGAAGGTCTTCTGATCGACCAGGAAGCGCTGCTCGATCCAGCCTTCCTGTCCGCTGGAGGTGCGCACCCGGGCGAAGCGCTTCTCGCGTTCGAGCACCTCGACGCGCTCTCCATTTTTCACATTGCCGACGCGGTTAAAGATGGCGGCCACCTGGTCGCGCAGCGCCGCCTGAGGCGCCGACACGTAGGCCACCTCGAGGACGTGGTGACGTCCGCGACTGCACGCCGGCAGCAGAAGAATGGCCAGCATCGCCAGGGCCGGGACCAGCCGGCCAGCCCGAAATGAGCCTGATGTTCTCAAGACCCTCACGACACCTTTACGATTGCCCACAAATCACGAATCGGAAGGTCCTACTATAGCGCGTTGCGCGCGCGAGTTCCGGCACGGAGGTTTACGTCTTATGCACCCGCATGCCGAGGCTGCCCAAGACACAGGCAATCGGCCTCGGTTACCATGGAGACGGGACTTTCGCTGGGCGGAGGTCCGCAGCCAGGCTGCCTATGGGACGTTTCCCGCGTCTAAGATTGAAGCAGGCTTCGTGCCGGCAAGCCTTACAAACAAGATACTTTGACACAAATACATCGACACCAATGAAAAACATATTCTGGAATCGTCTCTTGGTTTTGTCTTTCGTCTCTTGCGCCGCGTTGTCGGGCGCGGTTCGCGCCTCCGCGCAAGATACCGTGGATTCAGTGCTGCACCCGCCCAAGGGAACGCAGGTCGCCATTGTTGTCTTTGAGGATCTGGAGTGCCCCATGTGCGCGCGCATGGCGCCGATCGTCGAACAGGCTTCGAAGACCTACAAGATCCCCGTGGTACGGCATGACTTTCCGCTGGGACCGGCGCATCCCTGGTCTTTTCAGGCGGCGGTGATGGCGCGATATTTCGATACCCACTCCAAAGCCGTGGGCAACGAATTCCGCGACTACATTTTCGCGAACCAGCTCGAAATCAATCTACAGACGCTGCGCACGTATGCGGAAAAATTTGCGGCCGCGCATAAAATCGACTTGCCCTTCGTGCTCGATCCCGGCGGAAAACTGGCCGCACTGGTCACCGCCGATCACGATCTGGGCAAAGGCATCAAGATCGAGCACACGCCCACGATCTACGTTGTCAGCAGCCGCAATCCCAACCGGCCGTATGTGGAAGTCAAGGACAACAGCCAGCTTTATTCGACCATCGATGCGGTGATGAAGGAGTAAAGCAAGGCAATTGTTGATTGATGATTTGTTGATTGATGATTGAAACCCAACTCGCAAGGTTTCGATCAACAATCTGCAACATTCCTTTTAATCCCCGAAACCGATTCCGATGGCGCGCGCGGTCTGCACCAACTCTCCTTCGGGGCGCACGGATTTCAGGTGTCCGATAGCGCGGGCCATGTCGACGCCGACGATCCGACCGGCGCGCAAAGCCACCATCTGGCCGAACTCGCCCTTGGCGATCAGATCGACGGCCGACACGCCGAAGCGCGTGGCCAGCACGCGATCGAACGGCGAGGGCGAACCACCACGCTGGATGTGCCCCAGTACGCTGATCCGGACTTCTTTGTTGGATCCGGCAGCAATGGCGTTGCCAATCAGGTTGCCGATGGCGCTGACCCGCCGGTTCTCTTTCAGTTCCGGCGGCGGTTTCACGCCCTCGGCGACCACTACAATCGAGAAACGGCTCCCCCGGCTTTCGCGTTCCGCGATAAAGTCGCACACGCTCTTGATGGTGAATGGAATTTCTGGAATCAGAATGATGTGCGCGCCGCCCGCAATGCCTCCGGCCAGCGCGATCCAGCCGCAATCCCGCCCCATCACTTCCACCACCATCACGCGATGGTGCGACGCGGCCGTGGTGTGAATCTTGTCGATCGCATCGCTGACCGTGTGCAGCGCCGTGTCGAAACCGAACGTCAGTTCCGTGGCCGACAGATCGTTGTCGATGGTCTTGGGCACGCCCACAATCTTCATGCCCTTCAGGAAAAGCTCGTGCCCGATTTTCTGCGAGCCGTCGCCGCCGATCGTGATAATCGCGTCGATTCCGAGTTTCTTCGAGTTGGCGATGACCTGGTCGGAAATGTCGCGGACGACTTCCTTCCCATTCTCTTCACTTTTGTAATGGAACGGATTGCCCCGATTGGTAGTGCCCAGAATCGTTCCCCCGCGCGGCAGAATTCCGCTGACCCGGTCGAGTGTGAGCTCAAATGATTTTTCCGGCCAGATGAGGCCGTCAAAGCCATCCGGAATGCCGATCACTCTCCACTGATGTTCGAGGATGGCCGCTTTGGTCGCGGCGCGAATGACTGCGTTGAGGCCGGGAGCGTCCCCGCCTCCGGTAGCAATGCCGATGCAGCGTATGTCAGACATGTGGGGAACCGTCGTTGGTCGTTGGTGGTTCGTCGTTGGTCGTTGGTGCTTCGTCGTTGGTCGTTGGTCGTTCGTCGTTGGTGGTTAGCATCTCGATGATACCGTTTCACCACGTTAAGAGAGCAACGTTACCACTGGGCGTAGGAAGGAAAACGGAAACCGGGGGGTGCCCCATTTCTCGCGCACTCTGCGAGAAGTGGGTTTCTTGTCAACTTCACTCTCGGGGAAGACGGTCGACCTTGTACAATTGTCAGATTTAAGCTAGACTAAGCTAGCTCATTTATGGAGAATCTCAATGAATGAAATCGGCGCCTTCGATGCCAAGAACACTCTGGGAACCTTGCTCGACCGCGTGGAGCGCGGCGAGGAGATCGTGATTACGCGGCACGGCAAGGCAGTCGCGCGCCTGGTTCCGAACATTCGCCGCGTGGACCAGGATCAGACGCGGGCGGCGTTCGAGCGCATCCGCGAGCGGGCTCGACGACTGCAGGCGCGCAAGCCTGTGCCCTTTAAGTGGTCTGAGCTGAAGAAACTGCGCGACCAGGGCCGGCCCTGAACTTCACGTTCCCTACATTGCCGGCCTGAAATTGTCACGGCCGCGTAAGGATGCCGATCTTATGAGTTTGGTCCTCGACAGTTCGATCACCCTGGCTTGGGCGTATAGCGACGAAAACACGCAGCCGGTCACGCAGATTTTCGAACGGCTCAGCCAGGGCGGCGCATGGGTGCCGGGACTGTGGCGATTGGAAGTGGCCAATGTTCTGGAGATGAGCGTACGACGCAAACGTCATGACAAAGCTTTTCGGGATGCCACCCTTGCGGATCTGGCGCAACTGCCGATTCAAGTCGACCCACAGACCGACCAGCAGGCCTGGAGTGCGACCCTGCGCCTTGCCGAACGGCATCAGCTGACGTTGTACGACGCGGCGTATCTGGAACTGGCCCTGCGGCGCAATCTTCCATTAGCGACGCTGGATGAGGATCTATGCCATGCGGCGGAGAAGGAAAAGGTGCAGGTGTTGGGATGAAATTAGCGGGTGCCCATCTCTCGCGTACTTTGCGAGAAATGTGGCACCGGCAAGTTCAATTCACCGTCAGGTTGGTGGTGAACGTATTGGTCACGCCATTGCACGTGTAGGAAGCGGTGATGATCACCGGGGTGGTTGAAGCGGTTGTGGTCGTGGCTGTTGCAGGATCGGTCCCACTCGCAATGGTCACAGAAGTATTGTTCGTGGACCATTGAACTCCAGGCGTAATGTCGATGCCGGGAGTATTGACCTGATTGATAACGGCAGTTGCACTGGCTGTAAAGGGCACCGGCAAGCCGGCCTGTACGCTGCCGTTGGCAGGGGAGATGGCAAAGTTAGACCCACCCTCGACGCAGACCGAAGCCGTAGCGGTCTGGGTGATGGTCTGATCCGCGGCGGTGATCGTAGCAGTCGTGTTGCTAAGGCTGAGGCCGGTAAGCAGCCCGCCCGTATTCACACCTACTGTACCGCTGTTGCTGCTCCAGGAAACCTTATTCGTAACGTCGCCAGTGCTGCCATCACTGAACGTTGCGAAGGCGGACAGCTGCGTCGTTCCACCCAACGGTACCGTCGGAGTTGTGGGATTGATGGTTAGGGCGGTGACCGTTGGGTTCACGAAAAATCCGCGGCAGCTAACCGCCAGGGCGAGTGTGGCAAGCGCGGCGAAGGCGCCCATCAGTCGGAGTTTGGACCTGTTCGATGACTTCATTATGCTAAGACTCCTCGACGCCCCTGCTCAGTTTTTACGGGCAATTCTCTATCGGCCAGTCTTGAAAAATTGTAGCAGAGATGATTTCGCCGGGCGCACACTCTGGTACCTGAACCGCGGGCCCGGAATCATCCCAGCCAATCGTCCGCGAGCCGGTCCTGCGGACGCTTCCCGGTTAGAACGCCGTTGCCGATTAGACTTGCAGAAAAAGTTGGACTGCCACATCTCATGTGGGGACAGCCGCCCCGTCCCCACATGAATCTTTCCTTTCCGATCCACTCCCGTGCGCTAACGCCCCTTGCGATGATCCTCTTTCGGAGGACTCGACTTGTGCGGAGCCGGGCTGGACCTGGGCGCGCTCTGCTTCGGAGCATTCTCTTTTGGTGCCGAATGAGACGCTGGCGTCGAATGAGTCGTATTCGACTCGCGCTGGGGACGACTCTCGCTGGCGCGGCTGCTGTTCGCGCCGTTGGTCGAAGCTCCGCTTTTCGACGGCGGCGTGAACGGGCGGAATCCCTCATTCGAATTCCCCTTATTTCCGGGAGTTGACGCCACCCGCGCCTCTTTCGGCGACATGGCCGGAGCGTGATATTCCCCGCCCGCATTCCGGGCTGAGACCGCGGAGTGGCTGCTGAAATCGCCGGCCTTCGCAGTGGCCGCAATCGCCGGGCGGCCATGATTTTCCGATGCGAAGTTCTGGCGATTCTGGCCGGCTAACTGTTCGTGGCGGGTCTGTTCCGCCAGTGCAGGAGTATGCTGCTCGTGCGCGGCAGCCTCTTCCTGCGCCGTGGGACGCGCCGCAACTCCGCCCTCGCCGCCGTTGAAGGCCACGTGATTCTCGTTCACGACCACGGTGCGGTTGTAGACGTTGGTCGTGTTCGTGACGCTGACATTGGTGACGTAGCGGTTGTAGTAAAACCCTCCGCCGCGCCACTCGCCGCCGGCGAAACCCACGCCGCCGTAGCCGAATCCGTAGTTAATGCCGCCATAGAAGCCGACGTG
>Ga0210400_10001952_pt1 | contig 19757 bp, 12 predicted proteins | sample IncBWH26MmetaG_FD_155456 | JGI IMG/M metagenome (GOLD analysis project Ga0210400, IMG submission 155456) | Forest soil microbial communities from Barre Woods Harvard Forest LTER site, Petersham, Massachusetts, United States - Inc-BW-H-26-M | ecosystem: Environmental > Terrestrial > Soil >...
ATTCCCCGTATAAAAACCAGCTCCAGACGCCGGAAATTTTTATCGCGGAACTTCAGAAGCGTTCCAAGGAGATTCCGAACCTAATCAGCCCACGTTTGGGCGGTTCCATACTGCTCAAGCCTTCCGTGGGGCCGGATATAGAGGATAAGCCTGAAGCAAATCAGATCGTCGCAATGCCGCTGGGCGGGCGCGTCAAAATGGACCCGTGGGACGATACTCTCAACCTGCTCAAGACGAAGCCGGTAGGCAATATGACCCAGCACGACAAAATGCCGTTCGAGGTCACGCCATTTGTTATCTACCTTACTCGCGTGGGCAGCGAACCCACGAAGAGTTCCGAGTACAGCGGAGGGCCGCATCTAGATTCCAGTGTGCAAGGACCTGACATTGAATAGCCGATCCGGAGAAATGTGTGAATTTGCGTAGACCGTCAAATGGGAGCTGACCGTTTGGTGATTTATTACTGCACCTTGAATCGCACAGGCTTGATGAATATTTTATCACCCACCTGAATGGAAATATTGTAATCCCCCGATTTCACCTGAGGAACTTTCATGACGATTTTATCCGCCCCCTGCTCCACGACGGTGGCCTTGAAATCGCTTTTGTCGTCGGACAGAAACACGGCGGTGACGGAATCCTTTCCTAAGTTCTGTCCCGACACGGTCACGTTGTCATTCACTTTCCCCGACGGCGGTTCCACGCCCGTCACCTGCGGTGTGCTCTGCGCAAAAATCAGCGGAGCCAGCAATACCACGGCGGCTAGAAACACCAGTCGTGTTCTCGCGTTCCTGTGGTGTTGAATTTGTTTTTCTTCCGCCGCCTTGGGAACGGACAACATACCGGAAGGACCCCCACTGGCCGACACGTTTGCCATTGGTCCACCTCTTCTGCGCAAGTTAGGATGCGCGACCCCTACCCGCCCCTTGCGCAGGACCATACGCCAGCCACGCAACCGTGTCAATGCTCAGAACGATTTCTCAATTCACCATGCGTCGGAGGCTTTCGAGGGCCCGGCGCGCCAGCGTGTAGCGCGGTTCGATCGCAAGCGCTTGCTGAAATTGTTCGCGGGCGCGATTGATCAAGCCTTTGGCGAGGTAGGCGCGTCCCAGGTTGAAATGGGGAAAGTGCCGAGGGTCATATCGTTTTGCCGCGATCGCCCGCTCGAGCCAGGGAATGGCCTCGTCAAAGCGTTCGAGTCCGATGAGGTACGAGCCGATATCGTTGTAGGGATTGCCGAAGTCCGGGTCAACCTCGATGGCGCGCTTGCATTCGGCGATTGCCTCGTCGATCTTTCCCTGATAGTGGAACGTCCAGCCGAGAAACGTATGAGCCTCGGCGGTGGGATGCAACAAGAGCGATTGCCGGTAGAGTTCGACGGCACGGTCATAGTCGCCTTCCAGCTGCGCCTGGTACGCTTCTTGCAATCGTTCCCAGGCCTGCGTCTCTCGTTCTGTCGGCATGCCGCATTTTTGGTAACACAATGCCACGGGAGTGTCAAACTAGGTGCAGACTTTTACTCGAAGTGTCACCCCTGCCGGGGTTTTCAAATGATCTTCAACGGTTATCCCACCGCTTCCGCGGTGGGCTACGTTGTGACGTCCCTCCGGGACTCCGTGTATCGCGACTGATCGATTGTTATCGTTTTTCGTTTTCCGTTCGCTCAGAACTTCCGCGCGTGTTGTTCTACCCAGCGCTCGATCACGACCTTTTTATCCGTGTAAAACTCGACGGAGTCGCGTCCCTGTCCATGCATGTCGCCGAAGAAACTATCTTTCCATCCACTAAATGGGAAATAAGCCATTGGGGCGGCTACACCGATATTGATACCAATGTTGCCTGCGGGCGCCTCGTACCGGAATCGGCGCGCCGCCGCTCCGCTCGATGTAAAAAGCGAAGCCTGGTTGCCGTAGGGGCTGCGTTCCAGGAACGCCATCGCCTCGTCCATGTTGTTGGCGTGGACCAAACTCAATACCGGGCCAAAGATTTCCGTATCGGCCAACTCGCTCGATGCCTGCACACCGTCGAGAATCGTTGGCTTCACAAAGTTTCCTGACTCGTGTTTCAGGATTTTGGCATTCCGGCCATCGAGAAGGACCTTCGCGCCTTCCTTTTCACCAACTCCGATCAGCGATTCGACTCGCGACTTGCTTTGCGGGGTGATGAGCGGCCCCATCTGCACGCCTTCATCGAGGCCGTTGCCCACTCGCAATGACGCGGCCGCTTCGGTAATCGAATCTCGAAAACTCTTTTGCGCCTCGCCAATCGTGACCGCGACGGAAACCGCCAAACAACGCTGGCCGGCACATCCGAAAGCGCTGTCGCCGATGATCTGCGTCGCCATCTTCATATCGGCATCAGGCAGAACGATGACATGATTCTTCGCGCCGCCTTGACACTGCGCCCGCTTTCCGTTGGCACCCGCACGCGCATAAACATATTTCGCGATGGGAGTCGAGCCCACAAAACTGATGGCGCGGATTTTTGGATGATCCAAAAGCGCATCTACCGCGGCTTTTCCGCCATTCACCAGATTGATGACGCCCTTGGGCAATCCAGTCCGGTCAAGCAACTCGAAAATGCGTTGCATGGTGAGCGGCACGCGCTCGGAGGGCTTCAATATGAAAGTGTTGCCGGTCGCAATGGCGTAGGGTAAAAACCAGAATGGAATCATTCCAGGGAAATTCGATGGTGTGATCGCTGCCACTACTCCTAGCGGCTGGCGGATCATCATTTCGTCAAGGCCGCGGGCAACATCTTCGAGGTTGTAGCCTTGCATCATCATCGGAATGCCGCAAGCCACTTCCACATTTTCGATAGCTCTGCGCAGTTCCGCCTTGCCCTCGGTAAACGTCTTGCCGTTTTCCAGCGTAATGATGCGTCCAAGGTCGTCCACGTGATCTTCGAGCAGCTGCTTCAGCTTGAACAGAGGCTGGATGCGGTCCTCGGGAGGCGTGCGTCGCCAGGCGCGAAAGGCGGTGGCCGCCGACTCAACCGCGGCGTCGACCTCGGCGGCAGTTGTCAATGGCGTTTGGCCAATCGTCTCGCCCGTAGCAGGATTGATAACGTCCCGGAATTCCGTGGCCTTTGATTCGACCCAACTGCCGTCGATGTAGTTCAAAACTTTGGTGCGAGTTGCGGTAGCTTCCGTCATAACTGTCCTCGATTCAGGGATTGCGCAAAGGATTTCGATTTCCATATTTGGTTTGAATTCAACCCGTATAAATTACCACGGAGGGAGATATTCATCAGCCTTAGCAGCGGGGCCGAGCACCATGACAACTTGCACGTTGCGCCGGACCTGTCCAAGATAGTTGCGGGGCAAACATAATCCTTAAGCAGGTTTATTGCAACCACTGCGATGGGGTGCGGCCATTGCATACGATCTCCGCATAGCGCCGCTTCTGAGCATTTGGGATGATGCCGGTTTTGCGCGGCCTTCCGATAATTCATGTGCTCAAACAACATGCATCGCATCTAATCAACAGCGCATTGCGGGGGGCAAAAGTGGTGGCGCCGAGGTCGATACTCTAATATGGTTGCGAGATGAGAATGGCAGGGGGATTTGGCGGAATTGGCTCGCAACGCAGCATTGGAGCGCGCGCGGAGAGGAGTCCCGGCGCGAAAGCACGCGTGGACTCGCCCGCGAACCCGCGTGGCGGTGCAAAAATATCGCGCCTGTTCGATCAGCTGCCTGAAGTGTGGGCGCTTCTCCGGCCGCGGCGCGGCCTGTTAGCGCTGGGCATGGTGCTGATGGCGATCAACCGCGTTGCCGGGCTGGCGCTTCCTTACTCCACCAAATACCTGATCGATAACGTGATGATTCACCGGCAGACAAACCTCTTGCTGCCGCTGGTTGGCGGAGTGCTTTTTGCCACCCTGTTGCAAGGTGTGACTTCCTATACGCTCACCCAAACCTTGTCGAAAGCCGCGCAGAGAATGATCACCGAGCTGCGCCGGAGCGTGCAGGAGCACGTGGGGCGGCTTCCGGTCGCCTACTATGACGCGAATAAAACCGGCGCACTCGTCTCGCGGATCATGAGCGACGTCGAGGGCGTGCGGAATCTGATCGGCACCGGCCTGGTGGAATTTCTGGGAGGCCTGCTGACGTCCGTGATTGCGCTGATCATGCTGCTGCGCATCAGTCCGGTAATGACCGGCCTGGCGTTCGCGCTGCTGCTGGTGAGCATGGTCGGCCTTCGGAAAGCGTTCAGCGTGTTGCGGCCGATCTTTCGTGAGCGTTCAAAAATCAATGCCGAGGTCAGCGGACGGCTTACCGAATCGCTCTCCGGCGTGCGCGTGGTGAAGGGATACCATGCGGAGTCGCGAGAGCACGACGTATTTACCAAGGGCGTGCAGCGCCTGCTCGAAAATGTACTGCGCTCGCTAACAACCATGTCGATGATGAGTTTTTCCACGACCGCGCTGGGCGGCGTGGTGGGAGCTCTGGTCATGCTGGTCGGTGCTCGTCAGGTGCTGGAAGGAAAAATCACGGTCGGCCAATTCATGAGCTATACGGCGTTTCTGGCATTCATGATCGCACCCGTGTTTCAGGTCGTAGGCATCGGCACGCAGTTGACCGAGGCGGTAGCGGGGCTCGAGCGCACGCGCGAAGTGCTCAATGAGCGTCCCGAGGATGAAGACCCGCGCCGCACGGTCACGCTGCCAGACATCGAAGGCGAGGTTGCATTCGAGCACGTCGGCTTTGCGTACGAGCCCGGCAAACCGGTATTGCAGGACGTAAACTTTCTTTCACTGCCGGGTACAGTGACGGCGCTGGTTGGTTCCTCCGGCTCGGGGAAGTCCACGATCATCGGACTCGTGGCGGCATTTCACGTTCCGCTGGAAGGCCGCGTGTCGGTCGACGGCGTGGACCTCGCAACCGTGCGCCTCGATTCGTATCGCACCCGCCTGGGTGTGGTGCTGCAGGAGTCTTTCCTTTTTGATGGAACGATCCGCGAGAATGTGGCGTTTTCGCGCCCGCGCGCGAGCGAAGCAGAAATTCTGGTTGCGTGCAGGATCGCGCGCGTGGACGAATTCGCGGAGCGGTTTCCGGAAGGATATGACACGATTATCGGCGAACGCGGCGTGAAATTGAGCGGCGGGCAGCGGCAGCGTGTTTCGATCGCCCGCGCCATACTGGCCGATCCGCGCATCCTGATTCTCGACGAAGCCACATCGAGCCTCGATTCCGAATCCGAAATGCTGATCCAGGAGGGCCTCGCCCAACTGATGCGCGGGCGCACAACCTTCGTAATCGCGCACAGGCTCTCGACAATTCGCCGCGCCGACCAGATCCTGGTCGTCGAGGCGGGAAGAATTGTCGAGCGCGGAACTCACACTTCGCTCTATGCGGCCGGCGGGCGCTATCGCGAACTCTATGACAAACAACACGGCCTCGAGAGCAATTTGTTTCTCCCATCGAGCGAAGGCGAGTCGCCTGAGACGCCGGAAGCAGAGCCTGCCGTTACCCGCGACTCAGATCCCGACATGCTGCGTCTGATTCGCGACCGCCCCGCCTAACTGCGGCCGCGAACCTTCCGTTCGCGCTTGGCGCGTCCTTTCCTACCTTTACCGGCATATCAGAGTGTGATATCTCTCTGCGCGTGACGCATAACCTGACCTCGATAAATACAAACAATCTACGCGGAAGGGAAGGACCAAATATGCGACCCCACATGGTGATTCGCGTGATGGCGATCGCTTTGGTGCTCGGCTTTGGAAGCGGTGCGCTGCGCGCGCAATCCTGGCAGATGCCCAGCGACGCGGAGCGGTGTCCTTCGAAATGGGGAGCTAAGGACGAACTTGGCTCCGGCAACCTGATGAAACCCGAGATGGCGCTGCGCGCGGCAAAATTAATATACACCGGCGAGGTCTTCCAGCTGGCCTTTGAGCTTTCCGCGGATTTGCCTCTGATCGGCAGCCGCCGTTTCGATCTCCACATGAAGCGTGGCACCGCGACGGCGCCGGGCACGCGCGGCGAGAACGAAGAGATTGTGATCACGGAGCTTGGCCAAGTGGGCACGCAGTTGGACGGCTTCGCCCACCAGATGTACGGCGGCGAATACTACAACTGCATTAAGGACGAAGAAATGAATGCCGGAGGAAATGGTGAACTCACCGCCGGTGGCCGGCAGGGCTTTCCTAAGCTTGGCGTCGAGCACGTGCCAGACATGATGACCCGCGGAGTGTTGATCGATGTCGCGGGCCTGAAGAATATTGACATGTTGTCCGACACATACGTCGTTACGGCGGAGGATTTGCAACAGGCATTGGCAAAAGAAAATGTCACGCTTCAGCCCGGAGACGCCGTGATGATCAACACGGGATGGGGCAAGCTCTACAACGTGAAAGATAGAGCCCGCTATTTGAAGACTACACCGGGCATCGGCATCGGGGCAGGGGAGTGGTTAATAAAGCAAAATCCAATGATCGTGGGGACGGACACTTGTTGCGTAGAGGTCCGGCCTTACCCCGAGCAGAAAATTAACCTGCCGATTCATGCGATGTTCCTGATCGTCAATGGCGTGCATCTTCTCGAGAATCTGAAGCTGGAACAACTTGCGGCGGCGCATGCTTACGAGACTGCCTTCATCATGGAGGTTTTGAAAATCAAGGGCGGCACGGGATCGACGGTAGCACCAATCGCGGTCCGCTGATGGGCCAGCCGTTACAAGCTTTGCTTAGCGGTATGAGGGACTTCGAGGTCGGGATTCTCAGTAGCTCTCTGTCGAAGCAGCGTGATGAACGCGGCAGAGGAGCGGGGCAGCGTGCGGTCGCGTCGATAGACGAGGCCTAGTTCGCGCCAGAGATCCACGTCCGCGATCGGAATCAATTTCACTTCGCCGGCGCGGACTTCATTACGGGCGAAGCTCGCGCTGATCAGCGATACACCCAGACCTGCCGCGACGAAGCACTTGATCATGCCTACGCTCGTCAGTTCCATCGTGATTTGCAATTGCGAGCGGTAAGGCCGGAAATGCTTGTCCAGCAACTGTCGCGTGAAACCCGTTCGAGGAAAAATCAGCGGCTGCTCGGCGATATCCTTCATGCGGACCGTTTTGAGTTTTGCCAGCGGATTCCGCGGATTCACCATCAGCATCACGCGATCCCGGAAGATCGAATGGATTTTCAAGCTCGGCGACTTGGCGGGAAGCGTGACAATTCCCACGTCCACCGTGGCGTCCTCGACTTTTTGCAGCACCTTGTGGCTGAAATTGCGGTAAATGCTGATCTGCACGGCCGGGTAGAGCCGATGATATTCGGCAAAGATTTCCGGAAGCACGTAGAGGCAGGTCGCTTCGTTTGCTCCGAGTGCGAGCACTCCGCGGGGAGTGGTGGCTTTGTCTGCGACAGCGCGCAAGGATTCGCCTCGCATATTGACCATGCGCGCGGCGTATTCAAACAGCGTCTCGCCGGCGGAAGTCAGCCGCACGGATTTCCGGCCGCGATCGAAGAGTTTTTCGCCGTATTCCTGTTCCAATTGGCGGACCTGAGCGCTGACGGCCGGCTGGGAGCGGAAGAGTTTTTGACCCGCGCGTGAAAAACTGCCGAGTTTTGCAATCTCAATAAAGGTAGTAAGTTGGTCGAAATCCATAGTGATGGGGCAGGATTATAGCAGAAGCGGCATAGTCGACGGCAACCAATTCAAAATTTTGATGCTATGGATAAAAAATGGCTTGCTGCCGCATCGGGACAACTGAACGGTACCAGTGATAATATAGGCACATTCCGTACGCGTGACGGACCGCGGCGGTGAGGTGTATCGATCACCGCTCTCCGCCGGCGGAGCATTTTTGGTCATCGTAATTTCGGAAAAGGGTCACTCGAAAAGGAGGCCGGGACGCCTGCGATCGTGACGCTGAGAGTGATTTGCCAGGTTGGAATGAATTGCTGGCGGCTCCCCAGGGCGCTCGGACTGAGACATCGGCTAACATGAAGGAAACTTACCCATTTAACGGCTTGCCAGCGGCTCAGGGACTGTATAGTCCCGAGCATGAGCACGATGCCTGCGGCATTGGGTTCGTTGCGAATATTGAGGGCCGCAAGTCGCACGATATTGTGCTCAAGGGCGTGCAGATTCTGGTTAATCTCGCTCATCGCGGAGCTTGCGGCTGTGACCCGCAGACCGGCGACGGAGCGGGCATACTGATCCAGATTCCCCACGCTTTTTTCGAGCGCGAGACGACGACCCTTGGATTTTCACTGCCGGCGCCGGGTGAGTACGGCGTGGGCATGGTCTTCCTTCCGGTTGATCTGCAAGACCGGCTTCTGTGCGAAGGAATGGTCGAGAAGATTGCACGCGAGGAAGGGCTCACGGTTCTCGGGTGGCGTGACACACCGATCAACGGCAATATGATCGGGCGACTGGCTCGCAATTCTCAGCCGTACATCGAGCAAATTTTTATCAAGGGCGCGCAAGGTATGGACCAGGACGCGCTCGAGCGCAAGCTCTACGTCGTTCGCAAGCGAGTGGAATTGGCTGTAGCCGAAAGCGATGTGAAGGAGAAGGAATTCTTCTACGTTCCGTCTCTCTCTTCGCGCACAATCGTGTACAAGGGTTTGCTGCTGGCACCGCAGATTACTGATTTTTACAAAGAACTTCTCGATCCCGAGTTGACCAGCGGCTTGTGCCTGGTCCACCAGCGCTTCTCGACCAATACTTTTCCGAGCTGGAAGCTGGCTCACCCGTACCGCTACATCTGCCACAACGGGGAAATCAATACCCTGCGCGGAAATATGAACTGGATGCACGCGCGGCAGTCCGTTCTCTCGTCTCCCCTGTTTGGCGACGACATCAAGAAACTGCTGCCCATCATCACCGCTGGCGGCAGCGACTCCGCGATGCTCGACAACGCGGTCGAGTTGCTGACACTTTCCGGCAGGACGCTTCCGCACGTGATGTCCATGCTGATTCCCGAAGCCTGGGATCACGACGCCACCATGCCGGAGGAGATCAAGGCGTTTTATGAATACCACGCCTCGCTGATGGAACCGTGGGACGGCCCGGCCGCGGTTGCGTTCACCGACGGCCGCGTCATTGGTGCCAAGCTCGATCGCAACGGACTCCGCCCCGGCCGCTTCCTGCTCACGTCGGATGGCCTGGTCGTGATGGCCTCGGAAGCAGGCGTGCTGCCCATCAAGCCGGAAGACGTTCGCATGAAGGGCAGGCTTGCGCCTGGCCGCATGCTGCTGGTGGATATGGAACAGAAGCGATTGATTACGGACGAAGAAGTAAAAAAACAACTGGCAGCCCGGCAGCCCTACGCGCAGTGGTTGAAGGACAATCAGATCACTCTCGATCATCTGCCGAGTCCGACGCACGTGCAGTCCACGGACCACGAAACGATCCTGATGCGGCAACGCGCTTTCGGCTATACCGACGAAGACTTGAAAACGATTCTGTCACCCTCGGCGTTGTTGGGCGAGGAACCGGTCGGCTCGATGGGAATCGACACGCCGCTGGCCTGTTTGTCTGACAAGCCGCAACTATTATTCAATTATTTCAAGCAGACTTTCGCGCAGGTCACCAATCCCGCGATCGACTCGATCCGCGAGGGCCTGGTGATGTCGCTGAACTCCTACATCGGGAGCGAAGGAAACATCCTCGATGAGACGCCGAAGAACTGTCACACGCTGAAGCTCCGTCATCCGGTCATCTCCAACTGGAGACTTGAAAAACTGCGCCGCGTGAGCTGGGGCGATTTCCTTGCCGCCAGTCTGCCGATGCTGTTCCGCGTGGACGACGGCGAGGACCAACTCGAAAAGGCAATCGAAACTCTTTGCCGAAGCGCTTCGCAAGCCATCAAGTCCGGCTATACGCTGCTGATTCTGTCCGACCGTGGCGTGGACGAGCGATACGCGCCGATCCCAAGCCTGCTGGCGCTTTCCGCGGTTCACAATCACCTGATTCGCGAAAAAACGCGCAATCAAGTGGCCCTGATCGTCGAATCCGGCGAACCTCGCGAGGTAATGCACTTTGCGCTGTTGTTGGGCTATGGCGCGAGCGCCGTGAATCCTTATCTTGCGATCGAAACTCTGGAGGATCGCCTCAGGGACGGCGCCTTCCCACCGGACTACACGTGGGACAAGGTTTTCAAGAGCTACATGAAGGCAATCGACAAAGGCCTATTGAAGACCTTCTCCAAGATGGGAATTTCGACCCTGCAGAGTTACCAGGGCGCTCAAATTTTTGAGGCCATCGGTTTGAGCCGCTCGCTCGTCGAGAGATACTTTACCGGCACGTCTTCGCGAATCGAAGGCATCGGCATGGAAGTGCTGGCCCGCGAAGCGCTCATGAAACATCAGTTTGCCATGCAGCCGCCGAATGAATCCGACACGGAACTCCGGGTCGGCGGCGAATATCAATACCGCGTGCGCGGCGAGCGGCACCAGCTGAATCCGACGACGATCAGCAAGTTACAGCATTCGGTGCGGGAATCGAAATTCGAGACTTTCAGGGAGTTTGCGGACATCGTGAATCAGCAAAACCGCGATCTCCAGATGCTGCGAGGCATGTTTGAATTCAAGCCGGCCGGAGCCGCCGTTCCGCTCGAAGAAGTCGAGCCCGCCGCTGAAATCGTGAAACGCTTTGCGACCGGAGCCATGTCGTTTGGCTCGATCAGCAAGGAAGCGCACGAGACTCTGGCGATTGCGATGAACCGCATCGGCGGAAAATCCAATACCGGCGAGGGCGGAGAGGATGAAGCCCGCTACCATCCTGACGCGAATGGCGATTTGCGCCGCAGCGCGATCAAGCAAGTGGCTTCGGCGCGCTTTGGCGTTACGACCAATTACATGATCAATGCGGACGACCTGCAGATCAAAATCGCGCAGGGCGCCAAACCGGGAGAGGGCGGACAGTTGCCCGGCCACAAAGTGGACGATGTTATCGCCCGCGTGCGCCATTCGATCCCCGGAGTGGGGCTGATTTCTCCGCCTCCTCATCACGATATTTATTCGATTGAGGACCTGGCACAGCTTATCTACGACCTGAAGAACGTCAATCCGCAGGCGCGAATTTCGGTGAAGCTCGTCGCAGAGGTGGGAGTAGGAACGGTGGCTGCCGGTGTGGCGAAGGCGCATGCCGACGTCATCCTGATCAGTGGCTACGATGGCGGGACCGGCGCTTCTCCCATCAGTTCGATCCGCCATGCTGGCGTTCCGTGGGAGCTTGGACTATCGGAGACTCAGCAGGTCCTGGTAATGAACGACTTGCGCAGCCGCGTGCGTTTGCAGGTTGACGGCAAACTGCAAACTGGCCGCGACGTCGCGGTCGCGGCGCTGCTGGGCGCGGAGGAATTTGGATTTGCCACGACGCCGCTCATCGCGATGGGCTGCATCATGATGAGGAAATGCCACCTGAACACATGCCCAGTGGGCGTGGCAACGCAGGACCCGGAGCTTCGCAAGAAATTCCAGGGCCAGCCCGAACACGTAATCAATTTCCTGTTCTATGTGGCTGAGGATCTCCGGATGGTCATGGCAGAGCTTGGGTTCCGCAAGCTCGATGAAATGATCGGCCGCGTGGACTGTCTGGTCCAGCGCCAAGACGTCGAACACTGGAAAGCCAAGGGCATCGACTTGTCATCGGTGCTCTACAATCCGCCGATGCCGAGCCACGTGGGACGCCGCTGCACACAGGCGCAGGACCACGGTCTCGAAGATGCGCTCGACGGGAAACTGATCGAACAAGCCAGCGAGGCCATTGAAAACCTCACGCCTGTGTCGCTCAGCCTGCCGATTCGAAACGTGCACCGCACGGTCGGCGCGATGCTTAGCGGACAGATCGCTCGGCGTCATGGGTCCGCGGGCCTGCCCGACGACAGTATCCGCATTCAGTTCCATGGGTGCGCCGGGCAGAGCTTCGGCGCGTTCCTTGCGAAGGGTGTGACGCTCACACTCGAAGGCGAGGCCAACGACTATGTGGGGAAGGGGCTTTCCGGCGGTACGCTGATTATTTATCCGCCGCGCAATTCCAGGTTCGTGCCGGAAGAAAACATTCTGGTTGGCAACGTTTGCCTCTATGGCGCTACCAGTGGTGAAGTCTATTTCAACGGCATGGCGGGCGAACGGTTCGCCGTGCGCAATTCCGGCGCTACGGCCGTGGTGGAAGGCGTAGGCGACCACGGCTGCGAGTACATGACCCGAGGCATGGTGGTTGTGCTGGGAAAAACGGGACGAAACTTTGCAGCCGGCATGACCGGCGGAATTGCTTACGTTCTGGACCGGACCGGCGAATTCGCCGCCGTCTGCTGCAACCGGACAGATGTGGACCTTGAGCCGGCAACGGAGCCAAAGGACGTCGAGACGCTGCGTCGAATGGTCGCGCGTCACGCCGAGGTTACCGACAGCCCGCAGGCAAAATGGATTCTGAAACATTGGGAGTCCACACTGCCGAAATTCATCAAGGTGTTCCCACACGAGTACAAACGTGTTCTGGGCGTTCCGCGAATTCCCGCGGGCATACTGATCGCGCAGGCCAAGAAACAGGTCCAGCTGCACGGGCAGGTGCTCGGTGGGTAAAGTCACGGGGTTTAAGGAATATTCCCGCGAGATGCCGGCCCGCCGTCCGGTTGAGGAACGCGTCCACGATTATTTCGAACTCTACCAACCGTTTCCGGAAGAGAAAGTGCGCGTGCAAGCCGCGCGCTGCATGGATTGCGGCATTCCGTTTTGCCATACCGGGTGCCCGGTGACCAACATCATTCCGGATTGGAACGATCTCGTTTATCGCGATCACTGGAAGGAAGCGATCCGGGTCCTGCACTCCACCAACAATTTTCCGGAGTTTACTGGACGCATTTGTCCGGCGCCCTGCGAAGCGGCCTGCGTTCTCGGTATCAACGAACCGCCTGTCACGATCAAGTTGATCGAAAAAACGATTGTGGAACGGGCCTGGGAAGAAGGATGGATCAAGCCGGAGCTTCCCGAAACGCGCACCGGCAAGAGAATCGCGGTTGTGGGTTCGGGGCCAGCCGGACTTGCGGCTGCCCAGCAACTAAATCGCGCCGGCCATTCGGTTACGGTTTTTGAGAAGGCGGACCGGATCGGCGGCCTTCTCCGGTACGGCATTCCGGATTTCAAGCTGGAAAAGAGAGTTCTTGACCGTCGGTTGGAGCAGATGGCGGCGGAGGGCGTTCAATTTCAGACGCGAGCCAATGTAGGCGGAAATGTTCCCGCGCAAGACCTCCGGAAAGAATTTGACGCTGTCTTGTTATCGGGGGGCGCTGAAAATCCGCGCGACTTGAATGTTCCGGGCAGGGATCTCAAGGGAATTTATTTCGCCATGCAGTTCCTGCCTCAGCAAAACAAGCGCGGCGCCGGGGACGTGGTGCCGGATCAGATTCTCGCCACGGGCAAACGCGTCGTCATTATCGGCGGAGGCGACACCGGCGCGGACTGCCTTGGCACATGCCACCGGCAAAAAGCGAAATCGATCCACCAGTTCGAAATCATGCCCATGCCGCCGATGGAGCGCGCTCCCAGCACTCCCTGGCCCTTGTGGCCGCTGCAATTGCGTACAGAGAGTGCGCATGAAGAAGGCGGAATGAGGGATTGGGCGCTCAACACCGCGAAATTTACAGGCGACGCGAACGGTAACGTGAAACAGTTGCATGCCATTCGTGTTGGCCCGCCGCCCAAGTTCGAGGCCATGCCCGGAACTGAACTTACCATGGACGTGGATCTGGTTCTGCTGGCTTTGGGGTTCACTGGCCCCGTGAAGCAGGGCATGATCGAACAGTTGGGCGTGAACCTCGATGCGCGCAGCAACATCGCCACACGGACGGACTACATGAGCTCCATTGCTGGCGTTTTTGCTGCGGGCGATATGCGCCGCGGCCAGTCCCTCGTAGTGTGGGCGATCTCCGAAGGCCGCAAAGCAGCTATTTCCATCGACCAATACCTCATGGGAAGTTCGAATCTTGGATAGGGCCTCCCGCGGAACTTTGCGCGGATCATTTGATGTTTAACTTCGCATGGTTATGTCTTACCGGTTTCGTCGCCTCCAAGGCCGTGTTGTCATCGGGCATCGCAGAAACGATCCCATCGAGAAGGTGAGGGTCCCCACGCTAAAACCAGGCCGGCCAGCGTCAATTTACGATTCGCTGGCCGGCCTGGCTTGCAAATAGCGCACGGAAGGAAGCGGCGAGTTACGCCGCTTGTGGCTCGATGACGGTAGGTTTCGCCGACGCTGCTTTCGGGAGCTGAATGTTGAGGACGCCGTCCTTGAGAGTCGCGGTGACTTTCATTACGTTCACTTCCGCAGGAAGGTCCATAGTCCGGAAAATCTCGTCCGAGCACTGCTCGACATAGACCGCGTCACCTTGTTTATTTTCTTCTTTCGATTCACGTTTCCCGGTGATGATCACGCGCCGCGGCTCTACGCTGACCTCAACATCGCTCGCCGCGAAGCCCGGGAGTTCGGCTTGCACCGCGAATTCTCCTTCGGTCTCTTCCAGTTTCATGTGCACGGGGTGCAGAAGTTCGCGTTCGGCTTCCAGCCAATGGCGCAGGTCGTGGCCATCGACCCGGCCCTCTTTTTCATACAATTCGAATGCGCGGCGCGAAATGGTGTCATACAAGTGTTGCATTCGTTCAAGACTTCCTTCGATCTTGGCGGCTTTTACCGGTGGGCGGGAAGTCGCCGTTTGGACTGCAGATGCGGATTTCTCTGGCATAGGGGGGACTCCTTTCGTTCACTCTTGTTTTTGGGGGGGCATTTTTTGATCCGAATGGTGCTGGTAGCCTAAAAATTTCCCCCCATTGATGATCTGGAATAACACAATCGCTTTACAATTGCATGACATTTTCGTCGCAGTCCGAGATGGCTTTCCACTTGGAGGCTCAGAGATATTGTTAGGCGGCTTGAAGGGGTCCGTCGCTTACTTGCTACTGAGCCAGAGGACGAGGATTTCACCATTAGAATGGAAGCTGCCCCCCGTAGCCGTCCTTTCCTCCTTGACTGGATCGGGCGGCATAATGCTCGTATGTTGTGTCACATAGCCGCTGTCGGTGAGACTGCGGCTGACGAAATCGCGTTCGTCGTCCACCTGGGGGTCGATGTGGTGGGTAAGGTTCCCGTTGCGCTGGTCCCGTTCGAGTCCCATGTCGTGCGTCGCTGCCCCCGCCCAAACAGGCTGTCCGCCGACGGTTAACGTCGATTTCCAGATGCGCAGATGGTGTCGCGTCGTAACCACAGTAAGCGGCTCGGCGTGCGCGAATCCATAGTCTTGCGGCCTGCCAAACAAGTACAACTGGCTCATCGGCATGGTCAGGTACGCCTGCTTCGAAAGGCTCGACAACAAGGCCTGTAAGACGGCGTCTTTAGTGTCGCGATCCACCTGCACCCATCCTGCTGCCTGGAACATAGCCTTCACTTGTTCTTCCGAGCCAATTAGGAGGAAGTTGACCATGTCACCGGGATTGCCGTCTTTGTCGGCCACGCGCCGCGGAATCTGCGCGAGAATGCCCGCAGGAAGCGCGGCAGCCGTTGTGGCATTCGGCGGCGAAGAAGCTGGACCGCTTGCTGAATTGGAAGCAATGCTTGAGGTTGTTCCCGCTGGCGAATTGGCAAGGCTACTTTCGCGGGTTGAAGGCGAAGCGGCAGCGGACTGATTCGAACTGGGGCTCGTCGAGCGTGAGGAAATGGAAGCATTACCTGAGATTTCGATCTTTACGTGGAAGCTTCCTTTCGCACTGTCACCGGTTGGTCCGTTGATTCCGAGAAACAATCGCCCTGCGGCGCGCACGGGCAGTTGGGTGCTCGCGCCGATCAGAAATGGCTGGGCTGTTTCGTCCGAACCCCAACGGCCGATCAACGCGCCCCGCCCGGCGGAGTTAAGCGACATTGAGCGGACCAGATCTTTCCAACTCCGCGCTGTCCCTTGGGGACCGGGAGAGCTGCCGTCCATGTATTGAAGCTTTCCTGTCGCCGTGATCGTGACCGTCTGTCCTGGTTCGAGGTCGACGCCTGTGTCGGTCCAAGGCTGATTCCCTGGTACGTCGAGTTCCTTTGATGTTTGTGCTGCCTGAGCCGGAGCCTGGGTTTGTGCGGCTGCAGGCATCGTCACGGCCAGGGCGAACAGGAATGGCAAAATGCCTCTCATCATTTAAGCCTAGCAACCTCATGCCTCGGTTTCAAGTTTCGCACTTGTACGCAGGCAGCCGGGATTGAGTTTACTTGCAAATCCCGATAGTCTCGCCGTGGCGGCAAAGCGCTCGAATAGCGGAAAACGAACCGGACCGCCTGAGAGAAGAAATCCGTGACCGACAAGTTTCTACAAATGTTGCCGCCGGATGGCGTCAAGATTCTGCTGACGCTGTTTCTGTGTTTTCTGATCGGGCTCGAACGCGAGGAGCATCGCGTGTCTGGGCAGCGGTACAGCTTCGGTGGTGTGCGGACATTTCCGCTGATCGGGCTGATCGGTTACGCGATGGCGCTGCTCTCTGGAGGGCAGCTTGGTCCTCTAACGGTGGGGTTCGCGGTGATCGGTGCATTTTTGTGGCTGTCATACCGGCACAAGCTGGAGACCTACAACGAAGCTGGAGTGACCACGGAAATCTCCGGGCTGATTACCTACGTGATTGGCGCGCTCGTGTCGCGCGATCAACTCTGGATTGCAACGACGCTGGCTGTTCTCAGCATCTTGTTACTCGAGCTGAAGGAATTTCTGGAGAGCCTCAGTACAAAGATTCCAGCCACTGAAATTTTCACTTTTACGAAATTCCTTTTGCTGACGTTCGTTATTCTCCCCATTGTTCCCGACAAGGATTACGGCCCGTTCGGGCTCAATCCGTTCAAAGTGTGGCTGATCGTCGTCGCGATCAGTGGCGTGTCCTACGGCAGCTATTTACTCGAGAAAGTGTCCCAAGGAAAAGGTGGCGTGAAGCTGGCGGCGATGCTGGGCGGAGCATATTCCTCTACTTTCACGACGTTTGTCATGGCCAAGGACGCGCGACAGGCGAATGCTCCACATGGCTATTCGGGAGCGATCCTGCTCGCGTCGGGAGTCATGTATTTTCGCTTTCTTGTCCTTATCGCTTTGTTTAACACCGAACTCATGCGCCGGCTTTTGCTTCCCTTTCTAATCCTGGGAGCCATTGGCGTTGCCGGCGGTTGGGCGTGGTCTAATTTGCCAGACGGAGACGAAAAAGTAGGGGATGCCACATCCATGACGAAAAATCCGCTGGAACTCGCGTCCGCATTTTCGCTGGCGCTTGTGTTTGTCGCGATGCTTATGGCGACGAATTTCGCACTTGACCATCTTGGCCGTGGCGGAATCTACGCATTGGCTGTGCTTTCGGGCCTCGCGCCAGTCGACCCGTTCATCATGGGGCTCACACAAACCGCGGGAAAACTGACTTCGTTGGGTCTTGCCGCGGGAGGTGTAATGGTTGCGGCGGCCAGCAACAATTTTGCAAAGGCGCTGATCGCTCTGGTTCTCGCCGACTCGAAGACGGGAAGACAGAGCTTGATTTTGCTGCTTGGTCTGACCGCGCTCGGTTTTTTGCCTTTGCTTTGGGTCACGCGGTAGATGCGCAACGTGGATTCACTGGAAACCGCATTTCCACAATCATCCTTCCTGAAGTATTTTTTGCGATTGGTTGCGGTATTGATTTTGGCCGCAGCGCTGGTGGCGCCCATCTGGATCGCCACGTTTCCACCGCTGCTGGATTATCCAAATCATCTGGCGCGATCGTTCGTGCTCGCTCATCTCAACGATCCCACTTTTACTTTCAACAGATTCTATCGCGCCGATTGGGGCGCGTATCCCTATTTGGGTATGGACGCTTCGCTCGCGGTCCTTGGACGTCTGTTTCCAATCGAGACCGCGGGGCGCGTATTCCTGAGCCTCTGTGCCGTTGCGCTGCCGGCCGCTGCCTGGTTTTTTCTCCGGCAAACGAACCCGGGTGAAGACCCCGCGGCGCTGTGGACACTGCTGATCGCCTGCAATGTATTTTTTCTCGAGGGATTCTTGAATTTCGATCTGAGCCTCGCGGTTGGATTCCTCGCGCTAGGGCTCTGGCTTCGTTGGCTGGCCAAGCCCAGCATCACGCGGTGGGTTGCGAGTCTCGCGGCGTTCAGCGCGCTATATTTTACGCACCTCCTCGGGTTCGCAATCGCTGGAATGGTGGTGATGGCATATCTCGCGTTTGACCGTCGGGCTGTTCGCGAGTGGATTTGGAGCGGGGCGCTCGCGTTGCCGGGCCTGGCGTTTTATTTACACTCATCGCGCGTGGGCTTAGGCGCGCAGGAAGTCGTTTTTCACGGATTTTGGGAAAAGCTCGATTCGCTCGGGATGATCCTGCACGGCTATTCGTCGACGCTTGACCTGATTTCTCTCGCGGCGATCGCTGCGTGGTTTCTGGCGGCCTGGTGGCGCAATCCAGAGTTTCGCTGGAACAGGCGATGGCTGGGCGTCGCTGCGTTCCTTTTTGTTTTGTATTGGACAATTCCCTGGATGTGGGGCGAGGGCTCGGATCTCGATATTCGCGTGTTGCCTGTACTGTTCGTCGCGCTTTTCGCGACGGTGCGCGTGGGAAGACGTGCGAAATGGCTGGCTGCGATTCCACTTCTGCTCTTTGCGGCCCGGACGGTGAACATGACGCAGCATTTTGCCGCTGCGCAGACGGAACTCGCCGGACTGGCGCGTTCCTTGGATACCGTTCCGCCAGGCGCACTCGTGCTGCCCATTGTCGAAGGAGATCAGGACCCGATCAAGCGGCCGTTCACGCATTTCTGGGCCTATGGAGTGATCCGAAAGGGCTGGTTCTCACCCTATTTGATGGACGCGCCCGGCGAGACGCCGATGCGGATCTTCTACGACTCATACACTCCGGATGGATTCTGGGACCACGTCTATGAGGAACCGCCGGACTGGAAAAAGGTTCAGAGTGATTACGAATACGTGTGGGCCTACGATGTCCCGAAATTTTCAGCGGCCCTCGCGGAAATCGGCGACAGGATTTACTCCTTCGGCGCGCTGGAGGTTTACAGGATCCGGAAATCCCCAACCAACGCAGCCCCCAAAGACGCCGCCGGCGATCCTGTCAGTGCACGCCGGCACTCATGAGCTGCGGACCTTGCCGGATATGCAAACGGACGCTACTATATGCGTTCTATCGATCTGGCTCGGGTCGGAGGGCTGGCGGAATGCACCCGCGCTGATCCAGTTGGACCGATCCTGACACACTCAATGCTCACCCTGTTTGCGATTCCCAAGAATTTCCGTGGACATATTGCGACGATCCAACGCAATGCCATCGCGAGTTGGACGCGCCTCACCCCACGGCCAGAGATACTTCTTTTCGGCGACGAGGAGGGCGCTGCGGAAATTTCACACGAGCTCGGACTTCGCCACTTTCCTGAGGTTGCTCGGAACGAATTTGGCACCCCTCTGCTTGGCGACCTCTTCCGCCAAGCTGAGAAACATGCCACCACACCGCTGCTTGGTTATGTGAATGCCGACATCATTCTGACCGATGATTTTATCGCGGCTCTCGATCGCGTTCGGCCTGAATACGAAAAGTTTATGATGGTTGGCAGGCGCTGGGACCTCGATTGGAACGAGCCGCTTGATTTTTCGCAGCCTGGCTGGGCGGAATCCATGCGGGCCAATGCATTGCGGGCGAACGTCCAACGCCCGGGAAACTACATCGACTATTTTGTCTATTCTCGCGGGCTCTGCGACGGACTTCTCCCGCTCGCCATCGGCCGATTTTCCTGGGATAATTATATCCTGTGGCACGCGAGG
>Ga0210400_10001954_pt1 | contig 19734 bp, 17 predicted proteins | sample IncBWH26MmetaG_FD_155456 | JGI IMG/M metagenome (GOLD analysis project Ga0210400, IMG submission 155456) | Forest soil microbial communities from Barre Woods Harvard Forest LTER site, Petersham, Massachusetts, United States - Inc-BW-H-26-M | ecosystem: Environmental > Terrestrial > Soil >...
CGCGAGTTCATCGATCACTTCGTCGCACGCGCGAAGAAGATCAAGGTCGGCAATGGTCTCGACGAGACCGTGGAGATGGGTCCGGCGGTGAACGAGAACCAGCTCAAGACCGATCTGAACTACATCGAGATCGGGAGAACCGAAGGCGCCAAGCTCGTGACTGGCGGCAACCGGCTCGACAAGGGTGAATACCAGCATGGCTGGTTCATTGAACCCACCGTTTTCACGGAAGTCGATCCCAAGATGCGCATCGCGCAGGAAGAAATCTTCGGGCCGGTGGTTGCCATCATCCCCTGCGATGACCTCGAAGATGCCATCGCAATCGCCAACAACATTGAATACGGGCTGTCGTCTTCTCTGTACACGAAGGACGTGAACAAAGCGTTTGCCGCCGTCCGTGACCTGGAAGCGGGAATCACCTATATCAATGCTCCGACCATCGGCGCCGAAGTTCACCTCCCGTTCGGCGGCACCAAGGCAACGGGCAACGGCCATCGCGAGGGCGGCATCGGAGCGATCGACTTTTACACCGAGTGGAAGTCGGTCTATGTGGACTACTCCGACACTCTGCAGAAGGCGCAGATCGACCGGCCGGAGTAGAAAGGTTGAGGATCGCTTTACACTCTTCTGGACATCTGGCCCCCCGCGTCCGGCAGCCGAGCATGACGCAGAACAGCGCCCGCGGGGATTCCGCCGCCGGATTTCTGGACGTGCGGCTTTTTTCCCCAAACAGGACGTACCGATCCGCGAACTCTCATCAAATCTCAGCAGGCTGGTTTGCATTACATCGGTAACTTGTCTGAGTGCCTTTCGATACCTATTCTTGTTCTTGCTGTATCAGGCCATGAATTTCGCAAGCCCCCAGACTTAGGACGGTGGGACAATGGCAAGTCTTCTGCGCGGCGGTTGGACCGGCGGCACACTCCAAAGCTTACTCGTTCCTCTCGGCCTGACCCTGCTGGTCTTTCTCGCGCCAGTCTCTCCCTCCGCGGCCCAAGATGAGCGAGTGGATAGATCGCACCGGAGAGTCGTCCGGACCAGCGAACCCGACTACCCCAAAATCGTCAAGCACGCTCACATTGGAGGCTCGGTTCGCCTCAACGTCACCGTGCTCGCGAACGGGGATGTGACAAAAGTGGAGGTCCTGGGCGGCAATCCAATTTTTACGGAAAGCGCCACCAAGGCAGTCCTCAAGTGGAAGTACGCGCCGGCCGCTTCACAAACCAAAGAAGAAGTCCAAATCAACTTCACCCCAGACTGAAACTGCTCCTCACGGCATCTTCGGACCAGCTTTCGAGGGGGTCAGTCTTTCAGGTCTCAGATTTCTCGGCGCCCCCTGCATTCTGCGGTTAGAATTTTCGCATGCCTCTGACACAGCTCCGCGGAATTGCGCCTGCCGCTCGCCTGGAAAACGTCCGCTACGCGATTCGCGACCTGGCGTGCATTGCCGACGAGGTCGCCCGGCAGGGACACAAAATTCTGCCGCTTAACATCGGCGACCCGCTCAACTTTGATTTCCACACGCCCGCCCACATGATTGAAGCCGTCTACCAAGCCATGCGCGACGGCAAGAATGGATATTCTCCTTCCTCAGGTGTCAAAGAAGCTTTGGACGCGATTCGCGGCGAGGCCACCCGCAAAGGCATCACCAGCATTCAGGACGTCTTCGTCACCTCGGGTGTCAGCGAGACGGTGGACATCTGCCTGACCGCGCTCCTCAACCCCGGCGACAACCTGCTGACCCCGTGCCCCGACTATCCGCTCTATTCCGCGGTTCTGGCGAAGATCGATATCGGACTCAACCCCTATTACCTGAACGAAGAAGATGGCTGGCAGCCCGATCTCGATGACATCAAGAAGAGGATCACGCCGCGGACGCGCGGCATTGTGTTGATCAATCCCAACAATCCGACCGGCTCAGTCTGTACGCGGAAAATGCTCGAGCAGATGGCGGATCTCGCACGCCAGCACAACCTGATCATCTTTGCCGATGAGATTTACGACAAGCTAATTATCGATGACGACGCCCACATCGCCATGGCCGCCGTCGCGCCCGATGTGCCAGTCATTACTTTCGGCGGACTCTCCAAAAATTACCTCGCCCCGGGATGGCGCATAGGATGGGGCATTGCCAGCGGCGAGGCCTCCGTAATCAAGACGTATCTGGACGGCGTAAATAAGTTATTACGCGCGCGTCTCTGCGCCAACCATCCTGAGCAGTATGCCATCAAGGCCGCGCTAGAAGGCCCACAGGATCACCTCGTCGAAGTCAAACGCAAGCTGCGCAGCCGCCGCGATCTAACCATGAAGTGGTGTGCCGAAACTCCGCGCGTGAGTTGTGTGGCACCGCGCGGAGCTTTCTACGCCTACCCACGCATCGATATCCCGGAGGGCGACGACGCCTTCGTCACCGAACTTATTCGCCAAAAGTATGTGACAGTCGTGCACGGCTCCGGTTTCGGCCAGCGTCCCGGGACGAAACATTTCCGCATCGTTTTCCTGGCCGACGAAAAAACGCTGACCGCAGCTTACGCGGCGATTGGCAACTTCATGCGCGACCGGTACGCGTAATAAGAGGATTGTGGAGAGCCGGGCGCCCCGCCCGGCTTGGGAACGGACGAGACGCCCGTCCCTCCACAATACGACTCGTTAGAATCGAATAGTAGGCCCGAACGTCACGCGCAGGTTGTTGCGGGCTCCATTGTCGAAGTAGATATCGTCGCCGACTTCCAGCCTCAGACCCACCGGTCCGATGAACCCTTCCACGCCGCCGCCCGGGTACACGGCAAATTTGGCATTGCCGTTGCCGACCGCTCCCAGAGCGCTCTTAAACCCCGCCGGGGGGTTCTGGGTGTTGGTGGTGAAGCTGATAAGCCCCGCCTTACCCGTCACGAAAAAGCGAAACGGTCCCGACCCGGTCTGGAACTTCGGACCGAACAGGCCATGCAAAACGTGAGTCTGGGACCGGGCGATTGTTCCATCGTCAAATAGGTTGTTGTAGGTGCGATCGAAGTCGTAGGCCATTTCAGCTTCGAGTTGAATACTCGGCCGAAGGTTAAAAGCAAGACGGCCCCCGAGCCCCGCGTAATTGAGGCTGGGACTGGTGCGGTCCAGGTGAAGATAATCCACGAACGCGCCCACTTCGACGTGATCACCTTTGAGGGCCTGGGAAAATACGAAAGTCGGGCTGGCACAACAGAAAACGAGCACTGCAGACAAAACAAGGTACTTCATTCAATCCTCCGTCTCCGCGGTCAGTTGACCAAATCGTCAGCCGCGCTTCCGCCCCAAGACGGAGTAGCAGTAGCAAGAAGTTGCGAGCTGATCTCTGGGTATGATGCGGTCCCGAAGGATCAGGTTGGCATTGCCGGGAAGTCCGAAGAAATCAATCACTTACAGTGAAAAGCCGCGCTGGGCGCGGAAACTCAACGTGAAACTACAGGCCAGAAATATTGTTTCCGCGATGGAAGAGCGCTCAGTAAATCCCCGGGATCAACGCCGGCACTTTCCTTGCATACTCTTCGAACTCGGACCCAAATGCCTGCCGCAGTAGTCGCTCCTCACTTCGAATACGAACGTAGGTTCCGGCCGCGAACAACACGATCCCAACCAGCAGCGGGATCCATTGAGCTGCGGCCAGTCCGGTAGCCAGGAGCATTCCAAACATGCCCGTGTAGATGGGATTTCTTACGAAGCGATAAGGCCCGTCCCGGATGAGTGTGTGGCCCTCCACCAGACGCGCAGCCAGAGCCCATTGCTTCCCCAACCGCCGCGCGGCGGCATTTACCAGCCACACCGAAGCTACCGCAATGGTCACGGTCAGCACCGCGAGTATCCATTCCGCCACTCCCGACCCGGAAGCCACCGGGGAAAACTGTTTCCCCTGCAACGGATAGAACCAGACGCTGAAGTAGGCCATGGCTTGCAGAAACAATCCGATGAGCGAAGTCCAATCGCGTTCAGCCTCCCGTGCTCGGGGCGGACGTTTCCTCAGCCAGAACGTCAGGGCAAATAGCCACCAGCACACGATGACCACGTAGAACGCCGCTCTCTGGGCCACGTATGACGCTTCTGAAATGGCCACTTCTTCAACCCCTGCTCTGATCATGATAATGCGGCACCGGAACGCTGTCGCCGCAACGGCCTCGCTAACGCTTGCACGACTGCCGGCCGAGTGGCAGAATTCACACCCATGCGAATTGTGAGCATCCTGAGCGGACTGGCTGTGCTATTCACGACCCTAGCGTTTGGACATCTGCTGCACCACTACTTTGTGAATGCAGGCGAAGCTGCTCACTCGCCGCCGTTTTTGGCGGGTATGGTCATCGGCGGCGTGGTGGGTATATTTTCTTTCATTGGAGCATGTTTGCTGCTAAGACGTGGGCGGTGATTTTTCGGGACTTGCCCCAGCGCACCTAACGTCGGGCGTAGCGATTCGTACCTGTGGCGCCGGCAAGACGTACAAGAAATGCTGCGGCGGGGCAGCGGTGAATTGAACTACGCAGCCGCATCCGATCGTGAAGTGGCTTCCTGCCCCCAACCATGGGGTCCGCGAAATGTGTAACTTACGGAAAACGCTTGATGGCGACTAGAACTTTCGTAACTCTACACCGCCCCAGCGTATTTCCTATACTTGTTCAGATATTGCTTACCGGAACTCCGCCCATGCGTCGAACCATTCTTTTCTCAATTCTCGTGCTGTTGAGCACGATCGCGTTAGCGCAGAGCTCTTCTCCCGAGTCTCTTTACGAGCGCGGGATGGATGCCATCACCGGCGTTGGGCCGTCGCAAAATGACGCTCAGGGGATCGACTACTTTCGGCACTCCAGCGACCTAGGCTACGGACCAGCCCAAGTCGCACTGGCTTACTATTACGAGACCGGAACCTTTCTCGCGAGGGACCCGGGCCAGGCCCTTGACTTGTATCGCAAGGCGGCTCAGCAAGGCGACCAGCTAGCGGGTTGGCTCGCCGGACGACTCTACTTCCTCGGCATCGGCGGCGTGGCAGATCGCGAAGCGGCTCGGAAATGGCTCAAACTGGCCGCCGACCAGAACAACGCTTTCGGCGCCTACTATCTCGGCCGTCTGATGGCGGATCGTGATTACACCAAGGCTCCGGCACTCTATAAGATTGCCGCCGATCTGGGTCTTCCGCAGGCCCAATACTTCTACGCCAAAGCGCTGAAAGATGGTCGCGGCATTCCGCTGGATCGCTTCACTGCCTACGTCTGGTACACCATAGCCGCCGATGCCGGTTATGCGGCCGCGGGTCCCGACCTCGGTGAGCTCAACAATGGCGGCTATCTCACAACCGATCAGATCGAGCAAGCGAAAGCGAAGGCCCGCGATCTGGAACAGGTCGTAATCCGCGCCGTCACCGCCCGCGGATGCTCTGGATGGGACGGAGAATTTGACGAGTTCCCTACCCCGCCCCCACCGAAACTACAGCGCTTCTGCCACTAACCAGCTCGACGAAGGGACAGCCGCCCCTTCGACAAGCTCAGGGCAGGCTCTCGTCTGTCCCTACGCAACAGTGTCGCCTTGACAAGACTCCAATTATGTACAATAATACAGTCATGTTTGGAGACGTTGTTCTCGGCGCGTCCAACGCGGTCCATCTACACGGCGTAGCCTGGGATCGGCCAGCCGACCTATCCAGCCGCGCGGTCCAGGAGAAGCTGAGCCCGGTCGCCATCCGAGCATTTTTCCGTCTGGCGTCCCACTGGAAGCTGCGCGACGAGGATGCTCGAGGCTTGATCGGCGGCATCTCCAACGGCTCGTTTTATCAACTCAAACGCGGCGCCAAGACGCACGACGCCAAAACTCTCGACCAGGACAAGCTCACACGCCTATCCCTCCTGGTAGGCATCTTCAAGGCACTCAACATCCTTTATGGGACCAAGCTCGCGGATGCCTGGGTCCAGTTGCCAAACACAAATCCTATTTTCGGCGGTGAGACGCCGCTGACGTACATGTTGAAGGGCGGAGTGCCCTCCATGCTGCGCGTCCGCCAACTGCTGGATGCCCGCCGCGGCGGCCTGTAATTGTCCTAAGACCATGCTCCCGAAGACCACGCCCATTTCGCAGAGCGACACACACCGCCTCATCCCCAATAAATTCTATGAGGAGGGTGAGAGCGTATTGTCGCGCCTCGGACTTCCACCCGCGCAAATGGAGCATCTGTTCCAGCTAGACGACGCCACCAACACAAGGCTGGCGGGCGAGGCCAACCTTCTCCCCGGAATCACCGTCCACGAACTGGTTTTCGGAGTGCCCCACTATCACATCATCAATGCCGCGTTCACGCACGCGCGCCCCGGAGGCAGCCGCTTCAGCGGAGACGACCGCGGCGTCTGGTATGCCGGCTTCTCATTGAAGACCGCACAATCCGAGGTCGCCTTCCACTATGGGGAGGGATTGCGCGAGGTGAATTGGCAGGAGGAAGAGACCGTCGCCTACCGTGAGTATCTGGCCGATTTTCGCGCCGAGTTCCACGATCTTCGTCTTAGTGTTGAACATCAGCGTGGCGACAACGCCTACAAGAAATACCTGCAGCCCGACAACTATCGAGCGTCGCAGCAACTAGGCCGCCGCCTGCTCGACCAGGGATCAGCTGGAGTCGTGTATCCAAGCGTTCGCCACGCCGGCGGTACCTGCGTAGCCTGCTTCCGCCCCGCGCTGGTCAGCAACGTACGAGAGGGAGCGCAAGTCACATTCACGTTCCCCGATGCCTTCCACGCGCCGAAGGTGAAAGTCTCGCGGTAACCAACTCCCCTGTAGAGACGTGGCTTGCCGCGTCTCGCCCGCGCCTCAGGTGACGGGGGACGCGGAAAGCCGCGACCCCACAGGGGAATGTGCGCCCATAACGCTACACCATTTCCGTTCCCCACAAATCATGCAGGTGCACAATCCCCAGCAAACGCCGCTCGCCATCCATGTTGTCATCAACGACCACCAGCGAGGTGATCTTCATCTCCTCCATCCGCGCCAACGCAGTCGCCGCGAACTCCTGCGCACCGATGGTCTTTGGAGTCCGCGTCATGCAATCCTGCGCCGTGAGGTCAAGCGTGTCTTTGCCGCGCTGCTCCAGCAACCGCCGCAGATCGCCATCGCTGATCACCCCCAGCAGACGATCCCCGTCGACAACCGCAGCCATTCCCAGCTTCTTGCGCGACATCTCGTAAATCACGTCCGGCATCTTAGTTTGCGCCGTCACCCGCGGAACCGCGTCCCCCGAATGCATCAACGATTCGACCCGCGCCAGCCGCTTGCCCAGCTTTCCTCCCGGATGCAAGTTGGCAAAATCTTCTTCCTTGAACCCGCGTCTTTCCGAAAGCGCTACCGCCAGAGCGTCACCCAAAGCAAGCATGGTCGTCGTGGAAGCCGTAGGAGCAAGCCCCAGCGAACAAGCTTCCTCGGAAATCGAACAGTCCAAAGCCACGTCCGCAGCAGCCGCCAAAGTAGAAGCAAATGTGGCGCGGACACTCTTGTCCGCGTGAACCTCTGCAAGGTCGTCGCATGTCATAGCAATGAGCGGAACCTGCAGGCGCTTAATAGTAGCCATCAACTGTAAGATCTCTTCCGTCTCGCCGCTAGCCGAAAGCGCCAGCACGACATCGCCGCGCACGATCATCCCCAGATCGCCATGCAGCGCCTCCACGGGATGCAGGTAGAGCGCCGGCGATCCGGTCGAACTTAACGTAGCCGCGATCTTGCGAGCGATCAGTCCGCTCTTCCCCATCCCGGTCACAACCACGCGGCCCCGGCAGCCGAACAGCAGTTCGAGGGCCCGGTTAAAGTCCGCCGCCATCGGGCCCGCAAGCCGGTCGGCCAACGCCCGCAACGCCTCCGCCTCGATGCGCACTACGTTTTCGCCGATGTGTTTCATGGAAGGAGGAATGTTAGCAGAATGAATCAGAAGTGATCGTCCGCCGCGTGTCCCGGATGTTCGAGCGCTCGCGCCTGGATCGCGCGGTCCCACGGACCGCCCTGCCAGTTATCCTTCTTGTGATCGGTATGTATCCACGGGGGCAACGTCATCAACAGCCGGCGGCTGAGTGAATAAAGATAAGGTTCGTAGAGAATCCGAAGCTCAGCCAGCCGATCAGCCGCGTCCGCGCCATCATACAAAGTCACGCCCTTCGAGGCGAGTGCCGACCGCAATCGCTTCAAATCTTCCGCCGCCAGCCGCCCCACATCATGCGGACTATATTCCGCATTCACCACCTGCGCCAGATCAACGACCGCATGCCGCGCCATGGCGAACGTGAGCTTCGCCTGGTCGGCGTGGATGCCGTCCACACCGGTCATGATCAACGAACTGACATCGAGCATGGTCGTCAGCGCGCTCAACCAGGATTGATTGCCGTGTTGCGACCGGAAGAAAACCAGTACCGGATACGAAATGTGACTCGACAGGAGATCGGCGCACCAGCGTTCCCAGTCACGAAGAATTTCATCGAGCACCATTTGCTCGGGACAACACCCCAGCCGGCCCAGAAACTCGGCGGCGCTCGGCGGCGATCCGGCGCGCGCATCGAGCAGCGAAATTTCGATCTCGCGCGCGGCAAACGAATTATAGATGACCGGCAAATATCCGATCACAACTCCGAGGAATGCGAAACCCATGCCCGATTCCATCACGGAAAGAGCGCGGGCGGCGGCGTTGTTGGGCGTGATGTCTCCGTAGCCCAGCGTGAAAAAAGTTTCGCCGCTCAGATAGAGCACCTTCCCGAACGTGATTTTTTCATTGGCTAGCGTGAGATGTTCGCCGAGCCCGTATTGCACACAGGCGAATCCAAAAATCAGCCCCAGCGCCCAAAAGCCCAACAGCGGGAACAGCGCCAGTGGTCCAAAATACGCAAGAAAGCCTTCGCGCCGGTTCGCGGACTTGATATGCCCCGCCACTCGGATCCAGAGGCGCCAGCTTTTCCTATAGAACCGGGACGAGATACGAAAAAACGTCCGCTTGATGCGCCGCGGCAAAACAATAGTCTCAAACGCATCCATCAGGATGAAGAAGATCAGAGCAACGCCGAGGATCGATGCCCACCAATGCATAGAAATAGAAGATGAAGTTCAGATGACGCGGAAATGGTAGCAGATTCAGGGTGGTAACAGATTTAGGGATGACGCTATGGCGTCGCGTGCGCCGCGTCCAGTGCCTTCCTCACCGCCAACAATTCCTTCAGCACCCCGCGCAGGTTTCGCGTATCAAGCGCGTTCGCTCCATCGCTCTTCGCTTCTTTCGGATTGTCATGCACTTCCATGAACACACCATCCACCCCCGCCGCCACCGCCGCCCGCGACAGTACCGGGATAAATTCCGGCTGCCCGCCGCTCGCCGCCGGCTTGTCTCCGTCGCGGTTCGAAGAAGACGGCAGTTGCACCGAATGCGTCGCGTCAAACACCACCGGCGCGAACTTGCGCATGATGGCGAGCGAGCGCATGTCGACGACCAGATTGCTGTAGCCGAAACTCGAGCCGCGCTCGGTCACAAACACCTGACTATTCCCGGCATCGCGGCATTTGTCGACGGCGTGCTTCATGTCCCAGGGCGAAACGAATTGCCCCTTCTTGATGTTCACCGGACGCCCCGTAAGCGCCGCCGCCACGATCAGGTCAGTCTGGCGGCAGAGGAATGCCGGAATCTGCAACACATCGACCACCTCGGCAACGGCAGCCACATCAGTCACCTGGTGAACGTCGGTGAGCACCGGAATGTGCACTTCATCTTTCACCTTCTTCAGAATGCGCAAGCCCTCCTTCACCCCCGGCCCGCGATAACTCCGGATCGAGGTTCGGTTTGCCTTATCGTAAGACGCTTTGAAAATGAACGGAAAATTCAGCGAACGCACCACGCCCTTGATGATCTCCGCCATGCGCAGCGCGTGCTCTTCACTCTCAATCACACACGGTCCGGCAATGAGGAACAGGTCCCCCGAGCCGACGCGAACGTTATCGATTTGGAAAGACAAAGTCAAAACTGTCACCGCCGAGGCGCAGAGAGCGCCGACAAAGTTTTCAAGTCTCTAGTGTGTCAGTCTCATCATTTTGTGGACATGTCATCGCGAGCGAAGCGAGGGATCTGCATTTTGCCGCAAACTGCAGACCCGTTGCTGAGCTCGGGATAACAACCTATGAAAACTGTCACTCCTGCAACGTCCCACCCAACCTTGCCACAGCCGCTAAATCGCCGCTAGCGCCTGATCAAGATCGGCAAGAATATCATCGACGTCCTCGATACCCACGGAGATGCGGACCATGCCGTCAGTGATGCCGATTTTGCGGCGGCCTTCTTCGCCGACGGCTGCGTGCGTCATGGTCGCGGGATGCGAAATCAGGGTTTCGACTCCGCCCAGTGACTCGGCCAGCGAACATACCCGCATCTTGCGCAACATTTTGTTAGCGTTCGCGAGCGATCCGGTTTCGAAAGCGATCATCGCGCCGAAGCCGGACATCTGCCGCTTGGCTAGTTCGTGCTGCGGATGATCCGTCAGTCCCGGATAAAAAACCTTCTGCACTTTTTTGTGTTTCGAAAGATAGCCGGCGACTTTGCGACCGCTCCGGTCGTGCTGTTCCATGCGCACGGCTAGAGTCTTGACGCCGCGCAGAATCAGCCAACACTCAAAGGGTGACAGAATAGCGCCCGCGGCCTTCTGAAGAAAGGCAAGCTTCTCCGCCTGCTCGGGTTTGGTGCAGACCACGACACCGCCCAGTCCATCGCTGTGTCCGTTGAGAAATTTTGTAGTGGAGTGGACGACCATGTCGGCGCCGAATTCGATAGGGCGCTGAAAATACGGCGACATGAAAGTGTTGTCGACAACAACCTCCGCGCCGTGCCGGTGGCTGAGCTCGGAAATGGCGCGGAGGTCGCAAAGTTCCATCAGAGGGTTGGTCGGAGTCTCCAGAAACACGAGCCGCGTGTTCTTCTGGAACGCGCGTTCAAGCTTGTTAAGATCCGAGGTATCGACGTAGGTGAATGTCAGACCGAAGTTGGCGAAGACCTGATTGAACAGTCGCGGCGTCCCGCCGTAAAGATTGTGGCCGGCTACGACGTGGTCGCCTGCTTTAAGCATCGTAGCGATGGCGTTGATCGCTGCCATTCCACTCGCAAATACCTTCGCCGCAACGCCGTTTTCCAGGGCAGCCAGATTAGTCTCCAACCGATCACGAGTCGGATTTGATACGCGCGCGTATTCGTAGCCTTTGTGCTTGCCGATTTCTTCCTGAACGTAAGTGGAAGTTGGATAAATGGGAGCGCTGACGGCGCCGGTGAGGGGGTCGGGTTCTTGTCCGATGTGGATGGCGCGGGTTGCGAAGCCAAAATGCTTCAAGTGTTCTCCTGGAAAGTTACCAGCACTAAGGTTTTACTGAAGGCTAAGTGCTGAATGCTGAGTGCTGACCCTACACTCCGCCCTCAAAGATTTTCTTCGACAAATACCGTTCCGCAGAGTCCGGAACCAGCGTCACCACCCGCTTCCCTGCTCCAAGGCGCTTGGCAATTGCAACCGCGGCATACAAGTTCGCCCCCGAACTCGAGCCTCCGAGCACGCCTTCGCGGGCGGCCAGTTCTTTCACCATGCCGAAGGCCTGCTCATCGGTCACCATCATCACTTCGTCGCAAACCGAACGATCAAAATTTCCAGGAATAAAGCTGTTGCCGATGCCTTCTACCTTGTGGGGACCGGCCTTTCCTCCGCCGAGAATCGAGCCCTGGGTCTCGACTGCGACGGCGTGCACCGTCCCCAGCCGCTCTTTTAGGAAACGGGCAACGCCAGTAAAGGTTCCCGCGGTTCCGCAGCCGACGGTGATGGCATCGATGCGCCCATCCATCTGCTCAAAGATTTCGCGCGCGGTAGTTTCGTAGTGGTAGTCGGTATTGGCGGGATTATCGAATTGCGCGGCCAGGAAGGCCCCCGGATCGGAAGCCAGCAGGTCCTTCGCGCGCTGAATCGCCCCTTGCATGCCCTCGGCCTCCGGGGTCCGGGTCACCTCGGCGCCGAGGCCCGCCATGATGATCACCTTTTCCTCCGAAAATTTTTCGGGAACAAATAGCCGCACCTTGTAGCCGCGGCTCACGCCGATCAGAGCCAGACCGATGCCGGTGTTTCCCGCAGTGGCTTCAATGACGGTGCCACCCGGCTTCAGCTTGCCTGTGCGCTCCGCGTGCTCGATCAAACCAATGGCGGCGCGGTCTTTCACACTGCCCCCCGGGTTCAGGTATTCGAGCTTGGCGAAAATATCGGCCGATCCCGGAGGAGCCAGCCTCTTCATTTGCAGCATGGGCGTCTCGCCGACGAGCTTAGAGATATCGTCGCTAACGCGCAGGCGTAAGTTTGAGGTCATTAACGGCACTCTACAGAGTAAGGAACAGCAAGGGGGAGCGTCAATGAGGGGAATTGTAATTAGATATTGTCATCCCGACCCTGAGCCCGCCGAAGGGGTGGGATCTGCAGTTTGCGGCAAACTGAACATGATCAAGGATTCTACTGCGCCCCTGATGCGGCCTCGGGGCCGGCATAATAGCCGCTCTTTGTGCGGACAGTGAGCTTGCCGTAGCTGGGCGATCGCGCATCCACTCTCACCTGGCGATAGCCCCCCTGGTTTTTCGGCGTCGTCGGTTTGTATCCAATCGTGTACTGGGTGCGGATATCATGCGCCACGCTGCGGCTGATGGCGTCAACTTCGTCCAGGGTCTTGGGGAAGAAAGCAATGCCGCCAGTTCTCTCCGACATAATTTGCAGGGCGCGTTTGGCGTGCTTCGGGTGCTCTTCGCCCTCCAGGATGCCGATAGCGTAAACCGTTGGTCCATTCTCCCCCTGCAGCCGCCGCACAGCCTGCTCGAGAGTTTCGGCGCTCTCGTTGTCCTCTCCGTCCGTGACTACAAGAATCACCTTCTTTTCGAGCTTGCCTTCCTTTTTCAAGTGGTCGGCAGAGGCGACCACAGCATCGTAAAGGGCCGTGCCGCCTCGAGCCTCTATTTTTTCCAGCCCCGCTTTCAGCCGGTTGATGTTCGAGGTGAAATCCTGGTCAAGGTAATACTCGTCGTTGAAGTTGACAATGAACACCTCATCATTCGGATTCGACGAGCGGACCAGGTTCAAGGCAGCGGCGTTCACCTTTTGACGCTTCTCGCGCATCGAACCGGAGTTGTCAACCACGATGCCCATGGCGACGGGGATGTCTTCGTGGCGAAACGAGGTGATAGTTTGCGGACGCCCATCCTCATAGACGTTGAAATCACCCTTGTCGAGGCTGGTGACAATGTGTTTCTTGTCGTCAACCACCGTGGCATGCAGCACGACTTCGTCGACCTGCTTGCGGAAAACAAAGACGCCGCCGTCGGCGGAATCCGGACTCTGGGCCGATTTCGGAGCTACCGACGGAGTTGCCGACGGAGCTGCGCTGCTGGCCGGCGGAGGTTGGGAATCCGATTGCGGCGCAGATTGGGAATCAGCAACGGATTGGGAACTAGCCGCGGCGGGAGCCGTCTGGCTCGCTTGGGAGTTTGCAAGCAACAGCGCTGTCAGGAGAAAGAAAAACAATAGCGGGAAATTATTCCGTCGGCGCATAGTAACCCGTCTTGGCGTAAACCCGAAGCGGCGGCAATCCTTTTGGCGGTAAAAGTTTCACTTTTATTTTACGCCATTTGCCATCGCGCGTTGGATTTTTTGGACGGTATCCAATGACATATTGGTTGCGCAACTCAATGCCAATTTTTGTGGAAACGTCCGCCAGGTCATTCGGGTTATCAATGGTAAAAGCCCGTCCACCAGTCAGTTCGGTGACGTCGCTGAGCAGGGTGGGACCGAGCCGCTCTTCATCAGTCGGAAAATAATGATCGTAGATGCCGATGGCGTAAATGAGAATGTCGGCCTCTTTGACCATGGAACGGATCTCGCCTTCGGTATAGCGGCTATGGTTATCGCCGCCGTCGGAGATAATCAGCAACGCCTTCTTCGGATACTTCGCCTGCCGCATTTTGCTGACGCCGAGGTAAATCGCATCGAGAAGCGCAGTCCGTCCCTTGGGAACCGCGTAAATCAGCCGGCCCTGAATGTCCTCCACCGAGCTGGTGAAATCGGAGATCTCCTCCGGCTTGTCGGCGAACGTAATCATAAAGAACTCGTCTTGCGGGTTCGCGGTCTTGAAGAACTCGATGACCGCTTCACGGGCCCGCTCGATTTTGCTACCCATGCTGCCACTCATATCAAAGATCACGCCAATGGAAACTGGAGCGTCTTCGCTGGAGAAGGTCTTGATCTCCTGCGGGTCTTTGCCTTCGAAAAGGTGGAAGTTCTCGCGGTCCAGGCCGGTTACCAGCCGGTTCAACGGATCGGTGATGGTGACCGGCACCAACACCATGTCTACTTCTACTTTGAAAGGCTTGGTGTGTGTCTTGAAGGCCGGGTCGATCTCGAACTGTTTCGGCCCCGGGGGCTGAATTCGAGGCTGAATGTGGACATCCTCAGTCGAGGTCTGAGCGAGAACCGGAAGCGCGCCGCACACAGCAACCAGAAGAACAACCAAGGAAACCCGAGCCGAGTACTGTTTGCCGTGCAACATAGGTCCCACTAATCCGCGCCGCGGAGGGAGGCGACCTGCTTCCCAAAAAGCTGGCAACAACAATCTCTGAGCGGGATACTAGCACAATCTTGAAAAAGTGTTGTCACCTTTTCGCTGGCAAGCATTTGGATTCTGTGGATAGCCGGAAGGTTGCGTCTAACTCTGCGCATCTTTTTTCTCTTTTCCCACTCTGGTCCCGCTTTGGGCCGGCGCCGGACCCTCCCTGCTACAATTCTGCGTTCCCCTTATGGCTCTTATCTTTCCATTTCAAGCTTGGCGCTACGATCCTAAGCGCGTCCCGGTCCAGCAGGCTGTCACCCAGCCCTACGACAAGATCACCCCTGCGATGCAGGAACGTTACTATCAGGCCAGTCCTTATAATCTGGTGCGAATCATTCTGGGGAAGCGCCAGCCGGGCGATGGGGACGCCGAAAACGTCTACACCCGGGCGGCAGCGTCCTTCCAGAACTGGCGCCAGACAGGCGTTTTGCGGCAGGATCGGGAGCCTTCAATCTACCGCTATTCCCAGACCTTTACGGTTCCGGGAGACCTTCCCGGAGGCCAGACGCGAGCCGAGCGTCGAGGTTTCATCGCACTCGGCCGGATCGAGGACTATTCCGCCGGCGTCGTGTTCCGCCACGAGCAGACTCTGGCCAAGCCGAAGGCCGACCGGTTGGACCTGCTGCGCGCGAATCGAGCCCACTTCGGCCAAATCTTCATGCTCTACAGCGGCTCCGGCAAGGTGGATGCCCTGCTCGATTCCGCGGCAGCCAGAATCAAGGCTCCCGACATCGAGGTCACAGACGAATACGACGTAGTGCACCGCATTTGGAAAATCTCCAACGCCTCGGTGATTGCCTCCGTCGAGCAGCAGATGCGGGACCGGAGACTGATCATCGCCGACGGCCATCACCGCTATGAAACAGCCTTGACTTATCGCAATGAACGACGAGCCGCCGAGACGGCGGCCGGATCGAAGATAGATGCGCCCGCTCCTTATGACTTCGTCATGATGACCTTCGTCGACATGGATCATTCTGATATGGATCGTTCTGATAAAGATCGCCCAGGCCTGATAATTCTGCCGACGCACCGGCTCGTCTTCGGTCTGCCATCTTTTTCGCCGGCGCAGTTTGAGGCAGAGGCCCGGAAATTGTTCGACCTGGAAGAAATCGATACCCGCATCGATGCGGAGCACGCCACCGCCATTCTGCACCACGCAGGGCTTGCAGGAACGGCTCTACTCGCGGTAACCCCCGAGCGCTCATTCCTTCTTCACTCCCCGAAGGCCATAGGAACCAGCCTGTTCGGAGATTTTTCTCTGCGCCAGCGGGCACTCGACGTCGTGCAGTTGCACAAGGGCCTGCTCGAAGGTGTCCTGAAGATATCGGAGGAGGCCATTCGCAATCAGGAAAATGTTTCCTATTGTCGCGGGGCCGCTGAAGCGCTCAAGCAGGTGCAAAGCGGAAAAGTCCAAATCGCGTTCCTGATGAATCCCGTCCGCATGGAGCAGGTCCGCGATATCGCCTTTGCCGGCGAAGTGCTCCCCCAGAAGTCCACCGATTTCTATCCCAAGTTGCTAAGCGGCCTCACGATTTATGCGTTGGAGTAGGATACTGCGGTTCTCAGTTCCCGGTTCTCAGTTCTCAGTACGAGCCGATTTTACTGAGAACCGAGAACTGAGAACCGAGAACTGGGTCTAAGAGAAGTGTCCTCCACCTCAACCAAGACGTTGGCCATCCTGTTGGCCACTGTCACGCTCCTGTCCGTCGCGCCCTCCGCGCTGCCCTCCCCGGACGAAAAGCACATCTCCGTCTATTCCCCCGTCGCGATCTACACGCTCCCGGTTCTGGATCGCGCTGGCCGCGAGTATGTGGGCCTGCTCGAACTTCTAGAGCCGCTCGGCCGCGTGCGTACCGAGTCGGAAGGCCGCCGCTGGAGACTTCGCTATAACGCGGTGGATGCCGAGTTTGTTGCGGGAAAAACGCGTGCCAGAATTGGCGGGCGCGATTTTGATTTCATCGCTCCGTTCCTTCTTGAAAACGCGCGAGGACTGGTTCCAGTAAGCTCGTTGAGCGGGTTTCTGCCGCGCTTCCTGGGAACGCCGGTGAATTTTCGCGAAAGCGCGCGCCGATTATTCGTCGGCGATGTCGGCATCCAAATCAGTTTCCAATTAGACGCGAACAACCCACCTCGTCTCGCACTCAATTTCAGCGCTCCCGTGAACCCGACGATCTCCACCGAACCCGGGAAACTGCGCATGGTGTTCAAGCGCGACCCAGTCGTCTCCCCGGGAAGCCAATCCATTTCCTTTGACAACCCGGTCATCACGCATGCCAGTTACACCGAGAACAATGGCAACGCCGAATTAGAAGTGGCCGCGAATGAGCCGCTGATAGCAACTTTCACCAACAGCCGCCGGTCGATCATCGTTTCCGCCGTCCCCCAGGGAACAATTGCGAATGGAGCGCCGAACACCACTGCGCCACAGAATCCTGCGCCGGCGCCATCACTCGGGGCCCCGGCTGCAAACATCGCCTCGGGCAATGGCAATGCCAATGCCAATTCCAATTCCAATGTCCATCGCATCCTGGCCGTTGTCGATCCCGCGCACGGCGGCGAAGAACGGGGTGCGGCCTTGACGGATAAACTGGCCGAGAAAGACGTCACCCTGGGATTGGCTCGGCTGCTGCGCCATGAACTGGAGATTCGGGGCTTCGCGGTTGCCTTGCTGCGCGACGGCGACACCACTTCGACTCTCGATCAGCGCGCCGCAGCCGCCAATGTTGCGCGCGCCGCAGTCTACATCAGCCTGCACGCGGTAGCGCAAGGCAGCGGGGCGCGCGTGTACACCGCGCTTCTGCCGGTCGAAGGAACGAGCAAAGGAATATTTCATCCGTGGAATGCGGCACAGGCGCCCTCGTTGTCCGTCAGCCGGATGGTGTCGGCGGCAATCGTCGCCGAGATGCAAAAAAGAGACTTCCCAGTGCAAGGATCTTCCGCTTCGCTGCGGCCATTGAACAATGTGTTCATGCCCGCAGTCGCGGTGGAACTCGCGCCCGGAGCAAATGGCGTCGCCGACTTGACCTCAGCCAACTATCAACAACGAGCCGCGTCAGCGATTGCCAATGCCGTCGCCTCTATCCGCGACCGCCTCGGGGTGCAACAATGATAAACAAATCGGGCCATCGGAAGTCAAAAGCCTTTGACCCTCGATCATCCGACGGCCCGATCACCCGATCACCCGATCCAGGGGTCCGCCCATGATCCCGCGCCATCTTCTAATCGGAGTAGCCGCCCTCCTCCTGCTGGTGATCTCGATGGGAATCTATCTTCGCCACATGCGGCGTCAAGCAGTCGGACTCGAATCTCCGGCAGCCAATGCATTCCCCGTCCCTCCCCCAGCCTCCGGTCCGACAGAGACGGTAACTCTATACGTAGCGGATGACGCCGCCGGCGTGCTCCGCGCGCGACCGGCGCAGATTCCTCTCCCTGGAGGACGCCAGCAGCGAGCGGAAGAGTTACTACGCACTCTGCTCCGCATCTACCAGCAACCGGGAGCCGCCCATCCCCTGGCCCCGGCGGCGGATATCCGCAGCATCTACCTGGTCGATCCGGGCGCTGCCGTCATTGATCTGAATGCCGCCTTCGCCGACCAGCACCGCTCCGGCATTCTCAACGAGCAACTCACCATAAACTCGCTGGTGAAGACGCTAGCCGTCAACGTTCCGGGAATCCAGCGTGTGAACATCCTCGTCGACGGTAAGGCGCGCGACACACTAGCAGGACATGCGGACCTGACCGAGCCGTTCGATGTGATCGCGGTATTGCAGGCAGGCAATCAGTAAGCGGGACCGAGTCACGTTCCATTTTTCGGAACGCACCAGGACATATCCCGCTACAACATTCTCACTGGCGATAAATTTGCGTTTGCCCCAACGCCTTCCAGTTAGTGTAAACGCCTTGATTACGACAATTATCCGTCAGACTCCGGGGAAGAGCGGGTTTCAGCGCGCCTACTTTTTGCCTGAACCAGCAAATCCTTCTCTTTCATCTCACAAATCTCCCTAAGTCCATCGAGTAAGGATTGATGTCAGTTAGATTTGGCACCTTTAGAGGCCGCCAAAACAGGAGTGGAAACTGGTGGCTTTCGCAAGTGCGTTGCCTGCTCAAAACCGAAGGCGAGTCTTATCAATTCGGACTCGTCCCACGCGCGCCCGAGAAACTCTATACCCACCGGCACCCCGATAGGAGCATCTGGCGTCGGCGTAGAGAAGCCGGCTGGAACTTCGATGGCCGGAAAACCCGCCAGAGCCGCGATAATACCATTGCGGTTTTTCTGAAACGTTGCCCCAATGGGAAGGACTAGACATTTTTGATGCGGATACACGAGCGCATCCAGTTGATTTTTCGCCATGAGATCGGCCACTTCAATCCTCACTTCGTCCATTCTCATCCGGCGATCTTTATAGTCCGCGGAATTGGGGCCATCTTCGTAACTCTGAGCCGTGGTGAAGAATTTTTCCAGTGTCGGCTTATGGTACTTGCCGGAAGCAATGATTTCCGCTAACGAATGCACAGGTACGCGCGAACCCTGCTGCTGTAGATAGCGGTTTAGTGCCGCTTTGAACTCCGGCTCGTTCAGGCGAAATTTCGCGGTCAACATTTCTGTGTCGAGAGCTGCGTCTTCGAGGCGGACTATCACGGCGCCTTGTTCCTTTAGCGCATCAATAGCTCTGGCCATGACCTCGTTCACTTGTTCGTATTCCGGCCCGCTGCCAAATAAGTTCGTAAGCACGCCAAGGCGCGCTCCCTTCAATCCATTTTGGAGAAACGCCGTGTAGGTCTTTGGAATATTGCCGACACTAAGAGCAGTTACAGGATCATTTGGATCGTATCCGACCATCTCGTCCAATAACCTCGCGGTGTCGGCCACATTTCGGGTCATGGGCCCAATGGTGTCCTGGGTAAAAGACACGGGTACGATACCATCCCGGCTGATCAAGCCGCGGGTTGGCCGGAGTCCTACCAAACTGGTTGCGGAAGAAGGGGAACGGATGGAGCCGCCGGTATCGGACCCTGTGCCGGCAGCGGCGAAGTTCGCCGCGACCGCAGCACCCGTTCCACCGGAAGAGCCGCCCGGTGTTCTCGTGAGATCGTAAGGAT
>Ga0210400_10001956_pt1 | contig 19727 bp, 21 predicted proteins | sample IncBWH26MmetaG_FD_155456 | JGI IMG/M metagenome (GOLD analysis project Ga0210400, IMG submission 155456) | Forest soil microbial communities from Barre Woods Harvard Forest LTER site, Petersham, Massachusetts, United States - Inc-BW-H-26-M | ecosystem: Environmental > Terrestrial > Soil >...
CCACCTGTTCATGGATGAGGCGTTGGCAAGCCGTGCCTACGAGGACACCGCGTTGCCGATCGGCTTCGGACAAACCATTTCACAACCCTTCGTGGTCGCAAAGATGACCGAGGCGCTGCTGTCGGCTGGAGCCGCGCCGAAGGTGCTGGAAATCGGCACGGGATGCGGCTACCAGACCGCCGTGCTCTCACCGTTGGTGGCGGAGGTGTACACCATCGAACGAATCGCTCCATTGCTCGGGCGAGCGCGACGCACGCTGCGAGAGCTGCGAATTCGCAATGTCAATTTTCGCCACGACGACGGCAACATCGGCTGGCCCGCGCGTGCACCCTTTGACGGCATCCTCTTGACGGCCGCGCCGCACACGGTGCCGCAAGCGCTCTTCGACCAGCTGAAGCTCGGCGGCTGCCTGATCGCGCCGGTGGGTGCGGAGGGTAGACAGGAACTGTTCCGCTATACCAAAGGCGAGACCCGGATTGACCGCTTGTCGCTGGGTGCCGTGAGCTTTGTTCCCTTGGTCTCGGGTTTGCAGCGGTAACCTCGCGCCGGACAGACCCGACTTTGCGCCTGTCGCGACTGATTTGCGCTCTTGGCCTCTGCTGTCTGCTGCAGGCCTGCGCCGATACCGGTGAGCGGGAACGAGCGGTGTACGTTGTGCGTCCGCAGGACACGCTCTACAGCATCGCCTGGCGCTACGGGCTCGATTTTCGCGACCTGGCGCGCTGGAACAATATCGGACCCGATTTTCGCATCACGGTCGGGCAGACGCTTGTCGTGACGCCGGACAGTCGCGCAGCGCCAGCGGTGCAGCGCGCTTCCGCGTCGCCCAAGGCGCTTGCGCGATCCACGCCGGCGCCGTCGACTGCTACCGGGCCCACTGCTGCCGGACCCACAGCGACCGGGTCCACTGGGGCGACCGGGTCCACTGGGGCTGCCGGGCCCACGGCGCCCATGGCGCGGTCCGCGCCCGGATGGTCCTGGCCGACGGATCGGAGCGGCGCGCCGCGGCCGGTGCCCGGCGGCGGCGTTCTGCTATCGGGACACGTGGGTCAGGACATTCGCGCCGCTGCCGCCGGCCGGGTCGTGTACAACGGCAGCGGCATTCGCGGCTACGGGAATCTCATCATCATCAAGCACGGCGAGAACCTGCTGTCAGCCTATGCGCACAACCGCGACTCGCTCGTGCATGACGGCCAGCAGGTCGCGCTCGGCGAAGTCATTGGGCACATGGGCGAGGGAGCGCCGCAAAAGCCTGTGCTGTATTTCGAAATTCGCCGCGATGGCAAACCAATCGATCCGCTGCGGCTTCTTCCAGATATGAAGTAATATCTATATTAGACTTATAACTATTTGAAAAACATCGATATACAGTATTTGCGTAAAATTGTCGGGGACTTGCGACAGACTATCCCGTATGTTTTACTGCGACCCGTCGGGAAGATCCATTGCGGGGCGCTAGGCTTACACGGTTAATCGAAAAACAACAACAAGATCAATTAGAAGAAGAATATTTCTCGATAATAGTTTGCTTGTGTATTTCGCTTATCGCCCTGCTATTTTTTTGTAATCCTTACAACAGCAATATCGCCGCCACGCGTCTTTGTTCGCCGACCAGAACGTTGAACGTGCGGCAGGCGGCGCTCGTATCCATAACCTCAAACCCGATACCGGCGCGTAAAAACTGGGCGCCGAAGGATGGGGCGGGAAAGATCTGGCGCGCGCCGGTGCCCAACAGCACCAATTCCGGTTCCAAGGCGAGCACGCGCGTCAGCCCGAAGGCGAGCAGATCGTCGAGATTTTGCACGTTTGCATCCGCGATCACCGTTGCCGCACTCACGATGACACCGCCACGATAGGCGTGCTCGTTCACGCGCAGCTCCCCATTTCCGTAGCCACGAATGAGATTGATGCCTGAAGTTGAATCTTCCGTAAATCGCATGCGCTTAAGATACTCAAATTGCTGCCGGGACGTTTGTGTCTGACCAATATTTTCGTTTCCTTACGCGGGACGCCGCTCGCGGCCGCTCTGCGCTGCTGGAGCAATTGCTGGCGCGCGCCGAGGCTTGGGTGTCGGTGGCCGACTGGCGCGCCGATGCGTTCCGCGTCATCGCGCCGCAGGCGGCCTCGATGCCGGCGGTCGCGGCGGCGGCGCTGTGCGCGGATCACGGTCCCGTGGATGCGGCCTGGGTTTGCGCGGCAACCCCCGTTCACTATGTTGCCGAAATGAGCAACGTGCGATTGCCGGTGGACGGTATGCTAGCGCTGACCTCAGCCGGGGCCGATTCCCTCGCGGCGGATTTCAACCGTGTGTGGCAAGGATCGGGGATTCGCATGACGGCGACCCGAGCGGCGCGGCTTTTCTGTGCGTTCGATCGCGCGTTGCAGGTCAGAACGTGCGATCCGCAACAGGCGCTCGGAATGCACATCGAAGAATTTCTGCCGACCGGCGCGGACTCGGCTCGCTTGAGGCAACTGATCGGCGAAACGGAAATGTGGTTGTTTGAACATCATGCAAATAGCGCTCGCAAGGAGCAGGGTCTGCCGGTAGTCAACGGGCTGTGGTTTTGGGGCGGCGGCGCGCCGCTTGCCTCGTTGCCGAAGGTGCAGGGGCGGGTTGCGGGCGATGACCTCTTCTTCAACGCTTTTGCCGCCTCAGTGACCGAAAATTTCGACAGCGCCGTCGTCGCGGCGGCGTACGCCCCGGGCGGCGAGCAATGGCATGACCTCGAAACGCGCTGGCTTCGCCCGGCGATCGACAAGTTGCGCGCCGGCCGGCTGTCGCGGCTGCAACTTTCCGCCGAAGATCGGCGTTTCACCGTGACGGCGCGCGGACTGCGGCGATTTTGGCGCCGATCGAGACCATGGTGGGAGTCATTCGCTTGAGCGCAATGGAAATTCGCCGGCGCGCCCCGGGGATCTCCGCGGATTTTGCCGGGCACCTGCATCCGGTGCTGCGGCGTGTCTATGCGGCGCGCGGCATCGCCAGCGATTCTGAACTGGACCTGTCGTTGGATCGACTGTTGCCGGTGGGATCTTTGGAAGGACTCGAGGCGGCGACGCAGCTGTTGGCGGCGCATCGCGCGGCAGGCCGCGTGCTCATAATCGGCGACTTCGATGCGGATGGCGCAACCAGCACCGCGCTCGTCGTCCGCGCCCTCAAGCGTATGCATTTTGCGCACGTCGACTTCTTGGTTCCCAATCGATTTCGCTTTGGCTACGGTCTGACGCCGGAAATCGTGGCGCTCGCTGCCACGCGTGCGCCGTCGCTGATCGTCACCGTGGACAATGGCGTGTCGAGCGTCGCCGGCGTGGAAGCGGCGCGCGAAATCGGCGTGCCGGTGCTCGTCACCGATCATCACCTGCCGGGCGCGACGCTGCCGCGCGCCGCGGTGATCGTGAATCCCAATCTGCCGGGCAGCCGCTTCGCGAGTCCCGCCCTGGCCGGGGTCGGCGTGGCGTTTTATCTGGTCGCCGCGCTGGCCAGAGCGCTGGGCGAGGAGAGCTTCCGGGCGGCGGAGTATTTGGATTTGGTGGCACTGGGCACCGTGGCCGACATGGTTCCCCTCGACCGCAACAATCGAATCCTGGTCGCGCAGGGCATCAAGCGCATTCGCGCCGGCCGCTGCGTAGCCGGGATTCGCGCGCTGCTCGAAACCGCCGGGCGCCACTGCGATCAACTCACCGCCGCCGATTTGGGCTTCGCCGTCGCGCCCCGGCTGAACGCCGCGGGGCGTTTGACCGATATGAGCGTCGGCATCGCCTGCTTGTTGGCCGATGAGCCCCAGGAAGCGGCACGCCTGGCCGGTTTGCTCGCGACACTCAACGTCGAGCGCCGCGATATCGAACAGCGGATGCAGCTCGAGGCCGTGGAGCTTGCCGGGCAGCTGCGCGATAGCGCTGCGGAAGAAGCGATGGGGATTTGTCTTTTCGATGAAAGCTGGCATCAGGGCGTGGTGGGCTTGGTCGCCGGCCGGATCAAGGACCGGCTGCACCGGCCGGTCATTGCCTTTGCTCGAGCCGAGGACGGATCGCTGCGCGGTTCGGCGCGCTCCGTACCGGGCATCAACATTCGGGACGCTCTCGGCAGCGTTGCGGCACAGCGGCCGGATCTCATCGACAAGTTCGGCGGACACGCCATGGCCGCCGGCCTCACTTTGCGCGAGGCGAATCTGCCGGCCTTCAAGGTCGCATTTGCCGCGGAGATCGCGGCGCGCGCGGATCGCGAAGCCTTCAGCGGCGCGGTCTACTCGGACGGGCCCTTGAGCGCGGCCGAGCTTTGCATCGATACCGCCGCAGCGCTGCGCAGCGCCGGCCCTTGGGGCCAGGGATTCCCGGAACCGGTGTTTGACGGATCCTTCATCGTCGAGGAGGCGAGGATCGTCGGCGACAAGCACATGAAAATGCGCCTGCGCCTGCCCCAGGCCGGCGCGAAGGGCCTCGAGGCCATCGCGTTCGGCTATGTCGGCGGCGCCTCGGAAGATGCCGGCATCGGCGACGGCGCCGCGATCCAGCTGGTGTATCGCCTCGAGATCAACGAGTACCGCGGTGTTTCCCAAGTGCAGTTGAACTGCCAGCACCTCAGGCTCGAGTGATCAGTGTGCTAGGATTCGCCGCCATGGAAATCAATCAAATCAAGCGATCGATCAAAGATCTCGAGGAACGCACCGATTCCTTGAGGAGGTATCTTTGATTACGACAACAAGAACGAGCGTCTTCAGGAAGTAACGCGCGAGCTCGAGCAGCCGGGCATCTGGGACAACCCGGAGCGAGCGCAGGAGCTGGGCAAGGAACGCGCGCAACTCGAACAGGTGGTCGCCACGCTGGATCGCCTGAAACGCGGTCTGAACGACGCCGCCGAACTGATCGATCTGGCGGCCGAGGAGTCGGACGCCTCGACCGCCGCCGAGATCGAGGCCGATGTGAGCCGCTCAGCCGCCGAAGTCGAGCGGCTCGAGTTTCAGCGCATGTTTCCCGGCAAGATGGACTCGCACAATGCGTTTCTGGATATTCAGGCGGGCGCAGGCGGCACCGAGGCGCAGGACTGGGCCGCGATGCTGCTGCGCATGTACCTGAAGTGGGCCGACGCGCATGGCATCAAGACCGAAATCATCGATCAGAGCCCCGGCGAAGTGGCGGGCATCAAGGGCGCGACCATCGAGATGATCGGCGACTACGCCTATGGCTGGCTGCGCACCGAAACGGGCGTCCACCGCCTGGTGCGAAAGTCGCCGTTCGATTCCGGCAACCGCCGGCATACCTCGTTCGCATCCGTGTTCGTCTCCCCCGAGGTTGACGACGACATCGACATCGAGATCAACCCCGCGGACCTGCGCACCGATGTGTATCGGTCGAGCGGGGCGGGCGGGCAGCACGTCAACAAGACCGAATCGGCGGTTCGCATCACGCATATGCCGAGCGGTATCGTGGTCGCCTGCCAGGGTGAACGCAGCCAGCACAAGAACCGCTCCACGGCGATGAAAATGCTCAAGGCCAAGCTGTACGAACTCGAGTTCAACAAGCGCAATGCCGCCGCCAAGGTGCTCGAGGACTCCAAATCGGACGTGAGCTGGGGCAACCAGATTCGCAGCTATGTCCTCGACCAATCGCGTATCAAGGATTTGCGCACCGGCGTCGAGATCGGCAATACCACCGCGGTCTTGGACGGCGCGCTGGACGAATTCATGCAAGCCAGTTTAAAGCAGGGTCTGTAACCTAGAGGCCATGAGCGGCTCTGTAACCTAGAAGCATGAGCGACCAAGACGAAAATCATTTGATCGCCGAGCGCAGAGCGAAGCTTGCCAAACTGCGCGAGCGCGGCATCGCCTTCCCCAACGACTTTCGCCGCAATGCGTTGGCAGCGGATCTTCTGACCGCCTACGGCGGCAAATCACCCGAGGCGCTGGCGGCCGAGCAGATCCGGGTGAGTGTCGCCGGCCGCCTGCGCCGCAAGAATGTCATGGGCAAGGGTAGTTTCGCGAAGATCGAAGACGGCAGCGGCGGAATTCAGCTGCGCCTGGAACGCGACACGCTGCAGGAAACTTACGAGGACTTCAAAACCTGGGACATCGGCGATGTGATCGGCGTCGAGGGCGTGCTGTTCCTGACCAAGACCGGCGAATTGACGGTAAAGGTCGATCGCGCCGTGCTTCTTACCAAGTCGCTGCGCCCGTTGCCCGACAAATGGCACGGCATGACCGATACCGAGACACGGTACCGGCGCCGCTATGTCGATCTGATCATGAACGAGGAGAGCCGCCGCGTGTTCGAGATGCGCACGGCGATCGTGCGCTACCTGCGGGCGTTCCTCGATGCGCGCGGCTTCCTCGAGGTCGAGACGCCCATGCTGCACCCCATTCCCGGCGGCGCCGCGGCGCGTCCTTTCAAGACGCATCACAATGCGCTCGATGCGGACATGTTCCTGCGCATCGCACCCGAACTGTATTTGAAGCGCTTGACCGTGGGCGGCTTCGAGCGGGTGTATGAAATCAACCGAAATTTCCGCAATGAGGGCGTCTCGACGCAGCACAACCCTGAATTCACCATGCTCGAGTTGTACCAGGCCTATGCGGACTACAGCGATCTGATGGAAATGATCGAAAAGCTGTTTCAAGGTCTCGCGGATACGCTGATCGGCTCGCGCACGCTGCAGTATCAGGGTACCGAGATCGACCTGTCGAAGAGTTTCGCCCGCATGAGCATCGAAGACATCATTCTGGCGAACAACCCGGAGCTTGATCCGATGTCGATGCGCGATACCGCGTACTTGCGCCGGGTGTGCGATCGGATGAAAATTCCCTATAAGGACGGCGATGGTCCCGGCAAGCTGCAAATCGAGATATTCGAGAGGACCGGCGAACATACCCTGATCCAGCCGACGTTTGCCTACGCGTACCCTGCCGAGGTGTCGCCCTTGTCACGGCGCAATGATCAGGATCCCTTCATCACCGATCGATGGGAGTTCTTCATCGGCGGCCGCGAGCTGGCGAATGGTTTTTCAGAGTTGAACGACGCGGAAGACCAGGCGCAGCGATTCAAAGACCAGGTCAGCCGCAAGGATGCCGGAGATGAGGAAGCGATGTACTACGATGCGGACTACATTCGCGCGCTGGAATATGGCATGCCGCCGGCCGCGGGCTTAGGTCTGGGCGTCGATCGGCTGGTGATGCTGTACACGAACTCGCCGTCGATCCGCGATGTGCTGTTATTCCCGCACATGCGGCCCGAGTAGATCGTAGGGCAGCGGCAGTTCAACGGCCTCGACCGGCGGCTCGCCCGCGTCGCTGCCGCCGGTCGAGGGTTCGACGTTCAGCACCGCAAGCCCCTCGCTCTGCCCGTTGCTCTGGACCACTTCGGTGAGCCGTCCTTGACGGCCATCCGTCAAACGCAAGGCTTGCCCGATGCTCCATGTCCCCGCGGGCAGGCTCAAGCGAAACAGGCGGCGTTTGATCTTTCCCAGGTGCTGGGTGCGCGCGATGATTTCCTGTCCGGTGTAGCAGCCCTTGGTAAAGCTGATGCCGTCCAGCAGGTCGAGATTCAGCATTTGCGCGACGAACGCTTCGCTGGTTGCCGCATAGACCTGCGGCAGGCCGGCGCGAATGTCCGCGAGCCGCCATTCCTCTTCGAAGCGTTTAGCGGCGGTGGCATCGGCCGCGGCGAGCTTGTCCGGCGCGCCGATGATCCAGTAACGATTGTGATCAGGACCGACCGGGGCGGTACCGATGCCGTTGTGTTCAACGTAGCGGGAATTGGCCGTGGGGCTTCCGCCGAATTGCCCCGCCACGACCAGGGTTTCGCCCGCGTCTTCGATGCGCACCTTGGCGCGCAATATGAATTTGCGCAGGCGCTCCAGAGTGGGCGCGAGAATCTCGCGAGGCAGTATTGCCGCCACGCCGCTCGAATGCGGCAACAGATATATGAGTGCCAGCACGCGGCCCTGCGCACTGGAATACGCAGCCAACACCGGCGTGTTGTCGGTCAGTCGTTGCGTGTCGTTGGACACCTGACCCTGCAGGAAGGAAAGCGCGTCCGCGCCCGTGAATCGCAGGATGCCCAAATGCGCTAGTCGGCCTGACGATGCGGAAGCTGCTGTCATTCCATATAAGATGGGAGCGGCGGACGCGATGTCAACCCCAGGAGCCTGTTCGAGCGTTGCGCGCGGCGGCTGCCCTTCCCAGAGTGCACCGTTTGCCCCTGATTTCTGGCAAACTTTCATCTGTGATGTCGACTCCCGAAGATTCACTGCCTTCGACGCCCCCCGCTGAGGTCAAGCCGCCCGAGGCAAAGCCTCCGAATGAGATCGGCGGACGCGAGGGCCCGGAGCCGACGCGTTTTGGCGATTGGGAACTCCGTGGCCGCTGCATCGATTTTTAACTGCGCTTTGCGCCCAACGTCAGTCGCAAGGAGCAAGTGATGCCCGTACGCGTCCGTCCCACATCCCCGCACGTCTGGATTTATCGTTGGCAGATCGGCAACACCCTGTCGATTCTGCATCGCTTCACCGGTGCCGCATTGGGCGTCGGCCTCATTGCCTTGAGTTATTGGCTGGTGTCGCTGGCCGCAGGGCCGGATTCCTATGCGGCCGCCGGCCGCTTTTTCGGCACACCCGTAGGGCTCATCGTGCTGCTGGGTTGGACATTCTCATTCTTGTTTCATCTGCTCAATGGCGTGCGCCATTTGTTCTGGGATGCCGGCAGGGGTTTCGAGCGCACGCCACGGCACCTGAGCGGCTGGTTCGCCGTGCTGGGGGCCGTTGTCTTGACGCTGTGCATCGCCGCTTGGGTTTGGCCCCATCTGTCATGAGTTTGCGCAGCCCCTTGAGTCGCGTACTAGGACTGGGTTCCGCCAAGGACGGGACGGCACATTGGTGGGCGCAGCGGGTGACCGCGGTGGCTCTTGTTCCCCTGACCGTGTGGTTCGTCTTTTCCCTCTTGACGTTGCCGGATTTTGATTACGAAACGGTTCGAACCTGGCTGTCGGTGCCGGTCACCGGTTTTTTGGCCGTGCTGCTGGTGGGCGTACTGAGCTATCACTCCTATCTCGGCACGATCGTGATCGTCGAGGACTATGTGGCCTCGAGCGGCATGAAAGTGCTCACGCTGATGACCTTGAGATTTCTGTACGTGCTGGCCGGCGGTGCCGCGATGTTTGCGATTCTGCGCGTTGTGTTCGGATTCTCCAGGCTATGAGCGACTATAAATTCATCGATCACAGCTACGATGTGGTCGTCGTCGGGGCGGGCGGGGCGGGATTGCGCGCGACCTTTGGTCTGGCCGAGGCGGGCTTGTCGACCGCCTGCCTGACCAAGGTGTTTCCCACGCGCAGCCACACCGTCGCCGCGCAAGGCGGCATCTCCGCCGCGCTCGGCAACATGGGCGCGGATGATTGGCGCTGGCACATGTATGACACAGTCAAGGGATCGGATTGGCTGGGCGACCAGGATGCCATCGAGTTCATGTGCAAGGAGGCACCCGCCGCCGTCATCGAACTGGAACACTACGGCGTGCCTTTTTCGCGCACCGAGGACGGACGGATTTACCAGCGGCCATTCGGCGGCATGACTACCCACTTCGGCAAGGGTATCGCGCAGCGCACCTGTGCGGCGGCGGACCGCACCGGCCATGCCATGCTGCATACGCTGTATCAGCAGTCCTTGAAGCATGAAGCGAATTTCTTCATCGAGTATTTCGCGCTCGACCTCATTATGGAAAATGGCGAATGCCGGGGCGTGGTGGCGTTGGATATGTCCGACGGCAAGCTGCATCGGTTTCGCGCGCACCAGGTGATCCTGGCGACCGGTGGTTATGGCCGTGCGTGGTTTTCATGCACCTCGGCACACACCTGCACCGGCGACGGCGGCGGCATGGCGCTGCGCGCGGGCCTGCCCTTGCAGGACATGGAGTTCGTGCAGTTTCATCCCACCGGCATCTACGGCGCCGGATGTCTCATCACCGAAGGCTCGCGAGGCGAGGGTGGTTATCTCACCAACTCGACCGGTGAGCGATTCATGGAGCGCTACGCGCCGAATGCCAAGGACCTGGCGTCCCGAGATGTCGTCAGCCGCGCGATGACCGTTGAGATTCGCGAGGGCCGCGGCGTCGGCAAGCTCCACGATCACATCGACCTGCACTTGGAACACCTGGGTCCGGCGGTCATCAAGGAACGCCTGCCCGGCATCGCTGAAACCGCGCGCATCTTTGCCGGCGTCGATGTCAACAAAGAACCGATACCGGTGCTGCCCACCGTGCACTACAACATGGGCGGCATACCCTGCAACGTGCAGGGCGAGGCCGTCACCCGAACCGTCGATGGCGAGCGGCTGGTCCCCGGCCTCATGGCGGTGGGCGAGGCGGCGTGCGTCTCCGTGCATGGTGCGAACCGGCTGGGATCGAACTCGCTGCTCGACCTGGTGGTCTTCGGCCGCGAGGCTGCGCAGCACTGCGCGCGCGTGCTGAAACCCGGGACGCCGCATCGAGCGCTCAAGGCAGACGCGGCCACGGCCGCCGTCGAACGCCTCGACAAGCTGCGGCATGCCAAGGGTTCGCAACGTACGGCGGACATCCGCTTGGCGATGCAGCGCGTGATGCAAAGCGACGCCGCCGTGTTTCGCACCGCAGAAACCTTGAATGAAGGCAAGCGCAAGCTGGCGGCCGTTTTTGCATCGTTTTCGGACGTGAGCGTCAGCGATCGTTCCATGGTATGGAACAGCGATCTGATCGAGACCCTGGAGCTGGACAATCTGCTGGGTCAGGCGATTGCCACGCTGCATTCGGCGGAAATTCGCACGGAAAGCCGCGGCGCCCAAGCGCGCGAAGATTTTCCCAATCGAGACGATCAGAAATGGCTGAAGCACACGCTTTGCTGGGTTGACCCCGGCGGCAACAGCCGGTTCGACTATCGAGCCGTGCATTTGAACACCTTGACCGACGAGGTCGAATCGATACCCCCGAAGGCGCGGACTTATTAGGCGCTTGCGCGCCGGATTGACGGGGTCGAGGACGACCCCGTCCTTTAAAGTTTAAAGAGAGGAAGTTCGATGGCTGAGTTCTTTCTTCCGGCCAATTCCAAAATCCGCAAAGAAGGGCGGGTGTACAAAGCGCCTGCCGGCGCCACCAAGATCCGTGTCTTCAAGATTTATCGCTTCGACCCCGATGCCGGGGAAAATCCGCGGCTCGACACGTACGAGGTCGACATGGAGCACTGCGGTCCGATGGTGTTGGACGCCCTGATCAAGATCAAAAATGAAATCGACACCACGTTGACCTTTCGCCGCTCCTGCCGCGAAGGGATCTGCGGCTCTTGTGCCATGAATATCGACGGCAGGAACGCTTTGGCCTGCATCAGCGCCTGCGACGAGGTCAAACGCGATATCAAGATCTATCCGTTGCCGCATCTGCCGGTCATCAAGGACCTGGTGCCCGATCTGACCAATTTCTACGCCCAATACGCCTCGATCAAGCCCTGGCTGCAGACCCGTACGCCGCCGCCGCCGGACGGCGAACGGCTGCAGTCCAAGGAGGATCAGGAGAAGGTGGACCGGCCCTCTGCCTGCATTCTCTGCGCCTGCTGTTCCACGAGCTGCCCGAGCTATTGGTGGAATAGCGACCGCTATCTGGGGCCCGCGGCGCTGCTCGCCGCCTACCGCTGGATCGTCGACACCCGCGACGAGGCGGCCGGCGAGCGCCTGGACGATCTTGAAGATCCCTTTCGTCTGTATCGCTGCCACACCATCATGAACTGCACCGAGGCCTGCCCGAAGGACCTGAACCCCGCCAAGGCGATTGCCGAGATCAAGCAGATGATGCTGCACCGGCGTTATTGATGGCTGCGGAGGAAGGCAGATTGCGCTGGCGCTGCCGGCGGGGAATGAAAGAGCTCGATATTTTGCTGAGCCGCTACATGGACGAGCGATTTTACGCCGCGCCGCCGGAGGAGCAGGAAGCATTCCGGCGCTTGTTGGAAACCCCCGACCCTGAGATTTATGCCTATTGCCTGGGGTCGGAACGGCCTCCTGAGCTCCTGGCGGTACTCATAGAACGGATTACCGCAAACCCCTCTGCCTAGGAGCCTGTCTAAAGCATTCCCCGTCGTCTGGCCAACGCGGCCCTGGACGGCTGATAGAATCCATCGTGTGCGCAAATTCACGTTTAATCATCTTAGGTAGCGAATGGTCGAACTTTTCCACCCGCGACCGGTCTATCGCGACAGGCGTAGGTTTACGCTCGCCGGTTTGTGATCACCCATGAGCGTCGAGGAGAGTGACCTCAAACTGGTCGAAAGAGTCCAGCGCGGTGAGCGCGCGGCGTTCGATTTATTGGTACTGCGATACCAGCACAAGGTGCTGAAGCTGATCATGCGTTACGTGCACGATGCAACTGAAGCGGAAGACATCGCACAAGAGGCTTTCGTCAAGGCGTTCCGCGCGCTGCAATCGTTCCGCGGCGACAGTGCCTTCTACACCTGGCTGTACCGAATCGCGATCAACACCGCCAAGAATGCCCTGGTGGCGACCAAGCGCCGGCCGATGGACTACGATCTGGATTTGCAAGACCCCGAGCAATACGACCTGCATGCCCGCCTTGCCGAATCCGAGACGCCGGAAGGACTGTTGCTCACCGACGAGATCCGTGAAACCGTGAATCGGGCGATCGAAAATCTACCCGAGGACCTGCGCACCGCCATTGTGCTGCGCGAATTGGAAGGCTTAAGTTACGAGGATATTGCCCAGACGATGGATTGCCCGGTAGGTACGGTGCGCTCTCGGATCTTCAGAGCGCGAGAAGCGATTGACAAAAAGCTGCGCCCGATTTTTGATGGTGGCTTAGGAAGGCCTGAGGACACATGAGCGAACAAATTCGTGAACAAGTCTCGGCGTTTCTCGACGGCGAGTTGCCGAACACCGAGACCGAACTGCTGCTGAAGCGCCTGACTCGAGACGGCGAGCTGCGCGAGAGTTTCGGGCGATATGCGCTCATCGGCGAGGCGCTGCGCGGCGGCGGCTCCCCGATTTTGACCCGAGGCTTCGCTTCCCGGGTAAATCACGCCATCGACGGCGAGCCGGCGCAGGCGGCCGCGCACGCACAACAGGCTCGCGCGCCGCGCTGGTGGCGACCGCTGGCGGGCGTCACCGTGGCGGCGGGCGTCGCCACGGTCGCAATAGTTGCTCTGCAGCAGCGCGCGATTGCCCCGGGGGTGAAAGGCGCCTCTGTCGTCACGGCCCAAAACGTGGTCGCAACTCCGACGGTCGGATCATCGACGGTAACCGCTCCGAATCAATTGCCCGTTCAGGGGGGCGGCGGACCCCGCGAAGCCCTTTCCTATACCGTACCCGCGGCCTCGACGGAGGTACCGTCAGCGATTGCGCCGGCCCGTTTGACGAATTATGTTTTCGCGCACAGTAAGTATTCCTCCGGCTTGGGCCAGCGCGGCGTGCTGGCGGATTTGCTGATCGAGGACGAAGAGCCGCAATTCACACCGGGCCAACCGGCGGCGCAACCCTCACTGACACCGGACACCCGCGTCGCTCCATGACGCAATCTGTGCCAACCCGGGCCTATTGGCTCGTTCCTTGCGCCTTGGTTGGGGCGTTGCTCAGCGCCGTTCCACAGGCTCGCGGAGCCGACGATCCGCGCGCATGGCTCGAAAGGATGAACAAGGCGCTCGCCACCCGCAACTACGACGGCACGTTTTTTCATATCAGCGGGGGCCGGGTCGAGACCATGCGCATCGTCCACCGGGTGCGCTCGGGGCGCGTGACGGAGCGGCTGCAATCCCTGGACGGCTCGGGACGCGAATTCGTGCGCGCGAACGACGAGCTGACCTGCTATCTGCCGGATCAACACACCGTGCTGGTGGAGCCGCGTCAGGATAGGGGGCCGTTCCTGGGTTCCTTGCCCCAGTTTGACTCGAGCGTCAGCGATTTTTATCGCATCGAGGCGTTGCCGGCGGCGCACATTCTCGGCCGGGCGGCGCGGGTCATTGCCGTGAACCCCAAGGATCAGTTCCGCTTCGGCTACCGCCTGTGGTTGGATGAAAAGACCGCCATGCCCCTCAAGACGCAACTATGCGATTCGCGGGGCACGGTTCTCGAGCAAATATTCTTCGCGCGGCTGGACATGCCCGAAAGCATTCCGGACAGCGATTTGGCGCCGACCGTGCGCACGGACGGCATGCGCTGGGTACGTCAAGGTCCGGCGGTCGACAATGCCTCCGCGGCCTTGGCGGCCTACCGCGCCAGCCAACTGCCGCCGGGTTTCCGTCTGACGGTACAAGGTGCGCAAACGCTCGGAGACGCGTCGGTTCCTGCAAGCCACTTGGTCTATTCGGACGGATTGGCGACGGTGTCGGTGTTCGTCGAAGAGCAACGCATCTCCGATGCAGGCGTTGCAACGGCACCGGATTCTCCTACGCCGCCTCCGATGCAAGGATTGGCCCGGGTCGGCTCCGGCTACGCGTTCTCCACCATCGTGCAGGGTCATCAAGTTACAGCGGTGGGCGAGGTTCCCGCTCAAACGGTTGAGTTCATTGCCCATTCAGTGAAGATTTCCAGCGGCGGCGAGATTCCTCGTCATTGACCGCGAGCGGTTCCTGCTGTACTCCCGTCCCGGGTGCGGCCTGTGCGAGGAAATGCTGATCGAGCTACAGGCCTTGCCTGCGGCGAAAGGGATCCCCGTCGATGTCGTCGACGTCGATCTGGACCTCGAGGCGCGGGCGCGCTACGGGCACAAGATTCCGGTGCTCCTGTTTGCCGGGGAATTGCTGTGCCACGGCCGCTTGGACCCCGAAGAAGTGGATAAGACCCTCGCGCATCATCGCCGACCGGTATAATGCTGGGTTTGCCCACGCAGGCTATAGCTCCGGTCTAGATGAAGAATATCCGCAATTTTTCCATCATTGCTCATGTCGACCACGGCAAGTCGACGTTGGCCGACCGGTTCATTCAGGAGTGCGGTGGACTGGACGCGCGCGAGATGCAGGCCCAGGTGCTCGATTCCATGGACTTGGAGCGAGAACGCGGCATTACCATCAAGGCGCAGAGCGTGACCCTGGGTTTCCAGTCCGTCACGGGCGAGTTGTATCAGCTGAATTTCATCGACACGCCGGGACATGTCGATTTCTCCTATGAAGTCTCCCGTTCGCTCGCGGCCTGCGAAGGCGCGCTGCTGGTGGTCGATGCGGCGCAGGGTGTCGAAGCCCAGAGCGTCGCCAACTGCTACACGGCGCTGGAGCAAGGCTTGGAGGTGCTGCCGGTCATCAACAAGATCGATCTGCCTTCGGCCGATCCGGCCAAAGTCATTCACGAAATCGAGGAGATCATCGGCATCCCGGCAGAGGACGCGGCCCTGGTGAGCGCCAAGACCGGCGAAGGCGTGCATGCCTTGCTGGAACAGTTGGTCAAGCGAATTCCGGCGCCCAAGGGCGATCCGGACGGTCCCTTGCAGGCATTGATCATCGATTCCTGGTTCGACAACTATGTGGGCGTGGTGTCCTTGGTGCGGGTGATGAACGGGGCATTGCGCACCGGGGAAAAAATCCGCGTGATGTCCACCGGCCGCAGTCATCAGATCGACAAGCTCGGACGGTTCTCGCCGAAACCGGTGACCCGCGAGTCGCTGGAAACCGGCGAGGTGGGCTTCGTCATCGCCGGAATCAGGGAGATCGACGGTGCCCCCGTGGGCGACACCATTACCCTCGAGAACAATCCGGCGCAACAGCCGCTTGCCGGCTTCAAGCAAGTGCAACCGCGGGTTTTCGCGGGCATGTTTCCCGTGAGTTCCGACGACTACGAGCAATTCCGCGACGCGCTCAAGAAGCTCAAGCTCAATGATTCCGCGCTGCACTTCGAGCCGGAAGTGTCGACCGCGCTGGGGTTTGGGTTTCGCTGCGGCTTCTTGGGATTGCTGCACATGGACATCGTCCAGGAGCGGCTGGAGCGCGAGTACGGCCTCAATCTGATCACCAGCGCGCCCACCGTCATCTACGAGTTGCTGCTGACCGACGGGTCGGTCATCAACGTCGACAATCCGACCAAGCTGCCGCCGCAGGATCGGATCGAAGAGTTGCGCGAGCCCATCATCATCGCCAACATCCTGGTGCCGCCGGACCATGTCGGCGCCGTGCTGACTCTCTGCAGCGAGAAGCGCGGCGTGCAAAAAAAGATGCTGTTCCTGGGCAGCCAGGTGTCACTGCAGTACGAATTGCCGCTCGCGGAAATCGTCCTCGATTTCTTCGACCGGCTGAAGTCCTCGAGCCGCGGCTATGCATCGTTCGACTACGAATTCAGTCATTTTCAAACGGCGCCGCTCGTCAAGCTGGATGTCTTGATCAACGGCGATGCGGTCGATGCGCTGTCGCTCATCGTGCATCGGGACAACGCCTATGCGCGCGGCCGCGAATTGGTGGACAAGATGCAGGAACTGATACCGCGGCAGATGTTCGACATCGCCGTGCAGGCCGCGATCGGCAGCCACATCATCGCGCGCGCCAGCGTCAAGGCGATGCGCAAGAATGTGCTGGCCAAATGCTACGGCGGCGACATCACGCGCAAGCGCAAGCTGCTCGAAAAGCAAAAGGCCGGCAAGAAACGCATGAAGCAGGTCGGCCAGGTCGAAATTCCGCAAGAGGCTTTTCTCGCGGTTTTGCAAGTCGGCAAAAAGACCAGTTGATCGCACGGCGTGATATTGACTACCTTGGGGGTATTTCGTGAATGATGGTGATCGTATTTTCTTAGGGCTGTTGTTCGCCGGCGCCGCTTGCGTGCTGGTGATCTTGATCGACGGCTGGTTCTTGAGACCGCGGCGCGATCCGGGCGCGACCAGCGCCGAAGAGCCCTTGCTGCCGAAACTCGCGGGCTATGCCTTGGTCGGGCTGGCATTGGCCATGCTCTGGCGCCTGTTTCGCTACGAAGCCGTTGATTTCAGTCTCATGCTGGTGGCCGTCGGCGCCGTATCCGGCATCATCTGGGCCGCGGACGCCGCATTTTTTGCGCGCCGCCGCAGAGTAGCCGCAGCCTCGGCGGGAACCCCCGCGGAGCGGGTGCGTGAGCCCATTGCGGTCGAGTACGCGCGCTCGTTCTTCCCCGTCATCATTCTGGTGCTGGTGATCCGCTCGTTCCTGTTCGAGCCGTTTCGCATCCCGTCCGATTCCATGATGCCCACTTTGTACGATGGCGATTTCATCTTCGTGAGCAAGTACTCCTACGGCTTGCGTCTGCCGGTCAGCAACACGCTGGTGTTCGCCACCGGCACGCCCCAACGGGGCGACGTGATCGTGTTTCGCCTCCCGCCCAATCCCAAAATCAACTACATCAAGCGTCTCGTCGGACTGCCGGGCGATCGTATCCGGGTCGACGAAAACAATGAGCTCTACGTCAACGGCAAGCTCATGGCGCAGACACCGGGGCCGTCTTATACCGGCCCGAAGCAGGACCTGTGGAATTACACCGGCGTCCCGACGGCCTTCGAGCAGCTCGATGCCAAGCGCCACCGCATCATGTTTGCGAACGGCAGCGTGAAATCCGGGGAATGGGTGGTGCCCGCCGGGCACTATTTCTTCATGGGCGACAACCGCAATAACAGCAAGGACAGCCGTTGGCTCGACGAACCGGATGCGCCGGGATTCGTGCCGGAGCAGAATCTGGTGGGTAAAGCGGTGCGAATTTGGCTTAATCTTGATACTCGTGACGGACCTCTCTGGAGAAGGGTCGGAAATAAGATTGAATAGGGCTCTTATAGGGAGGTTTTATGCGTAACCGCCAGCACGGCATGACCTTTATCGGATTGCTCTGCATCCTCGCGTTGGTGGGTGTGGTCGTATATGCCGGCATCCGGCTGGCGCCCCTGTACCTGAATTACATGAAAATTGCGCGCACCATGGAATCGGTGGCCACCGAGGTCAAGGGCGAGAATCCCGACCCGCAGGCGATACGCAACCTGATCGATCGGCACTTCAATATTGAAGACCCGACAGGCGTTACCGTAAAGGATATCGAAATTACGCGAGATAGCGATGGCGTGCAGATGCATGTGGCCTACGACGATGCCGTGCCCTACGTGGCCAACGTCTCGCTCAGCGTGCATTTCGAAAAGACCGTGAAGGTGCGGTGATTCCACTGGGCAAGCCGGATGAACTGGCGGATTGGGTCGAGCGTTCATTCGGCCATGTATTCAGGGCGCCCGCGCTCTGCCACACGGCGCTGACGCATCGAAGCGCGGCCGCGGATCACAACGAGCGCCTGGAATTCCTTGGCGACTCCATTCTCAATTGTGCCGTCGCGCGGCTGCTTTACGATGCGCACCCGCTGGCGGACGAAGGCGATCTGTCGCGATTGCGTGCCTCGTTGGTGAGCGGCGAATGCCTGGCGCAGATTGCCGCGGAGTTGGGATTGGGGGAATTTCTGCGTTTGGGCCCGGGTGAACTGAAAACCGGCGGCTTTCGCCGCGCCTCCATCCTGGCCGATGCCTTGGAGGGGATGCTGGGCGCCATATTTTTAGACGCAGGATACGAGGCGGCAGCGGCGGCGGTTGCGCGTATCATGGCGCCGAAGCTCTCGGCGCTGCCTGCGGCCGGAACTTTGAAGGATCCCAAGACTCGATTGCAGGAACTGATGCAGGCGCGAGGAGTGGCGTTGCCGGTCTATACACTGACGGCGGTTGGAGGCGATCCGCATGCGCAAACCTTTACCGTGATGTGCGAGGTTCCCGTGTTCGGCGTGGGCGCCAGGGCCGAGGGCGGCAGCCGGCGCCGCGCGGAGCAATTGGCCGCGGCCAAAGTCATCGACCTGCTGCCGGCAGAGATCCGCGGCCCCGCATGAGCGACCCCAATTTTCGCGCCGGCCACGTCGCCATTGTCGGCCGGCCCAATGTCGGCAAGTCGACCCTGGTCAATGCGCTGGTGGGCCGCAAGATCACCATTGTGACGGCCAAGCCGCAGACCACGCGGCACCGGATCTTAGGATTGGTCAATCGTCCCGAGGCGCAGCTGGTGTTGGTGGATACGCCGGGCCTGCACGAATCGACCCGCCGGGTCATGAATCAATACATGAACCGGGTTGCGATATCCTCCTCGCAGGATGCCGACGTGGTGTTGTTCGTGATCGAAGCCATGCGCTTCACTGAGGAAGACGAGTGGGTGTGGGAGCGGGTGCGGGGCTTGAAACAGCCGCTGTTCTTGGTCGTCAACAAGGTCGATCGCGTGTTCCCGAAGGATCAGATGCTGCCCTTCCTCGAGGAGATGACCGCGCGCGTACCCGCCTCGGGCATCATTCCCGTCTCGGCGCTGCAATCGGACAATCTCAACCGCTTGGTCGACCTGGTCGGTTCGCGGCTGCCGGTGTCGCCGCCGCTGTTCGCCCCGGATGTGCTGACCGATCGCGACGAGCCCTTTCACGCCGCTGAGATCGTGCGTGAAAAGCTGACCCTGAAGCTGCGCGAGGAGCTGCCCTACGGCATCAACGTGCAGATCGAGCGCTTTGCGGATGAGGACAATCGCATTATGATCAATGCGGTCATCTGGGTCGAGCGCGCGGGACAGAAGGCCATCGTGATCGGCCAGGGCGGCGAGCGCCTCAAGGAAATCGGCCGCTTGGCGCGCATCGAGCTCAATGACCTCTGGCAGCGTTCCGTGCATCTGGAGCTTTGGGTCAAGGTCAAGGAAAATTGGGCCGACAGCGAAATGGCATTGCGCCAATTTGGGTACGACACGTTGTGAAGAGCACGCGGCGCGTATGGCTG
>Ga0210400_10001957_pt1 | contig 19721 bp, 16 predicted proteins | sample IncBWH26MmetaG_FD_155456 | JGI IMG/M metagenome (GOLD analysis project Ga0210400, IMG submission 155456) | Forest soil microbial communities from Barre Woods Harvard Forest LTER site, Petersham, Massachusetts, United States - Inc-BW-H-26-M | ecosystem: Environmental > Terrestrial > Soil >...
TCCTTCAATGGAAGGGTTGCTCAGTTTTCATATTCGGTGCCTAGGGTCGAATCGTGTTTCGCCGCAGGTTCGTGGCATCTACACGGATGGAGAGCTGACGCTGGATGTGGCTGCCTTCGGAAGCGGCCTGGTTAAGAGAGCTGCGAATCAGCATCCGCGGCTCGGCCTGCACACTCAGAGATTGAATAATGACAGCAGCTCAGGGCAGCGTCTGAGCAAGATAGCTCACATGCGAATATAAGCGCGCAATTTCATTTTTGCCCTCACAAGTCGCCCGCCCGCTGACGGCGCTCCAGATTTCCGTTGTCGTCGAGCCAACTGAGCAACGAACGCACGCTGGCCCGAGCCAAGGCGATGGCGCAATCCGCCGCCCCGTAGTAAATATTTAAAGTGTCGCCATCGGCAGCCATCGTATAACCACAAGGGAAGACGACATCGTCGACGTCGCCATGGACCTCGTAATCCGCTTCCGGTCCAAAGATCCAGGAATCTCCTCGCAAAAGGCATTTGGCCGGATTCTCCAATTCAAACAAGGCTAAGCCCAGGCGATACAGGCAACCGGACGGAGTGTGCCGAACGCCGTGATAAATGACGAGCCATCCCCGAGAAGTTTCGATGGGCGGCGGAGACAGCCCAATTTTGTTGGCGTCCCACCAGGCCCCGCGCCGGGCTTCCAGCATGAGTCTGTGACGACCCCAATGCCTTAGGTCCGGAGAATAGGAGATCCACATGTGCGCACCGAGGTTGGTTGCTGGACGATGGACCAAGGCCCAATATCCGTCGATTCGCCGGGGCAATAACGCCGAGTCTTTGTCATCGGGCGGCATAATCACGCCATAGCGCTCGAAGGTTCGGAAGTCTTTGGTAAGCGCCAGCGACACCCCTGGCCCACCGCGTGAATACGAAGTGTAGGTGACAACGTACTGCTGAAGCTCGGGAACGAAGGTGATGCGAGGGTCTTCGATGCCCCAAACCTCTTCCGGAAAGTTCTGGGGGTCGGGCATCAACGTCGGTTCGAGATCGATCTTCCAGCCATCGACCCCATTCACAGAACGGGCTACGCACAGATGCGAAAGGCCGCGGCGATCTTCGACACGACACAACAGCAGAGTCGAACCATCCGCGAGCAGCGTCGCCCCAGCGTTGAACACACTATTGGTCGGATAAGGCCAATCTTTGCTGGTCAGAATCGGGTTCGAGGAATGGCGCACCAGCAGCGCCGCGAAGCTCGTACTCAAAGTGCTTACGGTTTTTTCGACTGGCACACTCACGAATGAATCTCCTTTGGTTCGGACTCTTGCAAGCCGCGCATTTGCAGCAGCGCCATCAGGAACGACAGGGTCGATTCCGCACCCTGGTTCTCATTGGCGCGGTCGGGATGAAGGCCGTCGCGGCAGCCGCCCGTGGTGGAGTCGTGAAGAGGAAGCTGGAGATCGTTGTCCCCCAGAAACCAGTTGAAAGCCGACCAAGCCTCGCTGCGCCAACGGGTGTCACCGGTGATGCGATAGGCTTGCAGGCACGCCGAAACCGCGCCGGCGGCCTCAATCGGCTGCTGGTCGAATCGTGCCTTTTCCCCATTCTGGCGACAGAAACCCTGCGACCCGATCGGTACGAAGTGTCCGTTGGTTTCGCAACGCTGCGCTTCCATCAACCAATCCAGCGCTTCCAGCCCGGCGGAGACCATGCGTCCATTCCCACAGGCCGAGCCCACGACCAACAGTGCTTCCGGCAGTCTTGCGTTCCCGTAGGCCACCCCATCCTCAAACCATTTCCAGTCCGAACGCCGGATCGACTCATACATCGCAAGCAGTCTTTCCGCCAGAGCAGATCGCACGTGCATGGCGTCGCGGTCTCCCGGATAAGACCGGAGATACTCCTGAATTCCAAGCAAGGCATAGGCGCAGGCGCGAGGACTGTAGAACTCGACAACCGTCGGCAGAGAATATTCGAACAGCCGCCCCGCAGATCCTCTCAATCCAGGATTCATCGACCGGGCAAGCAGCGTTCCAAGGGCCCACAGAGCGCGGCCGTGCGCATCTTCCGATCCCTGCTCTTCCAGCCAGCAGTGATCGTAGCCCAGAAAGTTTCGGAACCTCTTCTTCTCCGGATTGAACGCATGCTGTAAAAACGCCAGGTAGCGAAACGGCCAATCGGGATTAACCAGCTGAGCTTTTGCCAGCTGATTCACACCCGGTTCTTCCAGCAGTACTGTGAACATCAGGGCCCGGGCATTGTCGTCGGTGGTATATCCCTCGGCGCGATTGGGAATGGTAAAAATGGCATGCTGCAACATCCCGGTATCGTCGGTCAGCGCGTTCACGTGATTCACTTTTAATTCGGGAAGTCGATTCAACGTTTTCTCGACCGCGCGCGCGGAGAACTGTACTTTCGGAAATTCCATACGATCGCTGCGCACGCGGGAAAAGCTATCCATATAACCCTGCGCCACCCGTTTCCAGATCATCTCTCGCGCGTAAAGGTATGCGCGTTTGCGCATGGCGTGGCGGAGAGCCGGAGTGTCCAGGAGTTCGATCGCCTTTTGCGCGATTGCGCCGGGATTCTGAAACGGCACCAGCGCGCCCCGGCGGTCATCCAGCAACTCAACGGCGTGCCAGTACGGAGTCGAAATAACCGCCTTGCCCGCGCCCAGGGCATACGCCAGCGTTCCGGAGACTACCTGCGCTTCGTGGCGATACGGAGTGATGTAGATATCAGCCACGCCGATGAATTGCGCCATCTCTTCCGGACTGACGAAGCGGTCGTGGAAGATGACCTGCGATTCCACTCCCACTTCCCTTGCCAACGCTTGCAAGCTCTCGCGATACCGATCGCCTTCGCGGCGGAGAATGTGAGGATGCGTTGCGCCCGCGACAATGTACACCACGTTCGCGTGCCGCGACAAAATTTTTGGCAGAGCCTGGATCACGTTCTCAATGCCTTTGTTGGGCGAGAGCAGCCCGAAGGTCAGCAGCACCGCCTTTCCTTCGACCCCGAACCTATCCTTGTGAAAATTCGGGTCCAGGAACGGCAAGTCAGGAACTCCGTGAGGAACCATGTCGATCTTGCTGCCCGGTACCTTGAAAATTTCCTGCAGGAATTGGGAAGAGAGCTGGCTCATCACAATCAGCCGGTCCGACAACTCTGCAATCTCTTCCATGACGATCAGTTGTGCGGGATCGGGTTCGCGAAGCACCGTGTGCAGCGTCGTGACCACGGGCATCTTCAAAGCGCGCAACAGTTGCACGATATGGCTTCCAGCGATGCCTCCGAAGATTCCGTACTCGTGTTGCAGGCACACCATGTCGATATTGTTAAAGTTCAGGAATTCCGCGGCGCTCTGATAGGACCCAAGGTCATCCTGCGCCAAAGACCAGCGCACTCGCGACGGATAGTCGTATCCCTGGTCGGTGTCATTCACCGGCATCGCCAGTAATCGGGCCGTCCCGTATTCTGCGGCGATGGCTTCGCACAAGTCAGTGGTAAATGTGGCAATTCCGCAGTGACGGGGAAGATAGTTTCCGATCACCGCAATCCGGCTGGGCAGCGACGGCTTCGATTGCACTCGGGGCCGGGCAACTGAGACCGCATCGAGCGCGGGAGGGCGGGAAACGACTTGCAGCGTTCCTTTGGGAAAGATCGTGTTGGGTTGCAACATTTGCACTAGTCCCAGCGGCCTTGAATAATCCTTAGGTTCCAGACGAACTGCGAGTGAGCGCCACATCCGGATTGGAAATTTGCCTGTCGCTCAGTATTGATCGAAATGATTTCGGGGACTGGTCACTATTGATCAGTTCGTGGATGGGCAACGGTGCATCATGCGGCTATGAAAGCGCTGAAAGATCCGGCCCTGGCTGTTCGTTGTCCCACTTGTGGCGCCAAACCCGGGGAGAAGTGTGAAATGGGCACCGGCCAGCCCCGCACCACACCCCATCGCGATCGGCGCTTAGTGGCTTCAGATAAATAACTGCTGGATTTCAGTCGAGAAGGGCCGCTCGTTCCCGGCTCAGTTTGGGAATCAATCGGTAACGATATTAGTTGACTGACTACTGATTGATTTTAAATCGTCCTCCGAAGTGATAGAGAGATTGCTTTGGCAGGTGAGGTTTGCGGCTCGTGATGGGGGTTTCTCGCGTGCGTCTAGAGCGCTGCAAAGCCGCGCCACAAGCACCCCTAGCTTCACAGGGTCCATTTCCTTAACTACTTGTACCGCGATGGGATACCATTCTTCGTCTCTGGAGTGAAGGGCCATAGCGGGCTCCGTTTCTGATACTCCCAACCGTACACTGGCGTCCAGAGCCGAGTCTGAGCAATACCGATCAATTTGATGGAAGCGCCTAATATCGTACCCAACGACTCCCAAGATGTTGCCCACGGAAAAAAATTGCGAGGATTAGCCCTAACATTAACAGGCTGGAAAAGGCTCGTGCCGGGTGCGCCGATACCGGAATCCGTCAAGCGGTTGAGGATTGGATCGATCGGAGAACCACCTAAGTGATTGCCAAAAATCAACCTACTGAGTCGTCCCAGTATTCTTAGGTGGGCCGCCACGCCAGACGTAGAGGTATTTCTCGTCGCTCGAGGTTAGCACGGGAAGTTTTCTCTCGCGCGTTACGCGGTTCAAGGCCGAGCGCAGATTCTGCATCTTCTCGCCATTCAAACTGCTCAGCGGAATCTTGACTGCCTGCTTATCACTTAACCTGCCAAGGTCCGCCAGAATATCCGCTACTGCTTTCCGGTGTTTTCCCTTACGCCCCTGTGGAACATCGGCCCGGTCCACTGCTGCGTAGTGGCTGTCGTTTCCGTTTCCGTTGCGTCCCATGATCAGCCTTTCATTGGTTCATGTACGGGGTTATGTACGCTATGCGACAGATCGTACTGCAAGGAATCCTATCCTGCAACTAAAAATCTATGCGACACGAGCCCTACAGGTTCAATCCGTTGCGTATGCGTACATTGCACCTGACGTTTCAATAACTTACGCCCTTGCCTTGCGCTAAGACCTGCTAAGAGTTCACCCGTATCCTTGCAAAGAAGGTAGCGTAAATGAGGAAAGTCGCTGACTCAGGAAACTGGGATTGAGGATTTCCCACAGACACAGGAAACTTATGATACCGATTGCAGCCGCCAAGAAAACCCGCGCATTCGATCCTGACACTTTCCTTGCCACGATTGGGGATGGCCGGAAGCTTCAGTCGGTGCCAAAAAAGCAGGCGATCTTCGCCCAAGGGGACGACGCGGATTCCGTTTTTTACATCCAGAAGGGCAAAGTGCGGCTCACCGTCGTGTCGCAGGCGGGTAAGGAAGCGACCATCGCCATTGTGGGCGAGCGGAATTTCTTTGGCGAGGGCGCCCTCGCGGGCCAGGTTCTGCGCATGGGTTCAGCCGCGGCCATGACGGATTGCGATCTTCTCCGCGTTGACAAGAAGGCAATGATGGATGCCTTGCACCGCGAACACGCGCTTTCCGACATGTTCGTGGCGTACCTGCTGGCGCGCAACATACGCTATGAAGAGGACTTGGTCGACCAACTTTTCAACTCCAGCGAGAAGCGCCTGGCCCGCGTCCTTCTACTGCTGGCTCATTTTGGAAAAGAAGGCATTCCCGAAACCGTCGTTCCCAAGATCAGCCAGGAAACGCTGGCGGCAATGGTCGGAACCACACGCTCGCGCGTAAGTTTTTTTATGAACCGCTTCCGGAAAATGGGTTTCATCGATTATGCCGGAGGAGCCGAAGGCGCTCTCCAGGTTCATAGTTCGCTGCTCAATGTGGTTTTGCACGACTGAGCGCTCCACTCCTGGCTTTTTCCCAGTTCCGCCATCCGAGCAAAATTGATCAGCTTTCACATACAGGATGGTGGACAATCGCCGAGTGGAACGTCAACTCACGCTACGCCAGATATTGTCCATACGCTGCCCCGTTTGCCGCGCCCTGCCAAAAGAAAAGTGCACTCTGAGCACAGGCCATCCCTGCCTGAAAACGCATCTCGCTCGAACCGCGGCCGCTGCCAAAGCTCCCCGGCCGGAGTCCTCCGGCCGGGCCGCACTGCGATCCCTGGAAGCCTGTGCCCTCCGCGGCCTTCGCGTACTTTTCCCGCGCGCGTGAAAGCGATTGCTGAAATCCCTCGTCCGCACTGTCTTCTGAAAACGCCGCTAGACGGCCCGTCGCCCGCCTAGCAGGTTAATGACGAGAACCACCAGCGCTATCACCAGCAACAGGTGGATGAGGCCGCCGGCCACGTGCAGACTGAAACCTAAGAGCCACAGAATCAAAAGCACCACAAAAATCGTCCAGAGCATATATTTGTCTCCTTGTGCCAGTTTCCAGCTATTAAAGTCTTGCCCTCGTTCATTAGGCGTTTCCGAACGCCTTTCCACATTCCAAACAACATCGTCCCGAACGCGGTGTAATCAGATTGCAGAACGGACACATCCTTTGTGACCCAACCTTTTGAGTTGTTGGCCTAGCGGACGCGCTTACCCCCAAGAACGAATTAGTGATGATCGCGAGCCTTCTGCGAAAACGATCGCGGAACCTACCCATCGCCATCGATTCACCGACAGCCTTTCTGTCCCTCTAACATGACAGGCAAAATGCTGAGATGCTGTACAGGATTGCTCACAATCACCCGAACTTCGCGGGTCCGGTGAAACTCGGAGAGCTTTTAAAGCACGTAGAAGTGAGCAATTTAGATCAGCTATCGTCTTGAAGTTGAGCGAAGATGATGGCAGAGACGAGCACATCTTCCCTCTCTTTCAGGTCCTCTGAACTAAGTCAGCCACCTGAAGTTTTCTCTCCTTAGCTCCACAGCGCTGAAAGGAATCATTCATGAAAAAAACAATCTCACTGTTGTTGATGGGCTTGATTGGTATGGTTGGAACTTACGCATTTGGCGGCTCAGACCGTGAAGAAACCGGTGACCGCCTGCAGAAATCCGTGGACGTCCTTCAGTCCATCATGTCAACCCCAGACAAAGGCATTCCTGAGGAAGTGTTGAACGGCGCAAAATGTATCGTCGTAGTGCCGAACCTGCTCAAAGGCGGCTTCATCTTTGGTGGCAAGCATGGACGTGGCGTAGCGACTTGCCGCACGCCGGATGGCTGGAGCGCTCCCGCATTCGTCTCGGTTGGCGGCGGCAGTTGGGGATTGCAGATCGGTGTCGAAGGCGTGGACCTGGTCATGCTGGTTATGAACGATCGCGGCCTGCAGCATCTGCTTTCCACCAAGTTCGAACTCACCGGTGAAGGATCGGTGGCGGCGGGCCCAGTGGGCCGTCACACTTCTGCCGGAACGGACATCTTGATGAACACGGAAGTGTTGACCTACTCGCGCTCGAAGGGCATATTTGCCGGCTTGACGTTGGAAGGTGCGGTAATCGAGCAGGACAATGATTCCACCCGCGCCATCTACGGCCACCACATGATGTTCCGCAACATTCTTTCAGGCAAGGCATCGACTCCAGCGAGCGGACAGGCATTTGTAAATGCCGTGTCCAAGGCGGGACACCAGTCCCACATCGCGGAAGCCCGAGAAGACAACAAGCAGTAGTCGGGATCGGGGCGCTGACTACTTATAGAATTTATGGCTGGCCGGAGCTACACAGGCTTCCGGTCAGCTGTCCTGTTTTGCAACCCGCCTCCGTTTGACGCTGCTCCCCTCACGTCTTACACTCAAACTAACGCCCTTATCAATTCAGTCCGCTCCACTTGCTCGGCGGAGCGTCTGAATCGGGCGCGTCGTGAAAGGTAAAACGTGAGCCCCACAGAAACAACCGACACAACAAAAACAGAGACCAGTAATAAAGACATCAAGCGCGAGATCTCGGTCGAGATTCCGGCCGCCGACGTCGCCCGCGAAACCGAATCGCAGATTTTGCGCTATCAGAAGAGCGCGCGCCTCCCGGGCTTTCGCGCCGGGCACGTCCCCGCCTCAATCATCAAGCAGCGCTTCGGGGAAGGCCTGAAGAGCGATGTGGCCGAGGCCCTGATCCCAAAGTATTTTCAGCGAGAAGCCGAGAAACAAGGCCTGATCCCGGTTTCACAGCCCCGCGTCACCGACTTGCACATGCATGACGGAGAGCCGCTTCGCTTCAAGGCCAGCTTCGAAATTCTGCCTGAGATTCAGGTCGAGGGCTATAAAGAACTGCGCGCCGACAAGCCTGAAATTACTGTCGCCGACGAAGAAATCGAGCAGGCGCTGAACAACGTCCGCGAGCAACACGCGACTTACGCCACCATTGAAAACCGCCCTCTGGCCGAGGGTGACTTTGCCCAGGCATCGATGGACGGCAAGCCGAAGGACGGCAAAGATGTTGCCGACGCCAAGGCGAACCCCGTCCACATGGACGACGTCCTGATCGAAATCGGCGGCAAGAATACTGTTCCGGAATTTACTCAGAATCTGACCGGTGCGTCCGCCGGGGACGAGCGCGCCTTCGATGTCAGCTATCCCGAAGACATTCCCGACAAGCGCCTGGCTGGGAAAACGTTCGTTTACAAGGTCAAAATCAATGGCATCAAACAAAAAAGCTTGCCGGAACTCAACGACGACTTTGCCAAAGAATTAGGCGAGTTCAGCAGTCTCGACCAGGTCCGCAAACAGATTCGCGAGAACATGCAAGCGGAACGCCAGCACGACGCCGAGCGCGAAGCCAAAGATAAGCTAGTGGCCGAACTGGTGAAGCGAAACGAATTCGAAGTTCCCGAGTCGCTCGTTGACCGCCAGATCGACCTCCGCCTGGAACGGGGACTTAGGGCTCTGGCCGCGCAAGGCATGAAGATGGAAGATTTGAAGAAAATGGATCTGCCCCGCCTTCGCGCCGGTCAGCGCGACCAGGCGGTGAATGACGTGAAGTCTTCGCTGCTGCTTGAACGCATTGCCGACCTGGAAAAAATCGAAGTCAGTGACGAGGAAGTAAACCGCGAGATCGAATCCCTTGCGCAACAGTCGAAACAAACCTCAGAAGCGGTGCGAGTGCGTTTGACACAGGATGGGGGCCTCGATAGAATCCGGAATAGAATCCGCAGCGAGAAGACCCTCAATTTTCTTTATCACCAGTCCGCGTAAATCGAAAGAAAAACGCGGACCACTTTCGACCCTCCCCGAGTAAAGTGAGCCGCTGTTTCGGGGCGGAGTGTGGCAGGTGGACAGGCCAGAAAACCATGAAGCAGAACGATCCGCAAATGATGCTGGTTCCGATGGTCATCGAGCAGACTGGGCGGGGCGAACGCGCCTACGACATTTATTCCCGGCTGCTCCGCGATAACATCATCTTCATCGGCACGCCGATTGACGACAATATCGCCAACCTGGTGATTGCACAGATGCTGTTCCTGGCCCAGGAAGACCCCGAGAAAGACATTCAGCTGTACGTCAACTCTCCGGGTGGGTCGATCACGGCGGGCATGGCGATCTACGACACCATGCAGTACGTCAAGAACGATGTGATGACGCTCTGCGTCGGCCAGGCTGCCTCCATGGCGGCATTGCTTTTGGCGGCGGGAGAGCCGAAAAAGCGCCTCGCCCTGCCCAACTCTCGCATCCTTATTCATCAGCCGTCGATGGGCGGACTATCCGGCCAGGCGACCGATATCGACATTCACGCTCGCGAGATTCTTCGCATGCGCGAGATTACTAATCAGTTACTTTCCAAGCACACTACCCAAAAGCTCGATAAGGTGGAAAAAGACGTCGAGCGCGACTTCATCATGAATGCGCAGCAGGCGAAGGAGTACGGAATCATAGACGATATCATCTATAAGACCGGAAAGGCTGTAGGATAGGCCTTCGTGAAAAGCATCACCAAGTAACAAGTACCGTGTACCGAGCAAATCACCGGGTACTCGGTACCTGGTACTCGGTACTAAAAAAGGAGTAAAGCCGAGTGAAAACCAAGTCGTCTGACGAGATTTTGCGGTGCTCGTTCTGCCACAAGTCGCAGGATGCCGTAGCCAAGCTAATCTCGTCGCCCAGCGACTACCCGCGCGCCTATATCTGCGATGAGTGCGTGGCAGTCTGCAATTCGATCCTCGAAGACGACCGCACGGCTACTCCTCAAACCGCCCCGCCCAACCAACTGCCCAAGCCGCAGGAAGTGAAGACCTTCCTCGACGAATACGTCATCGGGCAGGAGCAAACCAAGAAGAAGCTTGCGGTCGCGGTTTACAACCACTACAAACGCATCTTCATGAACCGCCAGAAGACCAACGACGGTATCGAACTGAGCAAATCGAACATCATGCTCATCGGTCCCACCGGCAGCGGCAAGACTCTGCTGGCGCAAACGTTGGCCCGCATGCTTGATGTCCCCTTCGCCATCGTCGATGCCACCACGCTCACCGAGGCCGGCTACGTCGGCGAGGATGTCGAAAACATTATCCTCAAACTCCTCCAGGCCGCTGATGGCGATGTCAGCCGCGCTCAGACCGGCATGATCTATATCGATGAAATCGATAAGATTGGGCGCAAGGACGAGAATCCCTCCATCACACGCGATGTGTCCGGTGAAGGCGTGCAGCAAGCTCTGCTTAAAATTCTGGAAGGAACGATTGCAAATGTTCCGCCGCAGGGCGGCCGCAAGCACCCGCACCAGGAATTCACTCCCGTCGATACCACGAATATCCTATTCATATGCGGCGGGGCGTTCGTCGGACTGGAAAAAATAATCGGCCGCCGAGTGGGAAAGAAGTCGCTGGGCTTCCGCGGCGGAGAAGAAGCTGAGAAAGAAGACGTTGCCGTCTCGCGCAAGCGCAACTTCGAACTGTTGAGTGAAATTCAGCCAGAGGATCTGATCAAGTTCGGCCTGATTCCTGAATTTGTCGGACGCCTGCCCGTCGTCGGCATGCTCGAAGATCTGGACGAATTCGCGCTCATCGAGATTCTCACCCGTCCCAAGAATGCGATCGTCAAGCAATACCAGCGCCTCTTCGAATTTGAAAATGTTCGCCTGAAATTCAGCGACGATGCGCTGCGCGCCATTGCCCGCCAGGCCATGGCCCGCAAAGTTGGCGCCCGCGGCCTGCGTATGATTCTTGAGGAGCTCATGCTCGACCTGATGTTCCAGCTGCCCAGCCAGAAAAAACTGAAAGAGTTTGAAGTCACGCGCGAGATGGTGGAGAAACGCAGCGCTTCCGTGGCAACGCTGGAAAAAGCCGGGTAGTTTTTGAGTTGGGTCGGCCTCAGCCTGTTAAAGGCTTCGTTTCAGGTTGCTCCGCCATATCGTTAAACGAGGCAACTAACGAGGACTTTCGGCCCTAAGGAACTTAGCAGGTTAGTGATTTTGGAAGCGGTTCCAGGAGTAAACTGTTAGAGGGCGGTAAAGGGCAGTAGCGCGCCGCCATTCTCATTCCGCACAACTTCGGGGAGATTGAGTGACCACATCCAAGGAAAAATTCGAAACCAAAAAGCTGCCCATGATGCCCATCCGCGACGTGGTCATCTTTCCTTTTATGATGACTCCCTTCGTCGTGGGCCGGGAGTCCAGCGTTCGCGCGCTGGAAGAAGCCCTGGCCGCGGACAAGAAGATTTTCCTCGCCACTCAGCACGACGCCTCGATCGATGAACCCAAGTCGAACGAAATTTACCAGGTTGGCACCATCGTCAACATCGTGCAGAGCCTCAAGCTGCCCGATGGCAATATTAAAGTTCTGGTGGAAGGCATCGAGCGCGGCCGCTTGCTTCAGGCCACCGACGCCGATGGATACATGCAGGCGTCGGTTCGCGTTGCCCGCTATCCCACCGAAATGAACGCGCAGATCGAAGCCAGCATGCAGCGCGTCACTACCCTGTTCGAACAGTACGTGAAGCTGTGCCAGGCTTTGAATTACGAAACGATGATTTCGGCCGTGCGCATGGAAGATCCGGCCAAGCTCACCGACATCATTGCTGCGAACCTGCAGCTTTCGATCGAAGAAAAACAGGAACTGTTAGAGATCTTCGATCCCTCAGAACGCCTGAACCGCATCGCCGATGTGCTCGATGTCGAGATCGAAAAGCTCAACGTCGACCGCACCATCCAGTCGCGCGTGAAGCGGCAGATGGAGAAAGCGCAAAAAGAGTATTACCTCAACGAAAAGATCAAGGCCATTCAGAAGGAACTGGGCCGCGGCGAGAAGAGCGAATTCGACGAACTGAAAAAGAAGGTTGAAGCCGCCGGCATGCCGAAGGAAGTCAAAGACAAAGCGCTTCAGGAACTGAAGAAACTGGAAGCGATGCCGCCCATGTCGGCCGAATCCACAGTCTCCCGCAACTATCTGGACTGGCTGCTCGCGGTTCCGTGGAAGAAGCGTTCCAAAGAAATCCGCAACATCTCCCGAGCCGAAAAGGTTCTGAACGAAGATCATTACGGTCTGGAAAAAATCAAGGAACGCATTCTCGAATTCCTCGCCGTGCGGCAATTGGTGAAAAATCCCAAAGGCTCGATTCTGTGCTTCGTTGGGCCTCCGGGCGTTGGCAAGACTTCTCTCGGAATGTCGATCGCCAAGGCCACCGGACGCAAGTTCGTCCGCATGTCACTCGGCGGAGTGCGCGACGAGGCCGAAATTCGCGGCCACCGCCGCACCTACATCGGCGCCCTGCCCGGCCAGATCATCCAGATGATGAAGAAGGCCGGCACCAAGAACCCGGTCTTCATGCTCGACGAAGTCGACAAAATGTCGATGGACTTCCGCGGCGATCCATCCGCCGCCCTGCTCGAAGTGCTCGACCCCGAGCAGAATTTCATGTTCGTCGACCATTACCTGGACGTCGAATACGACCTCTCGCAGGTTTTCTTTGTGGCCACCGCCAACGTGATGCACACCATTCCTCCCGCGTTGCAGGATCGCATGGAAGTGCTCCGCCTGCACGGCTACACCGAGCAGGAAAAAGTTGAGATCGCCAAGCAGTTCCTGGTGAAAAAGCAAATGCTGCAAGCGGGCTTGTCGGAAAAGAACGTCAAGTTCTCCGATGACGCCATCACCACGCTCATCCGCTGCTATACGCGCGAAGCAGGCGTGCGCAATCTTGAGCGCGAAATCGGCAACGTCTGCCGCAAAGTCGCGCGCAAGGTAGTGAAGGAAGGCGCAGACTATACCGTCGCGGTCACCGGCGAGAACGTCAAAGAGTTCCTCGGCGTCATCAAATTCCGCGACACCCTGGCCCACGAAAAAAGCGAAGTGGGGTTGGTCACCGGTCTGGCCTGGACCGAAGTCGGCGGATCGATCCTCAGCACCGAGGCCACAGTCGTCGATGGCAAGGGCAAACTCACGCTCACCGGTAAATTAGGCGACGTGATGCAGGAATCAGCGCAGGCTGCCTTGTCGTACGTTCGCTCACGGGCTCACCGTCTCGGCCTCACGCGCGACTTCTACCGCACCCTCGATCTGCACGTACATGTGCCGGAAGGCGCCATCCCGAAAGACGGGCCTTCCGCCGGCATTACCATTGCGACTGCCATCGCCAGCGCGCTCAGCAAGATTCCAGTCCGTCGCGACCTCGCGATGACCGGCGAAATCACGCTGCGCGGCAAGGTTCTGCCCATCGGCGGGCTCAAGGAAAAGCTTCTGGCTGCGCATCGCGCCGGACTTTTCGAAGTGATCCTCCCGCGAGACAACGAAAAAGATCTCGCCGAGGTCCCGGAAAACTTGCGCAATTCCATGAAAATGCACTTCGTGGATACGATGGACCAGGTGCTGCAAATCGCCCTTGAGTCTCCTCTGCAAGCCATCAACGAAGACGTAACCGCACAGCCGATTGCGCCTCTCACGTCGGTTGAAGAGAGTCCGGCCACACATCAATAGGCTTAGCGCCGCGCCAACCATTTTGTCACCCTGAGCGGAGTTGCCGTACGCGATAGCGGACGGCAACGCAGACGAAGGATCCCTTTCACTCCAGTACCAGGAACGACGCAGCAGGGAGTTCTTACGGCGCGGTTCGGTTTCGTAAAGGAAACTCTCTAACGAATCTCTAGTGACACTACGCTGAAAGGGATCCTTCGACTCCGCAGATGGTTCGCGTCGCGAACCATCTGCTCAGGATGACATTTTTGGGAGAAAACTACGACCCTCCCAACCTCCCGCGAAGCGTTACAATAAGAAATTCTTCCAATGTCCACATCGAACCAAAGCCACATCGCATTTGAAAACGCTTCCGAAGCGCCCTCGGAAAACACGCCGGCACGCACAACCGGCATTCTTCCCTCTCAAGAAATCACCAACCTGATCGCGCGCGGAAACATCGTCGCCCAACCCGCTATTCATCCCGATCACATCCAGCCGGCGAGCCTCGACCTGCGCCTCGGCGACATGGCGCACCGCGTGCGCGCGAGTTTTCTGCCCGGCCCCAACAGCACCGTCGAAGCCAAGATCAAAGAGTTAAGAATGACCCGTGTCGACCTGACGGCGGCTCCCGTCTTCGAAAAAGATTGTGTCTACATCGTCCCTCTGGTTGAGGAACTCAACTTACCAGAAAACATCTCCGGAAAGGCGAATCCAAAAAGTACGACCGGCCGCCTCGACATTTTCACCCGCCTCATCACGGACTACGGCACTGAATTCGACCGCGTCCCACCCGGATACAAAGGCAAGCTCTACGCCGAAGTGGTTTCCCGAACCTTCACCGTCGCCATTCGCGCTGGAATGCGCCTCAGCCAACTGCGCTTTGTGCAAGGCAATCCGGTCTCCAGCGACCGCGCCATTAAAGGACTGGATCGGGAAGCTCCGCTGGTCTACATGGACGAAGATATTCCCAGCAAAGCTCGGATCGAGCGCGGCCTAAGAGTGACCGTCAATCTGGAGGGAGCAGACCCGGGCGAGATCATTGCTTACAAAGCGAAGCGCTACGCTCCGGCCATCGAATTGGACAAGATCAATTTTTATTCGACGGAAGAATTCTGGGAGGTCCGCCATCAGAATGCGGCCAGGAATCTGATCCTCGAACCCGGAGACTTCTATATTCTCGCATCCAGAGAGCGAGTGAGTGTTCCACCCGAATACGCAGCCGAGATGGTTCCTTTCGATCCCTCCGACGGAGAGTTCCGAATTCACTATGCCGGATTTTTCGATCCCGGCTTTGGATACGGTTCCAACGATATCAAGGGAACCCGCGCTGTGCTTGAAGTTCGCGCCCACGAAGTGCCGTTCCTGATGGAGCATGGACAGCTTGTAGGGAGACTCAACTATATGCCATTGTTATCCCGCCCGAACAAAATCTACGGAACGAATATCGGGTCGTCCTACCAGCATCAGGCGCTCACGCTGAGCAAGCAGTTCCGTCGCGAGGTATAGGTATTAACTGCTGCGAGCCTGGAACGCGCAAGGCTCAGCGTTCGCGTCGTTCTATCCAGAAGAGGGCCGAAACATGAAGAAACTGGCAGCGGTTCTTGCACTGTGTCCTCTGTTGAGCGGCGTGACGCCCGCCAAAACACACAAGGATATCCAGCAACTAATTTTGGATGAAACTCCGACTGCTTCCTATGCTGTGTTGCCGGTCTCCGCATGGGTCAACCAGAGCGTTCAGGGCCAGGAAGGAAAAAGCGGGATGGCCGTTATCGGCACAGGATTCGTAGTGAATAATCAGGGTGATTTCATCACAGCGGGTCACGTTGCATCTACGACGGAAATCGGTAGTGGGACCGGCAGACTAAAGGTTCGCTTGACCGTTGGGCTTCGACAAAAGAGGTTAGGCACATCCGGCGTTTCATTCAAGGTCGTCGAATTGGACGCCGACCATGACCTTGCTTTGTGCCACATCGATGGCCCCCGCGGCGTGACCTTTGCGGAGGCCGGACTACAAGAGCTGGCCCGTCCTGAACAGCCAGGTGGCCTGACGGCAGAGGAAATTTCCCAGCCATTTGCGAGTTTGGCTGTTGACCAAGGTCCACCTCAAGCCGGTCGTTTCATTCTTGTTAGCGGCTTTCCTCTCGGCTCATGGACGCCAGCTATTCAATTCGGCTTGTTATCAGCCACGGAAACCAGGTACCCCGACGCCCCAATCGCCCGACTCCCGAAGGACACCTTCCAACTCCTTCAAGTAGCTGTTAGCGCAAACCACGGAAATAGCGGCGGACCTGTGATCGATCTACGTTCCGGGCGAGTGGTAGGAGTCATATTGTCGATCGTTCCCGCCCCACTGACGATTGGTGGACAACAGATTTGGAGTGATAGCAGCTTCGACATGTCCGGCATCATGCTGGCGGCTCCGGCAAAATGGGTAAACGCCCTCCTATCGAAACACGGAGTTAAGAGCGAGAGTATAAAGGAGGGGAAATTGTTTTGGCGGGCCAAGCACCCGTAATGTGCGAGCACGGACACACCTGAATCCGGGCTTACCCTCGCTTGCCAACCTCTACCGCCGCATTGCAAACTAGCACATGAGGGTGATGGCACAATTCTTGGCCTCGGCCACTGGCGCCGACCACTTCCCTGCTCCCAGTCTGCCTGAAGTCGCCTTTCTCGGCCGCTCGAATGTTGGCAAGTCCAGTGTGATCAACACCCTCGTCGAATCGAAACTTGCCCGCACCAGTTCGACTCCCGGCCGCACTCGCAGCATCAATTTCTTCGAAGTCCGCTGGCCCGGAAAGCCGCGCCCGGAGGTCATTTTCGCCGATCTGCCCGGCTACGGCTATGCCAAGCTCTCCCGCGAAATTTCGGCGGAGTGGCCCAAATTCATCGAGCCCTACCTCAACGACCGGCCCACGCTCGCGCTGTGTCTGGCGCTGATCGATGCAAACGTTCCTCCTCAGGATAGCGACAGGCATCTCTTGGATTTTCTTAATTCCTCCGGCCGCAATTTCTTACTGATTGCGACCAAGAGCGATCGGCTCTCCAACAATCAACTCCACAATGCCCTGAAGAGTTTGTCAGAGGCTTATCCAATGGCGCCGATCATCCCATTCTCTGCAAAAACCGGGGCCGGGCGCGCTGAAGTATGGACTAAGATCCGGGAAGTCGCCACCAACTTTTCCCCGTTAGAGTTCCAATCCTGAATTTTTCCTGCTTTGGAAAGTGAAGGACCCCTTCGGAGCAAGCATTAGCTGCTTACCCGTAAGCGTTTTCCGAAAAGCTCCGTAAATTAAGACGAGTCGTTCTGCAGCGCCAGTCCGGAAAAACCACGGCTGCCGAGCCACCGAACTCCACCGTATGCCTGAAGAAGACGAGACAGCTGGAGCCTCATACCTGGCTGCCCTGAGGCAATCCAAACTCTCTGGAGGGGCCGCCGCGCCGGCCCTCGCCCCGGAAGCTGGAAGCGGGAAGGCTAATCCTCCGCCGCATCTCACTCCAGTTCCGTCCGACAAACGCAAGAGTCCCCGCTACAAGTGCACAGGCAGCGTACGCCTGCAACAGAGCGCCTCGGCCGCACCCCTCTGGGCGAGCTTTACCGATATAAGTCTGAGCGGATGCTACGTCGAGTCCGCGGCTCCGTACCCCAGGGGCGCCCCAATTCAAATGAAACTCGACGTCAATGGCTTTCACGTCGAGGCCAGAGGTGAAGTCCGTGTCGCCTACCCGGGACTTGGTATGGGCGTTGCTTTCACATCGATGTCCGAAGCAGATCGCGGTCATTTGCGCGAACTGGTACATTCGATAGCGCGTCCCTCCGTTCTCATGGGCCTGCGAGTCGCTCCCCAACTGGGGTTGATCGACCCCGCGGAAACTCCCTCCATAACAAATCCTGCCGTAGCCCTGCGGGCGATGGTGACATTCTTTGAAAACCGCCACATGATGGGCCGGGAAGATTTTCTCAAGATCCTGCGCGGGAACCAGTAACGGAGCGCCCATCTCTGATTGCCCCACTTTTTTCAGCGTGCCGTGATTGCAACCAACCATTCATCACGATTCGTTATCATGAGAGCCTATGGCGCTCTACTTAATCACCGGCATCGGCGGCTTCATTGGATCGTCTCTGGCGCGGGAGCTGTTGCGGCGCGGCGACCAGGTTCGCGGAGTAGACAACTTTTCCACCGGCAAGCGTGAAAATCTCACACAAATCCGGAATCAGATTGATTTTCGCGAAGCCGATATCCTCGACCTCGAAGCAATGAAATCGGCCTGCGCTGGCGCTGACTACGTCCTGCATCAGGCCGCGATTCCATCCGTTCCCAAGTCAGTCCTGGATCCCATCGGGAGTAACCGGGCCAATGTGGATGGAACCGTGAACGTGCTGGTCGCAGCGCGCGATGCCAGGGTAAAGCGGGTGGTCTATGCCGCTTCCTCGTCGGCCTATGGCGACACTCCCACGCTCCCCAAACATGAGCGCATGACGCCGGACCCGATTTCGCCCTATGCCGTTGCCAAGCTGGCCAGCGAACATTACCTGATTTCGTTTTATCGCTGCTATGGATTGGAAACGGTTGCGCTCCGCTACTTCAATATTTTCGGCCCTCGCCAGGATCCCAGTTCGCCCTATTCAGGCGTGCTTGCAAAATTCATTACTCTTATGCTGGAGGGGAAACAACCCACAATCTTTGGCGATGGTGAGCAGAGCCGCGATTTCACCTACATCGACAACGCCGTTGATGCGAACCTGTTGGCCTGTTCCGTGCCAGCGGGCGACGCTGCGGGCAAAGTCTTTAACGTGGCCACAGGTCAGCGTGTCACGCTGAATGAAACCTTCAAACTCTTGCAAGAACTCACGTCATATGCCGGACTCCCGATTTACGCCGCCGAGCGTGGAGGCGACATCAAACATTCCCTAGCCGATATCTCCCTGGCAGAAAAACATCTTGGCTATAGACCGAATGTGAATTTCGAAGATGGGCTGCGCCGCACCGTCGATTGGTACCGCAGTGCTGAGGTCGGAGTTCAGACCTCGGACCTCGGACCTCGGACCTCCGCTGGAAAGATTTTTTAGTCAAATTAAGTGCGAACTTCGAATAGTTATCGTGCAGGTGGAAAAGCCGACGACTCGTCGCAGAAGGCGAACCTCCGAAATCTGAAGTCCGAGGTCCGAGGTCTGAAGTCCGCGTTACGTTAGTGATCTACGTCCCAATTACCGCTGTCAGTAAAGTGACTACATGACACTCTCGTCGATGGTAGTTTCGCGTGACTGGCAGGAAATCAGCGTTCTCGAATGCATTCTCGGCGGTCTGCATATGGAAGTTGCGGTAGAAAGCGAACCGCAACGAGCGCTTTCCCGCCTCACTAAATCCAAAGTGGATGCTCTGATTGTCGATTGCGACTTGAATGGTTCAGGACAATTTTTTCGCGAGTTGCAGCGGGAGGTTCCGCGCGTGACCACGGTGCCGCTGGTGATCATGGGCGGCGCACAAGGCGGGCGCGAGATGGAAGAGAGCGGCGCCATGTACGCCTTTGATAAGCCAATCTCCGTGGAACAGGCCGTTCGCACTCTGTCGGCGGCGCGCAATATGATTCTCGACGGACGCTTGCGCTATCACCGCGCCGGTCTGGAAGTCCCCGTGATGCTTCGCGGCGCCCGTCAAAAGAAGGCCGGCGGACAACTGATCAACCTAAGCCAGGGTGGCCTGCAGATCCGGGTGGAAGATGGATTCGATGCCAGCGATGCGTCGCGCGTATCTTTCGAGCTTCCCGGAACCACCTGTGCGCTGAACGCGCAAGTGGAAGTGGCCTGGTCCGACAATCGAGGAAATGTCGGTATCCGCTTCGTAAAGATGGCTTCGCAGATGAAAAACACTCTGCGGCTCTGGCTGGCGCAACAGTATTTCGCGAACTAAGAGGAGTTCTTGTCTTTACGTGGCGTGGCGCAGCGCACCGCTGCGAGAAAGGCTG
>Ga0210400_10001958_pt1 | contig 19718 bp, 20 predicted proteins | sample IncBWH26MmetaG_FD_155456 | JGI IMG/M metagenome (GOLD analysis project Ga0210400, IMG submission 155456) | Forest soil microbial communities from Barre Woods Harvard Forest LTER site, Petersham, Massachusetts, United States - Inc-BW-H-26-M | ecosystem: Environmental > Terrestrial > Soil >...
AGGCTCACGGACATAGACAAGCTGTACGCGGAGGTTTCGCGGAAGCTGGGCAAAATTGATGTCTTGTTCGTGAATGCGGGAATTGTGAGGTTCGTGTCACTCGCCGAGACATCCGAAGCCGCCTATGACGACCAGTTTGACATCAACATCAAAGGGGCCTACTTCACCATCCAGAAAGCGCTGCCGTTCCTGAATGACGGCGCGTCGATCATCTTCAATACCAGCGTGGCGGGTATCAAAGGTACCGTAGGGGCCAGCGCGTATTCGGCAACCAAGGCAGCGTTGCGCTCTTTGGCGCGAACCGCAGCCGCGGAACTTGCGGAGCGCGGCATCCGTGTGAACACAGTCGCCCCGGGGCCGATCATTACGCCCATCTTTGACAGGGCCGGAGTACCGAAGGAGGTAGTGGACGAATTCGCGAAGGATATAGTTGCGAAGGTTCCGATGAGGCGGTTTGGACAGCCTGAAGAAGTAGCAGGCGTCGTGGCGTTCCTGGCCTCGCAAGATGCGTCCTACATCACGGGCGTGGAAATCAACGTGGACGGCGGATTGGGACAGATCTGAATCGCGCAGCCGGTTCGGCAGGGCAGATAGGGGACAGCGTAGGCTGCCCTGCTTCTCCTTTATAGCATTTTTACTTTTTGTGTAGACCATGGCGGTGGCGAGACGTGTAACAGCCCCAACCATCCCTGTCGGAATGGTTGCGTGAACCAGAAACTCCAGGAGCCCATAATTGCGATATAGAAGCTCAAGGAATGCGGCGATGTGGGAATACCGAGGGTCCAGTCCCCGGTAGAACCTGTCCTGAGGTGTAGCCGAAGGAGGACGAATGAGAGTAGCCCCGTCACAGCCTGTCCGTGAGTGCTACATGGGCCTACGGCCCACCCAAGAGGATGAAAATCAGGGCGCACAATGTGGAACTGTCGAAGAACCAGTCCCCGGAAGGGGACGAACGAAAGTAGCCCAGTACGTTGAGGCAGCACGGGCGCGTCTCTGCGCACGTGCTGCCTCATAAGTGCTGGGTAACGGAAGAAATGAGCCCTTTTCCTTACGCCGTAGGCTTGCGCGCAGCGAAGCGGAGCGCACTAAGAAAAGCAAGGAGTTTCTGGAGAGGGCATTGCCCGTCCTAGAGGTGAACCTGGGAGCGCATTCTATTAATGAGTGTCATCCCGAGCGTAGCGCCGCGAAGAAGTCGTGCACAACGCATCTGAAATGCGCGGAGAGAGGAGCCTGTCCTGAGGCAGCCGAAGGAACCCCGACCATGCTTTGGACTTAAATGCAGATCCAAGGCATTCTACCCAAATCCCTGAGGCGTTGCCCCAATACACGGCTTTAAAGGCTTATTGATTCTACTGCACTTGAAAGCTCGTTCATTAGGAGCGTAGCGCCACGAATTACAACGATCAGCATGAGCCAATGGCGCGGAGCCGAAGAGCTTGTCCTGAATGCAGCCGAAGGAACCCCGAGACTCCTTGCTCTACGATGCGGCATCAAGTCTTTCTCACGAGAACGACTTGGCGCAATACAAACGTACAGTTCCAACGAGAGAACTCCCTGATGCAGAATCGGTTGTCAAACATCATCGGGGTCCTTCACTACGCGCCCATCAGGCACGTTGCTTTAAGCACAACGCTGCGCTTCGCTCAGGATGACACATCTATAATGCACCGACCAAAGACTCCGTGAGTTCTCACACACGCTCTAACGCCCCTGCAGGTTCATCGCGAGCAAGAAAAGGACTTTTTCCCCCAGGCTCTTCAGTCCCGGTGTAAAAAGGCCCACGGGCTACACCAACTCTGGACCTGCTTTAGCAACGTCCGGCGAATCTACTCGCGCAACGTTACGATGCGCGTCACTGCTGGTCGTGGCCGGAACGGTATGGTCGCGCATGCCTGTAGGAACTTTCCAAAAAAGATTGTGGACTTGTCGATCCAACGGCTGGGCGTTCGACGTTAAAGTAGAGAAGTTATCTCAAACTTAACGTTATCTCAACGTAACAAGGAGACATAGCAATGCGATGCATGGTGATAGTGAAAGCCACCAAGGATTCTGAGGCGAGCGTAATGCCGCGCCAGGAACTCCTTGCGGAAATGGGGAAGTTCAACGAAGAGCTGGTGAAAGCCGGCATAATGCTGGCCGGCGAAGGGTTGCAGCCCAGCTCGAAAGGCAAGCGCGTCCGGTTTTCTGGACCGACACGGACCGTGATTGATGGGCCGTTCACCGAGACCAAGGAGCTGATCGCGGGCTTCTGGCTATGGCAGGTAAGATCGATGGAAGAGGCTGTGGAGTGGGTCAAGCGCTGCCCCAATCCCTTTGAGGGCGAGTCCGAGATTGAGATTCGCCAGGTGTTCGAGGCGGACGACTTCGGACCCGAGTTCACGCCCGAACTGAGGGAGCAGGAGGAGCGCCTGCGCCAGCAGATCGCCAAAAAGAAGTAGTGGTCGCGAGAGGACATGTTCCGCTGCAAGAAACAATTATTGGCGCCGTCGATTTTGCGATTACTCGTTCGACGTATCAATAAGAGCCGGGGTTCAGCGGTCGAGACCGCCATAGCCCAGCTCCCAACCCAAGAACATTATTCAATCATTTAAGGAGATACTACGATGCGATTCATGATGATAGTCAAAGCCGCCGAGAATCAGGGCCCTCCGCCCAAACAACTGATGGATGCGATGGCGAAGCTTGCCGAAGATGCGTCTAAAACCGGCACGATGCTCGGGAGCGGCGGGCTCGGGCCCACTGCGACGGGCGCTCGCGTCCGCCTCTCCGGGGGCAAGGTAACCGTGACCGACGGGCCTTTCACCGAGGCCAGGGAGGTCATCGGCGGCTATGCGCAGTTTGAGCTGAAGTCGAGGGAGGAGGCGATCGCATCGGCTGTCAACTTTATGGAACTTCACAAGAAACACTGGCCAGGCTGGGAGGGCGAGACCGAGGTCCGCCAGATGGTCGGTCCGGAAGACTTCGCTCCCAAGGCATAGGAGCGGTAGCTTGCAGCGGGGCGTAGCGGTGCTATTCATGGCACGAAGCGCCCCCGCTTGCACTGACAGACTGAGGCGTGATGTGATGAGTAGCAGTGACAGCTCCCGATACCCATCGCATCATCGACGCGGTCTGGAAAATTGAGTCACCCAGGCTCATCGCCGGCCTCACGCGGATCGTGCGCGATGTCGGCCTTGCCGAGGACCTCGCACAGGATGCTCTGGTCGCCGCGCTCGAGCAATGGCCGCAGTCGGGCATTCCCGATAACCCGGGAGCATGGCTGATGGGCACCGCGAAGCATCGGGCGATTGATCACTTCCGCCGAAATACGCGCATCAACCGCAAGCATGAGGAGCTTGGCCGCGAGCTAGGCGCCAAAGAGATGACCGTGCCGGATCTGGATTCCGCTCTCGACGACAATGTTGGCGATGACCTGCTGCGCCTCGTCTTCATCTCCTGTCATCCCGTGCTCTCAACCGAAGCTCAGGTTCCGCTCACGCTTCGCCTGCTCGGAGGGCTGACGACCGAGGAGATCGCGCGAGCATTCCTCGTACCGGAGCCGACCATCGCCCAGCGCATCGTCCGGGCCAAGCGCACTCTCGCCGAAAAGCGCGTCCCCTTCGAAGTTCCCCGTGGGGCCGAGCTCGCCGCGCGTCTGTCGTCGGTGCTTGGGGTCATCTATCTCATCTTCAATGAGGGATACTCGGCGACCGCCGGGGACGACTGGCTGCGGCCCGCCCTCTGCGAGGAGGCGCTGCGGCTCGGGCGCATCCTGGCCGGTCTGGCGCCACAAGAGCCGGAAGTCCACGGACTGGTTGCGCTCATGGAGATTCAGGCATCGCGTTCCAGAGCCCGCGTGGGTCCGTCGGGAGAGGCCGTCCTGCTCTTCGATCAAAACCGCGCGCACTGGGACCAACTCCTTATCCGTCGTGGTCTCGCGGCGCTCGCCCATGCGGAAGAGCTGAGAGCCGCGCCAGGTCCGTACGTATTGCAGGCTGAGATCGCAGCCTGTCATGCGCGGGCCCGCACCCCGGAGGAAACGGACTGGGCACGCATTGTTCGGCTCTACGGCGAACTTGCGCAGCTCACGCCTTCTCCGGTCGTCGAGCTGAACCGGGCGGTCGCGGTCTCCATGGCGTTCGGTCCGGCCGCAGGGCTTGAGCTCGTGGATGCGCTGACTGCGGAGCGCGCACTTCAGAATTACCACCTGTTGCCGAGCGTGCGCGGAGATCTCCTCAAAAAGCTAAGCCGCTTCGATGAAGCCCGTGCGGAGTTCGAACGCGCGGCATCCCTGACGCGTAACGCACGAGAGCGCGAGCTGCTCATCGAGCGTGTGCGAGCCTGCGTGGCCGGCTCAATTCCGCCCGAGTCCCGGTAACGAAAGCCGGCGGAAGTTTGTCCTGAGCTACTGCAATTTCCATCTTGAGTCTGTTTGTATGGAGGCAGTTGCAGAATGCGAACCCTTGTGCCCGCTTGTTAGTTGTGTTGAATTAGATAGCTACTTGGGCATGTATCCTAAGATACTTCCCCATTACGGCGTCTAATGACCACCGTCCAATCAGCGGCTAGAAGATCTTGCATCGCGCTCCTGGTAGCTCTCATAAACGACACCTCGCTGCTGCCAAGCTCGTCGTAGCGTACCTCGATAAGCGTCACCGCGCAGCCGGTATGTTGATAGAGACCGTCAAGTAATACATCGGCAACACTCTCCGCTATAGTTCGCTCAAGCTTTGTTCGATAATCTTCGGGCACTGTCGATGGCCATGAAGTGCGCACCTCGAGACTGAGGTCCTCTGCCGGAACACATTCAAACCGCACAAATGCATAACTTGATGGATGACCGTACTGCCCGCGAAACTCATGTTGTACGGTCGTTGACGACGCGAGACGAAAGAAATTGCGCAAACGCTTGTTGTTCCGAAGTTCTTCCAGGGCGGTTCTGTCGAATGGAGTATTCAAATGATCGCAGTATACCGGATCAGATGATCGTTTAGATTTCTCTGCGCGACTGGCACTGTGGATCTACACGATCGGGACTCGCGCCAGGCTAGCTCCAAATGTCCTTAACGATGTCACTACCAATGAACCAGATGGTCAGCATCTTCCACCACGACGACTTCATACTTTTCCAACATCGGTAGCAGGATGCTCTCCAGTTCGCGTTTCCAAAGGTCTCCTTCGTAGAACTTTGCCTTCATCGGCTCACGCGATGCGACATCAGGGAAGCCGCGCATGAAGAAGAAGGTGTCAGGATCTTCGATGGAAAGAAACGGGCCCAATATCTTCATCCCGATTTCCAAGTGTGCCGGAATAGACTTGGAGCGGAATATCTCAAGGAACTGGGAGCGGCTGCCGGGCCTGGTTTTGTAGGTGCGCATTTCGATAATCATTTACCGTCTCCTCCAACATGCTTGCGCGGCCAGCGTAAAAAAGCAAGGAGGCACTTTGCGGTAGTCTGGTTACTTTATGGAAGCTCGTCCCGTGAATGTCAGAGGAACTTTTGCAGCGCCTCGGTGGTGTCCTTCGGACGCTCCTCAAGTACCCAGTGGCCAGTATCCTTCAGCACGATGACGGTCACGTCTGTCGCAACCAGTCTGGTTTGTTGCCCCAGCGCTTCTCCCAATGACTTCTCACCGCCGATGGTCAGTACTGGCATGGTCAGCTTGGTCTGAGAGAGTTGAGAGAAATCCTTGGCTGCTTGCTGGAACGAGACGAAATAGGCCCACCCGGCGTGCATGCGTCCCGGCCGCGCGTAAGCTGCCGTGTAGGCTTTGCGGTCTGCTTCCGGAATCGAATGGGTCTTGTCGGCTGCAAAGTTATTCCAGAAATGCTCGAAGTAGATACGCTCGCGGCCCTGAACCAGGGCTTCAGGAGTCGGCCCGTTGAAGCGGAAGTGCCATATGCCAGGGTTGTTGTAAACGGCCTCCCAACCACTCACGCCCGGCAGGAACGCATCCATCAGGACAAGCTTCGTCACTTCCGCCGGGAACTGCGCGGCGTAGGCATAGGCGACCATGAGGCCGATGTCGTGTCCCACGACCTCAGCTTTTTGCACGCCCAGCGACTTAGCGAGGTCATGAATGCGGATGGCGGCACTCTTCATATCCAGACCGGTAGCGGGAATCTCCGAGTCTCCGATGCCGGGCAGGTCTGGTGCGATTACGGTGAAGCGCTCAGCCAGAACGGGAATGATCGGCTTCCACATCAGCGAAGTCTCCGCATAACCATGCAACAGTATGAGCGGTGTACCGTGGCCGGCAGTCATGTAATGCAGCTTGGCGCCATTGATCTCCGCGGTGCGCGAGACGATCGTTTTGTTTGCAGCCTGCCCATAGGAGGTTGAGAGCGAGAGTGAGCCGAATACCGCCAGGCCCAGCAAAAGGTTCAAAGCGCGTTTCATGAAAGCTCCTGACCAGAGGCACGCGAAGGGTAGCGTCCTCCCCAAGTTTAATTGCTTGGGTAAGGCATTCTAAAGTATCTGGGATAAGTCCGGCTCAGACGATGTACGGAAGTAGCAACTCGTCGTTAGCGCGGATTCACAGCTTGCGAAAAAGTCTTTCTCGTGCTCGCCTTAGACCTGCAGGGGCTAAAAGCCCAGTTGGTTTAAAAGCTTTGCGGCACGAATAAATTCTTGCCTTGATACAAATCAACCGTACGTGGCTATTTTTTCCGCAAGCTGTGAAGCCGTGCCGTGCCCTTCAAAGCATAGGGCAAGAAACGAGCTTCTTGTAGCCTTTAAAACCAATACTGTTCAGCGGTGCTTAATAAACGTGCCATCCTGTAACTCGGCAACCGCCTGCCGGAGCTGCTCTTGCGAGTTCATCACAATCGGGCCATACCAGGCGACCGGTTCCTCGATCGGCTTGCCGGACACCAAGAGGAATCGGATACCTCCATCGCCCGCTTGCACCACGATCTCGTCTCCGCGGTCAAAGAGCACCAGCGAATGATTGCCCACGTCGTAGACGGGCGGCGCATCCGGCTTCGCGGCCTGTTCTGTCAGAACCGCGCGGGGATGCGAGGCGTCTCGAAACGTGCCGGAGCCCGCGAACACGTAGGCAAAGGCGTTGCGCGTGGTCTCGATCTTGAGGCGCTTCCGCTGGCCGGGGGCAACAGAGATATCGAGGTAATTCGGATCAGCGGCCACTCCTTCCACCGGTCCCCTCTTCCCCCAGAACTCGCCGCAGATGACGCGCACGCGGGTGCCGTCATCGTCGGTGACCTCGGGGATCGCGCTTGCAGGAATGTCCTGATAGCGCGGATCGGTCATCTTCAGCGTCGAGGGCAGATTGGCCCAGAGCTGGAATCCGTGCATGCGGCCCTGCTTATCGCCCCTGGGCATCTCCTGATGGAGGATGCCGCTGCCGGCAGTCATCCATTGCACGTCGCCAGCGGTCATTTTACCCTTGTTGCCGAGACTGTCACCGTGCTCCACCGAGCCGGCCAGTACGTAGGTGATCGTCTCAATCCCGCGGTGCGGATGCCAGGGAAATCCGGCAATGTAATCTTCCGGATTCTCATTGCGGAAGTCGTCCAGCAGCAGGAAAGGATCGAAATCTTTGGTTTTGCCGAAACCGAAGGCGCGTTGCAGCCTCACGCCGGCGCCCTCAATGGTTGGCTTGGTCTGAATGATCTCTTTAATTGGACGGAGCGACATGGTTTTCTCCTTCTGTCTCGCCGGGCTACACCGATTTTGATGTGTGCCCGGCGGCGAATGATTCAGCCTCCAGGTGATTCAGCCTCTGCGAAGACTCAGGCTTTCACGAATTGGACGTCGAGGGTGATGATTACCTCATCGCCGACGAGAATGCCGCCGGTTTCCAGCGCGGCGTTCCAGGTGAGGCCGAAGTCTTTGCGGTTGATCCTGGTGGTGGCCGACAGCCCCAATCGGGTATTTCCCCAGGGATCTTTGCCGGGCGCGCTGGGTCCTTCGACGTTGAACACCACATTGCGGGTGATACCGTGAATGGTCAGGTTGCCCGCCACAGCCAGCTCTTGGTCGCCAACGCGGCTTATGCGCGTAGATTGGAAGGACAGCGCCGGAAACTTCTCCACATCGAAGAAGTCGGCGCTCTTGAGATGCGTGTCACGCTGGGCGTCGCGCGTGTTGACCGAGGCCGATTCAATCGAAGCCTCGATATGAGAGTTGGCAAGATCGGTTTCGTCCAGAGCGAGTACGCCCTTGACGCCTGTGAATTGGCCCTTCACGTTGGAGATCATCATGTGCTTGACTTTGAACTCGGCGACAGAGTGGACCGGGTCAATGTTCCAGGTGGTGGTTGCGGTTTGCGGAGTAGCAAGTGTGCTCATGGTATGTTTCCTTTCTGGCGTAGTTAGATGCGTTAAAACGATAATCGTTTCAACAAATATTAGTCCAAAAAAAATCAAGCCACCTGGCTGCGCGCAACGAGCAGCAGTTCCGTCAAGGCCCGCAGGCGCTCCCGCCCCAGGTGGCCTAATTGCTTGCGATGGGCGGCCTGCACCGGTTCGTCGAGCCGGGCCAGGAGCTTTAGACCTTCCGGCGTGATGCGGGCCATCACCGTCCTGCGGTCCTTGGTTTCGCGGCATCGCGAGATCAGGCCACGCTTTTCCAGACGGTCGAGCAGCCGTGTGACGTCCGGGTCTCGTGTAATCATGCGGCTGGCGATTTCGCCACAGGGAAGCCCTTCAGGTGAGCCGCGCAGGATTCGGAGCACGTTGTACTGCGTCGGGGAGACATCCTCGGTCTTGATCACCTGGACCAGACCGCGCGACAGCATGTCTGTGGTACGTAGCAGATCCAGGAACGCCGCCTCCTCAGGATACGGCACGCGTCGCCGTTTGCTCCCGGACTGAAGTGCTTTCTTCATCCAGCATCACGATACTCGTTATAACGACTATTGTCAAGACGGATTTTGGTGGTTCGAAAATTGGATGCGGCCAATCAACTTCATTTAACCGCGGACAGGATCACGATGGTGCAGCTTGAGGAATACCGGCATGGCACTGGGAGGATGCAACCGCCAGCATCGCATCCAGACTGCGTTCCACGTCGGACTCGGTCGTCGCCCAGGATGAGACGCTGATTCGCATAGCTTTACGCGCTTTCCAAACCGTACCGCCGCACCAGCAGGTCCCCTCTGCCTGTATAGCGTTGATGATCCGCAAGGTAATTTCATCGTCGCCGAAGGAGACGAGCACCTGATTCAACACCACGTCATTCAGCACCTCATATCCCGCCGCTCGAAAGCCTTCAGCAAACCTTGCTGCATGTCTGCACGTGCGCTCAATCAGGCCGGCCACACCGTGCGTGCCGAGTGAACGCAACGCGGCCCAGATTTCGACCGCACGCGCACGACGGGATGACTCCGGCCCCCACTGCATGGGCTCCCGCCTGGGACCGGGATTCAGGTAGGCCGCTGTGATCGACATCGCACCTCGTAGTGGCTCCGGCTCGCGAACGATCGCGATGCCGCTATCCTGCGGCACGTTAAGCCACTTGTGTGCATCGGTTGCCCACGAATCGGCACGAGCGACGCCCTCCACCAGATGCTTTCGCTCAGGACTGGCTGCCGCCCAGAGGCCAAATGCGCCGTCGACATGTACCCATGCGCCCGTTTTGTGCGCAAAGTCGCAGATTTCGCCAACCGGATCGCAGGCGCCGGTATTCACGTTTCCGACCTGGGTAGAAACGATCAGCGGCCCTGGCAGCCGCGGAATTTCCGACGGTTTCATACGTCCTTGAGAGTCTGCGGGAACGGTGTATACCCGGCTTCTGCCGAAGCCCAGCATCGCCAATGCCTTGAGCACTGTGGCATGAACCTCTTCACCGACGATCACGGTCACCGGTGGCGACGAGAACATGCCCGCACTCTCTACGTCCCAGCCGACCTTGCGCAGGACAGCATGGCGAGCGGCGGCAAGAGCGGTAAAATTCGCCATCTGCGCGCCGGTTACGAACGCCCCGCCTGATGCCGGTGGGAGGCCGAGCAGGTTCACGAGCCAGCCAAGCACTACCTCCTCCAGGTACGCCGACACAGGCGATAGATCAAACAGGCAGGCATTTTGATCCCATGCGTCGGCCAGCCAGTGAGCCGCAACGGTTACCGGCAATGCGCCTCCGATGACGCCGCCAAAGAATCGCCCGCCTGTGGACGCGATGGTCGCGGGTGAACCAATTTCATCGAGAAGTTTCAGGATTGATTGCGGGTCCTGTCCTTGTTCCGGCATGGTTCCGGCAAGTGCCGGCAGCCTGTCGAGGGCCTCTTGCGGTACGCCAACGTGCCTCTCCCGTATTGTTTGCAGATAGCGACGGCCGCGCGCAGCCGCCTCCGTCAGCAATTCCTGGAAGGGATCTTTTGAAGCCAACTCTGCATCTGTCTTCGGGTCCGGAAGAGACATTCGTTTTGAATCCACATCGCTCCTTTGTGTAACCGTCAATAATTCATTTAAGTAGTTAAACTACACTGCGCACAAAAAACCTGTCAAATGCGATATAAGTGGTTACAATGGAGGCCGAGGTTATGGCTCAAGGCTTTCAGCTCGTCGCAGGCCATTTGGCGCTCGATTTCGCTAACACGCTCGACTATCGATGCGATCCCGAGCGGCTTGTCGAACTCCTGCCAAGCTACGAACGCTTTCTGGCTTTTGCCAGGCAGTCTGGAGTTGTCACAGGGAAACAGGCGCACAGGCTTCTTGTGGAAACGAGCGAGCGCAATGCAGCGCTTGCACTCAAACGGGTCATCGAGCTTCGTGAAGCGCTGTATTTTCTGTTTCGGTCGGTAGCAACCGGTGAGCCCCCGGATCGCTCCGGTTTGCGGATCTTCAATCGCTTTCTCGATGAAGTGCGGGTTCCGGACGCCCTTGTTTGGCGCAAGCCCGACTTCGTGCGCGGCTGCCGTGATCTCGCAGAGACGCCCGACGGGCCGCTGTGGCCGATCATAGACGCCGCAGCCAACTTGCTTGCGTCATCGGATCGTCATCACGTTCGCGAATGCAGCGAGGAGAGCTGTCGATGGTTGTTCCTCGATCGAAGCAAAAACCACTCCCGCCGCTGGTGCGACATGCGGCTCTGTGGCAACCGTTCGAAAGTTCGGCGATTCCAAGCCCGGCAGCGCGAAGGCGGCTAGATGCCCCATCACAACGGCACTCCTGAGAAGAGCGCAAAAATGGAACCGCAACGCGTGGTGGGAGCAGCTACTTGCCTGATTCGTGATTGCTCCAGGTGCGACGCCACATAGAAGTCGCCTTCCGTAAAGCGACCGTGAATCCATAGAGGAAGCTCCGATCGTCAAGGGCTTGACGATCGGTTAGCTCAGTGTCCGCCAGATCGTCAACGGATCTGGCGCTTTTCAAACGTATTCAGTGAACTACTTCAAGCAAACGGGTTCTCATCCGCGCTGCGGCCATAGATCACGGGAACGGGAACGTCCAGCAACCGGAGGTAGACCGACAATTGACCGCGGTGGTGGTACCAGTGGTTGAGCATGATCGATCGGAGCAATCCGACGCGAGGAATCGTAAACACTTCTTTCCCTTTAGATGTCAGCCGCCAGTTTCCCATGACAGCCGATTCGCTAACGCCGCCCAGATACTCTTCGGCAGCCTTGATGCTCGCGTCGAGCGTGGCGAGGATGTCTTTCGCGTTGTCTGGAACGGGAAAATCAAAATTCGCTGGGGCATCGAACTCTTCCTGCTGCGCAAGTCTCGAGACATTGCCGGGAATTGTTGCTATATGGAGGGCCAGTTGGCCGAGCGACATCGATTTGGGATGAGGCCTCCACGATAGTTTGTCTCCAGGAATGCGTTCCAGGATGCGCCTGGTAGTGATCGCCTCCTGCTGGATTTCAGTCATCATAGGTTCGAGCATTTTTGTCATTTCTGTATCTCCTCTTATGCTGGATAAATCTCGTCGCCTGACAATCCTGGCGATTCGTTAGTGGTTCTCCCCGGAGCAGCACGCCGAGTCAGAGCTCCTGGCGGGCGCGTACGTCTGAATCGTATCGACCAGCTCGCTGCTACTGTACTTGTCGTGGTGGCGAACCCAGGCCATCGCGTGCCCCTGTTCGTCACGCCCCTTGGGCGCAAGGTCCAGCCAGTTGTACGCCCCGATCAAAATGTCGAGCCCGCGAGCATAGCTCGAATAGGTGTGGAAGATGCTTCCTGCTGCATCCTTGTAGAACACACTCGCGCCAGGGAGTTCCTCGCGCGGGAATTGCTGCAGGCCGTAGTTGTAGTACACCTGGCCCTTCGCCAGTTCGTCTTTCGTCATGGACACATGGTAGTCGTAGTTGAAGTCGCTCCCGTACGACGACACCCAATGGAACCGCCATCCCATGCGCTTCTTGAACGCCTGGATCTGGGCCAGCGGCGCCCGCGAAACCACCGCCAGCCTCACGTCTCGCGCTGCAAGGTGCGGCACGCTGCCGTCGATATGATCCGAAACGAACGAGCAGCTCGGGCAGCCTTCCGCCCACCCAGGACCAAACATGAAGTGATACACAATCAGCTGGTTTCTGCCGCCGAAGAGATCGGCCAGGGTCTCCTTGCCGTTCTGCCCATCGAAGACGTATTCCTTGTCTACCTTTTGCCATGGCAGCTCCCGGCGCTGCCGGCTCAGTTCATCGCGCAGCCGCGTGAACTCCTTCTCTTTCCTCAACAGTTCCTTTCGCGCGGCAAGCCACTCCGCTTGCGACACGACGGTCGGATCTTCCACCTTGCTCTGTGCTATAGCCATGATTACTTCTCCTTCTGTTTCGGTTCTTCAGTCGAAATTCTTTCCTCACGATTCCTGGCGCGAAGCAGTTTCGCGGCGAGCGCCGTCAGCCCGCCGGTAGACACGAGACCAGCGACTGCCAGTGCGGCGCTCGACATGCACGCTGGACACATACGTCTCTCCTTTGAGCAGCCGCGATTACCGGGACCGCTGCGCTTCGGCCCGCTTGCGAATACTCTCGTTGATGTGCGTCCAGCCTTTTCCTACTCCCGCTCGATGCTCATCCAGAATCAGTCCCAGGGCGGTGTGATGGAACTTGATGAGGGTTCCTCCGTCCACCTGGCTCAGCCGGTATTGCAAGTTGGAGACGACCGGGTACGACATGAACAACGGTCCGGTGATTTCCAGCAGGGTTGGCCGCTTGATCGCTTGCACGTTTCCCCAGAAATGACCGTTTTCACCGCCGAGGTCGCGATACCACCGGCCGCCGGGCCACGGTTCGATCTTCATTGGCATTGGATTTCCGTCGGGCGTGTCATTCTGGGGCCCAAGCTGTTCGAGAAGCGCCGCAAACGTCGCCTCCAGCGAAGCACGCACATGAATTTCCTGCGTTATGCTCAATGTCAAATCTTCGATTGTTCGATCCATCTTTGCTGTTATTGCAGTCATCATTCCTCCTTAAACCAAGTATTGTTCAAACTCAAACGAAATCGCGGTCATGTCACGAATCGTGTTTCTTCTCCGCCCGCTCCTTGACACGATTCAACTGATGCCGCCAGAACTGCGCGAACGTATTCGTCCACTCATGGAGTGGCTTGATCGCCTCGGCGTTGGTCCGGTAGAGCATGTTGCGGCCGTCGCGTCGAACGTGGACCAGTCCAACGTCTCGCAGGACACGCAAGTGCTTCGATACGGAGGGCTGCTCCATACCCAAGGCCGCAACAATGTCCCCGACAGGGCGCTCCTGGAGTGCGAGATAGTTCAGGATGTCCCGCCGACGCGGCTCGGCAATCGCATTGAACGCATCCGACGTTGTAGCAGCACGCGGCATGAGAAGAATATTACATTCCCATATGGGAATATGTCAAGCCCGGCTTCTGCCACGGGCCGCTTTGTTTGGCTAAGCTCGTTACCTAGAAGGGCCTTAGATTTTTTGAAAACAGGGGCAAATGCCGCGCCTTTTTGGAGGAGTTGGACCAATCTCGATTAGAAAGGAAGGAAGCAATTGATCATAGAACTAATTGCCGCCAGGAAAGACTCGGCAGTGCATTCGAAATGCATAGGTCCTTCGGCGCAAAAACCGCGCCTCAGGATGACAAAATGTGAGAGCTTCGTTGTTTGTGAAAATTCAAAGTTGGTCTAGGCATTTCTCTCCAGGGTTTCCGGTTCACGCAACCATCCCGGCAGGGATGGCTGGGGTTGTTACACGTTTCGTCCGCGCCACAGTCTACACAAAAATTGAAAATGCCATAGGGAGATAAGAGGCCCTATGAGGAAGGTGGTTCTTTAGCTGCACGTCCGGCCCCGCCATTGAGCCGAGCGTCGTAGCGCCGGACATATTCCGGAAGAGTGACACCTTTGATTAATTTGTCGTCTGCTATGGGCGGCCGGGACTTAATCTCAAGTGGTAATACCCCAGCCCATACCGGCAACCCATAGTCGCTCTCGTCGTCCAGCGGCGGTCCACTTCGTACCTTTGATGAAGCTTCCTCGATCGAGAATTCAAGCACCGTTGTCGCCTTCAATTCCTTCTCGGTAGGTTTACGGACATCGTCCCATCGACCGGCGATGAGATGTTCGGAGATGACGCGCAAGGAGTTGATCTTCTGGACTGGATCTGCGATCCTCCGCGCCCTTCCAAATGCGACGACGGAGCGGTAGTTCATGGAGTGATCGAAGGCAGACCGCGCCAGGACCAATCCATCCACGAGGGTCACCGTTACACAGGCCGGGACGCCGGTTTCAAGTTCCCGTAGCATGCGACTGGCCGCTGAACCGTGCAAATAAAGCCTTTCTCCATCCCGCCCATACAGCGTCGGAATGACAAACGGCTGGCCATCCAAGCAAAATCCAATACTGGCGAGAAAGCCCGCGTCCAAGATTTGACAGATCGTTTCCCAGTCGTGCGATCCCCGGCCCGGTATTCGGCGGAGTTCAGTGCGCTTTGTCGGCTTCATCTTTCACCCTTGTGTCTGTGGCGATCCAGTTCACTTCCCAAGTCTTGCCTCCATCCTCCGAGAACGCCTGTTCAAAACGGCACGAATTCGGAGTGATGTTCGAGATAATAAATCGAACATAGATGGCTCGGCCATTCAGGGTTTCCTGGTCGTAAAACTCACCGCGTCCATTCTTGAAACCGCCGATCGTGGGTTGGCTCATGATGCCGCCGCTGCTGCTGGCAAAATTGAGGCTCCACTGGCGGGTTTGGGGATTGTATAGGCGCAGGCTAAGACCTTCAAAGTGGCCGGCCGGGCCATCGGCCTTGAACTCCAGCAGATTGGCTTGCCCGTTCCATACCTTTCGGACGACGGAAGTACCCTCATATTCGACCCAGGTAGTAGAGCCCGTTAAGGGATGCAACAGGCGCGATAGATGGGTTTTCCAGGTACCAATTTCGAAATCAAAATCGTGTTGGCCGCCCTGTTCCGCGGGAGTGTGCGGCAGGCTTTTGCTCGATGCGTCTAAGTTTTGCTGTCCCTGAAGGGGCTGTAAGCCAGCAACCAAGCTGCACACCAGCAGGTAAGCGCGAATATGTTTGAATGCGGTCAAGCGGAGTTCAGTGCGCGTTGTCAGATTCATCGTTCACTCGTTTCTGGCACCTGCGTCTGGCACCCGTGTCTGGTCCGTAATCCAGTTCACTTCCCAAGTCTTGCCGCCATCATCCGAGAACGACTGTTCAAAGTGGGGCGAATTCGTGTTGGTGTCCGACCAAATAAATCGAACAAAGATAAGTTTGCCATTCAATGTGTCCTGGCCGTAAAACTCACCGCGTCCATTCTTGAACTGGCCGACCTGGGGTGGCTCGGTGGTGCCGTTCTTGCTGTTGGCCCAACAGAGGCTCCACCGGTGGGTTTGGGGGTTGTATAGACGGAGGGTCAGACCTTCGATGTGACCGCCAGCCGGGCTATCGGTTTCGAACTCCTCCAGATCAGCGCGGCCATCCCAAACCTTTCGGGTAACGGAGGTGCCGTCAAATTCGACCCAGGTAGTAGAACCCGTTAGGGGATGCAGGAGGCGCTTCAGGTGGATTTTCCAACTGCCCAGCTCGAAGTCAAAGTCGTGTTGCCCATCCCGTTCCGCGGGAGTCTGCTTAGCGCTTGTTGTCGACGCGCCGGAATTCTGCTGCGCGACCCCTTGAACGGGCTGCAACGTGACAACCAGGCTGCACACCATGAGATATGCCCGAATATGTTTGAGCGCGTTCATCACTGCCTCCTTATATATCTTGTTTAAGCGGACCGCTGCGCCGCGATCCCCATTGGGTGATGCAAATCTGTCGAAAACATTTCAACTATGCCTGAGGGATTGGTATTTATAAAGGTCCACTTTTCTTGTTGCTTGTAATACCACTTTTCAAAGAAGGGAACACGGCGCTCGCGGACGGGGTACTGCCACTTACTTTGCTCATTTTGTGCTTGGGTTTAACGCGGCTGAATCGTGAACACTATAGATGAAGAGATTGGCCACGAGTAGATCATGTGTCGCCCCGCTGGGGCTTGAGCTTTAACTCTACTCTTTCCCAGCGTTTGCACGCTGGGCTAACTTCCTAACGTTCAGTCCACAGTCGGAGCAGAGAGTACCGCCTTGCCGCTTCCACCACTGTCTACGAATGCGTACAGCTCACAGACGTCCGCCAGCGTTCCCCGCCTGGAGATGCGCGATGGCTTCAACCGCCCAGCCTCGAACTCGGGCGTTATCGCGGCGAGCAACTTCGAGGAGTCTGTAACCGTGAGCGGACGCGAATCTGCCCCGAAGAGACTCAAGCTACGGTGGTAAAAATTCAGCAGATCGAAGCTCACTCGTCGCGTTCCCACCGACGTGATAGCAATATGTCGCCCCAACTGTCTCAGGCTCGATAGTACCGGCTCAAAGAGCTCTCCTCCGACGCAGTCGAATGCAACGTCGACGCCAATGCCATTGGTAATCTGACGAATGGCATCGCCAAGGGGAACCTGGCTCATGTCCACATAGCCCGCAAGGTCCAATCCCTCGAAAGCTCCAGGCTCGAAGGGCTTGCGGTCGACAGCAATCAGCCGCGCTTTCAGGCTCTGCCCGAGTTGCAATACAGCTGATCCAACGCCGCCTCTTGCGCCTGTTACCAGCAGTGTCTCCCCGGGTTGCAGCTTTGCGCGAGTCACAAGGCCCAGATACGCGGTGATGAAGTTTACGCCCACGCAGGCAGCCTGCTCGAAGCTTAGGCTGTGTGGCTTGGGAGTGACAGCTTCCACCGGAATTACAATGAATTCGGCATGGGACCCGTCACGGGTGAACCCCACGTCTCCGCCAGTACCCCAGACCTCGGTGCCTAATAAATTGACTGGCCCATCGACCACAATGCCGGCAAAATCCCGCCCAGGTATGCGCGGAAGAATCGTGCCTTCCATCTTCCCTTGGATGTTTTTCACATCGCTGGGATTTACCGAGGCAGCCAGAATCTTGATCTTCGCCTCCCCGCGTGTGACGATCGGATCCGGGACAGTCTCTACTCTCAGGTTTTCCAGGGTCTTGCTGAACGCAGTGATGTAAGCAGCCCTCATTTCTCTTGATCCTCCACATCCAAGCCGGAAAGCAGTCCTGGCCGACAGCTCTCTCCCTAAAACTTTATAGTAGTTTAGGTTGCAACCGCGTTGCGACCGGGTTGCGTCTCCTTCGGAAACTTACCACGCACTTCTGGGCCCGGCCTGTGTCCCAACAAACCGCGCTCGGTCTGGTTGCTTCGATGCGATGACGGTCCAATGGCGGTCGACAGGCGGCCTTAGAAAGCGCTGAGGTTCTGCGCTTCTCCGCGTTATCATGAAACCGGAGAAGACAACTGTGGACCAACCTTCACCTATTTTTCGTGTCCGGGCGCACAACACCGCTGCTGATTCCGAGAACAAAATTCACGACGACCAGGTTGCGGCCGCCTACGGGTTTCGCGGCGGCCTGGTGCCTGGCGTGACGGTGTATGGTTACATGGTCCCGCCGGTGCTCGAACGATTGGGACTCCGCTGGCTCGAGTGCGGCGGCATGACCGTGCGCTTTTTTGCGCCTTGCTACGAGGGTGATGCCGTTTTGGCCCGCTGCGACGGTTCCGTGGTGAGCGCCGAGCAGGAAGACGGATCACGCTACGCCTCCGGTACAGTGACGATCGCGGACGGCGCCGATCAAGATGTAGTTTCCTTCCCATTTTGCCCTCCACCGGAAATGGACCATCGGCCGGTAGCATCTTCTGCAACCATCCTGCCGGGCACACCTCTTGGCAGCATTCGAGCAACGCTGGATGTCGGGGAAATCACGGCAATTCCCGAACGCCTGCTGCGTATGGCCAACGAAATCCTGGTGCGAAACTTTCGCATGAGTCCCTGGATTCATGCCGCGAGCGAGGTGCGTCATCACTGTCTAGCCGCGTGCGGGCAGGAGATTACGGTGAGCGGCCGGATCCAGGAATGCTTCGAGCGAAAAGGCCGGAGGTTTGCTGTAGCTGGAATTGCACTGTCAGAGGCTGAGGGGCCGTCTTCCCGCCCCGTGGCAACTGTCCGCCACACCTTTATCTATGACTTGTAAACGGACCAGAGGATCAATGGATGGGCGGTTTGGGCGGGGATGGCTTCGCGCCGAACGCCCGCGCTGTGTCGCGCTGGGGCCGTTGCTTCCGGGAGAGTTCGCGCTGTCGCGCCAGCTCCTTGATCCCTTGTTCCCGGTAATCTGCGCTGGTCAACGACGCGAGGAACGCAACGAGATCGTCGATATCCGCCTCTGATAGAGCGAGCGGCCGGATGTCCTGGTCGAGATAGGGATCCTGCAAACCGTCGCCCTTGTTGTAGTGGTCGCTGACGTCCCAGAGAGTCTCTTGCGAGCCATCGTGAAAGTAGGGCCCCGTCAGCACCACGTTGCGCAGGTTCGGTGTTTTGAAGGACGCGATGTCGGCCTCTTTCCTGGAGACAAGAAAGCGGCCAAGCGCTGACATCTCCGTCTGGACGGCGGCGGTATCGATGGCCGCCATGTCCCCCGCCTTGATGCGCTGCTCGGCCTGGTGCGCCAGCGCTACGACGTCATGCCGGATGATGCCGATGCCAATGTTGTGAAAGTCGTCGTCCTTAAAGTTCGTGACGTCCCGCTTGTTTTCCGTCAACGCATGGCATTTATTGCAGCGGGCCCGGGTGTTAAAGAGCTCCCAGCCTCGCTTGGCGGAGGCATCAATGGCTTTCTTGTCACCGGCGATGAAGTGATCGAAAGGAGAATCAAACGACAGTTGTGTTCGCTCGTAAGACGCGATGGCGCGCAACAGGTCGGGGCCGTTGGGCGGACGGCCGAAGACGCGCTTGAACGCCTGCTGATATTCTCCGATGGCTGCGATCTGGGCCACGGCGGCGTCCAGGCTGGGCTGGCCCATCTCATCGGAATTGACGATCGGCAGAGCGGCCTGCTCTTCGAGCGTCTTCGCCCGGCCGTCCCAGAACTGTGTCTTGTTGTAGAGTGCGTTCAGAATGGTCGGGGAGTTGCGCTGGCCAACACGGCCTTTGATACCAATCGAAGCGGGCCTCCCGTCGGTGAAAGCGCGGTCGGGATCATGACAGGTACTACATGCCACGGTCCCGTCAGCCGACAGGCGACCCTCGAAGAACAGCTTTAGACCGAGGGCGATCTTCTCGGGCGTCTGCGGATTGTCAGCGGGTATCGCTGCGTGAGTCGCGCCGGCGGGAACGCCAACTTGTCGTAGGGACTTGGGCTGGGCCAGCGGACCCGTTTTGGGAATGGGAGGTACTTTCGACGTGGTCTTCCGCGTCGCTTCGTGCGGCGTGGCTTCTGCCGTAGGACTCGATTGTTTATCCGCCCGCTCGCA
>Ga0210400_10001959_pt1 | contig 19716 bp, 22 predicted proteins | sample IncBWH26MmetaG_FD_155456 | JGI IMG/M metagenome (GOLD analysis project Ga0210400, IMG submission 155456) | Forest soil microbial communities from Barre Woods Harvard Forest LTER site, Petersham, Massachusetts, United States - Inc-BW-H-26-M | ecosystem: Environmental > Terrestrial > Soil >...
TTCTTGAGATCAGCCTGGCCATCGCCGGCGAGGTTCGTCGTACCGACGAAAACCGAACCTTCGATCGGCTTCTTGAAAAAGCCGGTCGTCCAAGGCTTGTCGTGCGCATCGACGGCATCGTCGAATCCATAGCTCTTCGGCATACCGATTTGAACGGAAGAGAGAATGGTGGGGGGGCACGTTCGGAACCTCATCAGGCCACGGTTGCTGTATCACCAACACGAATCGTCCTACGTTAATGGCGCGTAAAGTACAAGCGCAATCTGAAGCTGTCCAATCGATTATTTCGACGGCTCTGATTTTATTCTCTGGTGCACAAAAAAAGTTTTCAAGCGATGCCGACATCTTCTGCATTCGCCAATTGAAATTTGGGTTCAGATCTCGCCGGTTTCGGCGGCGTACAGCGATGCCCGCAGCAGAGTCTCGATCTTGTGCGGCAGCGAAGCGAATCGCTGATCCTGGGTGAGGCCCATCTGAAAACGATAATAGATTTGCTGCAGGATGACGGCTACTTTGAATCGAGCAAAGGCGAGATAAAACGCCATGGACGACACGTCGCGGCCTGTGACCTGCGCGTATCTCTCAACCAGTTGGGCGCGGGTCAGACTGCCGGGATAATTTGAAGGGCACCAGCGGAATTGCTGCAACTCGTCCGAATCCTTCGCGTCGATCCAGTAGGCGAGAGCAGTGCCCAGATCCGAAAGCGGATCGCCTATTGTACTCATCTCCCAATCCAGCACGCCGATAATCTTCGTGACATCATGTGGATCGAGGACCATGTTGTCGTACTTGTAGTCGTTATGGATGAGCGTGGCTTCCCTCATCGGAGGCATGCGCTCAATCAGCCATGGGGCGATGCGCTCAACTTCCTGCAACGCGTGAGTTTGCGAGCCATGGTAGCGATCGATCCAGCCGCGCACCTGGCGTTCCAGATAGCCCTGCGGTTTTCCGAGATCGCCCAGACCAATCGCCTTGTAGTCCAAACTATGCAGCCGGGCAAGATTATCGACAAATGATTCGCTCAGACGCCGTGCCACGTCAGGCGAAAAGTTCAATCCATCAGGCGGATCTTTGCGGAGGATCACTCCCAGGATCCGTTCCGTTAAGTAAAATGGCGAGCCCAAGATGGACTGGTCATCGCAAAAGAGCAGGACACGCGGCGCCTCCGGGTACGCGGAATACAGTTTCGACAGCACGCGGTACTCGCGGCCCATATCGTGAGCAGTCTTGACCTTGCTTCCGAAGGGTGGGCGCCGCAGGACCATTTCTCGATCGCCGAGCCTGAGTAGATACGTCAGGTTGGAATGACCGCTGGGGAATTGTTCGACCGCGAGCGGGCCTTCGCTAGCGGGAAAATGACACAACAAGAATTTCCCGAGCGCTGCTAAGGGAAGCTCTTCCCCGGTCCTAATCGCTGTTGGATGGTCTAAGAAATCTTTAAACACGGAGTTCACAAAGCTCCGCAGGGCCTCAGACAAACGTGGCTTCAGGAGATGCGAGATTCCGCGACGAGCCGCCGTCCCGATAGCCAGTAGCACAAGGGCTACAGATCAAATTGCTCCAAGGCGCCAACAGATTTCAACACTACGCTGTCTGGCCTCCATCTACTACTAGAACCTGGCCTGTGACGAAATCAGACGCGCTCGACGCAAGAAAAACAGCGGCGCCCTTCAGATCGTCTTCGCCCCCGAAGCGCCCCAGAGGGATGCCCTTCAACAAATTTTCTCTGTTTCGCTCAATGACCCCGCCAGACATGTGTGTCGGAAACCAACCAGGAGCGATGGCGTTCACATGAATATTGTGACTGGCCCATTTTCGCGCCAAGTCGCGCGTGAACGTGATCACTCCGCCCTTGCTGGCGCTATATCCGATTGCCTGAAGCTCCGGCGGCGACCCAGCCATTCCAGCAACCGAAGCAATATTGATGATCTTTCCGCGCTTTTGCCCAATCATGACCTTGCCCACGGCCTGCGAGCATAGGAATGTCCCCGTCAGGTTCGTTTCCAGGACCTTGTTCCATTGTTCCAGGCCCATTTCTTCCGCAGGAGCTCCCCAGGAAGTGCCCGCGTTGTTGATCAAGATATCGATCCGGCCGAATTTAGAGACCGTTGTTTCCACGACTTCCCGGATACTCGCAGGATTCGTGACGTCGCAAGAGAGAGCCACGGTGGCTACGCCGAGCGCCTTCAATTCTTCTGCGGCGCTCTCGCAGCGTTCTTTTTTCCGGGCGCAGAGCACCAAGTTTGCGCCCATTTCCGCGAGGCCTTCCGCCATCTGGCGTCCCAGTCCAATGGATCCGCCTGTAATTATTGCCACGCGTCCTGTGAGATCGAGGAGCTGTTTTACGTTTACAGCTTGATGGGTTGCCATTCACTCTCCCAAGGGTGTCGAAATCGGTGCATCAGTCAAGAACGATGGACAAGAAGCACCCCAGAAGTTAAGCAGACATTCCGCGCAATGCAAGCGAAACTCGGCAGCAGGCTCGCGGAGCGTGAGAGCGTCCAACTCAGGCATCGCCGCTGTGGCCTCCGTGAAATTCTCGGGGGCAATTCTCTCTCAAGGGTTGATTCTGGTATCCTCATGGCCGTGCGCCGCGGATATTTCTTGCTTCTATTCGTTCTGACGGTTGTCAGTGTGCAGACTCTGCAGGCGGTTCGGGCGCTGCAAGAGGTAGTGCCGTCGCAGACACCTCAACAGCCTACGCCACAGCCCACGCAACAACCTGCACAACCCACCCAACCGCCAGCCGCGCCAGAGCCCAGCCAGCAACCCGCGCAGCAGGCGCCGGAACATGCTACGCCTCCAGCCGTACCACCGCACAATGCGCTGACCGTGGTCGTGCTCGACCCCGCGCACGGAGGCGCCGACCAGGGTGCGCGCGGATCATCGGGCATCGCCGAGAGTGACATCGTTCTGAGTTTTGCGCGCTTACTGCGAATTTCTCTCGAGGCGCAGGGCCTTCGCGTCCTCTTGACGCGCCAGGCGAACGACGGCCCCTCCTTTGATGACCGTTCGAAAACGGCGAATGCGCAGCGCGGAGCGATTTTCATCACTTTGCATGTTTCCTCGACAGGTCCTGCAGGGATCGTGCGCGTATATTCCCTGCCGCAAGATGGTGGCCCAGCGGTGAGAGCCACAGCAAGTCCGTCGCGTACAGGGTTGGTTCGCTGGGACCGCGCACAGCAGGGCTACCTGGATCTAAGCCGAAAGCTGGCCGAACTGATCCAGATTCAGATGGCGCAGCGCTTTCGAGGTTCGGCGGAGACGCCTACGGTCGCGGCGGTTCGACAGCTGCGAACGATTGCGGCTCCGGCCGTTGCGATCGAAGTATCGAGCGTGAGTCTACCTGACCGCGCACCGCTCGACAGGATGGCGCCAGTCCTCGCCGAAGGTGTAGCGCGCGCGGTGGCAGCCTTTCGTCTAGTCTACGAAGCTGGAGCGAAATAGCACCGTGTCGCGAGGACTCAAAACCACGATTGTGATTCTGGCCGTACTGGTGTTGTTCGGCCTGATTACTCTGCCGAGCCTGCGCCAGGCAATCCAACGCATATCCGCCACCCAGCGCACGGAAGAGCAGGCGCACCGGGATGTGATGCAAACTCCGATCTCGACACCGACCGACGTGAAGGCAAAGGCTCAGATGTACTGGCTTTCCGCGACGTCCCCGGTGTCGCTCGAGGCAACCACGATCGAGCTTCCGCTCTCAGCGGATCCTGTTGAGCGGTCGAAACAACTCATTGTCGCGTTGATTACGAGAGCTCCAACGCCGAATCAGCGCACGTTGCCTCCGGACGCGTTACTTCTGGCGTTCTACCTACAACCCGATGGCACCGGCGTCGCGGATTTTTCGGATGCGCTGTCGGCGGAGACTCCGTCCGGGATTCAGAGTGAACAATTGGCGGTGGATTCCATCGCGCAGACGCTCGGCGCGAACGTGGGTATAATTCGACAGTTGAAAATCCTCATCCATGGGCAAGAGGCGGACACTTTGGCCGGGCATCTCGATCTGTCAGGCCTATTCTCTGTTTCATTCGCACCAACGAAACAAGTTCCGTAATAAGTACCGCAGTTTTATGAGTGGTTGACACTACCGTTAGCGGCGGTCAAACTAAAATCAATGTCCCGAGGAGGAATCTTGCGAAGCGACGGACGCGCTCATGATCAGTTGCGCCCTGTAAAAATGACGGCGGACTTTATAACGAGCGCCGAAGGGAGCGTGCTGATCGAGGTCGGCAGCACGCGCGTGATCTGCACGGCGACTGTGGACGATGGCGTGCCTTCTTTTCTGAAGGGGCAGGGTAAGGGCTGGGTGACGGGCGAATACGGTATGCTCCCGCGCGCCACCGAGCAGCGCACGGCGCGCGAGTCGACGCGCGGTCGGCCGTCGGGGCGCACACTCGAAATTCAGCGGCTGATCGGCCGTTCGCTACGCGCTATCGTAGATCAGCAGAAGTTGGGAGAAAGAACCGTGTGGATTGATTGCGACGTGATCCAGGCCGACGGCGGCACGCGGACCGCTTCAATCACGGGCGCGTACGTCGCACTGGTCCTGGCGATGGAGCGCATGGTGGCGGCCGGCATCTTGAAGACGCTTCCATTGACCGATTCCGTGGCAGCGACGAGCGTAGGCCTGGTGGACGGCACGGCGCTGCTTGACCTCGCCTACGATGAAGATTCCCGCGCTGAAGTGGACATGAATGTCGTGATGACTGGGAATGGCCGGTTCGTCGAAGTCCAGGCTACGGCCGAGCGACAGCCCTTTGCCGGCGCCGAATTGCAGGACTTGCTGGGGCTGGCGGCGGCAGGAATTCGCCGTCTTACCGAGCATCAATCCACCCTGGTGCAGACGAATTTCCGTGTCCGCGCAAAGTAAACCTCTGCACTTGATCGTTGCTTCGTCGAATGAGGGCAAGCTGCGCGAATATCGCGCCCTGACCGCTTCCGCCGGCGCATCCCTCGATCTTGTTTTGATTCCGAATTTCCACGAGTTGCCGAAGTTCGACGAGGCGGCGAACACGTTTGGGGAGAATGCCGTCGGCAAAGTCCTGCACTATAGCCATTTTTCTGAAGGGCTCGTGATTGCGGATGATTCCGGGCTTGTTGTGCCGGCGCTCGGCGGCGCTCCGGGCGTGCATTCCGCGCGCTACGCAGGGCCAGGAGCATCGGACGCGGATCGCATAAGCAAATTGCTTGACGCGATGCGCGCCAAAAAAGATGGAGACCGCCGTGCGCGGTTCGTGTGCGTCATCGCAGTGGCCGAGCGGGGCGAAGCACGGGGAGTGTTTTCGGCGGCGGCCGAGGGAGAGCTGCTGGACGCGCCGCGCGGCGAGGGCGGATTTGGCTACGATCCTATTTTTTTCTTCCCCAAGCTCGGAAAAACATATGCGGAAATTTCTCGCGAAGAAAAGAACCAGCACAGTCACCGCGGAAAGGCTTTTCGTAAGGCGCTCGATTTCCTTATGTCTTCCTCCTAGGACCGACGGGTCTCAGGCCTCCCTTGTGCTATATTCGAGCGTCGAACCGCGATGAAAAAACAAAAACGTAAGAGAATCGCCACGAAGCCCCCGCGGGGAACGAAATCCAGCCCACGCAAGCGTAATGCGCGACCTGCCGTCGCACGCGCAGCCCAGGCAAAAGCAGCAGGAACGAATCCTCAGCGTGTGCGAGCGATCCTCGAGAAACTCGACGAGGCTTATCCTGACGCAGTTTGCGCTCTAGTGCATGAGAACCCGTTTCAGTTGCTCATTTCGACGATACTTTCGGCTCAGTGTACAGATGTGCGCGTCAATCAGGTTACCAAGACCCTCTTTGCGAAGTATCCCACGCCGAAGGATTTCGCCTATGCGGACCCAAAGGAACTCGAGCAGGAAATACGGCCGACCGGCTTCTTTCGGAACAAGACAAAATCCATCATGGGCGCCAGTAAGAAAATCGTCGAAGAATTTGGCGGCGAAGTGCCGCGCACGATGGAGCAGATTCTGACCCTTCCCGGTGCGGCGCGAAAAACGGCAAATGTCGTGCTGGGTACGGCGTTTGGTATCGCCTCGGGAATCGTTGTCGATACCCATGTGATGCGGCTCTCGAAGCGCCTGGATCTTTCACGCAATACCGATCCCAAGAAAATCGAACAAGACTTGATGAAAATCATTCCACAAGAAAAATGGATCCTGTTCTCGCATCAGTTGATCTGGCATGGGCGCAAGGTGTGCCAGGCGCGCAATCCACGCTGCGCCGAATGCAATCTCGAGCGCCTTTGTTATTCGAGCGACAAAACGATCTAAGGCCTTCTTTTCGAATTATCCGTCCCGCGCCGCTAGACGCCTCTAAGGCCCTTAGGTATATTGGCAACATGCAAATACTGTCGGGGAAAGTGGCGGCGGCACGCGTCGCGGGAATTCTCCATCCAAAATATCAGGTTCACGGATATTCCGTTCATCTGACCGCTCGCAAGATTTTTTCGATGGACCCGACCGGACAAATTGATTTTGGCGGGAGTGAGTACATAGCGGCCGGCCGCATCGAGATTTCAACGCAAAGGCTGCGGCAGGAAGACCGGTATCAGTGGTGGGAACTGGGGCGCGGCAGTTATTTCGTCGAATGCAATGAAGCCCTCGAACTCGCGGAAGATGAGATCGCCTTGATCGAGCCGGACGACCGGCTCTTGCGCACAGGCGCATGGCACGTGCCATTTTATGTCCGCGGACGAGTTGCTTCGATTCAACTGCTCTTGGAAGTCGCTGCCGCGCGGCTACGTGTAAAGGAAAATGCCCGGCTCGCCCGTTTTCGGCTGTTCCGGATCACGGATGACGAAGCGTCAGATCGCATTGTCCCGAAGACGAAACCACAGAAACGAAAACTTCCTACGCGGAAAAAGGTTGCGCGCGTTTGACGCCGGGCCCAGGCGCTCGGCCTTCCCCCGCAGGGCTTTCCTGCGAATTCTCAGGGCCGGCCGTAAGCGGGGCTGGTGTTCGCTGGAGGGATGTACTCCTGACCGTATTTGTTTTTATGTTCCAGTGTGAAATTAACGTTTTCGATGACTTTAATTGTTTCCAAAGTCCGCCCGCCTTGGGAAATCATAACCACATGGCTGACACTCTTTAGGTCCTCCGGCAAACTTCGTTCATACCAGACATTCAATTGATAGCGTCCATCGGGCACATCGGGAATGGTCACGCGCCCGGCCCGGCTGGACAACCCAAAGTAAGGTGTGTCGACAGCAATCACGGCAGCGCTCATTTCCGGGTGAATATTGCAGAACAAGAAGCTCACGCCGACCCGGTCGAACTGCACTGTCTTGCTGGACCCGGCTTCATAGAAGCCGAGGTCAAATCGCCTACCATCGAAGAGTGAAAAAACATTGTGGAGAAAAGGATCTCTGTTTGGGAATTGGACGGCCGTGCCGGCCTGAACCACAAGCACGTGAGGATCAAAGCTTTTGTCGATCTGCGCAATTTGCGGCGCAGAATGGGCAGGCGGCGTTGCAGCGATAGAGGCGGCGCTGGCACCGATTGGGACAAGCCAAACAACGACATTTGAAGAATCGGCTCTAGTGCTCGCAGATGCCGTTTTCTTGGGCGCTTTTGGATTGACAATCTCAACCTGGACGGTGACAGGCGCTTGCCTAGACTGCGCAAGCGAGGCGCAGGCGCACACGCCCAGAAGGGCGAGGCAGCCGAAGCCTCGTGTGCGTCGCATTTTGCCGAAAGACCGCACTAAAAAATGTATCCAAGACTGAAATTTATGTGGCTGGCACTGTTCGAGCCGCTATCGAGGACCGATGTTTGCAGGTGGCGGTATTCCGTCGAAAACAGTATGTCAGACCGCATCTGGTAGATGAAATTCACAAGCGGGCTCAGATTTCGTGTGTACGAGCCGAGATAGACCGGATTCGTAGCAAAATGGCGTAGTTCGTTTGCAAACGGGTTATCCAATCCGAGCGCGCCATTGATTTCGAAATTTGACCTCGGTTTGAATTTCAGTTGCGCCCAGCCTCCCATCGAATCGAGTCCCCTAAAAGTCGTAGCCGGGTCGATGAACGAGCCTGTGAACAAAATATCTTGGCCAATGCCGCCACCCAGACCTGCCACCGCGCGGCCCCGGTAAAATTGGCCCGTGAACTCGAATAATTTCCCGAGCGGCAACGTCACGTCCGTGGTGCCAGCCCACCCATCTACGGTTCGTTTGAATCCCCATTTCTGCCGGCCATAGTACCCACCAAATCCGACTGTGAAATTCTGGCCGAATACACGGTGACTCAAGGAAATTCGGGTTGCATACGCCGGCTGGCCCGACAGTTCGCCCCAAGACACGTACCGATTATATTGCTCCACCGGAAAGTCGCCTGAAAGTGAATCGAGAATTCCGGCCTGGAACACGAGATTCGAAGATTCGGATAAGGTGACGCGATGCTCGACTCGAACTTGCGGCGCCCAACTCCATAAGTTCCCCGCATAGGATAGCGCAGGAACAGCGAGTGTCGCGAGGGATGTGGGAGCGAGCGGTGCTAAAAACAAGCGGTCTTGGCCGGCGACAATCGAAGTATTGGCCCAATCCAGCCGAATCGTTCCCGTGCGCAGGCGCACGAGACCCATTACGGCTCCGTTTGGCGCGTCGGGAAACCCTCCTGCAAAATCGAAGTGCAGATCCGCGCTGGTTCGAGCGCCCCCGATATCCGGACCGAATGCCTGGATTCCAATTTCAGACTGGCGGAGTGTTCCTCCGAACGTGCTAGGAGAAACATACAACGGCTCGGTTTGTGGTGCTTCCGAGATCTGGGGAAAATCTTGATTGTCCACAGTTCCGCGATTGTCGTACATATTCAGCAGCACGATGCCGGAAAAGCGCAACCGGTACTTCGAACCACTCTCCACTTTTGTCTGATACAGGTCATTCAGTTTGTCATCGATCAGCTGCTGATCTTCATCTTCGGACTTTGAAGCACGATCCGGAACCGCTGGATCCTGCATGGCGGCCCCCGGCGGAGGTGTCTTCGAGGGAGAAGAATAACCTTGCGACACGGGCGCCGGGCTGGAATTCGCAGCTGAATTCACTGCCGGAAGCATACGCGCTTTTGCGAGATCGAGTTCGTGGCGAAGGTCACGGGCCTCTTCGCTTGTGCGCTGTTCCTCGGTTCGCAAATCGCTCAATTCCGAGGTCAGTGCCTGTACCCGCGCTTGCAGGTCGCGTATCAAGTCAGCCAGAACGCGAATTTCTGGCGTAGCCTCAGACGCCGGCGTGCTGGAAGGTGCGTCCCTTCTTCCGTCTTGTCCGCGAACAACCGTGGAGAACAAGAGCAGCGAGCTCGCGGCCACGCATATCTTCAACCCCCGCCATTGGTAGCCAATGTCTCGCATCATACCCTCCTCAATCTGGTTAGCCGATCCACTGCCCAAGTGGGCAAGCGGAATCCCTATTTTTCTACGTGACCTGGCGCTCCTTGGCCTCGACTGATTGGTTCAGGGGACCTTCTGCCAAAGCCTCGCGCACGATTCCGACAAGACTAGCCGGTGAGAACGGTTTTTGGAGGACTGGTGCGTGAGGAAATTCGTGTCCCATCTCTGCTCTGGCAAACTCGGAGTAACCGGACATGAACGCGACTCTGATCTTCGGACGAATCGCTTTCAGCTTTCCTGCCAGCTCGCCACCGTTCATCTTGGGCATGACCATGTCGCTCAAGAGCAAGTGTATTGTCCCAGAATACCGGCCGGCAATTTGGAGTGCTTCGGGACCATCCTTGGCTTCCAGCACTGCGTAACCTTTTACCCTCAAAAACTGGCAGGCTAGTTCGCGCACGCCCGCTTCATCCTCGACAACGAGAATTGTCTCGCTTCCGCGTGGAATTGCAGAGGGACTTGCTTCCAAGTCGGGTTTTGATACAGGTCCCGAGACTTGCGGCAAATAAATCTCAAAAGTCGTGCCCTTCCCCGGGGAGCTGATCACCCAGATAAAACCGCCACTCTGTTTGACGACGCCGTAGACGGTTGCCAGGCCGAGGCCCGTACCCTTTCCCACTTCCTTGGTCGTGAAAAAAGGCTCAAAAATGTGGGTCTTGGTCGCGTCGTCCATACCATGGCCGGTGTCGGTGACGGAGAGCAACACGTAATGGCCCGGAGTCATAGGAGGGCGTTCGGCGGCTTCTCCCTCGCTCATCACGACATTCGAAGTTTTGACCGTGAGGTTGCCCCCATTCGGCATCGCATCCCGCGCGTTGACAGCGAGGTTCAGAATCACCTGCTCGATTTGTCCCGGGTCTGCTTTCACGGTTGCCAGGTTGGAATCGGCGAGAAACACATATTCGATGTGCTCACCAATGAGTCGAGGGAGCATCTTGCCCATCTCGGTGACGATGGTATTCAGCTCGATCACGCGCGGCTGCAAAACCTGCATCCGGCTGAATGCCAGCAACTGGCGCGTCATGGAAACGGCGCGCCCGGCAGCTTTCTGGATCTGCTCTAAGCAACGCCGGTGAAAATTGTCCGATCCTTCGCGATCGATCAGGAGATCGCTGTTACCCCGTATAATTGTGAGCAAATTGTTGAAATCGTGCGCCACGCCGCCCGCGAGTCTGCCCACGGCTTCCATTTTGTGGGCCTGGCGGAGACGCTCCTCAAGCTGTTTTTGCTCTCGCTGCGATTTCTCCATATGGGCGCGCATGCGAACGAATGCGTCGGTGACTTCCGTGACTTCATCTCCGCCGCTGCTCTCGAGCGGGTAGCTGAAATCCCCCTTCTCCAAGGCGCGAACGCCTGCCACCAGGCTCGCGAGAGGCCGCGTAAACGTGTGCGAGATCAGGAAGACAAGGGCGCTGCCTGCCAGAACGCTCAACAATCCCAGCCCAATCAGGCCGTGATTCAGCCCGCTGAGGAACGAAGTGGCCTTGTCTAGCGATTTCAGGACACTCAGAGAAACTGCCGGGCCTCCATTCGGAGACAAATCGACGGTCTCCACAACGTACCGCTCAGCGCCGAGCTGAATCTCTTGCGGCGTCCCCGAAACGTTCCTGGACCCGCCGGAGAGTTGCCGCGCGAGCTCGGTTTGCTGCGCTGGGGCGAGAGTGCTGGCGACTGAAATATCTTCGAAGTGAAACGTCACTTCGCTTGAGGCTATATTGCTGAAGTCTCTCGCCGCCCGCTCGTCAATTTCGTGACCGACCGCAAGGAGTCCGATCGTCGTGTTCTGCGATGGCGCTCCGAAATAAATCGGTTGTATCCATACTTCATAGAGATGCCCGCCGCCAAACCACCAGTCCCGTGATTCGCCCCGGTCTAACGAGCGGCGTAGCTGTTCCTGTGCGGTGCCACGATCGAAACCCGAGGTGCTCGTCCTCAGTCCGGACACGGTTCCGGCACGGTTAGCCAAGACCAATAAATTACTTCCACTTAGCCTGTATATGTCGGCAGAGGCGTCTTGAATGGTTGCGGCGTCTTCCGTAGTCATCAAGGCGCGGACATTGGGCAGGTTCGCGATAAGTTCCGCGGATCCGGTGAGGGTGTCTTCACGTTGTTTTTCAAAACTCCGGTAGGTGTCAACCGAGTTACGCAGTTCCTCGCGAATGCTTTCCCGCACCCGGTTCTGAACGCTGTAGCTGACGATCAGAAGCGTAGCCGCCGTCAGCCCAGCCGAAATCGCCAGGAGCGAAAGGAGAAACTTCGTTCGCAAACGAATCTTGCTCACTCAGGATTCCCGCCTTTGGTCAATGGGCCTTGGGCAGGAGAAATCTTTACTAACACGTCAAATAGCAACAGGAATGGGCCACCCACCCATACGCAATTTAGCATTGTCTTGTCAAATGGGGGTCAAAGGTAAGGGAAGCTGTTGTCGAATGGCACATCTATCTTCAGACGGATGGAACCACGGAGATCTGCAAAGCGTATGGATTGAGTCGCGGCCATATGGATTAGGGTAGCGGCAAAGCTGGAATGTGCTCTAATATCAATACTGCATCTTCATGTCGGGGCGTAGCGCAGCCTGGTAGCGCGCCTGCCTTGGGCGCAGGAGGCCTCCGGTTCAAATCCGGACGCCCCGACCAAAACATCTCGCTTATTTTCTTTAGCTTATCAAAAGCCCTCGTCACCCCAAATATCCCTGTGGAATTCTCCCAGACAGGAGGTCTGGATTCGCAAGTCATTTAATTTCCGAGACTTCGCTGCACGCTGAGGTTTGCAAAAACGTACGTAGGCAGGAGTGCTATTCAGAGAGTATTGAAGGGAGGCAAGTTAATCGCGCGCCATCTGGCAAGTATGGGGAAAATCATGGGGACCCTATGCATGTCTCGTGTCGTCGAAAATCGGAAGTCTAAATCAGATAATCACACGTGATACCCGGCACGCGCTACTCCGTGCTTTTCAATAGTCCAATGAAAAGTAGGTCTTGTGAAACGAACCACTCGGCCAACAGCTAAGAAACTAACTTAATGAGATCTTTCCGGAGCTGGCGCGAACCGATGGAAGTATGCAAGTTGCGATGAAAGCGGGTGAATCATCTTCTTCCTTATTAACCTTTCGTCGAGATTTTTCCACGAGCCTCGATGGCGCGCCTGTCGATCTCGCAATTCTCCTTCCTAACGCGAAAAAGATTCTCCGACCATTTCTTCGCTCTTCTTCCAAAGAGCCTCCGCAGCGTTCGGATCAAGTGCGTAAGCGCGGACTCCTTCGCTTGTGGGGCTAATCGCGATATCTTCAGGGACCACCTGGCCTACGTGGCAGTTCTCACAGTATTTCCCACCAATCACCTCTGCCGGAGCAACCACCGCTGCCCAAGTCGAAGTTGCTGCTCCCTGAGGAATGGTCTTCCACGGGAAAGAACTCTTACCCTCTGCTGCAAGCTGCTTTTCCAATTGGGCCATCATCGCCTTCAGCATAGCGGGATCCATATGGCGGCCCAATTCCGTCTGTATTACCCCAGGATGGACAGCAGCGGCACGAATGTCGCGTGAGCGATAGCGCTGGTCAAAAGCAACTGCAAAAAGGATGTTTGCGGTCTTCGATCTGCCGTACGCCAAAAAGGGATCATACGGAGTTCTCTCAAAATTGGGATCGTCAAGGTTCACGTTTGAGAAGCGGTGGCCTGCAGAGGCCACGTTCACGAGCCGTCCGCCTGCACGAAGAAGCATTGCAATCCGGTTTACCAGGACGAAGTGACCCAGGTGATTCGTGCCGAACTGCATCTCGAAATGGTCGGTCGTACAGCCAAACGGCGTGGCCATCACGCCTGCGTTGGCGATGATCACATCGAACGGCTCGCCCTTTCGGAGCAGTTGATCGGCGCATTTGCGGACGCTCGCGAGGCTAGCCAGATCGAGTTCGACGAGCTCGAAGCTTCCACCGTTCGCCGCCGCGTCCTTTCGTCTTTGAGCGGTCGCCGCTTCGGCCTTGGCCAAGTCTCGCGCGGTGCCAATTACCTTTGCGCCGTGCGCGGCGAGTGACCGAGCCGTCTCTATGCCGAGCCCAGCCGAAACGCCTGTCACCAAGACTCGCTTACCTCGTAGATCGCTACCCGACAAAACATCTTCTGTGGTTGATATAGCTCCAAATGCCTCCACCATGTTTTTTCTCCTCCTGCCGGCCGCATGAGGAAGTGCCTATTGACAAGCGGCCGCGGCCCGCATAAAACGGAGAGTGTCTCCGCACTACATAAGATAACAGGAGGCTATCTCCGGTTACAAGTTTTGTTGACTTTTTTTGATATGCCCAAGAAACGGTCACAACCTCCCAACCGAAAGCCCCGTACCGACGCGGCGCGGAATCGCGAACGCATTTTGGAGGTCGCCAAGGAGGCGTTCACGCGGTCGGGTGCAAATGCCAGCCTGGACGACATCGCTAAACAGGCAGGTGTTGGGCCGGGGACTTTGTATCGCCACTTCCCTACGCGCGAGGAACTCTTACAGGCGGTTTATCGGTCTGAACTGGAAAAGTTAGCCGCAGCGGAGCGAAAGTTCGCCCAAACCATGACGCCCATCGAAGCGTTGCGAGCCTGGCTGCTGCTCTTCGTTGATGCCATCGCGGCAAAACAGCTCATCGCCCCTGCGCTCAATACGCTGGTGGGCGATCACAAGAAAGTGTTCGCAGCTTCCTACGCTCAGATGCAGGAAGCGATTCGTTCCCTGGTGAAACGCGCGATCAAGAGCGGCGACATACGGAAGGACCTTGAAGCTATGGATCTCCTTCGGGCTCTTGTCGGCGTCGCCAACGTGACGACCAGTCCTGACTGGCTGCAAAGCGCCAGGAGACTCGTCGATATCCTCGTTACCGGTTCAAGGCCCATCAGATAAGCGGGGGAAGGTGTGACCACAGGCACTGTCTCAAAATGGGCGCTTACTCCAGTCCACTGAGTTTTTGCTTCGCCGTTTGACACCTCTGGATCAAGGAGACGATACGTCTCGCAAGTGATACCAGCCTTCAGCCGACGGAAATTACGGTTAGGCATATTGCGGCACGTAAACGGAAGCCAATTTTGTAATAAACAACTTTTGCGCCATTCTCAGACTTGACGTGAAGAAATGGAGTCTTTCCCGCTGCCCGAATCTGGGCTGTAAGGAACGTCACGAGGACCGACGCATATCCACGGCCGCGAAATTCGGGATGAGTGCACACCGCGCTGATTTCCGCAAATGCAGTGGATTGTAATCGCTCCCCGGCCATTGCGACCAACCGCCCATCGCTCGCGCGTATCCCGAAATAGCTTCCCATCAGGATCGTTTGCGGCAAGAACGGGCCGGGGTCGGTGGCAGCGGTGAGCGCCAGCATTTCGGGAACGTCGGTTGTCCCTAGTGCAACCGGCGACACATGTGGAGGGTCCAGCGAATCCTCGCAAATCATCTGGTCGATCCACCGAGAGCGGTCGACGCGCCACCCGGCGGGCACGTCGAGGGGGCTGGCGGTAAATAGCGCGACGTGCTCTCCGGGACTGACCAGCCGTTGTAAATCGGCGAATGCGTCATTCGTGGGATGAAGCAAAGCCGCCAGCGGTGAAACATCCGGCGGATATCGTCGCGCAAGGCCCTGCGAGCAGGCAAGGCTCCGGTGTTCCGTCGTCAGCGCGAACCAGATCGGGTTGTCAAGAGACTCCAACATTGCATCACTCGCTCACCGGTTATCAGCCTTAATCGGTATGGTTGGCGCCCGGCAAATGGGTCATGTACGTGCCATTCCGCCTGTCGCGGTTGAAACCCAGCAGATCATCTGGAAGTGGAGGGACAACCATAATATGTGGGCCCGCGTGGAATTCCTTCTTCGTCTCGCTGGGCATCGTCAACTCCTTTAGGAAGGGTTTACCGTGCGCAGGAACTTCACGAGCTGGTCACTGACTTCTGCAGAGGCCTCGTGTTGTACCCAGTGGCCTATATTATCGAGTTCGAGATTCCCCACGATACCGGGAAGGCCATCGCGGAGCCGTTCGAAAGGTGGATAGAGCGTCCCCAAGCCATCCGCATTTCCCCCAATATAAAACGAAGGTTGGGTGATTTTCGCGCCTTTGAAGGCGCCGGATAGATAGAAATATGGTTCGGCGGCGCGGTAGTAATTCAGTGCGCCGTGAAAGCCGGTACGCTTAAATTCAGCTACGTTATGAGCGACGTAATCCGGCTCCGCCCATGCTGGCAACCGCCCCGGAGCTGGACGGTGAAGGCTTCGTGCAGGATCCATAGGACTCCACCGCTTATCCGCTGGCGCAGAACCCGATGCCCAATAGAGAACACCAGGAATGGTGACAGCGGCGTCGGCCCAAATGTGATCGGCTTCCGGTTTGATCTGTTCGAACATATAGAAATCGTTGTCGTGGCCGGTTTTCCGCATGCGCTCGAAGACGCTGACATCACCACGTGGAACGTAAGGCACGCTTATGCAAAACACCCCTTTAAATCGATCGGGACGCAGCAGCGCAGCATTCCACGCATGAGCGGCACCCCAGTCATGACCCACGATGACAGCGCTGGAGATATTCAGCGCATCGAGGAGTCCGACCAGATCACCTGCCGTATGCAGCGGCGTGTACAAGGTTGAGTCCGCCGGAGCTGAGCTGCGCCCGTAGCCGCGCATATCTGGAGCTATTGCTCGGTACCCGGCTGACGCGACGGCTTTCATTTGTCGGCGCCAGGTATAGGAAGTGTCCGGAAAGCCGTGACAGAAAAGAACCGCAGGGCCGTCCCCTTGCTCGGTGACGTGCAAGGTGATGCCATTCGTAGCGATGTCGGACTCCTTGAGCGCGGGGCCGGCGACGCCTGCGAGACTTGCTGCTCCAGCCATCCGCCCCAGCAATACGCTTGCACCTATGGCAGTCCCGGCCGCGAGGAAAGTGCGGCGAGCAATAGCTGATGTAGGAATCACGTTTCTCTTTACGATTCCGGAAAGATTTTGTTCGAAGCCGATTTCTGAATTTGTTTCATTGCTGTTCATAAAGGTCATCGCACCATTTTTGGCGTTCAGTATGCGAAACCGTTTCTCTCTTTGATGAGCGTGATCTTCTTTCACGACATCGCCTTCAGTCATCAAAATTCTCCTTCTCTCAAACACCTTCAGAGGCCTTTGCTCAGAGAAACGCGATTTCGCTCATATCGATGGACACCATCAACTTCTCACGTATCGCTCTGTTCTCTTTGTCACGCATGTACGCTCTTCGCCGTATGGGAAGCGTGATGCCTTGAACCGTTCTAGGTTCGTAGACATATTGCGCAGCTGCGAAGCCGCCGGAAGCCTCGACGCGATAGTCGTGTCTACGCAGAAGGTAATCGGGACCGAAGTAGAAGTCCTGTTCGCGGCTGTGGCTCGCGATTTGCTGGGGAAACTGCACACGAAGTCCCTTCCACGGCTCTTCATCTTCGATCCAAGGGTCGATCTCCTCCACTGAGAACCCCGCCATCGCAAAGAGGAATGGTGTGGTTAGGTATGTCCAGAGTGCGTACCCGTTGAAATAGGCCCTGTCCAGTGCATCCCACGGTGCATTGACCGTACCGGCTTCTGCGTGGTTGGCCGGATTAATGCGCTCACTCAGGACAGTACCATCTAACGTTTCAATCGCAATCTTTCCAGCAGTGAAGTCAGTTTTACGGCCCGGCGAACCGAAAGGCGTGACGGAGGCCCATTCCTTCTTGGTTGCCACAGTCATCCTCCTCGGAATTGGCTCTTGTGGCTCGTTCTTCATGGCGAACAACTCGCCGCCAGTTATGATGGTGGTCTGCACGAAATTGAATCGTGACCAGCGTTCCAGTCCACCGTGGGCGTTAAGTACGTTCTGCAACAGTTTATTCATGTCATCCGCTCCTGCAAGGTATCTTGCGGCTCGAGCTTTAGCAGGGCGCGTTAGATCAGCGGGTTGCCAATCGTGAACAATTCTCTGCGGAACAACTTGCGATTTATCGCGCAGCCTTCGGTCCCCCGCTGCAGCAATCCGATTACCTCTGGCACTCGGCGCACAAAGGCTTCGATCTGAATCGCTTTCATGGCTGCTCCCCTTGCATCACGGACGCCCCATAATGTGTAGGTGGGCATAGGGCGACCCGGCATACATGATGTAGGCGCCCTTCGGTCTGTGTTTGGTCGGCAGTCCGGTGGTCTTAGGATCGAATGGCCACATGATCATCCAGTGCGGGCCTATCTCGATGGGCATGCTCGTGGTGTCACCGGGATCCGAATCGCTTCGCTGAGTGGCGCCGGCCAGCATGTAGGTAATGCCAGGAACCGTGTTGGTCGGCTTCGGTTTGTGAGCCTTGGCATCAGCAAACCACTGTATGGATGGCGCATCAACACACATAGGCGGTTCCCCAACAACTTTCGGATTTCCCGGCATACAGGTGAACCCGTTGTCTCCTTCGCGGAGCACAAAGGTGTTGCCGTGCGCGTCTGTGTCAACGATCTTTGCTGACTTCGCGACGTCAGTGGGTCCCGCCGACATTGCCCGCGCTATCTTTGCTTGGGCTGTCTCACCGGCATCCGTCATGGAACTGCGATCAGGCATCTGCGCATAGGTTGCCCTTCGCGGATTCGCAACGTTCACGATTAGCAGGACCGCCGAAATTGTCAGTAAACCAGGAATCCGCTTCACTGCATTCATATAACCTCCTTGAGGCGATGAATTCCTAGCCCGCCTGCGCCCGTGAAAGCGGTTCACTTTCAAGTTCGCGTTCGGCCTGGAGCCAATCGTCCAACTCACGGCCCGGCTGTTCACCGCGTTCGAGATAAATTTCGTATGCGCGAAGTCTAATTTCCTCGTCACCCGCCACGTTCCCCACTGAAACCTCTCCAATCTCCGCCTGGGCGGAAGTTGCTTGCGGCTCTAAACTTTCAATTCTCTTTGGTCTGGATGACATACTCGTCTCCTTTCTTCATGAATTGATTTCTAAGAACTTCGGCCCCAATTTCACCTGTTATGCTGCAGGCTTTGCACTTTGCGCGACCCCGTCCTTTGTAAGCAGCACCATGCGGAACCGTGCTTTTCCTTGCATCATGCGAGCATAGGCGTCCGCAGCCTGTTCCAGGGGAGCTGTCTCGATCATCGGGCGAATATTCTCGAGGACACTGAAGGCAAGAGTGTCCTCTTGATCCATCGCCGTTCCGGTCAGCGATCCGAAAACCGAGCGCCCTCCGAAGACGAGTGGGAACGCATTCAATTGGATCGGGTCCTGCGGCACACCAACCACGATGAGTTTGCCGCGCACTGCAAGTCCGGACATGAGTGGGCCCATTGCATCGCCGCTAGTGGCTGTTGTGAGAATCGCTCTGGCCCCGCCCATACGCTTCAGTACCGTTGTGGGATTGTCAGCAGAAGTATCGATGTAGACGTTCGCCCCCAAATCTTTCGCAAGCTTCTCCTTGTCCCGCCCGCGGCCGATTGCGACAGTTCGGAACCCCATGTGCCGCGCAAACTGGACTCCGAGATGCCCCAGGCCACCAATGCCCTGAACTGCAACCAGATCTCCGCCGCGCAATCCGGCATTGCGAAGAGCGTTGTAGGTCGTAATGCCAGCGCAGAGGAGAGGGGCTGCTTCTGCGGATGTGAGTTCGTCCGGAACAGAAGCGATGGCGCGAGCTTCGGCGATCATTACTTCCGCATACCCTCCGTCCGCGGTTACTCCCGACACCACAGGGTTCTCACAATTCACGGTGTCTCCGCGCCGGCAGGGTTCGCACACCCCGTCTTCACCGGCGATGAGGCCGACACCAACACGTTGACCAATCTTCCATTTGGACACTCCGATGCCAAGAGCTTCAATGCGTCCAACGACTTCATGCCCAGGAACGCGCGGAAGTGTCAGCCCCGGGTAAGTGCCCGTGACGGTGGCCGCGTCTGTGTGACAGATTCCGCATGCTTCCACCCGAATTCGGACCTGACCTGCTCCGGGCTCGGAAACTTGCCGTTCCACTACCCGAAGCACGCCCGGCTCCGATACTTCCACCGCCGTCTATTTGTCTTTCATATAAACGTCCTGACCTTCGTTCGCAGCTGAGCTTTCGATGTTCGTTTCTGGCGCAGCGCCTTCGGTGCCTCTCATTAGTATTTCATTCTGGCTGAACGACAGATGCATCACACCGTCACTGCTTATCGGCTTGGTGAATTGGTATAACCAAAAACCATTTATCGGCCTGGTCAGGGCCGGGCAAATGTATGATGTATGTGCCGTCCCGCCCACCGCGAGTGAAACCCTGCAGATCTTCTGGATGAGGAGTCAGCACCATTATGTGGGGCCCCACATGAAACTCCCCGCCGGACGCGCCCGGCACCCAT
>Ga0210400_10001960_pt1 | contig 19715 bp, 16 predicted proteins | sample IncBWH26MmetaG_FD_155456 | JGI IMG/M metagenome (GOLD analysis project Ga0210400, IMG submission 155456) | Forest soil microbial communities from Barre Woods Harvard Forest LTER site, Petersham, Massachusetts, United States - Inc-BW-H-26-M | ecosystem: Environmental > Terrestrial > Soil >...
CGCCTGGGGACACGCGATCGGGGGAATGGGCGCAATCACCCAAGCGATGGCCAAGGCGGCGGCGGAGCGCGGAGTGGAGATCCGAGTCGCCAGTCCGGTTCGGGAGGTGTTGGTCGAAGGCGGGCGCGCGGTAGGGGTCATCACCGAGAACGGCACGGCGATTCGGGCACGCAGCGTCGTGTCGAACTTGAATCCGAAACTGCTGTACGGATCTTTGATCGATTCCAGCGTCCTGCCGCAGGATTTTAGCGAGCGCATCGCCCGCTGGCGCTGCGGCTCGGGAACCTTTCGCATGAACGTGGCGCTGGCGGAACTGCCCGATTTCAAGGCATTGCCCGGCCGTGCCGGCGCCGATCATCACACCGCCGGCATCATCATGGCGCCCAGTCTGGCCTACATGGATCAGGCGTACCTCGATGCCAAGGCCGGCGGCTGGTCGAAGCGGCCCATCGTGGAGATGCTGATTCCCTCCACGCTCGATGACAGTCTGGCACCCAAGGGGCAGCATGTCGCCAGCCTGTTCTGCCAGCACGTGGCGCCCGTCCTGCCGAACGATGCGTCCTGGGATGCGCACCGCGAGGAAGTCGCGGATGTGATGATCGATCTGGTCAACACGCATGCGCCGAATTTCAAGGCCGCGGTGCTCGGGCGGCAGATCATGAGCCCGCTGGATCTCGAACGCACCTTCGGACTCGTCGGCGGCGATATTTTTCATGGCGCCCTGAGCCTGGATCAGCTGTTCTCGGCGCGGCCCATGCTGGGGCACGGCGATTATCGCGGTCCCTTGAAAGGCCTGTACATGTGCGGCTCGGGCACGCATCCGGGCGGCGGGGTGACCGGCGCACCCGGCCACAATGCCGCGCGGGAAATCATCGCGGACTTTCGCCGCGGGCGGCTGAAACAGGCCTAGCCCATCGCGGCCTGCGGCGCGCTATTTCTTCGTCGGATCCGGATACGCGAATGGATCGGTCACCGCCGGCTGCGTCGGCAACATCTTTCGCGGCAGCGGCTTCTCGCTGTTCGCGGCGGCCATGAGCACCGTCGCCAACACCACGGAGGCCTGACGCAAATCCAGGGGCCGCAGGTGATCGAACGTGTCGAGATCGGTGTGATGGACCCGCGTCTCGTAGTCCAACGGGTCTTGGATGAATTGGAATGCCGGCAACCCTAAGCGGCTCAAGAACACATGATCCGTCCCGCCGGTGGGCTCAGCCACGACGGCGCCGGCGCCGAGGCTGGAAAATGGCGACAGCCATTCACGAAAGATCGGTACCACCGCGAAATTTCCCTCGGTGTAAATGCCGCGAATCTTTCCGGAACCGTTGTCGATGTTGAAATAAGCCGCCAGGTCAGCGAAGCCCGGCAGGGTCTGCACGGGGAACAAATCGGTCAGAAAGTAGGGGGGCAACTCGGCTTCCTCAGGATCGGCCGGCACGGGGCGATGCGCGAGATGCTTTTCGACATAGGCGGCCGATCCGAGCAGTCCTTCTTCTTCGCCCGCCCACAAAGCGAAGCGAATCGTGCGTTTCGGATGCACGCCGATGGCGGCGAGGATGCGGGCCGCTTCCATGATCACCGCGCTGCCGGCGCCGTTGTCCGCCGCGCCGTCACCGGCGACCCAGCTGTCCAAGTGCGCGCCGGCCATCACATAGCCTGCATGCGGATCCTCGCCCGGGATATCCGCGAAGGTGTTGTAGGCGTTGTGGTCCGCGTCCTCGAAATGGACCCGGTTGTCGATTTCCAGCCGCACCTCGCCGCGCTTCGCCAGCCGTGTCAGTTTTCGATAGTCTTCCGCGGCAAGTTCGATGCCCGGGAGCTTGGGCGTCTTGCCGACCCGATAGCCGTAGCCTTCGCCGTGCAGCAGGCGGCCCTCGGAGCGCGACATTTGCACCAGGGCGAGCGCACCTTCCTGCGCCAAAAATGCATCCAAATTGGGCCTGAACCGATAGCGCTCGATGCGCTTCTTGCGCTGCAAGGGGTCGAATGCCGGCTGCTCGTACTTGTCCAGCTTGGCGATGTCGGCGTCGTTGAGCCGCTGAAACGGCGCATCGCCGTCGTCCTTGGGCGGCGCCGGCCAGGTGACCAACACGATTTTGCCCGCCAATTTGCCCTTCCAATCCGCAAAATCCGTTTCGTTCGCCATGGGCGCAACGACGATGGGTGCGCTCAAGGGTCCGTTTGTCGCGGGCGTCCAGGCAAGAGGAATCGCTCGCAAGTCCAGGACCCGGGGCGCGAGCATGTGTACATGCGAGGACTCGATCCACCAACCTCGGCCGAAATCGAAGGCCTCGGACCTGACGTCCTTCAAACCCCAGCCCCTGAATTTCTCTTGGGTCCAGCGCTCGGCTTTGCGCATGGCGGGGGAGTTGGTCATGCGGCCGCCGATCTCATCCGCCAGGTACGCCGCCGTGTCCACGACCTCACTGTGGTTGAATCCGACATCGGAGATCCGGTTGATCGTGATGGTTTCGGCCGACAGGGCCGCCTTGGGCGCCGCGCCCGCGGGCATCGTGGCCGCACCGAGAAAAATACCCGCACATGAAACCAGCAGCTTCGTCAGCACACGCATCCCCCGCGAAAAATTCAGCGCCGCATCGTAGCAACACGCGGCCTCGGTACCAAGACCCGTCAGTCATCTTCCCAATTGAAACGCCACACGGCGATCGCCGCAAACAGCGCCGACCAGCCCAACAAAACGGCCGTCGGCGCAAAGGCGGATTGCAGCGGCAGGCCGCGCCAGGTCATTTCATCGAGCCCATCGACGGCCCAGCGGGTCGGCACGAACTCCGTCAAGTGCTGCAGCCATTCCGGAAATATGAACGAGGGCACCCACGCGCCGCCCAGCATCACCAGAATCAGCACGGAGAACATGGCCACGCCGCGCGTCGCGCCCACGGAGCGGCCGAGCGAGGCGATCATCAGGCCCGTCGTGGCCGCGAGCAGCGCGAAGGCGCAGGCCACCATGGCGAAGCCAGGCACGCTGCCCGCGATGCGCACGTCGAACACGACGCGCGCGACCAGGTAAACGACCGCGAGAATCATGATCGCGATCAGCGCGGTCGCCGCCACGCGGCTGCCGAGCAACACCGCGCGGGAAAGCGGCGCGGCGCGCAATCGGCGCCACATGCCCTCCTGGCGCATCATGAGCAGCGCAATGCCGGCGTCGATGCCCATGAACAGGATGAACTGAATACTCATGCCCGCGAAGGAATGGGCGTACGAGTTGTATCGGGGTCCCGTGGTGACCGCGACATTGTCGATGTTGAAGGGAATCGGCTTGGCATTGCCGATGAAGTTCGGGCGCGACAGCCGCTGCATGACATGCTGGGAGAGCAACCCGGCGACCATCGGCCGAATCATGGATTGCGACGGATCATAGAGGAGCTTGACGTCCGGCATGCTCCCGGCGCCCACCAGCGCGCCCGTCGCCGCGGATTCGAAACCGGCGGGAAATACGATGGCGGCCCGCAGCTTGCCGCTCTTCACCAGCGCCTGTGCCTGATCCTCCGGCAGTTCCTGAATCTCGAGCGATGCGTCCTGACTCAGACTTTCCAGCACCGCTTGGGTAAGGGCGCTGCGATCCAAATCGGTGATACCGACTTTCATGCGCGATATGGTGTTGCCGCCCGCGCCGGTGCCGCCGAACAAAAAGCCGAAGAAGGCCGCAACCACGATGGGCGTCAGCACGCTGACGACCAGGGCGCGGCGGTCGCGCAGGAATATCGCGATGTCCTTGCGCACCAGGGCGCGGAATGCCGTAAACGTTGTGCTCATGTGTCGCGCAGCGTGCGTCCGGTCAGGGCCAGGAACACATCCTCGAGATTGGCGCGCCGGCTGGTCAACTCCTGGCAGCTGAAGCCGCGAGCCGCCAGCCGTTCGAGTACGCGTGGTGCCGCCGTGCCCAGGTCATTCGCGGACACCGACACCTCCGTGCCGACGAGATCGACCTGGATGACCCCAGGCAGGCTCCTGATTTCCGCGAGCGCCGCGGCGTCCGGCGCCCCGTCATATTTCAATGTCAGCCTGTTGCCGACCGGCGCACCCGCCAACAGCGCCTCCAGCGTATTGTCGGCGAGAACACGGCCGTGATCGACGATGACGATGCGATCGCACAGCCGCTCCACTTCTTCCATGTAGTGCGTCGTGTAGACCACGGTCCGGCCTTGACCGGCCAACGCCTCGATGGTCTCAAAAATGGCGTTGCGGCTTTGCGGATCGACTCCCACCGTCGGCTCATCCAACAGCAGGATTTGCGGCTCGTGCAGCAGCGCGCAGGCAATGTTCAAGCGCCGCCGCATGCCGCCGCTGAATGTGCTCGGCGGGTCGCGAGCGCGATCCGACAGGCTCGTCAGCTCCAGCACCGCCGCAATTCTTGCGCCAAGTTGAGGTCCCGACAGGCCGTACAGGCCGCCGAAAAACTCCAGATTCATGCGCGCCGGCAGCTCCTCGAGCAGCGCAATTTCCTGCGTGACCAGTCCCAATCTGCGCTTGGTCGGGTCTGCGCCGGTTCCAAGCATTACGCCGTCGATTCGCACCGAGCCCGAATCCGGCGTGGTGAGGCCCGCTAGCATGCTGATCGTGGTTGATTTGCCGGCGCCGTTGGGTCCCAGCAGTCCCAAAATTTTGCCGGGTTCGGCGGTGAAGGACACGTCCGCTACGGCTGTGATCGCGCCAAATTTTTTTTGAAGACGGTCGGCGATCAGGTCCATCGCACGGATACTGCCAGCGATGCGCGTCGAGCGCCAGGAGCCGGTCTCAAGTGTTCCGCGTGACCCACGTGTGTTCCGCGTGAGCCGCTTGGCTCCTAAATTTCCACGCCCTGCGATTTCAAATACTCATCGTATGTGCCGCGGAAGTCGACGATCTTGCCGCCGGGACGCATTTCAAGGATGCGCGTCGCGAGGCCGCCCACGAATTCACGATCATGCGAAACGAAGACGAGCGTGCCGGCGTAGTGCTCCAGCCCGATTTGCAGGGACTCGATGGTTTCCATGTCCATGTGATTCGTCGGCTCGTCCATCAGCAGCACATTGGGCTTGGTGAGGATCAGCTTGCCGTAAATCATCCGGCCCTTTTCGCCGCCGGATAGCACCTTCACGGACTTCTTGGTCTCCTCTCCGGAGAACAGCAGCCGGCCCAAGGTGGCGCGAACGATTTGGTCGTCGTCCGCCTTACCGGTGTATTGAGACATCCAGCCGAACAGGTCGATCTTGTCCTCGAACTCGGCCTGGGGATCCTGCGGCATGTAGCCTGCTTCAGCGTTTTCGACCCAGACAATGCGCCCGCTGTTGGGCCGCAATTCCCCGGCGAGACAACGCATCAGCGTGGTTTTGCCCACGCCGTTCGGACCGATGATGGCGATGCGCTCGCCTGCCTCGACGTTGAAGCTCAAGCCGTCGAGCACCTTTTCGGTCGATCCCGGATAGCTGAAGCTCAGGTTCTCCACGGTCACCGCCGAGCGGTACAGTTTCTTGCCCTGCTCGAAGCGGATGTAGGGATTTTGCCGCGACGAGGGCTTGATCTCCTCGATCTTGATTTTTTCCAACTGCTTCTTGCGGGAAGTGGCTTGACGCGCCTTGGAGGCATTGGCCGAGAAGCGCCGCACGAACTCCTGCAGGTCCGATATGCGGTCCTTGGCCTTGGCATTCGCCGCCTCGACGCGGGCGCGCGCCTGCACCGATGCCAGCATGAAATCGTCGTAGTTGCCAGGGTAGATCTTCAGCTGTTGAAAATCCAGGTCCGCGATGTGCGTGCACACTTGATTCAAGAAATGCCGGTCATGGCTGATGATCACCATCGTCGCGTTGTAATTATTGAGCGCGCCTTCGAGCCAGCGAATGGAATTGATGTCCAGATTGTTGGTCGGCTCATCCAGCAGCAGCACGTCCGGATTCGAAAACAGCGCCTGCGCCAGCAGCACGCGCAACTTCAAACCCGGCGGGACTTCACGCATGGGACCGTTGTGCCGCGACTCGAGAATGCCGGCGTCCGTGAGGATGCTGCCGGCTCGCGCCTCGGCATCGTAGCCGCCGTACTCGGCGAACACGCCCTCGAGCTCCGCGGCCTTCATGTAATCCGCGTCCGTGGCTTTGGGATCCGCGTAAATCCGATCGCGCTCCTGCATGGCAGCCCACAGCTCGGTGTGGCCGCGCATGACCACATCGAGCACGCGCTCATCCTCGTAGCCGAATTGGTTCTGATTCAGCTTGCCAAGGCGCATCCCCACCTGCAGCATCACATCGCCGGCGCTTGCCTCGAGATCGCCGCCCAGCACCTTCATGAGCGTGGATTTGCCGGAACCGTTCGCGCCGATCAGGCCATAGCGGTTACCGTCGGAAAATTTGACCGTCACCTGCTCGAAGAGCGGCTTGGCACCGAATTGAACGGCGACATTGGATGTGGAAAGCATACATACTGTCCAATACTCAAAAAAAATGACGCGGTGGCGGCCGCGATAGCCAATAGAGCGCGATAGCCAATTGAGCCCGTCAAAGATGGGGTGCCGTGGTCGCTGCGTGAGTCACGCGAGGCGTTACGCCTTTCCGGCTACCCTATTCTAGCCGAGCTTCGGCCCTAAGTTCGCGCTTTTTGCCCAAAGTCCGGGTAAGTCCCCTAGGGCTGAACGAGCCCTCAAAGTCTGGGGGAGTCGTCCGACAGGCGCCAAGGCGGAAATCGGCGCGTATTGCCGGCGTGATACAGGCAGATCATGTTGCCGTCCGGATCCTGCAAGTAGGCCTCGCGCCAAAGCCAGATTTGATCCTTGGGCGCTTGGTTGAATTCGATTCCCAGCTTGCACAGACGCTGGTACGTGCCGTCCAGATCGTCGCACTCGAAATAAACCACGGTTTGCGACGGGAGCACCGTGTCGAATGCGTGCAGAGAGAATGTCGCTCCGCCCGGGCATTCAAATCTTGCGTAGCGCGGCGGCGCGCTGACGATTTGCGTAAATCCCAGTCGCCTGTAGAACAAGGCTGAACGTTCGACGTCGGTGGCAGGCAGGGTCACTTGGTTCAGGTTCATGGTTGATTACCCCACGGCTTTCCAGCTTTGCGACGATTATCCCGCCCGGCGGTGGCCCGGCCGTCGCGGCTCAAATACACTCACGATTCCGGTGTGGATGACAGGATAAGGGAGCAACGATGAGACTTGCAGCATATCTACCTTCGATTGGACTGGCGGGCCTGTTGCTCAGCGTGTCGGGCGCGCGATTGGGCGTTGCGGACGACGCGGGTCCTAAGATTGAATACTTCACCGCCGCCCAGTTGAAAGCGCGGGTCGCCCACCCGGTCGACGGCATGGCGTTCAATCAGTTCTTGCAGGGTGCGAATTCCACCGTTTACATCATTCGCCGCGACAAGACTGGGGAAACCGAGATTCACATGGCTTTCAATGACATTTATTTCGTCGAAAGCGGCCACGCGAAAATCAGGGTCGGCGGGCGAGTCACGGGCAATCGCGAAACGGCGCCGACGGAATGGCGCGGCGGCGAAATCTCAGGAGGAACTGACTACCCCTTGGCGCCCGGAGACGTGCTGTTCATTCCCGCCGGCATCCCGCATCAGGTGTTGGTTTCGCCCAAGGCATCGATCACCTACGCAACGGTGAAAACACCCAAGTAACCGGCGAAGTTAACCCGCCTATTGCGTCGCACTCAGCGCGTCCTCCGCCGCGACGGCTTGGCCGGCCGGGATGGTCCGGAGGGCCGGGACGGTTTGGCGCGCTTTGCCGCCCCCTTGCGCACGACCACTTTGCGTGCCGCCCCCATGCGCGCGGCCACCTTGCGCGCGGCGACCTTGCGCTTGGCCACCTTGACCTTGCGTTTGGCAGTTTTCGCGGCAGGCGCAAGCGTTCCGACGGCTTTCTTGGCTGCCTTTTTCACCGCTTTCTTGGCTACGTTCTTCACCGCCTTCTTCGCGGCTTGCTTTGCCGTCTTCTTGGGAGCGGCGGCAACCTTTTCGGCGGGGGCCGGCGCGGTTCCGCGCAGCTGATCGAGTATGGCGGGATTCTCCAATGTCGACATGTCTTGAGTGATTTCCTCGCCGCGGGCAACCGCGCGCAGCAAGCGGCGCATGATTTTGCCGGACCGCGTCTTCGGCAGATTGTCGGTCAGCCGTATTTCATCCGGCTTGGCGATGGGGCTCAGTTGATCGCCAACCCAGCCGCGAAGTTCATCGATCAAGACTTTCGCGGCGGCCCCTGGCGGCCGCGGCACATTCAGCACCACATAGGCAAACGCCGACTCGCCCTTGATCTCGTGCGGTTTGCTGACGACCGCGGCTTCCGCCACCTTTGGATGGGCGACCAGGGCCGACTCAATCTCCATGGTGCCGAGCCGATGGCCCGCGATGTTCAGCACATCGTCGATGCGCCCCATGATCCAGTAGTAGCCATCCTTATCGCGGCGAGCCGAATCACCGGCGACATAGTAGCGATTCCTGAATTTCTCCCAGTACGTCGCGATGTACCGGTCGTTGTCGCCCCAAATCGTGCGCAGCATGGAAGGCCATGGCCGTTTGATCACGAGGTATCCGCCGGCATCCGGTGTCTTGACGGGCCGCCCATCCTCATCGACGATGTCCGCGAAGATTCCCGGCAGAGGCTTGGTGCAGGAGCCGGGCTTGGTGGCCGTTACGCCGGGAATGGGCGCCATCATGGCGGCGCCGGTCTCGGTCTGCCACCAGGTATCGACGATGGGGCAGCGCTCGCCGCCGATCACGCGGTGATACCACATCCACGCCTCAGGATTGATGGGCTCACCGACACTGCCGAGCACCCGCAGCTTCCGCAAATCGTACTTGGCCGGCAGGGCATCGCCCAACTTCATGAGCGCGCGAATCGCGGTGGGCGCGGTATAGAAAATGCTCACGCCATGCGTCTGGCACATTCTCCAAAAGCGCCCGCCGTCGGGATAGGTTGGAGCACCCTCGTACATGAACACGGTGGCGCCGGCCGCCAGCGGCCCGTACACCACGTAGGTGTGACCGGTAACCCAGCCGACATCGGCGGTACACCAGTACACATCGCTGTCCTTGAGGTCGAAGCACCATCTCGTGGTTAGTTTTGCGTTCAGCAAATAGCCGGCAGAGCAATGCTGAATGCCCTTGGGTTTGCCGGTGGACCCGGACGTATAGAGCAGGAACAACGGATGTTCCGCGTCCACCCACTCCGGCTCGCAATCGAGACTTTTCCCCGATATCGCATCGTGCCACCACACATCGCGCCCGGGGTGCATGCCGCAAGGCGTACCGGTGCGCTTGTAGACGACGACCTTTTCCACGGACTCGCAACCCTCGGACAGTGCCTTGTCGACCGCGGCTTTCAACTCAACGGCGTGACCCCCTCGCCATCCGGCATCCGCGGTAATGACGAGCTTCGCGCCGGCGTCTTCGATTCGATCCTTCACGGCATTCGCGGAAAAACCGCCGAATACCACCGAGTGCACGGCGCCGATTCGCGCGCAGGCTTGCATGGCGACAATGGCCTCGGGAATCAGCGGCATGTATACGATCACGCGGTCGCCGCGACCTATCCCAAGACCTTTCAGCGCATTGGCGAACCGACACACGTCCTGGTGAAGCTGCGCGTAGGTCAGCTTGCGGACGTCCCCGGGCTCGCCTTCGAAAATGACGGCGACCTTGTCGCCCCGCTGCGCCAGATGCACATCCAGGCAGTTGTGCGAAACGTTCAACTGCCCATCGGTAAACCAGCGGAAATTGGGCGCGCGCGAGTCGTCGAGCGGCACCGTGAAGAGCCGTTTCCAAGCGATTTCAGCGGCGGCCAGATCGCCCCAGAATCCCACATAGTCGCCCGCCGCCTTGTCGTACATGCGCTGCAGCTCGTCGGCCTTGAGCGTGGCCTGCCGCGCAAAGGCATCGGAGGGTGGAAATACGCGGTCCTCCTGCAGGACCGATTGAATGTCTTTCTGCGCCATGGTCTTCCCCGTCTTAGGCAGCGGTGGCGATGCGGCGCACCTGCTGTCGCAAAATATTCCCGAATCCATGGGCGTCAAAAAAAGAGTCCAGTTCGCCCCGATCCTGCGGCCTGCGCATCAAATCGTCCAGCGTCGCCTTGATCGGCATGTCGCACACGATGCCGGTCAAACGGCGGGCAAGATACGCCGCATCCTTATGCGCCAGCAGTTTAGCAGCGAGCGCGGCGGCGCCGCGCAGCTTCAACATTGGGATTCGATGAAGATTGGCATACAACTCATCGAGGGAACCGAATACGGCGAATAGCTCGGCTGCGGTCTTCCTTCCCACCCCGGGCACGCCCGGAATGTTGTCCACGCTGTCCCCGGTGAGCGCCAGGAAATCGGCGATCAGCTCCGGCGCGACCCCGAAGCGCGGACCGATGTCGTGGTAGTGATAGCGCGTATTGCCGCTGTAGTCCCAAAATATGTCGCCGTCGCGTATCAATTGCGACAGATCCTTGTCGCGCGTCACCAGCACATTGCGCAGACCCGCGGCGCGCGAGCGGGCGGCCAGGGTTCCGATGATGTCGTCGGCTTCATATTCGGCGCTCGCGAACTCGGCCAAGCCCATGTGCCGGCAAAATTCGCGGCACAGCGCAAATTGGCGCTCCAAATCGGCGGGCGGTGCCTCGCGATTGGCCTTGTAGGCCGGATAAATGCCATTGCGGAACGAAGTCACGCTGCGCAGGCTCAGGTCGAAGGCAACGCCGATCCTTTCCGGCCGCACTTTTTCGAGAAGGTCCGACAGAAAACGCGCGAATCCGTACAACGCATGCGTGGCATTGCCGTCGGCGTCCACCATATCGGGCGGCATGGAGTGGTACGCGCGAAAAATAAAATAGCTGGCGTCGATGTAGTACACCACGCCGGATCGCGGAACGGGCATCCCCGCGACCGCGTTCACATCGGCCAGCGTTGCATACGCTCGTGCAGCGGGCTGGAGCGCGGAAAATGCGCAACCAGATATTCCATTTGGTCGGCGAGCACACGCCGCCCTTTCAGAAAAATATATTCCGCGTACGTGGGCGTGAAGGGCACCGCCAACAGCTGCATTCCCGCTTGTTCCGGCGTGCGCGACGCCTTGGCGTTGTTGCAGCGACGGCAAGCCGAAACCACATTGCTCCACGTATCGTGGCCGCCGCGGCTGAAGGGCGTCACATGGTCGCGGGACAGCAGGCTATATGTAAAGCGCGCACCGCAATACAGACACAGGTACGCATCGCGGCGAAACAGCGTCTGATTGTTGAGCGGCGGCGTGTACGCCGCGCCGCGCAGGTTGCCGGGGTTGCCCGTCACACCCAGCGTGGCAATGATCGAATTGACGTCCACGATGGTTCGCAGGCCCGTCCTGGCGCAGGTTCCGCCGTACAGCCGATACAGAAGTGTTCCGCACGTGTAAGCCACTTGTTCCGTGTGATACAGGCGCGCGGCTTCGCGGTAATCGACCCATTCCAGCGGCATGCCCGAAATATCGGTGCGCAGGATCTGTTGGGACAAGGGATGGGTGTGCGAGACCACCGTAAGGTCGTCCCGCCAATCCAGCAATTGATACTTGTCCTGTGCGCTCAGGTTCATAACTCACCAAAGATAGTCGAGTCTTATGCCATAATTCAATGTTTGGCGCTTAAGTTAAGGCTTGGAGAGTTTTGCATGCCCGTCGTCGTCGGTGTCCTCAAGGAGACCGCTGCCAAAGAAACCCGCGTTGCCTTGGTTCCGGAAATCGCCACGAAACTGAAATCCCTCGGCGTTCGAGTCCTGATCGAACGCGGCGCCGGGGCCGCGGCGCATTTTCCCGATGCCCTGTACACGGACGTCGAATTCAGCGATGCCGCCACGATTCTCGGATCCGCCGACGTTATATTGAAAGTACAGCCTCCCTCCTTGACGGAAGTCGCAGCGCTCAAAAAAGGCGCGGTCATCGTGGGATTCATGCAGGCCTATGCCCGGCGCGAGCTCGTTCTGGCGCTCAAAGAGCGCGGCATCACGAGCTTTGCGATGGAGCTGGTACCGCGCATTTCGCGCGCTCAGTCGATGGATGCCCTGTCCTCGCAGGCCTCGGTTGCCGGCTATAAGGCCGCATTGATCGCCGCCAATACGCTGGAGAGATTTCTGCCCATGCTTACCACCGCCGCGGGCACGATTCGCCCGGCTTCCGTTTTGGTGATCGGCGCGGGGGTTGCCGGTTTACAGGCTATCGCTACCGCAAAGCGCCTAGGCGCCGTAGTCGAAGCGTATGACGTGCGTAGTGCCACGAGAGACCAGATAAAATCGCTGGGTGCGAAATTCGTCGAGACCGGCGTTTCCGCGGAAGGGACGGGCGGTTACGCCCGCGAGCTCACCTCGGAAGAAAAAGCCAAGCAGCAAGAAGTTCTGGATGCGCGCATCGCCGCGAGCGACGCGGTCATCAGCACGGCGTCGGTCCCTGGACGCGCCGCGCCGCGGATCATTTCCCAAGCCGCGGTCGCGCGCATGAAAGCGGGCTCCGTCATCGTCGATGTTGCCGCCGAGCAGGGCGGCAATTGCGAACTGACGAAGGCAGGCGAGACGGTGCTGCAGGGCGGCGTCAAAATCGTGGGCCCCTTGAATTTGCCGGCCTCCTTGCCGTATCACGCCAGTGAAATGTATTCGCGCAATCTATTCAATTTTTTGAAGCCGGCACTACCTAAGGGCGAACTCGCCATTGATTGGAGCGATGAAGTTTTTGCCGGCGCGGTGCTGACGCACGACGGACAAATCAAGCACGAGGCCACGCGCGCAGCGGTGGAGGGACAAAAAACATGATCGACGGCGTCATAGCACTCTATATTTTCATGCTGGCGGGCTTCACCGGCTACGAAGTCATTTCGCGAGTCCCGGTGATTTTGCACACGCCCCTCATGTCGGGCTCGAACTTCGTGCATGGCATCGTCCTGGTCGGCGCGATGGTCGCCCTGGCGACGGCCGACACCAGCTTGGTGCGGGTCATCGGCTTCATCGGCGTGCTGCTGGCAGCCGGAAACGCGGTCGGCGGCTATGTCGTGACCGAACGCATGCTGAAAATGTTCGTGCTGGCCGGAAAGAAGAAAGGACCGTAACGGATGCCTTCCGCTTCGACTGTTCAAACCTTGACGCAGCTTTCGTATCTCATTGCGGCTGCACTGTTCATCTTCGGGCTGAAGCGCATGAGCTCGCCGGTCACGGCGGTCAGCGGGGTCCGCTGGGCGGGCGTTGGCATGGTGCTGGCCACGATCGTGACCTTGGCCTTCATGGGCGCCTCCGCGGTCAACTTGATGCTGGTCATCGTCGCGATCGCGATCGGCTCAGGTATCGCGTGGGTCAGCGGCAAGCGCGTGGCCATGACCGACATGCCGCAGATGATCGCGCTGTACAACGGCATGGGCGGCGGCGCCGCGGCGGCGATTGCCGCGGTGGAACTGTACAGCGGCAATGAGCACAACTTGGTGCACCTGACCGTGGCCGCCGTCGGCGGCTTCATCGGGGCCGTGTCATTCAGCGGCAGTTTGATCGCCTTCGCCAAGCTGCAGGGTCTGATCACCAAATCGGTGCGATTTGGCGGCCAGAAATTCGTGAACCTCGCGATCTTGCTGGTCACCGTTGGCTTCGGCTTCATGGTCGTGAGCGGCGCGGGAGCCGATTCTGGGCTTCCGGTGGTCACTTTGTTCTTTGCGTTCGCGTTGGTTTTAGGCGTTGCCATGACGCTGCCCATCGGCGGCGCCGACATGCCGGTGGTGATCTCGCTGTACAACGCGCTCACCGGACTTGCGGTGGGTTTCGAAGGCTTCGTGCTCGACAACACGGCAATGATCATCGCCGGCACGGTGGTCGGCGCGGCGGGCACACTGCTCACCCAGCTCATAGCGAAGGCTATGAACCGTTCGCTGGGCAATGTGCTGTTCGCGAATTTCGGCGAAACTTCGGTTGCGGGCGGCGGCGGCGTAACAGGCACACAAAAGGCCATCGAGGCCTCGGATGCCGGCGTCATGATGGCGTATGCGCAAAAGATCATCATCGTGCCGGGATACGGCCTCGCGGTCGCTCAGGCGCAGCACAAGGTGTGGGAGCTCACGCAGCTGCTGATTGACCACGGCGTGAAGGTGCGCTTCGCGATTCACCCGGTTGCCGGCCGTATGCCGGGACACATGAATGTGCTGCTCGCCGAAGCGGGAGTGCCGTACGATTTGATCTCCGATTTGGAGGAGATCAACGCCGAGTTTGAAACCGCGGATGTGGCGCTCATCATCGGCGCCAACGATGTGGTGAATCCCGATGCGCGCAGCAACAAGAACAGCCCGATTTACGGAATGCCGATCTTGAATGCCGACAAGGCGAAGAATGTGATCGTGATCAAGCGCGGCCAAGGCCAGGGGTTCTCGGGTATAGACAATGCGCTGTTCGTGCTCGATCAAACCCGAATGCTGTACGGCGACGCGCAGGCAGCCGTGAGTCAGCTGATCCAAGCCGTCAAGGCGGCAGGGTAATTTCGAAGCGATCCTTAGGTGCCCATCGCGCCGGGCCGGCGGCGCCATAGTCCTGCAATCGAATCATTTCGCCGATCAAAGTCGAGCCGCGCAATTCAAAGCGCACGTAATGATAGTTCGGAAAATCCGTGCTTTGATACAGGTCCGAAGGAGTGCGGTCCACCTCGTATGGGATAGCACCCCCGCCGCCGGAAACCAGGTATGTGACCCCGTCCTGCGAGAACCGCTCGTAATTGTGAATGTGCCCCGCGCTGACCACGAAGCGGGCTCCGGTATGGCGTGCCGCCTCTTTTAGATACAGGGCCAACGCCTGTTCATTGGCGCGGGGGTTGTGATCCGCCAATTTGACGGTCTGCACGTCAGCGACCGGCGGATGATGCATGACCATGAGAATCACGCGAACCTTAGGATCAAGGGCGCTCACCTGCCTCTCCAGCCACGTGCGCTGCTCGCTCCCGGACAACAACGAGGCGTCGCTGTCCAACGCGATGCCGATCACTTTGCTGCCGATCGCGACCGAGTACCAACGCCGGCCTCGCAATTCGGGAAATGCAGTCCACCAGCGATCGAGGCACATCGATTCGAGACAGGCCGACAGTTCATGGTTACCCAGCGCCGGATAGACCCGCAATTGTTTGTCGCGCCAGACCTGGGTCTCGGTGCGGTACACCGCGTAGTCTTCGGGGATGCCGCGATACGGCAGGTCGCCATTGATAAAGATGGCCGCCGGATTCTCCGCGGCGATCTTCGCGATCAAGGCGCGCCGCACCGTCGGCGAGCTGGCCGTAATCTCGCCGGCCTGCGTGAATCGGGTATCGCCATAGGCGATCAACACCAACGGATCGGGCAGAGCCGAGTCCGGAATGCTGAATGTCGTCGCGCCGGCAGCGGAGCTCCAAATCACGACAAGGCATAAAACCACGGGCAAAGGGATTCGCATTGCGCGATGCTACGGGCCCGGAGGCATTGAAACCATGAAATTTTTATTTGTTGCGCTGTTGTGCATCCCCGCCGCCGTTGGCGCCGCCGCGGCTCCCGGCGAAGGCGCACGCTGGCTCGAGCACGCGGCGCACGTCCGTATCATCCGCGACAATTGGGGCATCGCGCATACTTACGGAAAATCCGACGCGGACGCCGTGTTCGGCATGATCTACGCGCAGGCGGAAGATGATTTCAACCGCATTGAGCGCAACTACCTCAACGGCCTCGGCTGGTTGGCGCAGGCGGAGGGCGAATCCGCCGTCTACAGTGATCTGCGGGAACGATTGTTCATCGACGTCGGCCGGCTGCAACGGCAATATCGCTCGGCGCCAACGTGGCTCAAGTCGTTGATGGAAGCGTGGTCGGACGGTCTGAACTATTTCCTGTCGAAGCATCCGAACGTGGCACCCAAGGTCATTCTGCATTTCGAACCTTGGATGGCCTTGTCCTTCACGGAAGGCAGCATCGGCGGCGACATTGAAACCATCGACTTGAAGTCGCTGGAAAAATTCTATGCGCCTGCCGCGGCGCCGACCCCGCGTCCGGGGGCGGCAGCGCGCGGGGCGCCGGCGGGGCGTTCGACGCCGACCGCACGTGGGGCGCACGCATCAGATCCGGTCGCGGAGGAGTATCCCGGCGGCTCCAACGGATTTGCCATCGCGCCGAAGCTGACGGCGTCGGGACACGCCATGCTCTGGATCAATCCGCACACCTCATATTATTTTCGCTCGGAACTGCAGATGGTCAGCGAACAGGGCCTCGATGTGTACGGAGCAGTTACCTGGGGACAGTTCTTCGTCTATCAGGGCTTCAATACGCACAACGGCTGGATGCACACTTCTTACGGCGGCGATGCCATCGACGAATATGCGGAAACCATGGTGAAGAAAAACGACGGGATGTACTACAAGTACGGAACCGCGTTAAAGAAGCTGCGCGTCAGCCAGGTAACCATTCCCTTCAAGCGGGGCGAAGCGATGGGGAGCCGCACGTTCACCGTCTATCACAGTCATCATGGGCCGATTATTCGCGACGACAACGGCAAGTGGATCGCCGTCAAATTGCTGCAAGAACCTGTGCCCGCGCTGGCGCAATCCTACTTGCGCACGAAAACCACCGACTACGCCTCCTTCCGCAAGACGCAGGACATGCGCACCGATACCTCCAACAACACGGTGTACGCGGACGCCAACGGGACCATCGCCTACTTTCATGGAAATTTCATACCGAAGCGCCATGCGGCATTCGATTTCACGCATCCGGTCGACGGCAGCAATCCGGCAACCGAGTGGCAAGGTCCCCACGCGATCGCTGACACGATCACCTTGCTGAATCCCAGCAACGGCTGGCTCTTCAACAGCAACAATTGGCCGTTCTCGGCAGCGGGGGACCAGAGTCCAAAGCGCGCAGACTATCCGCGCTACATGTGGACCAAGGGTGAGAATCCTCGCGGCCCTCACGCGGTTGAGGTCTTGAGCCGCTTGCACGATGCGACGCTGGATAGTCTGATCGCCGCAGGCTATGACGGGCACCTGACCGCCTTCGATGTGCTGCTGCCGCCGCTGTTTGCCGCGTACGACGCGCTGCCGAATGCCGATCCGCGGCGCGCTGACTTGACGGAAGCGATCGAGACCTTGCGCGGCTGGAACAGACGCACGTCCGCGGACTCGGTGGCGACCGCGGTTGCGATTTTCTGGGGCCAGGGTTTGATCGAGCGCAACGGCGCCGCGGCCCAGGACGCGGAGATGCCGGCCTACGATTATCTGGTCGACAAACTGACGGACGCCCAGCGCGTCGAGGGCTTGAGCGCCGCGCTCGACAAGCTGCGGCACGACTTTGGACGATGGCAAATCGGCTGGGGCGAGATCAATCGCTTCCAGCGCTTGACCGACGACATCGTGCAGCCGTTTGACGACTCGAAGCCCAGCTTGCCGGTGGGCTTTGCGCCCTCGCAGTGGGGCGCGCTGGCCTCGTTCGTCGCGTCGAAGCCCCGCAAAACCAAAAAGATTTACGGGTCTGAGGGCAACAGCTTCGTGGCCGCGGTGGATTTCGGTCCGACCATCCATGCCAAGGCGATCATGAGCGGCGGGGAGAGCGGCGATCCATCCTCGCCGCACTTTACCGATCAAGCCCTGATGTTCACTCAAGGTCGCTTCCGCGACGTGCTGTTTTATCCCGAGGAAGTTCGCGCGCACGCGGAACGCAGCTACCAGCCTTGAAGGGTACGGCGCGGTGATTTTGACCGGTTGTGTGGCGTTCGTCAGGGAGGGTAAGAAGACTCAAGGCACGAAGGCACCAGTGCCTTGAGTCTTCTCACCCTTCCTGGCGAGAACACGAGCCGGTCGATATCACATGCCGGTCGAGCGTGAAAGGCCTTGGGGGATGGCAGCTTCGAGGCACTGTTCCTCTTCCGTGCCTCGAAGCTTCCCATCCCCCTAGGCCATTCGGGCCCGGTCAAATTCACAGTGCTGCTAGTGCGGTGCCCGATGCGGCGGGGGCGCTGTGTGCATGGGCGGCGGCGCTGCGTGCACCGGCGGCGGCGCGAGGCGCTGTGGCTGCGCGGCCCGCTGACGTTGCTCCGGCGTCATTTGCCGCCACTGCTGGCGCAATTGTTGCCGCCTTTCCGGCGGCATCTGGCGGAACCGGCTGAAGGATTCGCGCACTTCGCGTTGCCGTTCCGGCGGTAGCGAGTTGAATTCCTGATAGCGCTGGCGCAGCAATTGCCGCTGCTCCGGCGGCATCGCACGCCATTGATTGAATCGTTGCTGCGCGCCGGCGCGCTGTTGCGGCGTCATCGATATCCAGCGTTGGCTGCCTGTCACAAGGGCCTGCTGGCGCTCCGGCGGCAGGCTGTTCCACTTGCCCTGATAGCCCTGCAGCACTTGCCGCTGTTCAGGCGACAGCGACTCCCAAGCTCTTGCCGGGGCCGGCGCCGAAGGGGCGGGAGCCGAGGGTGCTGAAGTCGGCGGCGCGGACGCAGGCGTCTGCGCGAAGCTGGTGGCGACGCTTAAGCCAAAGCTTGCGCAGAAAACTAAATTCCTGATCATTTCTTTGCATCCTGCGGCGGCGGTGCGGGAGGAGGATCACTCCCTCGCGGCGGCGCCTTCTTCAAAAACTCCCACCAAGCAGTATCGCCCACATCGTCCGATCCCAAAAACTCCAGGAAGCTCTCGTCGGGCGCCGGCGGCGGCTTAGCCGACGATGCCGGCGGTGGGGGTGGCGGCGCCTGCGCCGTTAGAGTCGCCGGGGGCGGTGTGGCGCTCGCCGTCGCGCACAGAGCACCGAACAACAGCCAGCTCCTTCCGAAGCCCGCGAAAGTCAACCTACGCAGCCGGTCCTGAATTCGCGGCTTTGTCCGCAAAATCATAAAATTCGATATCGTCTTGCAGCATATCCAGGGCATCACCCGAACCTTCGTCCGTCGACGCGACGAGGTCAAGGTCCTCGAAATTCGACTGCGCTTCGGTCATGGTTGCCGAATGATGGCCGATCGGCGTACCGATCCATAGACTCACGCCCAAAATGGCCGCAGCGGTCACGCCCGCGGCGGGCGTCCAAATCTTCCAGTCCAAAAACCAGGGCCGCCCACGCTGCGCGGCCGAAAGCGCGGCGCTGCGCGCCTGCGTCAGGCGTGAGCGAATGCGCATATCAACGCCGTCGACGCTGTCCTGAAACAGCGCCCGGCTGCGCATCTCGAATGCTTCGTTGTCTTGTTCGCTCATCACCAAACCTCGCCGAGCTGTTCGCGCAATGCATGCACCGCGCGCGAATAATGCGTCTTGACGCTGCCTTCCGAGCAAGCCATGGCGCTCGCCGTCTCGGCAACATCCATTCCTTCAAAATTTCGCAGCATGAAAGCCTCGCGCTGCCGCGCCGGCAACGCCCGCAGCGAAGCTTCCAGCCGCTGCATCGCCTGTGCCTGCATCAGCCTTTCCGGAATCGTCGGCCCAGAGTCTGCGACATTTTCCAAAGGGTCCCGTGCCTCGTTGTCCGGATCTTCCGCAGGGCTGGGCAACCACGTCATGACGCGTTTGCGCACCGTTCGGCGCCGCTGCAGGTCCCGAATGCCATTCTCGAGAATTCGATAAAACAACGGCCGCCATTCTGCGCTCGGCCGCGAGGCGTAGCTGCGGGTGAGCTTGAGCATGGCGTCTTGCACGACATCGAGGGCATCGTCCGCGTCGCGAAGCGCGACTTGCGCCATCCGAAATGCACGGCGCTCGATCTCGGCCAAGAATTTCTCGAGTTCTCTCGTGTACTCCAGACCCGCTCCCTCCGGCGCCGGC
>Ga0210400_10001961_pt1 | contig 19712 bp, 11 predicted proteins | sample IncBWH26MmetaG_FD_155456 | JGI IMG/M metagenome (GOLD analysis project Ga0210400, IMG submission 155456) | Forest soil microbial communities from Barre Woods Harvard Forest LTER site, Petersham, Massachusetts, United States - Inc-BW-H-26-M | ecosystem: Environmental > Terrestrial > Soil >...
TCAAATACCGCACCACGACGAAGATTTATTTCGACATTGAAAAGTAAGTGATGGTAATTCGTCCATAGCTTGGGCAATCAAGTGTCGGAACCGCAAACGAAAGCGCCCCGACTCCGTTTAGAGTCTTGGGGCGCTTTAGTTCGATCAGCCCCCGTCCCGAAAGCTCCTCACAACCTGCCTACGATCTGACGAGACCGTAGGGAATGGCTCCAACGGCCACCGTAAGAATGCGCCGATGCCGCTCCGTTTGACGATTGCACCGCTCATGTTGGATATTGGGACAGCATGGACGTCGAACAGACCATTGCCGACATCGAGTGCCTTGAGCGCATCTTCGCAGTGCCGGACAAAAGACCGCTGAGCGCGAACGACCTTGCCGCTGCCAATCGAAGGCACGACGAATTGCTCGCGCATAGCCCCTGGTTTCGCCTTTGGCAGCAGTACGGGGTTTGCTGTCGCTCGTGAGTGCGTTTGGCCGAACGGCTAGCCATTAACGTGATCCCGCGCCAGCCGTGACTCGGCGCGGAATCGCGGGGGGAGGAAATGGAAGCCCAACCGGAAGCCCTGAGCCAACGACCCCAGCGGGGTGATCGGCAGCAGTTCCAGCTGCCGTCTTGACCGACAAACGAAACACTACGCCGCAGCCGTTTGGGTGAAAGCAATTGTCATCTCCACCCTCTTCTGTGCCGCCATACAAGCGCCCATCCTTACCTTGAATTACGCTGGCTGCCGGAAATGCTCCGTCCGCTTGGCCATCAAAGCCATAAAGCGGCGTGACGGCGCCCCCGGCCGTCATTTTGTAAACCGTGCCACGGCCTCCAGTCCCACCAATGTTAGCCGTCCCGTAGAAGTTCCCGTCGGCGGCTTGGATGAGTCCCGCATAAGGGATACCGCCGTCGGCGCAGCTGCCGGCACAAAAGCTGTGCACCGTCGTGAGCTTGCCTCGCAGACTGATTTTGTAGACCGTGCCTAGGCCCTTGGCGCCGCCACTGTCTGTGGTGCCATAAAGGCTTCCGTGTCTTGCCTGAACCAGGAGACCTTGAGGGATACTCCCATCCGCGCATCCAGCCTGCCCACAGAAGCGGTAAATGGTCGTGAATTTGCCGTTCGCAGTGATCCGAAAGAGCGTGCCGCAACGGTACAGACACATCGAACTGCTGTTTCCGCCTAGCGCCGCAGTGCCATAGAAGTTCCCATCGCTGGCCAACGTCAGCCCTATGTTGGGTTGAGCGCCGTCCACGCAGTTCGTCTTCGAGCAGAAGTTGTACAGCGTCGTTAACGCGCCGCTGGTGGTGACCTTGAAAACAGTGCCTTGGTTCCGGGCTCCGCCGATAACGGTTGTACCGTAGAGGTTTCCATCGCTGGTTTGCACCAGCGCTGATTGCGGGAGGGCACCATCGGTGCAACCAGTTTTGCTACAGAAGCTGTACAGTGTCGTCAGCTGGCCGCTCGCTGTGATCTTGAATACAGTTCCAGCGCCCGCACTCCCGCCGTTGTAGGTTTCACCGTAGAAGTCACCGTCAGAGGCTTCCGTAAGCCACTCGGGATAAGAGCCGTCAGTGCAGTTGGTCTGGGCGCAGAAGTTGTAAAGCACGGTGTGCGTGCCCTGGGAGGAAATTTTGAAAAACGTTCCGAAATTGCTGTTCCCTCCATACACGGTTGTGCCGTAGAGGTTGCCATCTTTGCCTTCGATAAGTGACGAAAAAACGTCCTCGCCGTCGGTCTGATTGAACGTAACCAGAGTCTTAAACGTCTGCGCCCGTAATGCCATTGCAGCGCAGAGAAAAAATACGCCGATGATCACTATTGTCTTCATTGAATCCTCCGAGATGGAAAAGCGTAAGTTTACCAACCAATACCGTTCTGACCAACGTCCTCCAACGAAGAACCGGCATGAGCGTCGCATTTTGGACATTCGCCGCAACCAGTGGGACGATCTCGAGAATCAGGCGTTGCATTGTTAATGCCGATTGCGTCTCGCGGTCACGATATTCGCACCGACCTACCGAACTACGGTGAGCGGACATATGCGTTAGACGGAATCTCGAGGCCAAAGTCACTGCATCACCGGATGTTTCATTCGTTTAGGAGGCATGCCCTGACCCCAGGGATAGACTCAGATCGCTTTGGCAAGTCCTTGATGTGAAGCTGGTTGGAATAGGTGAGCAAGCACACAATGCGAACGCGGCTCACGAGGAAAAAATGAAAAACACTTTTTGTTATTGCGCGGAGGAGTTTTGCTATTTTTCGCGCTTGCTTGGCGACAGTCTGGTCTTGCGGCCCTCCCCCTTTCCAGGTTACGGGAAAGATTTCGGTTGACACTGTTTCCGGATGTTTTATAATTATTCTCATCCGATAATTATGCGCTTCACCCATGAACAGTTCCGTGAGCTGGCCGCGAAGCACGGTTTGGCGGTCACGCACCAGCGTCAGGTGGTCTATGAGGCCGTCATCGCTACCCACGGACACTATTCTCCGGAAGACATTTACGCCGCGGTCCGGCGCCGCATTCCATCCATTTCACTCGCCACCGTCTACAACAACCTGCGGCTGTTCGTCGAGTGTGGGATGCTGCGAGAGGTCAGTCCTCATGCGGCCACGTTGCTCGTGGACGGCAATCTCGAACCTCATCACCACGTGGTCTGCTCCCGCTGCAAATCGGTGCAGGATATCGAAGGAGAGTTCATCGATTTCAAACGGCTATCCCGGCAATTGCCGGACGGCTTTGATCTAACGCAGCCGTTGGTCGAGGTCTTTGGCCTCTGTCGCCGCTGCAGCGCCAAAAAATAATTTTGTTCACGCAGTACTCAATCAAGATTCGAAGGATGAAAACATATGGAAAATACACTCGCGACTTCATCGGGGAGCGTTTCCCCCGAAACTAAAGATAAAAGCACCTTGGCCGAATCGAAGTGCCCAGTAGCGCACGGCGCTCGCAAATCCCACACGAATGTTGATTGGTGGCCAAATCAGGTGAACGTGAATATCCTGCATCAACATTCCCCAAAGTCGGATCCCATGGGCAAGGAATTCAATTACGCGGAAGAGTTCAAGACGCTCGATCTGAATGCCGTCGTCAAGGACCTGCATGCCTTGATGACGGATTCGCAGGAGTGGTGGCCGGCCGACTTTGGCCACTATGGGCCGCTCTTCATTCGTATGGCATGGCACAGCGCGGGTACGTACCGCATCGGCGATGGCCGCGGTGGTGCCGGATCCGGGCAGCAGCGTTTCGCCCCGCTCAATAGCTGGCCGGACAACGTGAACCTGGACAAGGCGCGCCGGCTGTTGTGGCCGATCAAACAGAAGTATGGGCGGAAAATTTCCTGGGCCGATCTCATGATTCTCGCCGGCAACGTCGCCCTCGAATCGATGGGCTTTAAGACGTTTGGTTTTGGCGGCGGGCGCGCGGACGTCTGGGAACCCGAAGAACTGAACTGGGGCCCTGAGGGTACATGGCTTGCCGACGAGCGTTACAGCGGTGATCGCGATCTTCAGAATCCTCTCGGCGCGGTGCAGATGGGCCTGATCTATGTGAACCCGGAAGGGCCGAATGGAAAGCCGGATCCAATCGCAGCGGCGCGTGATATCCGCGAAACTTTCGCCCGCATGGCGATGAATGACGAAGAAACGGTCGCGCTCATTGCCGGCGGTCACACCTTCGGCAAGACCCACGGCGCAGCCGTTCCCGCGCAGTATGTGGGCAACGAACCAGAAGGCGCCGACATCGAGGAACAAGGTTTGGGATGGAAGAATAAGTTTGGCAAAGGTTTTGGTGCTGACACCATCGGCAGCGGCCTGGAAGTCACTTGGACCACGACGCCTACGAAGTGGAGCAACAACTTCTTTACCAACCTGTTCAAGTACGAATGGGAGCTGACGAAGAGTCCAGCCGGTGCGCATCAGTGGACGCCGAAAAATGGCGCAGGCAACGGGACGGTCCCCGATGCGCACGATCCCTCAAAGCGCCACGCACCAACGATGCTGACCACGGACCTCGCCTTGCGGTTCGACCCGACTTACGAAAAAATTTCACGGCGCTTCTACGAGCATCCGGATCAGCTCGCGGACGCGTTTGCGCGGGCGTGGTTCAAGCTCACGCACCGCGACATGGGGCCGATCGCGCGCTACCTTGGCCCGCTCGTCCCGAAAGAGCCCCAGTTGTGGCAGGACCCTGTTCCCGCCGTAGATCATAAATTGGTTGGGGATAAGGACATTGCTACCCTGAAGTCCAAGATCCTCGCATCCGGACTGTCGATCTCCCAACTGGTCACGACTGCGTGGGCGTCCGCGGCATCGTTCCGTGGCTCCGATAAGCGCGGTGGGGCGAACGGGGCGCGCATTCGCCTCGCGCCACAAAAAGATTGGGAAGTGAACCAACCGGCTGAACTGGCGAAGGTTCTTCCGAAGCTGGAGGCGATCCAAAAGGAGTTCAATAGCGCCCAGACGAACGGCAGTAAGGGAAAGAGGATTTCGCTTGCCGACCTGATCGTTCTGGGCGGCTGCGCAGCCGTCGAGGAAGCTGCGAAAAAGGCTGGTCACGAGGTGAAGATTCCCTTTTCGCCGGGACGCATGGATGCTTCGCAGGAGCAGACCGACGTGCACTCATTCGCCGTAATGGAGCCGGTCGCGGACGGCTTCCGCAACTATCTCCGAGGCGGACAGGTCCTGTCGGCTGAGGAGTTGCTGGTGGATCGGGCGCAATTGCTGAGGCTGACAGCTCCCGAGATGACGGTTCTCATCGGCGGCCTGCGTGCCCTGAATGCGAACTTCGGGCAGGCCAAACACGGCGTCTTCACCAACCGGCCCGAAACATTGACGAATGATTTCTTCGTCAACCTGCTCGACATGAATACGAAGTGGCAGCCGTCCGGAAATGGCTCTGGAGGCGTATACGAAGGGCACGATCGCGCAACGGGCAAGGTCAAGTGGACCGCCACGCGCGTCGATCTTGTCTTCGGTTCGAACTCCCAACTCCGTGCACTCGCAGAAGTCTATGCATGTAACGACTCGAAGGAGGCGTTTGTGAAGGACTTCGCGGCGGCGTGGAACAAGGTAATGAATCTTGATCGGTACGACCTTACCTGAGCCGGCGAAAAAGTAAGCGGTCAATTTCGTGCTGTTGCTTGGATCTACTCCACCGAAGCCGTCGCTTGGCTCGCGGGGGCGCTTGGCGCGCCCCCTTGCGGCCTTTGCGAACAGGCGCGACAGTTTCATACGGATCGAGTTGCTCGGCGGGTTCTAGTGCGCCGTTGCCGACAACGCGCGTTTCTCAGGCGGCACAAATTCCCGTACTGCGTGCCCGGTGTAGATCTGCCGCGGACGCGCGATCTTCTGCTCCGGATCGGCGATCATCTCCTGCCATTGGGCCAGCCAGCCTGCGGTGCGCGGGATGGCAAACAACACGGTAAACATTTCCGGTTTGAAGCCCATAGCCTGATAGATGATCCCCGAGTAAAAATCAACGTTGGGATACAGTTTGCGGCTGATGAAATACTCGTCCTCAAGCGAGATTCGTTCCAATTCCAGCGCGATATCAAGCTTGGGATTCCCGCCCGTAACGGCGAATACTCTTTCCGACAGCCACTTGATGATCTTGTCGCGCGGATCATAGTTCTTATAAACGCGGTGGCCAAAGCCCATCAGCTTGCCGTGTCCGTCCTTCACTTTCTTGATGTAGGCGGGGACGTTCCCCTTGGAGCCGATTTCGTGGAGCATGTTCAAAACCTCTTCGTTGGCCCCGCCGTGCAGCGGCCCGGACAGGGCAGCGGCAGCGGCTGCGGTCGCGAGGTAGGGATCGGTCTGAGCGCTGCCCACCGCTCGCATGGCGCTGGTGCTGCAGTTCTGCCCGTGGTCGGCGTGCAGGATCAAGAGAATGTCTAGGGCGCGGGCGAGTACAGGATTGGCCACGTACTTCGGCCCCACCATCTCCACAACGTGTTCATGAAATTTTCCGGGTAGCTGAGAGTGACCGAGGCTGGAGTGAAGAGTGATGACATCCGGGCTATTAGTCTTGCCTGCAACGATCGCTTTGTTCGGTATCGTCTCGTAAGCGAAGCCGGTCAAAGTCCCTGAGATGCCCAGGTTCCGTCCTTGTGTACCTTCACGCTAAGACGTACCCATCCATAATGCGTCCTACCCGCGATCGAGAACTTCAGGCCGAGATAGCGATTATCCAGATTCTTCCACGGACCAGACGAGGTAATGACCTGATTACTGGAAGTGTAGAAATGGGCCATCAGCGAAGCGTTGCGGGAGAAATCTTGTTTCGGTCCGATTCGAGCCCCCGCGGGGAGGGCAGAAGCATCTCTCTTGCCTTGGATCGAATTCGGCTGATTGTAGGCCGAGATAAAGAAACGGTATGAATTCCGATAGCCGAAATTCGAGAAGTTGTTAATGATATGGAAATCGGTAATACCATCATGGTTAAGATCGAGAAGGACTTCCGTGTTTCTGCCAGTTGACGTTTTGCTAGCGCGTAATCATTTGTCAGCCGGCTGCTCAAAACGCCGATTCGCGCGGAGTTCTGGAGTCGGCCTCAATTCGCCGCTCACTCGGATGGAGAAGGTCTGTTCATAGGCCGCACCGTCCGGCCCGTCCACTGTGAGCCGCACTATGAAATCGGCCGCTCTAGTGTAGCAATGAGAAACGGTGGATCCTTCCGCGATCGTCCCGTCGCCGAAATCCCAGTGATAGCCCAGAGCCGGAACGCCGTCGGGACTGGCCTGAGACGAGAAGGCGATGGTCTCTCCAGCCTTCGACTGAGAACGGACTCGGGCTGTGACAGCCGGAGCGGCTTTGGCGATAGCAGTGTCCACCAGCTTGATCACAATTGCCGATTGCGGCGACTGATTCTCAATCCGGATCATGCCACCTTCGAGCGCAAAGGTGACGTTTGAATCCAAGACTCCAGTCGCTACCATCGTGGAGCTAGATTGGAGTCCAAGGTCTGTGAGGCGCAACGAGCGCGAGCGCGGAAGGTCGGTCCAGTTGAAGACGGTCAAGATGCTTTGGCGAGGGCTTTGCCGGAGCAAGAAAAGACTCGGTTGTCCATCCTCCGGGGCATAGGTCATCAGATCTACGGGTGTTGAGGCTCGCCCAGCTTTGGCCATGTTCAGCAAGTCCCGGTTTTCCACCAACGCTAGTCGATCCTTCTCACTGTTGAGCACCAGTAGGTCGTCGCCGATTTCGTACATACCACCGGCGATCGCAGAGAGTGCGATCGAGGCCTGCGCTGCCGCCAGCGAATGTGAGGAGCGCTCGTCTCCGTGCTCGACCAGGTACGTATCGGTGACGTTGAAAGCGTCCGGGTCATTGACGAAAAAGTTGCCGTTCATGTAAAAGCGCGCCGCAATGCCGGGCGCGGCCGTCTTCGACCTCAGAAAACTGTGCCCCGTGTCGGCGGAGACGCGGCCTGTGTCCACGATCCCGACGGGATTAAGCATGGGGCTTCCGTCTTTGTCCAGGATTACCTCGTCGCCGACGGTGTCGCGGATCACCTGCAAGCCGATACGCTGGGCTTCGAGTGCAGTGGTATTTGGGCGGTAGTAGTAACCTTCAATTGCCGTCGTATCCATGAAATCCAATTTGATAAATCGAACTCCCCATTCCTGAACCAACGTCTTGTAGGTCTGACGCAAGTATTCCTGCGCCCCGGGATGCGTCGTATCAAGGGCGTAAAGCGTGTCCGTCTGCTGCTCCCACACGTGCCCCAAGGGAATCGGCTGACCTTCGGCATTGTGGACCAACCAATCCTTGTGATGCTCGTAAACCCACGCGCGGTTCGTTACCTCGAACGGCGCCGTCCAGAGACCGACGGTCAGGCCATCTCCCAAAATACGATGAGCGACAAATCGCATGCCGTCGGGGAATTGGGTTGCGTTGGTGGTGATGTACTCTCCGCGCGCGTACTGATAGCCATCGTCGATCTGGAGATATTTGTACCCGAGAGATTTCAAATTCTGCGACAGCCAATCGGCAGTCGCCAGCGTCTCGCCTTCGTTGATCGCGCCGTAGTAAGCAGTCCAACTCCACCATCCCATTGGAATCTCGCTCGAAACGTGTGCGCGATGCAGCCGTCGAATTGCGGAACCATAAGCGCGAAGTTGCCCAAGGTAGTCAGGCCCAGCCGCGAACATCAAACGTTCAGAGCTCAGCTCTTCCCCAGGATTCAGTGGAAGACTCAGTTCGATCCGGTCGCCTTCGGGAGATTTTGCTAGATTGAAATCCTTTTGGATCTCCGTGGTTCCAGTGGATTCAACTGTGTAAGATGCGACCTTAGCCGCGCTGCCTTTGCCGTCAGTTTTGAGTCGTAAAAGCGTCAGGAAACGATCCGATGTAAGTGCGCCAAGAAATAAGCTCTGGTTGGTTTTTCGGTTGTAGATAAGCTGGCTTCCTACACCGCGATGCATTCCGCCCCGAGCGTCCCCGAGCTCGTCGACCACCAAGTCGGGCCAATCCTCGCTGAAGCTATCGGAGAGAATTCGCTCGTCCGCTGGTTGCCCGCCCAAGTTGACCATCGGGTCTCCCATGGCTTCAACACTGCGGATTGCTTGTACCGATGTCGCTTTGCCCGTTTCGTTCCTGACTCGCACCTGAACGGTGCCGTAGGGATTTTGGGTATAGAGCTGCAGAACTAAGACAAGATCAGGACTGTCGCGTAGCCCGCTGCATGTGACCGTCAACTGTCTACCGGATCCAAGAGGGTCGCTGAATGGCGACTCGGAAACCGAATGCGAGGGATAGCTCTCGGAACGCAGCCAGCTGTGATTGACCAGTGCACTTATGCCTGCCTCCACCGTAGGCGGCCTACCACTGGGTCCGAGTTGATACGATCCATTCTTACTGACGGTCACGGACAGAGTGCCATTGGTCAACTGCTGGGCGGAACACGGCACCGCACCCAGCGTCAAGGCGGCGATAGTCGCGGCCATCACGCTGCACGGCAAGACTGCAATAAACTTTCGCGCGGTCTCGATCGCACACTGTGCAATTGTCCGCTTTCGGATCGGATACTGTACTCCGGTCATGACTTGGCGGTCCTCTAGAAAGAGAACTTCAGGGCAAACTGTATCTGTCGCGGTGGCCGCGCAGCCGTCAAGCTGCCGTACTGCGATGTTCCAAGAGTGGTTGCGTTGTTGCCGTTTTGCGGACCGCTATTCGCAAACAAGAAGTTGGTGTGGTTCAGAATATTAAAAAACTCTGCACGAAATTCCAGAATCGTCTTCTCCGAGGTATGGAAAAACTTGAATACCGAGAAGTCCCAGGTCTTGTATCCCGGCGCCTGAATGGTGTTCCGGCCGACGTCGCCGAACGATCCCTGAGGCGGGTCGGCAAATGCGCAGGTGTTGAACCATGCGGTCGGCGTGTGAATCCTGTCGGGAGCAAGCCCGCCCTGCGAGACCAGTATCTGACACTGCGGGTTGGGATTGCCCGGCACAACGCCCGCCCGGTTCGGATCTCCGACCTGATCAGGACGTTGCGACACGCCTCCGGCGCCGCCGTCAGCATTGGCGAAGTTGCCGTTCGCGTCGAGCACCGTGTACCAGTTGCCGCTGGAGATTGACACGATATTCGCAATCTGCCAACCTCCGACCACCTGATTCGAAAACCCGCTCGCGTTCCCCAGGAAATGTTTGCCGCGTCCGAAGGGCAGTTCGTAGATCGAATTCAACACCAAGCGGTTGCGCACGTCGAAATCAGAATTGCCGTATTCTGCCTGCGGATTGCGAAAGTAGCGGAAGTCGCTGTTATTCTGCGTCGGACCAAGGTTCGCGTTGGAGGCGATATCCAGCGAGTGCGCATAAGTATACGAGGCCTGGAACTGCAGACCTTTCGCGAAGCGCTTTTCGAAACTTGCCTGCAGCGAGTTGTAATTGGAAGACCCAGTCGAGCGGAACCAATCAATTCCCGTGTCGAAAACGGGGGCGCAGTACTGAGGCGTCACGAGGGTACAGGAACCGGGGGCTCCGATTAAGGTTGCAAACACCGGTCGGCGTGGCGCCGTCGCGTCATTCGGATTCGGATCGGGCGCCGCTTGGTTGCCGTTGAAGAACGTATACAACTTCGTCCCCTTGGAACCCGCGTAGCCCAGCGTGAACACACTGTTCGCGGGTAGTTCACGTTCAAAGCTCAAGTGCCATTGCTGCATATAGGGTGTGCGCAAGTTTTTGTCAACCGAGAAAAAGATCGGAGTGTTGGGGTCCACCAGCGAATTGGCGGGGAAGCCGCCAGCGAGCGCGGGAATCTGGGTCACGCGGCAATCTCCAGCAGTGGCGTTCGCCGTCGGCGCGCTGCAGGGTGAAATGAAAGATTGGTTCGTGAAGAATGGAGGATTGAATCCGGGGCTCGGATTCGAGTATGGCCCGTTCTCCTGCCCGCCGTAGAAAATGCCATAGCCCGTGCGCAATACGGTTTTCGGCGTGAACTGCCACGCCATGCCGATGCGAGGCGCAAAATTATTCAGGTCGGAGTTAATGAGCCCACGGCTGCCGGTGGCGCTGATCTTGACGTACTGCGCGATGAAGGGCGTGAGCTGCGCCGCTTGTCCGCTCGGCACAAAGATAGTTGGATTGGCGGGATTGCTGAGGTCAAAGTTGCCCACGTCGTTGGCGCGGTCAGACACGGTGCCAAATAATTCGTAGCGCAATCCCAGGTTCAATACCAGCGTCGGAGTTACCTTCCAATCATCCTGTGCGTAGAACGCATAGGTGTTGCGGAAATAGTCCACATTGTGCAAGTTGTTGATGCTGCCGCCGCTGGTAAGCCCTGCCATGAAGGAAGCAAACCCGGAGCCTCCTGTCCCGATCGCCGCGGGATTATCCGTCAGTGTGCTGTCGAAATTCAGCGTCCCGCGCGCTGCAGCCGGTTGAAAGATGGTGAATTCTTCACGGCGTACCTCGGTGCCAAACTTCCAGACATGGCGCCCACGCACCCAGGTCAGGTTTTCCGAGAGGGTGTAGGAGTTCTGGAGCTCCACTGAAGGCAGGAACGTGGGGCTGCCCAAGGTGGCGACGTCGCTAAAAATCAGTTGCGGCAGCCCGCCAATGCCGGGAGAAAAAGGGACGCCGGGAAAATCGATATTCGGCTGGGCCGATACGTTGGTGTTGGCGTTGAGTTCCAGGCGATGCGCATTCACCCGGTTGTAGCCCAGCCGGAATTCGTTGATCAACTCGGGCTTGAACATGTGCGTCCAACTGGCGGCAAAACTACGGTAGGAGAAATCCTCTTCGCCGCTGAAGAATCCACCGCCATCGGCCAACCCGCCAAAGGTTCCGGGAATGGAGCTGGGCTGATTTTCGAAGCTGAAGCGGAAGAAAGTGTTGTCATTGTCGGAAAATTTCTGATCCACGCGAGCGTCAAAGTTGTTGCGCGTTTCCTTGCGCACAGGATTAGCGAGGAAGTTGTTCCCACTCGGGTTGATCGGCCCCGCCCCTGGATACAACGCAGCCAGCCTCAGCGCCAACGGATCCAACGAACCACCGCCCGCCACCACTGGCGTGGCTGGGATGATATTCAGAGGCTTCCCGGTTCCGTCATATTGGAAGGGCACTCCGCAATTCGCCTGTGCCAGCTTGGCATCGAAAATCTCGCCCGCATATGTCGGTCTCCCGTTACAATCAGCTCCGGTCACGGTCGTGTAATCAATCAGGCTCGAAAAATCTCCCGTGCGCCACGCGGTCGGCGGGACGAAGGCATTCTGGGTCTGAGCCTGGCGCACGCGGAATCCTTCGTAGTCGACAAAGAAGAAAGTACGATTTCTTCCGCCGTATAGATGCGGCAGTAGCACTGGTCCACCGAATGTTGCGCCAAACTGGTTCTGCTGGTATTGAGGTACGGGCCCCACTGCATCAAAATAGTTCCGCCCGTCCAGTTTGTTGTTGCGAAGAAATTCCCACGCCGACCCGTGAAACTGGTTGGTCCCCGACTTGATAACTGCGTTTACGATTGCTCCATTGCCTCGCCCGAACTCCGCGCTATAGGCGTTGGTTTGTACCTTGAATTCTTGCAGAGCCTCCACCGGGGGCTGAATGACGAAGTTGGTTTCATTGAGCAGGTCGGGCAGGTTCGAATTATTGTCCACGCCGTCCAGCAGGAAATTGTTCTGCAGCGACCGTGCTCCATTGGCACTGAAACCGTATCCGCCTTCATCGCGCGCGCCCGGTTCGCTCGGCGCGGTGCCCGGACTGAGCAGCGCCAACTGGGCAAAGTTTCGCCCGTTGAGGGGCAAGTTGCTCACGCGCTTCTGGTCCACGACCTGTCCCAACTCCGAAGTTTCGGTTTCGAGCAGGGGCGCGGCTTCCGTGACCACCACCACTTCGGAGATTTGCCCGACCTGCAGGGTCATGTTGATGGCGAGACGTCCTTGCACGTTCAACTCCACAACCTCTGACACCGTCTTCTTGAATCCCGTCTTCTCCACCGTGACCTTATAGCGCCCGATGTGCAGGGGACTGGCGACATACTCTCCCTGGTCGCTGGTGGAGAGAGTCATTTGTTCGCCGCGATCCACATCCTCCACCGTGACCTTCGCGCCCTGAACCACCGCACCGCTAATGTCGCGTACGATTCCGACAATGGTACCGGCATCCTTCTGCGCCCATGCCGGTGTAGCCAAGCCAAGGGCTACCAAGAGAAACAGCGCCGCAAGGGTTTGTCGTGCGTGAAGAAAAACGGGCATGGCAAGCCTCCCTAAGTTGCATCCAAGAGCGCTTCGAAGTGCGCAGTTTCGTAATGTTACGAACGATTACTTTTACTTCCGTTTCTCGGCCTTGTCAACCTGAATATTCTTCCTCCCAGTCGCGTCGCAGCGCTGTTTGGTGGAAGACCGCAAATCGTAGCCCTGTTTTTCCAGCCTCAAGCGAGCAAATCCCCGTGTGTGCCTGCGAACCACATTGGACGAACCAAATCGGGACATTTCCCTAGACACCGGAATGCCATGCGGGATAAAAGAGAAGTGCCGAGAGAGTCTTCTATAGGCAAGTGGGCCGTTAGATCGGCTTAAAGTCTCTGACATGCTAAACGAAGAGCGGCAAAGAGCAATCCTCGATCTGCTGCGTCGGGATGGCCGGGTCCTGGTCGTGGACTTGGCCAGACAGTTCCACACTTCCCAGGTCACGATCCGCAAAGACCTGGAGATCTTGCACGTGCGAGGCGAGATTCACCGCACCCACGGAGGTGCGCTTCCAGCGCGCAACGGTGCGCTGGAAGATCCCTCTTTGCGAGAAAAAGAGAAGATGCACCGCAAGGAGAAGCTTCAGATTGCCTCGGCAGCAGCGAGAATGGTATCGGAAGGGCAAGTGGTCGTCCTCGATTCCGGCACTACGACCACCGCCATCGCCCGCGCCCTCCGGAATTTTCAGAACCTCACGGTCATTACCAACGCGGCGAATATCGCAGCTGAACTCTCCGGATCGGTGTTAGAAGTAATTTTGACCGGGGGCAGTCTGAGGAAAAACTCTTTTTCTTTGGTCGGGCCGCTCGCCGAGGCGACCCTCCATAAGTTGCATGCGGACATCCTTTTTCTGGGAGTCGACGGATTCGACGTCCAGTATGGGCTCAGCACACCCAATCTCCTGGAAGCGAAAGTAAATCGCGCCATGATAGAGATTTCCAAAGTGGCGGTGGCCGTCTGTGATTCCAGCAAATTCGGGAAACGCAGTCTCTCGTTGATTGCTTCCACTTCTTCTCTACAACACGTCATCACTGATGCCGGGATCCCCAAGGCCGACCTGAAGGCACTCAAGAAGTCGGGGGTTCAAGTCACGGTCGTCTAATTCTTCAGTTCACCGATTCGGTCCGAGGAAGTGAAGTCAGCCGCCAAAGGAAACAGCCAAGCCAAGCCGCTATCTCCACCGGCTTCATATGCACTGCGAAAGAAGGTTCCAATCGAAAGCCATTCGAGTGCTAGAATCTCCCCGTATTCCTCGTAACCTGCGAGATTAAGGCAGTTTGGCTTTATGAGTCACCTGACAGCAAGGCAATTGTGAACATCCTCACAAGAACGGCTGCGGCGAAGTGTTTGGCTCCCTTGTGTGTCGCACTGCTTCTCGTCGCTACGGTGGCGCAGGCAGCGCATTTCTGCGGTTTCCAGTCGTTCGACCTGCCGGATGACAGGACGCAGTTGCGGGCGGATCCCAACACCACGCTGTGCCTCACTTGCTTGATGGCACAGTCGGTCGCGGCAATCGCGCTGTCGATTGCGTTTTCCTCCATCTTCCGCCGTCGCCTTCGGGTCTCACCGCCGCAGATGCATCCCCGGCCCTTTCTGTCGTCTTTTCAACTCTACGTACGTCCTCCTCCCATTTTCTAGCGCCCTCTGGGGTATTTCCGAAAACTGATCTGAGTTGTTTCGGTACGCCTTTAAAGGCTTTGTAAAGGGCTGATGGCTAGCCGGACTTCGTCGCTTTCGTCGAGTCCTGGCACTCTACGAGTTGCACGGAGGATTTAGAAATTCGACTTGAGCTTACGACGACTCAAAACGCTTTCGCTTGGCGGTCAGCTGCCTGTCAGAATCGATCGCTGTGATGTGATGTTGATGGGCTTCCGGCAATTTCTCGCATTCGGCATTATGTCAGTCTTCATGTTCCTCGCAGTCGGGGAGAGTGCGGCGCAAGCGGCGACTCTGATTGGTCTGGATCAAGCCATCGATTTGGCGTTAGCCCACAACCATGCGCTCAAAGCCACGGGTACTCTGATCTTCCAAAACCAGGCGCAGGAGATTACGGCGAACCTGCGTCCCAATCCGATGTTCCTGGCGGATAGCCAGTTCGTGCCATTCTTTAGTCCGCAAGATTTTTCCGGGAACAATCTGAACCAAACGCAACAGTTCGATATTGGGATCGGGTACCTGTTCGAACGCGGCCACAAACGGCAGCGGCGGCTGCAGGCTGCCCGTGATCAGACGGCCCTCACACGTGCCCAAGTCGGCGACGCCGAGCGAACCCTGGCTTTCAACGTGGGCCAGCAGTTCATCAGCGTTTTACTCGCGGAATCCACTTTCCAGTTCGCGCTTCAGGACCTGAAGGGCTTTCAGCAGACGGTCGACATTAGCGAGGCACAACTCAAAGCGGGATACATCGGGGAAGGCGATTATCTCAAGATCAAGCTGCAGCTTTTGCAGTTTCAGACTGATGTGTCCGCTGCCCGCCTGGCCAAAGTGCAGGCTCTTGTGGGCCTGCGTGAGTTCTTGGGTTACAACGCGGTACCGGCTGATTTTGACGTCATGGGCGATTTAGCGTACCAGCCGCTCAAGGCGAGGTTGGAAGATTTACAGGCAAAGGCGCTGCGCGAGCGTCCCGACTTCCGTGCTGCGGAATTGGGAATAATCGCGGCACAGAGCCAGATCCTTCTGGCCAAAGCGAACGCCAAGGTGGACGTCAATGGCACATACGACTTTACCCATGTTTCCGGTGAGAACACGGCTTCGATCTTTGTGAATTTTGAGTTGCCGGTATTCAATCGCAACCAAGGCGAGATCGCCCGCACCGGTTACGCGCTTTCGCAGGCACAGGAACAGCAACAAGCGGCCAGCGATACGGTTCTCTCCGATGTTGCCAATGCCTATGAAGCTATGAGGAGTAATGACGAAGTATTGCAACTCTATACTTCCGGCTATCTTAAGCAGGCGCAGGATTCGCGCGACATCAGCGAATATGCGTACAGGCGCGGGGCCGCTAGCTTGTTGGATTTTCTCGACGCCGAGCGCAGTTACCGGTCAGTTCAGTTGGCCTATCGCCAAGCACTAGCCTCCTATATGACCGCATTGGAGCAGTTGAAAGAAGCGGTGGGGACGAGGAACCTGCCATGAACTTTCGCAAGCGGCTTTGGTGGCGGCGCGCTGCATTGGCCGCGGTGTCGGCGATCACGATGGTGCTGGGTGGCTGTGAGGGGTCAGGGTCGAATGCCGCCAACTCGACCAGGAACTCAGACCATCCGGAACTGTTTACCATTCCGCCGGAACAGATGACGCATGTACAGGTGCTCACCGTTCAAACCATGACGCTGACTCGATCCCTCCGGCTAACCGGGGCCGTGGCTTACAACAGTTTTCGCACCACGCCGGTCATCACGCAGGTGAGCGGACCGGTCAGCCGAGTCGTAGTGCTTCCCGGGCAGAACGTACATCGGGGCGAACCCATGTTGTACGTATCGAGTCCTGATTATTCGCAGCTCCGCACCAACTATCTGAAGGCCAAGGCCGCATACGCTTTGGCGCAAAAGGCCTTTGTTCGAGCGCAGGACCTCTACGAACATCGCGCGATTGCCGAGCAGAATTTGGAGCAGGCGCAGGCAGCCGAAGTTCAAGCGAGCGGTGACTTGGCGGCTGCGCAAGCCGCATTAAAGGTGATGGGAGTCGCTGATCCCGACACACTAATACAAGGTCCGCCTTCTTTTGAGGTTCCGTTAAAAGCGCCGGTTAGTGGCTTGGTCGTCGAGCAGGATGTGTCTGTGGGACAACTGATTCAACCGGGCGCCACCCAATGTTTCATGATTTCCGACATCAGGACTGTCTGGGTGCTGCTCAATGTCTATCAGAAGGATTTGCCATACGTGCGCGTAGGAGACGAGGTCACAATTCAGACGGATACTTATCCTGAAGTGTTCCACGGGCGCATTTCCTACGTGGCTGCCTCCTTGGATCCGAGCACACGTACCCTTCCGGCGCGGGTCGAGACGAACAATGTGGGCGAAAAACTGAAGAAGGATATGTACGTCGCTGCAACGGTAAATGCCGGCACGATCCCCAAAGCCATTGCGCTCCCGGATGCCGCTGTCCTACGCGATAGCGAGAATCAGCCTTTCGTATATGCCGCGGTGTCCGCGAACCAGTTTGGCCGACGCTCGGTGACGCTCGGAGAGAGTTTCAATGGAAAAACGGAGATTACCAGCGGCTTGAAAGCTGGCGATCGGGTTATCGGAGATGGCAGTTTGTTCCTGCAGTTTGCGAACTCGCAGCAGCGTTAGCCGGATCGCACGCGCTTGGAACAACTTCTCAAGAATGCTGGCAAGGATTTGTCTATCACAACTGAATGATTCACAGAATAGTCCAAGCGGCACTGCGGCAAAGATTCCTGGTGCTCATGCTGACCGCTTTCATCACGGTCGGGGGAATCCTGTCTTTTCAGCGGATGCCCGTCGACGCTTATCCTGATCTCTCGCCTCCACAGGTCGAAATCATCACCCAGTGGCCAGACCATGCTGCGGAGGAAGTCGAACGGTTGGTCACGCTTCCACTTGAACTCCAGATGAACGGCGTCCCTCACATGGTGGTGATGCGTTCCATCTCTCTCTACGGGTTGTCCGATGTCATCCTCACCTTCGAAGAAAGCACGGACAGCTATTTTGCCCGGCAAATCGTTTTTGAGCGGCTGGCTCAAGCTACTCTGCCCACCGGCGTAACTCCGAGCCTCGCGCCTCTTTTCAGCCCGAGCGGCCTGGTGTATCGGTATGTGCTGGAAAGTCCCGACCGCAGCCCTCAAGAACTGAAAACTATTGAAGACTGGGTGATTGAGAGAGCCTATCGATCGGTTCACGGTGTGGCTGACGATTCCGGATTCGGTGGAACCGTGATGCAGTATCAAGTCCTGCTCGACCCTGCGCGCATTTACGGATATCACTTGACCATCCCGCAAGTCACCGCTGCTTTGGCGGCCAACAACTCGAATGCGGGCGGCGGCTTTTATTCTCAAGGGGGGCAGTTCTACTATGTTCGCGGAATTGGGCTGGTCCGGAACACAGACGACATTGGAAACATAGTAATTGGCGCCAACAAGGGCGTGTCCATCCGAGTGCGCGATGTAGGAGACGTAACCATCGGGCACGCGCCGCGCCTGGGAGAATTCGGCTTCCAGAAAAATGACGATGCCGTTGAGGGCGTCATTCTCATGCTGCGTGGAGAGCAGACCCAGAACGTCCTGAAAGGAGTTGAAGCAAAAACCAACGAACTGAACCACCAGATCCTCCCGCCTGACATCAAGATTCATCCTTTTTATGATCGCAGCGAATTAGTAAACCTGACGACGGACACGGTGGAAGCGAATCTGATTCGCGGGATGGCGCTGGTTTTAGTCGTCCTGATTTTTTTTCTGGTCAGCTTCAGGGCTGCCGTCATCGTTGCCCTCACTATTCCGCTCTCGCTTTTGTTTGCCTTCATCGTGCTCCATGCGCACGATGTTGCGGCGAATTTGCTTTCCATTGGTGCGATTGATTTCGGAATTGTCATCGATGGCACCGTGGTGATGATCGAAAACATCTACCGCGAGCTCGCACTGCGCGAGGGACAACAGTACAACCTGAACGAAGTCATTCTTGCAGCCGCGAAAGATGTGGATCGCCCGATTTTTTATTCGGTGGCCGTGATCCTCGCCGGTTATTTGCCGATTTACGCGTTGAGCGGGCCGTCGGGCAAGCTGTTTCATCCCATGGCTGAAACCATGTCCTTTGCCCTGGTCGGCGCCCTCATCCTCACGCTCACTCTGATTCCCGTGCTCGCCTCCTACTGGTTCAAGAAAGGCGTGCGTGAGAAACGCAATCCCGCCTTTGAGTGGATGAAACGGAAATACGCAGTTCCCCTCGATTGGGCACTTAGCCGGCCCAGGACCACCATCGTCATCGCGACCCTGATCTTCGGGGTGACCCTTCTGCTGGTGCCGTTCATCGGCGGAGAGTTCATGCCCCACCTCGATGAAGGTGCGCTCTGGGTGCGGGCAACGATGCCCTATACCATTTCTTTCGAGGAGGCTAGCAAGATCGCTCCTCAGATACGCGACATCCTTATGTCTTATCCACAGGTTACTGTGGTGGGTTCAGAATTGGGGCGGCCCGATGATGGCACGGATCCCACCGGCTTTTTTAACTGCGAGTTCTACGTCGGTCTGAAGCCCTACAAGGACAAAGCATGGGCCGGCGAGATCGGCGAGAAAAAACAGCTCATCGAATCGATTAACAAGAAACTCTCGGCCTTCCCAGGGATCATTTTCAACTACACCCAGCCGGCGGAAGATGCGGTGGACGAGGCGTTGACCGGGCTCAAAAGTTCTTTGGCTGTCAAAGTATATGGCGACGATCTGAACGTACTTCAGGACAAAGCGATACAGATCAAGAACACACTCTCCAAGGTGCCCGGGTTCACCGACCTCACCGTTGTGCGCGAACTTGGCCAGCCGAGCCTGCTGGTCGACGTTGATCGGGGCAAGATCGCACGGTATGGGATCAACGTGGCGGATGTGGAAGTCGTGATTTCGGCCGCCGTCGGCGGGCAGGCGGTCACTCAAGTCATTCAAGGCGAGAAGCTGTTCGATCTGGTTGTCCGCATGCAACCTCAGTTCCGCAGCAGCGCGCATGAGATCGGAAATCTGTTGGTTGGTACGCCAGACGGGCAGCAAATCCCCCTCAGCCAGCTCGCCAATATTACTCAGGGAAACGGTGCGTCCTTTATCTATCGTGAAAATAACTCCCGCTACATTGGGGTCCAGTACAGCATTGAGGGGCGCGATTTGGAGCGGGCGGTACGGGACGGTCAAGCCGAAGTGCAGAAGGCTGTGAGGCTACCGCAAGGTTATTGGATGGCATGGGGCGGCGAATACAGCCAGTTTCTCGAAGCCAGGTCACAAATGTATTTTATCGGTCCCCTTGCTGTAGTGCTGATTTTCATGATCTTGTTTGCCCTCTACGGAAATTTCAAATTCCCGGTCACGATTGCCTTGGGGGTG
>Ga0210400_10001963_pt1 | contig 19694 bp, 11 predicted proteins | sample IncBWH26MmetaG_FD_155456 | JGI IMG/M metagenome (GOLD analysis project Ga0210400, IMG submission 155456) | Forest soil microbial communities from Barre Woods Harvard Forest LTER site, Petersham, Massachusetts, United States - Inc-BW-H-26-M | ecosystem: Environmental > Terrestrial > Soil >...
GGCTGCAGCGCGATCGGAAAAGATCATGCTCGCCGTACTGCCGTTTGAGAATCTCACTGGCGATCCCGGTAAGGAATATCTTGCGGACGGTCTGACGGAGGAGACGATTTCGGAATTAGGCCGGCTGAAGCCGGAACAATTAGGTGTGATCGCGCGAACGTCCGTGATGGGATACAAACACAAGGACACGCGCCTGGACCAGATCGGACGCGATCTTTCTGTACAGTATGTGCTGGAAAACAGCCTCCGCGAAAGCGGAAATCACATACGCCTTACCTCTCAACTGATTCAGGTGAAGGACCAAACTCATCTGTGGTCGAAGGATTACGACTATCCGGCAAAAGACATTCTTGCCATCGAAGACGATGTGGCCAAGACCGTTGCGCAGGAGATCCGGCTGCGTTTGACTTCGCGGCAACAAGCAGAGTTGGCGCAGGCGCACCGAGTCAATCCCGAAGCCTTCGATGCCTACTTGCAGGGGTACTACTTCTTTGAGCGGAACACCGACAAAGATACGGAGATGGCTGGGAAGTACTACGAACGGGCGACGCAGCTTGATCCCTCCTATGCGTTGGCTTGGGTCGGATTGTCTCGGGTACGCAAGTGGCAAGCCATGCAAGGTCTTATTCCCCGTGAGGAGGGTAACCGGCTTGCGCGTGAAGCAGTTGAACGGGCTTTAGCGCTGAACCCGAACCTGGCAGCATCCCATACCCAAATGGGACGGATTAAACGACAGCTAGACTTCGATTGGGCTGGAGGGGATGCTTCCTACCAGCGGGCGGTTGAACTCGAACCCGGAGATCCCGAGGCGGTAAGTGCGGCGGCTTCTTCGGCGGCCATGCTGGGCCGTTTTGACGAAGCTCTTCGATTGAACCGCCGAGCCGTTGACTTGGATCCGCTTAATGCAGGCAGTTGGGAGATCCTCGCAGAGACCGAGTTTTTCATGGGCCAACTAAACCAAGCCTTAGCGGATGTCAAGAAGTCCCTTGAACTGAACCCCGATGTTTTCCCCGGCCCTCTCATGTTAGGCAAAATCTATGTACTGCAAGGGCGGCCGCAGGACGCATTACCTGAAATCGAGCGAGTACGCTATGAGCCCCAACGTGCGTTTCTGTATGCGATTGCGTACTACGCGCTTGGTCGGAAAAAGGATTCGGATGCCGCATTGAGTGAGTTAATTACGAAATATCAGCAAAATACGTACCGCATTGCCGAGGTTTACGCTTTCCGGAACCAGTCCGACGAAGCGTTCGAGTGGCTAGACCGTGCTTATGGCCAACGCGACGCCGGTCTGATCCTAACGAAAGTGGACCCCCTGGTTAAGAGCTTGCGATACGATCCGCGATACGCCGCGTTATTGAAGAAGCTCAATCTGCCGAATTGACACTCTGTTTCTGAGAGACTTCGCGTATCCTGCCATTCCGGCCGGCCGTCGAGCGTTATTGACTTCGATCATTTACTGGAAGCGGTGTCATCCGTCGGATTAATACCGAGAAACGCGCCAGCATTGAGCGATCAATCGCTGGAGAGAAGCCGACTCCCAAGGAACATCATCCATTCTGTAGTGGGATGACTTGAAATCCCAGTTGAGCGGCTTGTTTCCGGAGACGGTACTGAGCGCGCTTTATGGCTTCTTCGTCGCAGCGTTGAAAGACACTCTCGCTGAGGCTTCGCGCGTGCGGAGCAGATGGTTCGCAGGACTAATCCCGCTGGCGCAAGGAGCACAGACCTCAAGTCTGTGCTCCTTGAACCCAATCTTCCGCTACTCAGCACCGTCGTCAGATCAACGAAGCCGGCAAACAGCACTGTCATCCCACTTTGTGTCAGTGACCATGAGCGCCGCCACCACCACCGTGGAAGCCACCTCCGCCAAATCCCCCGCCCCCGTGGAATCCGCCGCCTACAGATCCACCGCCACGTGAGCCTGCAAAGCCTCGCGATCCGCCCGTCGTCCCGGGCTGAAAGCCGCGTCCCACCGATCCCGGTCCGCGGTAGATGCCACCTGAATAATTCTGGCCGGCTACGTAGTGCGACCCTGGCCCCCAGTTGTGCACGTCCGTGCTGAAGTGATGGTAGTAGTGCCCGCCGTAACCGTAGCGTCCGTAGCCGTATCCATAAAACGGCGCGCCATACACGTACCAGGGTGAATAGAATCCCCAGCCGAATGGGCTATAGAAAATTCCATCTCCCGGAATAAAAGTGAATCCGCTGAACCACGGGTCCCAATACCAACCCGCACCCCACCAGCCCGGCCCCCACGGACCCCATCCGCTCGCCGCATAGATCCCAGCCGCATCCACGTTGGCTTCTGCCACATAACCAGACCGCAGACTGCTCCAGCGATACAAATCGGTGTCCTCGTCCGCTTTCTTGTCGAACTTCTGAGCTTTGAGCAGCCCGTTCGACGCAAAGTCCAACTCGCGTCCGCCCTTTACCTTCACCTCTTTGTCGGCATCCTTTACAAGGGCTTGCCCGTCATAGACGCGCACCCATCCCGCATCCGAGTTGAAGTCATACAGCCCAGTCTTCAGAATTCGCGCCGTCGCTCCATCTACGGTCACGCGAATATCATTCTCCGGATGTATCTCCTCGACCTCGACCATCGCCTGGCCTCTCTCGATTCGAATCTCCGTGTCCGTAAGGCCCGGCGAGATCATCGTCACCGTGCTGTTGTCACCAACTCGCAAAAATACGCCGGGCGTCAGCAGAACTTCCGCCTTCCCGCTTCGCGTCGTCAACGATTGGCCCGGCTTCAGCTCCGCCGTTCCGATCGACTTTGAGTCCAGCGTCTCCCCTCCCATCGAAACATTGCCTTCCACATAATTCAGAGTTCCTGGTACCGCGGAATTTGCGTTCGCATTTGCCCAAGCGGGCGCAGATAAAGTCGCGGAGAAGAGGAAGCTCGCGATTGCTCTCATCCATGGCAGTCGCATATAACACCTCTTTCTCACTTCATTACGTTAGATGAAGCGTACACCCCAACGGTTTCAGAATTTGGAATCTATTTGAAAGTACGCAGAGGGACGTCAAGAAAAATGGATAGCTAGCGGGCAGACGCCAAGAACCGGAAACGATGCAAGAAAACATCAGGAAGCGTCAACCGAAAACGCCTCTCCACTTGCTTAGATGCGCCCTTGTTCCAGATCGTCACCCGATTCCCGGATGGTTTGAAGCGGTGAAGAAACCGTCTTGTGCGAGCGAGGAATCCCTCTTCCTCTTTTCTATTCGGCCAATGCCTCGCTCTTTACCAAGGTCACTTAGACCTCCCTCGCGAATCGCACCTCAGTTTCTTCTTGCGCATGGCGGCCTAGCGCAGACCGCCGGAGGCCCAAATAATTTCTCCCGTCAGCCAACTTGCCTCGTCGGAGGCCAGGAACACTGCGATCAGTCCGATGTCCGAGGGCTGCCCGATGCGACCGAGTGGCGTCATGGCAAGCAATTGCTTCTCGAAATCGGATACCCACTGCCGTCAGCAACGACGACAGGCTTGCCGCGCCTGAGGCCCTTTGCTCCCCTCTTGGACAAAGTTCTAACCGGCACACGAATTCTGGCATCCAATGCTGCAGCGACAATGGCGTGAGGGATTTGTTGAAATGCGAACTGAAGAAATTACGGTGGCATCTCGACCTTCAGCCGCGGCGCGGTTTGAATCGCTTGTCCGAGTATCGAACGCCATCGGAACGCATCGAGATCCGCAGGATTTATTTGGCTCGCTGGTGAGGGAGCTGCACCGGGTCGTCCGGTTTGATTATATCGGTGTGACGATTCGTGACGAGAAATCCAATACATTTCACCGCCATTCTATCGACGCGAAAACAGAAGCGGCTATCCCTCCAGACCCGGAACTGAGCATGGAGGAATCCGATGCCTGGTGGGTCTACCAGAATCAAGAGGCTCTGGTGACCTCGCTCGAAACTCACGACCCGCGCTTTTCCAAACTCCAAGAGGTTTTGAAGAAATACGGAGTCCACTGTTTGTGCACTCTCCCCCTAACGACAGCCCATAGCAAAGTCGGAACGCTCACCTTTGGCAGCAAGACTCCGGATGTTTATAGCGCCGAAGAAGTTCGCTTTCTATCGGTGGTGGCTGAGCAGATCGCTCTGGCATTCGACAATGCGCTGCTGTTTGACGCGGCACAGGCCTCACAGCAGCAGTTGCTGAAAAAGAGCGAGCGTGTTGGGCTTCTCCTTGAACTGACCAATCACGTGGTTTCCAATCTCGAGTTCCGGGATGTTCTCCGAGCCGTAGTGGCGAGCACGCGCCGGGTTATGGGCTGCGATGGGGTTGGCATTTGTCTCCCCGATGCCGGAAACACATACTTGAAGATCTACGCAATGGATTTTCCCCTCAGCGACGAATCCGTCCATGAGGAGAGCCTTGTCCCTATCGATGAAGATGTCTCGGGAACGGTCTTTCGCACCGGCAAACTATGGAACGGGAGCATCCAGGAGGCAAGGCGACTGGGAATGAAATACACCTTGCACTCCGAAGTTGGAACGCTCTGCATCCTTCCTCTTGTTAGCCGAGGTCGCGTGCTGGGCACATTCGGTGTGGTCAAATATCAGGAGAATGCATTCGCTGGTGATTGCGCGTTTCTGTCCCAGATCGCAAATCAGGTTGCCATTGCCGTGGAGAATGCCTGTGCGTTTGGTGAGATTCGAGAGCTGAAAGACCAGCTCTCCAAAGAGAAGTTGTATTTGGAAGATGAAATCCGCACGGAAATGAATTTTGCCCAGATCATCGGGAATAGCGTTTCTCTGCGCAGAGTCCTCAAACAGGTGGAAACGGTAGCGCCGACGGACTCGACGGTGCTCATTTATGGAGAGACGGGGACGGGAAAAGAACTGATCGCGCGCGGCATTCATGATTTGAGTCCGCGGCGGTCCAAGCCCTTCGTGAAGCTCAACTGCGCGGCCATACCGACGGGCTTGCTGGAAAGCGAGCTGTTTGGGCATGAGAAGGGCGCATTTACGGGAGCGATCGCGCAACGCATTGGGCGCTTCGAAGTGGCCGATGGCGGCACCATTTTCCTGGACGAAATCGGAGAGATTCCTCTCGAGTTGCAGACCAAACTGCTCCGCGTGCTGCAGGAGAGAGAGTTCGAGCGGCTGGGAAGCTCGCGCACGCTTCGGACCGACGCGCGCTTGATCGCCGCGACGAACCGCGATCTCGAAGCGATGGTGAGCGAGCAGAAGTTCCGGTCCGATCTCTTTTTTCGCTTGAATGTTTTTCCCGTCCATGTTCCGCCGTTGCGGGAACGCCAGGGGGATATTCCGCTGCTGGTGCGGCACTTCACGCAGCAATTTTCCAAACGCATGAGAAAGGTCATCGAAACGATTCCATCCGCGGCAATGGATGCCCTGTCCCGCTATCATTGGCCGGGGAACATACGAGAACTTCAGAATGTAATCGAGCGCGCCGTAATTATCTCGACGGGCCCGGCCCTAAATATCGATGTTAGTGATCTTAAATTCCCTAGGAGCAGCCCTGCGGCAGAACCATCTGCCTCTCCGGCGCCGGCGAATAGCGCACTTCACTACGTTTTGCAGAAAACGGAACGTCAACAGATTCTTAAAGCTCTCCAAGAGAGCAATTGGGTTGTGGCCGGTCCCAACGGGGCGGCGGCACATCTTGGAATGAAGCGGTCCACTCTCCAGTTGAGAATGCATAAGCTCGGGATTGTGCGTGGTTCTGCCTAACTGAGCCACACGGCAGTTTTACTCTGCTTAATTCCGAAACGTTCTCTCTTGCCAGCCCTTTTTCTTGCGTGCCAGAAAGCTGCCACGCTACAGTAAATCCGGCAGCGCCTGGCTGGCAGCGTGATTTAAAGAACGCTCTTTCGGGTCGATGTCCGGAAATAAATCAACAGGTTCGGGTCCATCAGGAGCACATCGCGCTTTGGCACGCGCGATGCGTTTTCAAAAAATCGGTCTGGCCAAAAACAATCTAGTCTCATCAGCGTTTCTATTCATAGGCCAGGAAACTGGCTTCCTACCATCTTGCTGGCACTGCCACGCTGGCACCTTGATCTACAAAACGGTCTTTCGGTTCGCCATCACAATATAAATCAATAAGTTCCGCGACATTCTGAACCCTCTGCACTTTGGCAGGCGTACTGCCTATTCCCTGGAGTGGAAGGAGGTCTGAGGCCGGAAGAAGTCAGAGCTCCGCCCAAACGCTTGCTAAGGAAATACGCGCGAGCGCAGTCACAAAACCGAGTTCAAGGAGAAGAATGCGGATGCCCATGAAGAATCGTAACCTGTCGTCGTCAAAGGGGGCGTTGATCACCGTTGTTTTGTTAGTCGCAGCGCTAAGCGTGCAAGGGCAATCAGAGGAGTCCCGGCCTGGCCAATGGCGAATCGCCGGACAGAACCTAAGCAACAGTTGGAGCCAACCAACCGAGCACTCCATCAGTCCTGCCAACGTCAAGGGTCTGAGCCCGAAATGGGTCTTCACAACGGGCGGCGATGTTTCCGCTACTCCTACCGTGGATGGCGACGCGGTCTACTTCCCCGATTGGGCTGGCAACCTTTTCGCAGTCGAGAAGAATAGCGGCCGGCTCATCTGGTCGCACAAGATCTCCGACTACGACGGCGTCGATGGAGCTATCTCTCGTGTTAGCCCTGCCGTAGAGGGGAATCAGGTAATCATTGGAGACATTCCGAATTCGAAGCAGGTGCACAACGGCGCGAACGTAATCTCAGTCGATCGCGAAACAGGAACGCTCCAGTGGATGACAAAGGTGGATACTCATCCGGCAGCAATCATTACCGGATCTCCGGTCGTTTTCGACGGCGTTGTTTACATTGGCGTCTCGTCGAGCGAAGAAACTCTGGCACTCGATCCGGCATATCCGTGTTGCAGCTTTCGCGGCAGTGTCGTAGCACTCGATGAAAAGAACGGTGCGATGCTTTGGAAGACCTTCGACATGCCTGACAATGGCAGACAGCCGGGGGGATACAGCGGTGGCGCGGTTTGGCAACCACCCGCGATTGATCGAAAGCGCGGTACGCTCTTCGTCGGCACTGGAAACAACTACACCGCTCCCGCAGACGTGGAAGCTTGCCAGAAAGCAACTCCTACGGCGGACTGCGCCGCGGCTGACGATTTCTTCGACACTGCTCTCGCGTTGGACTTAAAGAGCGGGCAGATCAAGTGGGCAAAGCGGCTGCAGGGCATGGATACCTTCACAGCAACCTGCGGTTTTGGGGCTGCCCGCCCACCTTCGGGGAACCCCAACTGTCCCGTACCCAGCAGCCCGGATTTCGACTTTGGAGGGGCTGGACCTAATCTCGTCGGCAATATCATAGGCTTTGGCCAGAAGAGCGGCATCTATTGGGCGCTGAATCCAGATAACGGCAACATCGTTTGGGCCACACTGGTGGGGCCAGGAAGTTCGCTCGGAGGCATCGAGTGGGGCACCGCGACAGACGAGCAGCGGATTTACGTCGCTATCGCGAATCGTTTCCGTGTGCCCTACACCTTGGTGCCCTCGGGACAGCAAATAACCTGGGGTTCATGGAGCGCTCTGGATGTTGCCACTGGGAACATCCTTTGGCAGACGGCGGATCCCACCGCAGGGACCATTGATACTAGCTCGGTGAGCGTGGCCAATGGCGTCATGTATGCGGGCTCTTTTTCCGGGCAGATGTATGCACTGGACACCACAACCGGAAAGATCCTCTGGAACTTCGCGAGCGGGGGCTCAGTAATCGACGGGCCATCGATCGTGGACGGCACCCTCTATTGGGGATCCGGATACCGAAATATCCCACCTGGAATCGGAAACAACAAAGTCTACGCGTTCACTCTGGCCGGCGAGAGGGAGCGCGGCGAGCACTCCGGACGATGAGGACGACAACGGCCACTCCGACGATCATGGCCTGCAAGCCTGATAGCGTTGGAGTCATCACTTACATCAACGAAGTTTCATTTGATTCTCCGGCCGAATAACCCATTTGACTTCGGTTTCGACGGAGTTGCCCCCAGGGAATGACCAGTAATCCGGTCCGGTTTCCGGCTGCTCGTCAGTCCTACCGCCAGGACCCCTCCGGAAAGATTTTTGGAGGTTCCTCACCCCAGCTAGAACTCGATTTGGAGTGTGGACAACAAACTCTAGAGAACCCGAAGTGTCGATGAAAACGAAATGGAATATAGGGGAATCGTCAAGATGAAAAAGTTGATGGCATTTATCTTCGCTGCTTTATCCGCCGCACTTCTTAGCCCTGCCGACCTGTACGCACAAGCGGGAGCAACCGGAGCTATCGCGGGCACGGTGTTAGACCAGAAAGGGGGCGCCATCGCTGGGGCCATCGTTGGGGTGACCAACCTAGCCACCGGCCAGAAGGAACGAGAAGTCGTAAGCACCGGCGCGGGAACGTTCAATATTCCGAGCCTTCCACCGAGCCGTTACCGCCTTGAAATCACGGCCACAGGATTTTCCAAATTTGTTGTGGCCAACGTCCTTGTTCAAGTAACGGAAACAACCAGCGTGAATGCGACTTTGGTTATCGGGGAGGTAACTGAAACCGTTACGGTGAAAGATGTCGTCACGCCCGTGAATGTCACTTCGGCGGCGACCGGCGAGACGATTAGCGCGGAGACCGCCAGCACTCTTCCGCTTTCCACACGGAATTTTCTGACCCTTCTTACTTTATCTGCGGGCGCCAACACCGAACTGTTTGACTCCGCAGCGCTCGGCCGGGGACAGGTCACGATCAACGTCAACGGACAGCGTCCCACGAATAACAATTTCCAGCTGGAAGGTGTCAACGCAAATGACGTAAACCTGCCTGTTTTGGATAACGTGCCCCTGCCCAACCCCGATACCATCCAGGAATTCAAGACGCAAACGTCGCTCTATGACGCTTCGTCGGGCCGCAATGGAGGCGGCAACGTTCAGGTAAACCTAAAAAGTGGCACGGCTCACTATCACGGAGATGCCTACGAGTTCTTCCGCAACAACGTCCTGAATGCCAACGATTTCTTCTTCAACGCGGCAACGCCCCGGGTCCCTCGGCCGGTTCTGCGGCAGAATCAATACGGCGGCTCGTTCGGCGGCCCTGTTCCGAAAGCAAAGGACTTTTTTTTCTTTGTGAATTATCAAGGAACCCGAGAGGCGTCCGGTATTTCCGCTGGAACCGTGCTGAACTCCCAGATTCCGGTTCTCCCGGTGCAGCGCGACGCGGCCACCTTGGCGGCCAGGTTTCTTCCGGCGGGCTTTTCGGCTTCACAGATTAACCCCGTCGCCCTGGCCTACTTAAACTTGCCAGCGTCCAAGTGCCCGCTGTTCAGTGACGGGAGGTTTTGTATTCCAACCGTGGGCCCGACCTTAGGCAACCCCAATCTCGGCAACGTGACGGCAAGCAGCGTGGGGACATTTCAGGACGATCAGTACACCATCACCGTCGACAAGCAGCTAACGGAAAGGGATGAGCTGACCGCGCGGTGGTTTTTCTCGGACAACCATGCTTCGCAACCCTTCGGGACTGGCGCGAACAACGTGAATAGTCTTCCATTTGCGAAAGGGCTGCCGGGCTCAAACCGCTTTCTGAAACTGGGTTGGACGCGCGTCCTCTCTCCCAACGTTGTAAATGATGCCCGTTTTGGCTTCAGCCGGTTCTTTTTCGCTCAAGATCCCTCCGAGCCGATTCAACTGTCGGACATTGGGGCTACTCGGGGCAACTCTCGACAGTTCCCCGCTGCCTATCAATTAATTATCACCGGTGCTCTTCCTTTGGTCCTAGGGACGGGCGTCAACGACAATCGAGGCGGGGCGTTTAACACGTTTTACGGAGCAGACGACCTTTCGATCACCAAGGGAAAACACTTGCTCCGTTTCGGAATGGATGCCAGCCGATACCAACTCAATCGGTTCAATAATTTTGCGCAACGCGGCAGCGTGACTTTCAGCAACACGCCGGCGGGAGATGCATCACCGGGTTTTCCGAATCCTCCGGCGCTGAGTGGCTTCCAGAACTTCCTATTGGGCCGCGTTGATACAACACAGGCGGAAGCCGGCTTTTCAAGCTTTCACTTCCGGGCCTTGGACTTTTCTGCCTATATCCAAGACGACTGGAAAATTAAGCCCCGCTTCACTGTGAACCTCGGATTGCGCTGGGAAGGATTGAGCACGGCTCACGAACTCAATAATTTCCTTTCGAACTTCCGGGGTCTCGAAGATGGCCAGCCAGGGCCGATCAGCATCATTCACCCCTCGGGGGCCGCGAACGTCGGCACTCCCGGGGTTTCGAGTTGCACGCTGACAACTTGCTTTAGTGCGGGAAATTTCGCGCCCAGAGTCAGCTATGCCTGGGACATATTTGGCAATCAGAAGACCGTGATTCGGTCTGGATACGGCATCTACTATCAGCGCGTGTCGAACCAATCCCTGCTGCAAACCGCAGGCGGATTGCCATTCTCCGAAACCATCAGTGCACAGAAATTTTCTGTGACGCCGCAGAATCCATTTCCCAGCATCTTGCCTAACTCGGCCTTTCCTCTTTCGACCGATCAGGTGGTGCCCGCGCTCATTGGCTTTAACGGAACAACGGGTGCACCCATCTTCCGGAGCGCAGGCGGAGGGCCGCTTTCCGGCGACTTCTTCTTCCCGATTCGGAGTTTTCGTCCGCCCTATGCGCAACAATGGAACTTTAATATCCAGCGCGATCTTGGGAAGGGCTGGTTGCTGGAAGTGGGATATGTAGGCACGCGCGGTTCGCACCTTCTAGGGACCGGCAGGCCTGGAAATCCGGGCCGGATTTGTACCATGGCCACGCCTTGCATCCTTCCACCTTCCATCGCTGCGAACGTGAACGTACCTGCGGGCACCCCGTTGGTAACAAAGAACCCTGATGGAACCATCGCCATCACGGGGAGTACCGCCGCAAACCTCGATGCACGAGTACCTTCGCAATATCTCGGACTTGCGAATTCTCGCGGATTCTTCGCGTTCCAGGACGGGAGCTCAACGTACCACGGCCTGCAGACCACCTTGAGCCACCACTTCACGGGCAGCCTTTATTTTCAGGCGGCCTACACCTATTCGAAGTCCATCGACAATGGCTCGGGCTCGGTCTTCGGCGACGAGCTAAATGGTTTGACTCAGTATGGCAACCTCCTGAACCCGAGCGGTCAGCGTGCAGTCTCGGATTTTGACCGCCCGCACCGTTTCGTTGTCAGCTACAACTATGATTTGCCGGTTGCGAAGCTGCTCCACGGCCATGGGCCGACTAGGTTGGTCAACGGATGGGCGGTCAATGGCGTCACCACATTCCAATCCGGAACTCCCATCACAGTATTTGACGGCTCCACGTTTACGCTCCAGGATCTTGAGGGGATTAATGGCACCAACTTTGCGACCTTGGCACCGGGAGCGACCTTGGCCTCAGCTATACCTTCTGGCGGTGTAGAGAGCCGGCTCGGTTCTTTCCTCAACCTGAACGCTTTCACGCCTGGCGGAAACTGCGTAAATAACCAGAACGTTGTTGTGCCCTGCCAGATCAGCGGCGCACCGAATCCCGCAGTAGCAGGCGCGGCGATAGGGAACGTCGGGCGCAATACGTTCCGCGGCCCCTTCCAACAGAACTGGGATCTGTCGGTCACCAAAAATACAAGAGTCACAGAGGCCACTTCGTTGGACTTCCGCGCCGAGTTCTTCAACGCCTTCAACCATCCAGTATTCTCGGGTCCTCAATCTTTCGGCTTTGGATCTGCGACTGGCAATTTAGGTCTAGTCAACATCGCAAACGGGTCGAGCGCCATTTTGTCAACCGCTAATCGTCCCCGGATCATCCAGTTCGCGATGAAACTCAACTTTTAGTGTCTTGCGATTCGTAATTTGCCGCTCCGACACGGTGATGCAGCCGGAAACTTCGGCAGCTCGGCGTGTCCGCTGAGCTGCGGGAAGCTCCGTTTCACTTTTCTTTCCTTGGCAATAGTCGCCATTTGGACGTAGCCCGATGCATGTGCCAGAAAACTGGCAGCGTACCGTGTCGCTGGCAGTGCCACCCTGGCAGTCTGACTAAGGGCGTCCTCCCTTGGCGACCCATCTCACAACAAATCAACAAGTTCGGCCCGCTCCGGAACACCTGGCGCTTTGGCACGCGCGATGCACTTCTCCTCGGTGCGAGGCATTTGCAAGGAGTGAAATGCGAAGCCTGAACGAAGTATCAGGATTGCAACCGCACTTTGCCGAGAGGCACGCAGGTTCTTTCTTCCAGATCGAGGCCTGGATGCCAAGTGAAATCAAAGCCGTTGGACCTCTCGTGCAACGGCTGATGCGACTGATTGAGGGATCGCACTGCGTTGCCGGTGAAGAACCCGCCGTCGAACTCGCACTTTGGGAGGCTCTCAACAATGCGGTCATTCATGGCCACCGTATGGATGGCCGTAAATTGGTTCACGTTCGGTGCCGCTGTGACTCCGAAAGGGGAATATCCCTCGTCGTCAAGGACCAAGGACAAGGATTTGACCCGAATACGGTTTCTAATCCCCTAAGCCCTGAAAATCTCAGCGCCGACCATGGGCGTGGCATCTGGCTGATGAGAACGGCGATGGACGAGGTCTTTTTTAAGCACGGTGGGACGGAAGTCCATATGCGGAAGGCACCGACATGCCAACCAGGAACGGAGCGCGGGGCACCAACGAAATGCTTTCCCTCACCACGGCAAGCAGAACCGAACTCTGCGCCGCTGTCGGCCGGCGAACGAGTCCATTCGTCCAACCAAAGAGGTTGACGTGCTGAAGATTATGAGGACCGAAACGTCAACGGAAGAGACGTGGATTCTGCAGGGCCGCTTAGTCGGCTTGTGGGTTAACGAGTTGAGAAGAAGCTGGAAAGAGACTCATCGAACCGACAACAACCTGAAGTGTGTTGTCGATCTCAATGACGTCACGTTTATCGATAGGAAGGGTGAGAGGCTCTTGCGAACCATGTCAAAAAAGGGCGTGCAATTCATCGCCAGCGGTATGTACATCAAGCATTTGCTTCAACACAGGTGTGCAAGATGAAACCACAAAGAAACCGAACCTTTTCGCCCAAATCTATAGGCGACCTCGGCAAACAAGAACCCGCGATTCCTTCTGTCTACAGTCTTTCCGGCAAAGGAGACATGACGCTCGTCGCCGCTGCGAAGAACCAGGACCGTTTGGCGTTTGAAGTTCTGGTCGAGCGTCACGCGCGAAGAGCTTTCTTCGCAGCGCGGCGTATGACCCGCACGCGAGAAGACGCCGAGGATGTTGTCCAGCAAAGCTTGCAAAAAGCATTCGTCCACCTGCACCAATTCGAAGGAAAATCCTCCTTTTCCACTTGGCTAACGCGCATCGCCATCAACGAAGCCCTCATCCTGCTGCGCAAGAGTCGTGGGTTGCGTGAGGCGTTGATCAGCGATTCAACCGAGGGCGAGGAAGCGCAATTCGTGCTGGAAATTCCTGATTCAGGTCCGAGTCCTGAAGATAACTATGCACAGCGAGAGCGGCGGCGAATTCTGTTCGCGGCTTTGAATGAGCTGCCGCACCGAACACGAAGGGCAATCCAGTTGCGTGAGCTTGACGAGCGATCGACGGAAGAAACCGCCCGAATCATGGGGATTTCCGTTGGTGCGGTAAAGGCTCGAGTGTTTCATGGGCGAAGAAAATTGCGCGAGAGATTGGGGCGCTATTTCGGCTCAGCTTGGACGTCAGGAAGGGGCATTTCACGAACCATCGGTAACACCAGACCTATGTCGCAAGATCGGGTCGCGTGCAATGCGTGAGGCTAAAGGGGGGACGAAGGGAGGCCCTAATGATGACGTTTCTGATGGTCGCCGTCTTGGCGATTTTGGGATTCCTGTGTTTCACCGGCCCGGATGGTCTTATCGGCCCCCGGCATCGGCACTGAATCGAATTCGCGACGGCAGTGTTCCGCCTACGCGCACCGCCTAGCCCTCCACGGGTGTCGTGTTTCGCTTCTGAACCAACGATACCGTTCATGGTGGCCACGGGTCCCGGCTTCCCCCGGCCGGGCCCGTGGCGCGGAGTTGCCAGGGCTCCGCTGAGGTCGAAAGCAATTCAACGGAGAAAGGAAAGGACTCGCGTATGACATTGCAAGGGAAGAGAAATGTGATTTGGGAGCGCGACGCAAGTCCCGTGCAGCCTCACGCAGAAAATACTTCTGCAGACCACGCGCCAAGTCACGAAGAAATCAGGCGCCGCGCCTATGAAATCTATCTTGAGCGTAATGGCCTCCCAGGCGATGAGCTTGATGACTGGCGCAGGGCCGAACGCGAACTCCAAAAGGTGGCTCTTTTCAAACGAGGTTGGAATCGTCTTGAGCAGGGGCGTCATCCCGACTCCCAAGACGGAGATTGACATTTGGCGCAGGGAAACGATGGAAAGGGGAAACCGATGACCATGCGGGGGATCTTAGGAAAGGACGTACACCAGGAAGCATGAGACCAAACGAATTGAAAACTGCCCGGGCAAAAATCTTGCCGGTCAACAGACACCGCCAAACGAGACAATTTCCATCCATGACACGCGGAAAGTTCCGCAGGCCAACGGCGGTCCTGACGCTAGCCCTCGGCATGCTTGTCTCCGGGTGCAACAAGAGTCAGGCAACAACAGCGACGCCAGTGCCGGAGGTCGAAGTGACCACGGTGGAAACGCGTGACGTCCCCGTGTACCGCGAATGGGTAGCGACCCTGGACGGCTACGTCAACGCTGAAATCCGGCCCCAGGTCTCAGGCTACATAATCAAGCAAGACTACACAGAAGGTTCGCTCGTTCAGAAAGGTCAAGTACTGTTCGAAATAGATCCGAGGCCCTTCACGGCGGCCCTCGACCGTGCCAAGGGCGATCTTGCGCAGGCGCAAGCACAACTTGGCAAAAGCACCCTTGATGTAGAGCGCGACACGCCTCTTGCAGAAGCGAGGGCCATCGCCAAGAGCCAATTAGATAACGATGTTCAGGCCAAGCTTGGGGCTCAGGCCGCCGTCGAATCGGGCCGGGCCGCCTTGGAGCAAGCCGCACTCAACCTGGAGTGGACCAAAGTCACCTCGCTGGTAGATGGAATTGCGGGGATTGCACAAGTCCAGATCGGCAACCTCGTTGGATCCAATTCGGTCTTGACTTCCGTTTCGCAAGTCGAACCCATCAAAGCTTTTTTTCCGATTAGTGAACATGATTACGTGCTCGCACAGAGGAGGAGCAGTGTCATTTCCAGCGGGCCCACGATCGGCTTTTTCGGAAGCTCGCTCGATCTGATCCTGACAGACGGCAGTCTCTACCCGCGCAGAGGGAAAATCTTGCTGGCGGACCGGCAAGTGGATCCGAGCACGGGCACGATTCGCATCGTTGCTGCCTTTCCCAATCCCGGCAACGCTCTGCGTCCCGGCCAATATGGACGTGTGCGTGTCGAAACCAACATGAAAAAAGGCGCTCTGCTGCTACCGCAGAGCGCCATTGCTCAGTCGCAGGGAAGCTACCAGGTGGCGGTTGTGGGCACCGATCACAAAGTTAGCATACGCACCGTGAAGCCGGGCGAGACGGTTGGGACGATGTGGGTTGTCGACCAGGGTCTCAAACCGGGTGAGCAAGTTGCAGTCGGAGGAGTGCAACAACTCAAGGAAGGAACTCTCGTTACTCCCAAGCCCGTACCTCTTGCAGGGGAAGAAAACTGAGCTATGTCGAAATTCTTCATCAACCGTCCGATCGTCGCGATGGTGATCGCCATCCTTACGGTGATTGTGGGCGCGGTCACCATTACCGGTCTGCCGGTGGCGCAATTTCCTAACATCGTTCCACCGGAGATTCAGCTACAAGCCACCTTTGTCGGGGCGGACGCACAGGCCCTGGAGCAATCCGTCGCCACGCCCATCGAACAGCAAATCAATGGCGTGGACAACATGGACTACATGTATTCCCTGAATGCCACGGGCAATTCACAAACCACCATGGTCGTGGACTTCGACCTGAAGACCGACCCGAACACGGACCTCATCCTCACGCAGTCGCGCGAGCAACTGGCTGGCGGTCAGCTTCCGCCGGACGTTAGTAGCTACGGGGTCACCATCAGAAAGTCCGTAACCGCTCCGCTAATGCTGGTCGGAATATTTTCCCCGAAAGGCACTTTCGATACAAAGTTCCTCGGCAACTACGCTTATATCAACCTCAACGACCCCATCGCCCGCTTGTACGGAGTGGGCCAGACGCAAGTTTTCGGCGCGGGGCAATATGCGATGAGGCTCTGGGTACAGCCTGACAAACTGGCGAAGCTAGGCATCACGGTCACGGACATCGTCAGCGCAGTGCAGGCGCAGAACACCGTCAATCCCGCTGGTCAGGTGGGCGGCGAGCCAGCTCTCGCGAACCAGCAATTTACTTATTCCGTGCTCGCGCAAGGCCGCCTGTCGTCCCCGGAACAATTCGAAAACGTGATCGTGCGCGAGGCGCCGGATGGCGGTACCGTTCGCGTGAAAGACGTTGCCCGCGTCGAGTTGGGCGCACAGGACTACAGCGTTGTCAGTCGCTTGAATGGCAAGCCCGCCATCGTTATCCCGGTCTACCAGTTGCCAGGTTCCAATGCGGTCCAAACCGCCGCTGGCGTCCGAAAGCTGATGGCCGAGATGAAGCAGCGCTTCCCGCAAGACATGGATTACGCCATATCGCTTGACCAGACCAGCGCCGTAACGGAAGGCATAAAGGAGATTATCCAAACCCTCTTGATCGCCATCGTGCTGGTGATCCTAGTGGTCTACCTTTTCCTGCAAGACTGGCGCGCTACCTTGATCCCCATGCTTGCCGTTCCCGTCTCGCTGGTGGGTACGTTTGTTCTCTTCCCGCTGTTCGGCTTCTCCATCAATACCCTTTCCATGTTCGGGTTGGTGCTGGCCGTCGGTTTGGTGGTGGACGACGCCATTGTCGTCGTCGAAGGCGTCCAACGTCACATCGACGAGGGTCTTGCTCCCAAGGATGCCGCTCGCAAGGCCATGGAAGAGCTTTCCGGGCCGGTCATCGGTATTGCCCTCGTTCTCTCGGCGGTTTTCGTGCCAACAGTCTTTATTCCGGGCATCACCGGACGGCTCTACCAGCAATTTGCCTTGACCATTGCGATCTCCGTGGTGCTCTCGGCTTTTAACGCACTCACGCTGAGCCCGGCGCTTGCCGCGCTCCTGCTCCGGCCAAAGAAGGAAAGCCGCGGGCCACGCGCAAAATTCTTCGCTTGGTTTAATCATAGTTTCGAGAGCGGCACGCAACTCTATCTACGGCTGTCCGCTGGGATGATCCGGAAAAGCGTCTTGGCGCTGGTGGTGCTTGCGGCGTGCGGGCTTGCCGGACTTTTCTTTGGCTGCCTCCTGCCATCCAGCTTCCTGCCCGATGAAGACCAGGGCTACGTGTACGTCAACATGGACCTTCCGAACGCAACTTCGCTGGAGCGCACCAGCGCAGCGGCGAAACAGGTTGAGAAGATCCTCGCTAGCACGCCAGGCGTCGAATACACCACCAGCGTTGTTGGCTTCAGCTTGCTCAGCTTTGTGCGGACTACTTACAACGGCTTCTTTTTCGTCACGCTGAAGCCCTGGAGCAGCCGCGAAACACGAGCGGAACAATTTCAGGAAATCAAGGTGCGCTTGAATCAGCAGCTTAGCAAGCTCCCGCAAGGAACCGCTTTCAGCTTCTCGCCGCCAGCGATCCCTGGCGTCGGCACATCTGGCGGCTTTCAGTTCGTGCTCGAAGACCGTGCCGGGCGGGACGTTCCGTTTCTGGCCGGCAACCTGGACAAGTTCCTGGCCGCCGCCCGCAAGCGTCCGGAAATTGGCTCGATATCGACTTCCTTTCTACCAAGCGTGCCGCAAAAGTTCCTGGAGGTCGACCGGGAGAAAGTGTTGAAGCAAGGGGTGGCCGTCAGCGACGTTTACAGAACTATTCAGGCTTTCATGGGCGGTCTGTTCATCAACTACTTTAATGATTTCGGCCGTACATGGCAGGTGTACGTGGAGGCCGAAGCGCCTTACCGGTCGAATATGGAGAACCTCGGGCAGTTCTACGTGCGCAACAACGGAGGCGGATCGGTCCCGCTTTCGGCGCTGATGAGGTTTGAGTCGCGTTCCGGACCCGAATTCACGATGCGCTACAACGAGTATCGCTCAGCGCAGATCAACGGGAGCGCCGCGCCGGGTTATAGCTCGGACCAGGCGACCGCGGCACTGGAAGAAGTTTTCCGGCAGACCATGCCTCGTGAAATGGGATACGACTACCTGGGTATGTCCTATCAAGAGCAGAAGGCGCGGCAGGGGGTCCCGGCTTCGGTGATCTTCGGTTTTTCGCTGTTGTTCGTGTTCCTAATTTTGGCAGCACTCTATGAAAGCTGGTCATTACCCTTCAGCGTGTTGCTGAGCACGCCGGTCGCGGTATTCGGCGCCTTTGCGGTTTTGTGGCTGCGCCGGGTTGTGCTTAGTGCTATCTATCCGGCTTACACGGTTCAGATCGAGACCGATGTCTACTCGCAAATCGGATTGGTGATGCTTATTGGTTTGGCCGCCAAAAACGCGATTCTTATCGTTGAGTTCGCCAAGGAGGAATACGAGAAGGGGAAACCTCTGGTGGATGCTGCGCTCCAAGGGGCAAAACTTCGTCTGCGTCCCATTCTGATGACGTCCTTGGCGTTTATTCTCGGGTGCGTGCCGCTCTGGACGGCATCCGGTGCCGGCTCTGTGGCCCGTCAGATCATGGGCACTACCGTAATCGGTGGCATGGCGGCTGCCACCGGCATTGCCATATTCATCATTCCGGCGCTGTTCGTCTTGGTCGAGCGTCTGGCCAAACGCCGCAGTGGCGTGCTCCATCCTTCCGTTCCGCAGCCGAGCCCATCGGAGGCGGACTGACGTGAGAAGACTTAGCGCTCTTTCCCTGATGATGCTCCTTACCTCTGGCTGCGCTGTGGGACCGAACTATAAAAGACCGAGCGCAGACGTTCCTATCACGTACCGTGGGGTTACGCCGCAAGAGGCCCAGCAACCTGCGGTCGAATCGCTCGGAGACCAAAAATGGTGGGAGGTGTTTCAGGACCAGCAGCTTCAAGACCTGATCCACACTGCCCTCCAGCAAAACTACGATGTTCGCATTGCGGCGACGCGAATCCTAGAAGCTCGGGCACTGGTCGGCATCACGCGCGCCGACGGATTGCCGACGATTAGTGCCGGAGCTCAGTCTGTCGACCAACGCTCCGCGCGCCAAAAATTCTTCCCGGCATTCGACACCAGCGCTCACCAGTTGGATCTCTCCTTGGCTTGGGATCTCGATTTCTGGGGCAAGTATCGCCGCGCCAACGAATCCGCGCGGGCCAGTCTGTTAGCGACGGAATGGGCCCGTGAAGCGGTCATCACCACACTGGTGAGTGAGGTTGCCGCAGCTTACTTCCAGCTTCGTGAACTTGACCTACAGCTCGAAATCTCGCGGCGCACGCTTGTCTCGCGGCGGGACTCGCTCTCGCTCACACAAATGTTAGCAAACGGTGGGGCTACATCCATGCTCGACGTCCGGCAGGCGGAACAGCTCGTATTCACTGCCGCCGAGACCATTCCCGATCTGGAACGGCGCATTGAGCAGCAGGAAAACTTCATAAGCACGCTTTTGGGAAACAATCCCGGTCCCATCGCGCGCGGAGCAAAGTTGACGGAGCAACCGCATGCGCCAGAGGTCCCGCCAGGCCTTCC
>Ga0210400_10001964_pt1 | contig 19693 bp, 15 predicted proteins | sample IncBWH26MmetaG_FD_155456 | JGI IMG/M metagenome (GOLD analysis project Ga0210400, IMG submission 155456) | Forest soil microbial communities from Barre Woods Harvard Forest LTER site, Petersham, Massachusetts, United States - Inc-BW-H-26-M | ecosystem: Environmental > Terrestrial > Soil >...
ATCCGGATGAGACCGAACCTCGACTCTCTGCGCCGCGACATCCAGCAGCACCTGGAGTCGCGGAGAATGGCGGTGTTCCGGAGCTATCCCCGTGCGGAGCTGGAAAGCTCTCTACCCGGGGCGGTTTACTGGGATTCGGAAAACCACCCCAACTACCAGGAGTTCGTGGAAGCCGCTTGGGCCGCGGGAGTGCGCATGATGACGCTTTACGCCCGCGAATTCACGTCCGATATCGTCGAAAATGCCTTGGCTCAACTCTCCGATACCGAGATGGACCGGGACGAGCAGCGAGCCATCGAGGCTCGCCTGAACGAAATCCGGCCTTATGAGGGGTTTACCTGCCAGATCGAGCTGTCTTTCGACCACGCTCAGCGGACTTATGTGTTCGATGTTCGCACCGACTGGTTCGACGAGTTGAACGAGCTGGTGGAGCGGATTGAAGATTCTTATCAAGACGAAGGGGATGAGAATCCCCTGAGCGGGTACTACTCCAATAATTGAAAAGAGCCGGCAATTGAAGTGGACGATAGCCGAATCCGATCCCGGCGGAGCAGCCGGACTGGCTCAGGCACTGGGGCTGGCCACTCCGGCCGCGCGGGTACTGTGGGCACGGGGTTACCGTACGCCGGAGGAGGCCGGCCGGTTCCTGGAGCCGTCGGTAGCCGATCTGGCGGACCCGGCGCTAATGAAGGACATGCCCGCGGCCGTCGCGCGTCTGCGGCGCGCCATTGAACAAAAAGAGCGAATCCTACTTTATGGGGATTATGACGTCGATGGCACCAGCGCCGTCGTCATCCTGAAAAAAGGACTGGATCTGCTTGGCGGCAACGCGTCCTTTCATGTGCCCCACCGGCTGAAGGACGGGTATGGAATGAAGAGCGAGGTGGTGGAGGAAGCCGCCGCCGCCGGCATCTCGCTGATTGTCAGCGTCGACACAGGCATTCGGGCCAACGACGTGGTGAAGCACGCAGCGGGGCTGGGCATCGACGTCATCGTGACCGATCACCATCTGCCCGAAACGGAGCTTCCACGGGCCGTGGCCGTGCTGAACCCGAATCGTCCCGACTGCGGGTATCCGGAGAAGAATCTGTGCGGGGCCGGAGTCGCGCTCAAGCTTATGGATGGGTTGGTGCGGGCGGCCGGCTGGGACCAGGGGCGCCGGGAGCGCCTGATCGATTCACTCCTGAAACTGGTGGCCATCGCGACGGTAGCCGACGTGGTTCCCCTGACAGGTGAAAACCGTGTGATCGTGAAGCGGGGGCTAGCGGGGCTCGAGCAGGTTCGCAATCCCGGTCTGCGGGCGCTCCTCGACGTCTCCGGATTCCCGGAAGGCGATTCTCCCAGCGCCGGCCAGGTGGCCTTTCGAGTGGCTCCGCGGATCAACGCCGCCGGGCGCATGGCCAGCGCCGCGGATGTGATCGAAATGTTTCTGACGGAGGACAGTGAGGTCGCTCGCACACTCGCAGCGAAGTTACACGAATTGAATGTCGACCGGCAGCAGACCGAGGCGGAAATCGCACGCGCCATCTTCGAGCAGTGCCTCGAGCAGCCGGTTACGGACCGCGACGCCGCGCTGGTGTTCGCGGGGGAGGGCTGGCACCGGGGAGTGGTGGGGATCGTCGCCAGTCGCGTGGTGGAATGCTTTCATCGCCCGGCTTTCGTGCTGGGCCTCGAGAACGGCATCGCGCAGGGATCGGGCCGCAGCATACCTGTTTTTCACTTGCTCGAGGCTTTGGAGGCGATGCCCGATTTGTTCGGCAAATTCGGAGGACATCGCCAGGCCGCCGGCGTGACGCTGGGCGCCGACAACGTTGAAGAATTTCGCCGGCGCCTGTGCGCCTACGCGGGCGAACGTCTAACGCCGGCAGACTTCGAGCGGGAGCTGGCTATCGACGCGGAAATCGCCGGAGATGAAATCGACGACCGTTCGGTTGCGGACATCCTGCGGCTGGCGCCCTTCGGCTACGGGAATCCGGCGCCCACATTTGCCGCGCGCGGCGTTGAGATCGCCGCTCCCCCTGACATCCGCAACGAAAAGCACGTTTTTCTGCGGCTGAAATTAAACGGCCGGACCATTCGCGCCAAAGCCTGGAACTTCGCGCATCGCGCGGCGGAACTCGCGCCCGGGACGCGCCTGGATATTGCACTGCAATTTGAAGACGACGCATACTCGGCAGCACGCGGGTACGCGCCCTGGCAGACGATTGTTCGGGACGTTCGCGCGGCGGATGCCGCTAGCTACTCCGCAGTTCCAGGATCAGCCGCATAACTAAACCCTCGATCTGCGCCGCAACGGCGCGGTACACATTCTCGCTCTCTCCGATGGGGTCGCGGACGTTCCAATCGATCACACGGGCCGCCGCAATCGCAGCCGGAAGACGCTCGCCACTCAGGTTGATAACGACTTCAAACGGTTCCCCCATGAAGGATTCCAGTCCCTTGGGAAACTGGCCTTCCGTGGGAATGTTTTTTTCGCTAAGCACTTGGCGGGTGAGCGGCGGGAGGAGAGTGGCGGGAGCCAGACCACCGCTATGCACTGTCAGAATATCCGAGCCGTAGGCGCGCGCAAAGGCCTCCGCCATCTGGCTGCGGCAGGCATTCCCGATACAAACGAAAAGGACTCGCTTTTTCTCGGCCGCCGAACGCGCGACGGGAGACTTCGTCGTGCGGTCCCCGCCCATGCGTGGACGGCCTCCCCTTATGCCACTCGTTACGTCGCGAGGCGGTACCATCCGAGCGTTCTCCTCAAACCTTCTTCAATCGTGACGCGGGGCGAGTGGCCCAACTCGCGGATCGCGGCCGCCGTATCCGCCTTGGAATGCCGGACATCCCCGGCTCGGGGCGCGGCCATCTTTGAAGGAAGGCTCACACCTTCCATCTGCTGTAGGAGTTTCCAGATGTGGTTCAGCGTGTACTGATTGCCATTTCCCGCGTTGTACATCTTTCCGGCCACCCCGCTAGCCTGCGAAGCTTTCCAGCACAGGTCGGCTACGTCTTCGACGAACGTAAAATCCCGGGATTGTTCGCCATCTCCGAAAATAGTGGGGGAAGTGCGCGCGAGCAAATGTTTCATGAATAGGCTCAGCACGCCCGAATAAGGACTGGTGGGGTCCTGGCGCGGCCCGTATACATTGAAGAACCGAAGCGACACGGTCTCAAGACCGTAGCACGAGTAGAAAACCGCGGCATAATACTCTCCCAGCAGCTTCTGTACGGCGTAAGGAGACTTTGGCAGAGGCGTCATGGTCTCGGTCTTGGGAAGGACTTCCGTATCGCCGTAGGCCGATGAAGATGCGGCGTACACTACACGCCGAACGCGCGCGTTGGCCGCCGCGCGCAGCACGTTGAAAGTCCCGTCAATGTTTACTTCGTGCGAAGGCACGGGTTCTTCAATCGACCGCGGCACGGAAGGGATCGCGGCCAGGTGAAAGACGGTGTCAGCGCCGCGGATCGCGGGCTCTAGGGCAGCCGCGTCGCGGATATCCAATTTGTGGAATTCGATCTGCCCGCGGACTTCCGCGAGGTTGGCCTCGTGGCCCGTCAGAAGGTTGTCGATCACCGCCACCTTTCCATATCCCAACTGATTTATATGTCCCAACAATGTCCGGACGAGCGTCGAGCCAATGAAGCCCGCGCCCCCGGTCACTACGAATCTCGCGTCATTAGCCATATTTTCTAATTTGCTTTCAATCGCGCCACGATAATCAAAGAAAGGCCCCGCCAGGGCAGCAAGGGATCGACGCGCCGCCAGAACCACACGGTTTTGTCCCACAGCTTCAGGCCCGGGCGGTTCATGCGCGAACGGTGAAGTATCTTTCCGAAAAACCACCAGGAGAGTGCGCCGATCTTGTTTATCTGATGCTCCCGCTCGATCTGAAAACCGTGGGATTCGAGGATCGTTCGCAGGTCTCGCTCTTCGAAACGGCGTTTGTGACCCATCCCCTGGTCGAGCGAGCTGAACAGCGCCTTGCCCTGCGGGACCAGCACCACCAAAGTTCCGCCCGGCTTCAGGCATCCGGTCAATGAAGCGATTACGAATTCCGGATCTTCCACGGATTCGAGCAGGTTCACGCACAGAGCGCTCTCGAACTGCCCCGCCCACGGCAGATAATCGGACGCTTTCCCCGGATCCAGCTCGCAGACCGTGACATTGGGGGTTCGCAGAAACCGGTTCCGAAGAGCGTGCAGGTAGAGAGCATCCTTTTCCGCCGCTACGTATAACAGTTTCTTGCCCATCAGGCGGCCGGTCCAATCGCCCAATCCCGCGCCGATTTCGAGCACGGTGTCGCGCAGGTGGGGGCGCAGGATTCGCGTGATCCAGCTTTGATACTGCGGGGTTCCGGTCAAACTGTTGAGGAGGCCACGGCCATAGGTTTCCGCGTATAAATCGTCAATAACCCAGAAGTACAGGATCACGCCCAGGGCCTTGGCGCCATCCTTCCACCCGATCTTCTTGCCTTCTTCGTAAGTACGGCCGTGGTAGCTGATGGGCACCTCGTACACGCGCAGCTTACGCTTGGAGACCTTCATGGTGATCTCGGGCTCGAAGCCGAAGCGGTCGCTGCGAATCGGAATGCTCTTAAGCAGGTCGGTTCGGAAAACCTTGTAGCAGGTTTCCATATCGGTCACGTTCAGGTTGCTGAACATGTTCGAGACCCATGTCAGGAACTGATTGATCTTCGTGTGCCAGTACGGCAGCACACGGCTTTGTTCTCCGGCCAAATAGCGCGAGCCGAACACGGCATCGGCGCGGCCGTCGAGCAGGGGCCGCATCAGCTTGGGATATTCGGCGGGATCATACTCCATGTCGGCGTCCTGAACCAGGCAGAAATCACCGCTGGCTTCCTGGATCGCGCGGCGTACCGCGGCGCCCTTGCCTTGATTCACCGGTTGCCGAAAAAGGCGGATGCGCGGCTCACGGGCGGCCAGCCGGTCGAGGATCTCGGACGTTCCGTCCGTGGAGCAATCGTCCACGATCACCAGCTCGCGGTCCATATTTTCCGGCAATGGCGCCGCCAATACGAGCGCCAGGCTCTTTTCCACCACCGTCCGTTCGTTGTAGACCGGAATCAGGATGGAAAGGAGCATCGAAGTCTGGTGTGGACGGCCATACGGAAAGTATAATTGGGTTTGGCACCTCAACCCTACTCAACCCCCAAGAACGTGTTACTGGAGAGCGATCTGAAGGCGTACCGGCTGTTCGCACGCGGCAAAGTGCGCGACGTCTACGAAGACGGCAACCGCTTGCTGATCGTGGCGACGGACCGCATCTCGGCATTCGACTACATCCTGCCCACGGGCATCCCGGAAAAGGGCCGCGTCCTGACACAGATGACGCTGTTCTGGCTGGAATACCTGAAAGACGCGGTGCCCAATCATTTCCTGAGCGGCGACACCGGGTCGCTACCGGCCGAATTCGCCGGGCGATCCATGTGGGTCAAGCGCGCCGAGATGTTCCCCGTGGAATGTGTGGCGCGCGGATATCTGGCCGGCTCCGGATGGAAGGATTACCTGAAGACCGGCGCGGTGTGCGGCATCCCGTTGCCGGCCGGCTTGCGCGAGTCCGACGCCTTGCCGCAGCCGATCTTTACCCCCGCGACCAAGGCAGTCAGCGGGCACGACGAAAACATATCCTTCGAGGAGATGGTCAAGATTGTCGGGGCAGCCGATGCGGCCAAGCTCCGCGACCTGACTCTTGGGATTTATAAGAAAGCTGCGGATTACGCCCGGACGCGCGGCATCATCATCGCCGACACGAAATTCGAGTTCGGAACCGTCGCCGGCCAGATCGTGCTGGCGGATGAGGTGCTAACGCCGGATTCGTCGCGCTTCTGGCCGCTGGATCAATATGAACCGGGAAAGGCGCAGCCGTCCTACGACAAACAGTTCGTCCGCGACTATCTGGAATCCATCAAGTGGAACAAGCAGCCGCCCGCTCCCGCTCTGCCGGACGAAATCGCCCAGCGGACCAGCGACAAATACAAAGATGCGTACCGAGCACTGACAGGACGAGAACTCGGGCTGTGAGCCTGCTCGACCTTTTGTTGTTTGTGATTGTCGGGGGTTCGATCGTGGCTGGGTTCCTGGCGGGGTTTGCTCGCGCCGGGGTAGGATTCGTCGCGGCAGTCACCGGCGTATTGTTCGGTTTCTGGTTCTACGGCATCCCCGGCGCATGGATTCATAAGTACGTAAGCTCCATCACGTTTTCTAACCTGGCGGGATTCTTGGTGGTGTTCGTCGCCTGCGTGGCGCTGGGCGGACTGATCGGGAAACTGCTATCGAAGCTGTTCAAATGGACCGGCTTGTCCTGGCTGGACAGAATCATGGGCGCGGGCTTCGGGCTGATCCGCGGCGGTGTGGCTGCGGTGGCCTTCGTTTCCGTACTGATGGCATTCACCCCCAAGCCGGTGCCCACCTGGATGACCGGATCGCTTCTGTTGCCGTATGCCATCGACACTTCGAACGTCCTTGCGGCGCTCGCGCCTCGGGCGCTGAAGGACTCGGTGCGCGAAACCATCCGCGAGATTCGCCAGGCGTGGGACGATCAGGTTCGCAAGAGCCTGAAGCGGGAGAACCCGCGGGAGGGCAATCCTGATCCAAAGGCGCCCAAATCGCCGCCCCCCAAGGCTGTGAATCAATGAAGAGTGAATAGTGACGGGCGATCTTCTGGTTTTCGATCTAGACGGCACGCTGGTCGATTCCCAGCGCGATCTGACCGCGGCAGTCAACGCAACCCGCGCGTGGATGGGCCTCGGCCCGCTGCCGCCGGAAAATGTATCGCGTTACGTGGGCAATGGCGCGCCGGTGCTTGTGCAGCGCGCGCTGCCGGATGCCGGCGAAGAAGACTGGTCGCGGGGGCTCAAATATTTTCTTGAGTATTACCGCGAGCACATGCTGGATTCGACTCGGCTGTATCCCGGCGTCCGGGAAGCACTCGACCAGCTGCACGGCGCGGCGATCCCGCTCGCCGTGCTCACCAATAAACCGGTCCGATTCTCAGTGAAGATGCTAGAGGGGCTGGGGCTCGATCTGCACTTCTTCCGGGTGTACGGCGGAAACAGTTTCCCGGAGAAGAAGCCAGATCCCACAGGGCTGAACGCGCTGATTGCGGAATCCGACTCCGACCGCGACCGAACCATCATGGTCGGCGACAGCGCCGTGGATGTGCAGACCGCGCGTAATGCAGGCGTTCGGGCCTGCGGCGTACGCTGGGGATTCCAGCCCGAAACCTTTTTAACCTCGCCGCCGGATTTCCTGATCGATGATCTGCGGGAATTGGCCGCGCTGATTCTGGCGAAGCGAGCTTAAGCCGCCTCGGAAAGCACGCGGATATCGACGATCGCCGAGGTGATGATCGGGCCTTCGTAGTCCGGGTGGCGGAATTCAAGGTGCATTCCGCGGCCGAGATATGCGGTCTTAAGCATCGACCCGCCCCAGTTGGATCCCGAGATCTGCACCAGTACGGGTTCCGGGCAGAATTCCGGATGGCCCCAGATCCAGGCAGACCCATCCCGGCGCGGCACGATGGTGTAGTAGCGGTTCCGGGTTTGCACTTCGACTTTGGCGGCTTCCGGCAGGTCCCGCAGGTAGACACCACCCTCGATCTCGCTCTGGATGATGTTGCGGTTGATCTCGTCGCTCAGGTTCTGATGCGGCCGGAACATCCTGGCTCCATTGTAGCCAGTACAATAAGACTGCGCGTGACCCACCCCTCCGTTCGTGATCTTTTCCAGACCCTCGGCCGGCAGGAGGCATTCCAGCACTTGGTTTCGGCCATACTGCGGCACGAATCCGGGCCATTTTCGCTGGCGGGATTGACGCCTACGGCCAAAGCGTTATACACGGTGCTGTTCTGGCAGGTGACCGAGCGGCCTCTGATCCTGGTAGCCGACGGCAACCAGCGCGCCGAAGTGCTGGCGGAACTCACGCGGACGTTTTTCGATCTGCTGATCGGGCGGCCGGAGGTGGGACGCCCTGCCCTGCTCCCGGCGCTCGACGTGCTCCCCGGGCAGCGGCTTTCTCCCCACACCGAAATCAGCGAGCAGCGCGCTATCGGACTCTGGAGAATGGCGGCCGGTACGGCTCCCATCACCATCACTCCGGCCGCCTCCGCTCTGCTGCGCACGCACGATGCCGAGTATTACCGGCGGCTGGCGTTGGCGATTCGTACCGGCGAAGAATTGCCTCTCGATACCATCGAGACGCATCTCCGGTCGATTGGTTATGAGCGGCGCGATCCCGTGGAGATGGTCGGCGAATATTCCATCCGCGGCGGGATCCTGGATGTGTTTGGCGCCGAAGGCGAGCGGCCCTTGCGCATCGAATTTTTCGGCGATGACGTCGAATCCATCCGCCGCTTCGATGTGGAAACGCAGCGCTCGATTCTCAAGGTTTCCGAGGCCCAGATTCTGCCGCTGCTCGAGCAGCCGCGGCACAGCGATGTGTTTCCCGGCTGGGAGTTTGCGGCGGCAACGGAGGAGCCGCGAAAGCACTCTCTGCTCGCCTTGGCGCGCGAGCCCGTAGTGCTTCTCGATGAGCCGGAAGATATCCGCTCCGCTTCCGAGCGCTTATGGAAGCGTCTGGAGCAATTGAAAACAGAGCATCCCGAGGCCGCCGAACTCGCCTCGGCAAACTTTTTCGAATGGCCTGAATTCGAGAAGTCGCTGACTGGTCCCATCGTGAACCTGCGCGAGCTGCACCTGGGGATGGACACGCCGCACATAGCGACGCGTCCTTCACTGGCGTTTCAGGGAAACATGCAGGTGGCCGTCGCCGAAGCCAAGAACCTGGTGGAACAAGGTCACCGAGTAGCGTTTTTTGCGCCTTCCAACGGAGAGCTGGAACGCCTGGCCGACGTGCTGCGCGAATACTCCGTTCCATTTCAACTGGGTCTCGGGCCCAACGAAGCCGCATCTCCATACCTGGCCGAGCGCTCCTATCTCGCTGGACCTGTCGCGAGCACCTACCTGGTGAAGGGACTGGTCCGCCGTGGCGCGGTGTTTCCCGAATCCGCCATCGCCTTCATCGGGTCCGAGGACTTGTTCGGCTCTTCCGAACTGGTTGCCCAGCCCGGACCGAACAAAAGCCAGATGGCCGCCTTCGCCGCCGACCTGGCCGATCTCAAGCCGGGCGACTTCGTGGTGCACACGACACATGGAGTCGGAAAGTTTCTGGGCATTCGCGAAATCGTCCAGGCCGATCAAAAGGGCGATTTCATGCTGCTCGAATACTCCGCGGAGGCCAAGCTGTATGTGCCGCTCACGCGCATGGACCTGGTGGAGAAGTATCGGGGTGGTGGGGATTCGCCGCCGCCGCTCGACCGGCTGGGCGGAGCCACCTGGACGGCGCGGAAATCCAGGGTCAAAGCCAAAATGCGCGACATGGCGGATGAGCTTCTCAAGCTCTACGCCGAACGGCGCATGGCCGAGGGCTTCGCGTTCTCGCCGGATTCCAACTGGCAGCGCGAATTTGAAGACGCGTTCGAATTCACCGAAACCAAGGACCAGCTCAGCGCCACCAAGGAAATCAAGCGCGATCTGGAATCGCCGCATCCCATGGACCGCCTGTTATGCGGCGATGTCGGTTTCGGGAAAACCGAAGTGGCCATGCGGGCGGCGTTCAAGGCGCTAGGCGACGGGAAGCAGGTGGCCGTGCTCGCGCCGACCACGGTGCTGGCATTCCAGCATTTCGAGACTTTCAAGCGGCGTTTCGCGGCCTTTCCGGTGCGGCTGGAGATGTTCTCGCGCCTGCGCCCCGCCAAAGAACTGAAGAAATCGATCGAGGAACTGGCCGACGGCCGCATCGATATCGCCATCGGCACGCACCGGCTATTCTCGCAGGATGTCGTATTCCGCGACCTGGGCCTGCTGGTGGTAGATGAAGAGCAGCGCTTCGGCGTCCGCCACAAAGAGCGGCTCAAGCAGATGACCAAGAAAGTCCACGTGCTCAGCATGAGCGCCACTCCCATTCCGCGCACGCTGCACATGTCGCTGCTGGGAATTCGCGATATGAGCGTGATCGAAACGCCGCCCAAGGATCGCCTGGCGATCCACACGGTCGTCGCGCATTTCGGCCCCGAACTCGTCCGCACCGCGATCGAGCAGGAGCTGAGCCGCGGGGGGCAGGTTTACTTCGTCCATAACCGGATCGATTCCATCTTCACGCGCGCAGCCTGGATCCAGGAACTGGTTCCGCAGGCCCGCATCGGCGTCGGCCACGGACAAATGAGCGAGCAGGAACTGGAACGCGTGCTGCTCGGCTTTATGCGCCACGAGTACGACGTGTTCGTCTCCACCACCATCGTCGAAAACGGCTTGGACATTCCTCTGGCGAACACCATGATCATCGACCATGCCGAACGGCACGGTCTTTCCGAGCTATACCAGTTGCGGGGCCGCGTGGGACGGTCTAATCGGCGGGCTTATGCGTATTTGCTGGTCCCCGCCGACACCGAACTGTCCGAAATCGCCCGCAAACGTCTGGCCGCCCTGCGCGAGTTTTCCGACCTCGGCGCAGGGTTCAAGATCGCCGCTTTGGACCTGGAACTGCGCGGCGCTGGCAATCTCCTGGGCGGAGAGCAGCACGGGCACATCGCGTCGGTGGGGTTCGATACCTACGTGCGGCTGCTGGAGGAAACCGTGCGGGAGCTAAAGGGCGAGGAAGCACCGCTCGAAGTACAGTCGTCGCTGAACCTGGGACTCGACATACGCATCCCGCCCGACTACATTGCCGATGAGCATCAGCGGCTGCGGGCGTACAAGCGCATCGCCGACGTGCGGGACGTGGAGCAGGCGGACGTCATGCGGGCGGATTTAGCGGATCGCTACGGCCCGCTGCCGGATGCGGTCGAGACGTTGCTGCGCTTTGCCCTGCTCAAGAGCACCGCCCAGCAAATTGGGATTGAAGCAGTCGACCGGCGGGGCGGAGCGCTGAACATCAAGTTCCATCCCGGCTCGAAAATTGAGCCCGCGCAGCTTATGCACCTGGTGACGTCGCGTCCGGGCGCACAGTTCACGCCAGCCGGAGTTCTGCGGCTCCCGCTTCCGGACTCGGGAGACGGCGCTGCCGTGCTGCTCGATTATCTCGGTGGATCCCTGAAGGACTTGGTTAAAACTTGATCCGGCTCTTGGAGGGTTCCAGCTTCTTGATATCGACGCCGTCTACTTTACCGAGGTCGGACCAATCCTTGAACTTACCCTTGTCCGTGCGGTACTTGACGATCGCGTCGGCCTCGGCGCTGGTGATGCTCAGATTGTCCGCGAGTTCCTTTGCGGGGGCCGAATTCACGTTCACGGGCACACCGAAGTAGGTGGTCAAGTAGTTGACGATCAGCTTGAAATCGTCGTCCGTCCCGGTGGCGCCGCGGCCGCGCATGGAGTCCACGGTATCCTGCCAGACGTCGCGCGTGCCAGTCTGGCCGATCACGATATCGGCGCCGTGGCACCCTCCGCAAGTGTTCTCAAAGACGCTCTTACCAGGACCTTCCGGAAAACTCTGGGCCTGCAGGGAGACAAGAAAAAGGGATAGGGCTGACACCACAAGCAAACTCTTCATCTTCCCATGATAAACCGGAACAGGTGCCTCGCTCAACGAGGCCGTTGACCATACAGTTCAATGCGTGGATCAGTAGTGCGCAGGTCGGTCACCTTGCGGAATCCGGCCCGATCCAGTTTCCCGCGCGCCTCGGCATATACGGACTCGTACTGATCACGACTAAGCGCGAGGGCGACAGTCCCCGCAGTCGTTAAACTGTTTTCGTCACAGACACGGAGTTGCGGCTCATAGAAGACGTACATCGTCCGCGCGCCGGTGGGGACAAAAATCGTGCAGCTTGCCTCTTTCAGTTGGGCCGCGGCGGCCTGCCAGCTTTCTCCCGGCCGCTGGATCCAATGAACGTCCTCGTACAGCATCGCACCGAGCAGCGCCACGGGAACCAGCAGCCCCCAGCGGCGCACTTCCGCGCACGCTGCAATCAATACGCTGATCGGTACCAGCACAAAGATCATTTGCCGCGCCGCCAAAAAGTAACCGAAATAGGCATCCGCGGCGGGCACTAAGACTAATGGAATTGTGGCATACAGCGCCCAGAAGAGCTCTTCTTCTTTGTTCAAGGAGGACCCCCGCAGCGCTACCACAATCGCGATCGCGGTAAGGGCGGCGCCGGCGAAGCCCGTGCCCATGAGTTCGTGGGGGATCACCAGCAGATCCTTGCCCGTGACCATAAATCGCACGCCCGACGCGACTGTGCCCTGCCAGGCGGCATTCGTTTTCAGGAACCAGGGAATGAAGACCAACGAGGCCAGCGCCACGGATGTTCCCGCGAGCCATATTGCCCGGGACTTTTCTTTCACCGAGCGGGTCAGGACAAGCCAGATCAGGTGCGCGACTGGAACAAAGATACTGTAGGGCTGAGTGTACAGACCAGCCGCGGCCAGCCCTGCGTACCCGCCAGCCTTCGCGAAGGTCGGCCACCGAATCAACGAAAGAAACACGACCGTGGAGAAGACGCTCCAGCAGGCCGCCTGCGCGTAGGGCCTCGCTTCCAAGGCGTATCGGAGGGTCAACGGGGAGACCGCGTACACGATCGCCGCGAACAGCGGCATGCGCAGACGAGTCTGCCGAGCAAGAATGTAGACGCCCGCGCACGTCAACACGCTGAACAGAACCGAGGGCAGCCGGACGACGAAGACTGAGTATCCGAACCACCGGATCATCGTGAAATCGGCCAGATATCCGGAAGGAACCCCTCCGGCGTTGCCGGGGACAAAGTTGAGCACTCCGGACACATCGGAGACAGCGCGGACACCGCCGAGATCGATGATTTCGTCGACCCACAGCGGCTTGTTAGGGATTAGCAGGATCAGCGTGCCGGCGTACAAGCCGAGAAATAAGTATAAAACACGTCGGGATCGAAGGAGCGACGTTCTCTCTCTTAACATCGCCGTCTACTTAGCGTCCCGCCAGTTGTCGCCCACGCCGACGTCCACCACCATGGGGACGTCGAGCTTGCGCACGCTCTCCATTTCGGTTTTCACCATAGCCCGGACTTCGTCTACTTCGCCGGGCGGAGCCTCGAATACCAGTTCGTCGTGGACCTGCAGAAGCATCCGCGTTTCCCTGCCCCGCAGTTTTTCCGCGATCCGGATCATCGCCAGCTTAATCATATCGGCCGCGGTGCCCTGCAGGGGCGTATTGACCGCCGTACGCTCAGCGAAATTGCGGGCCGCGGGATTGCGGCTGCTCATATCCGGAATCGGACGGCGGCGGCCGAAGAGGCTCACCGCCATGCCCGTCCGGCGGACTTCGGTGATGGTGTTATCGATGAACCGGCGCACGCCCGCGTAGCGCTCGAAGTACGCGCGGATGTACAACTCGGCTTCCTTGCGGTCGATCCCCAGCTGCTTGGACAGTCCGAACGGCGTCTGCCCGTAGACGATCCCGAAGTTGACGGCTTTGGCATTGCGGCGCTGCTCGGGCGTGATCATCAGCGGCGGGATCCCCAGAACCTCCGCGGCGGTGCGTGTGTGAATGTCCTCGCCATTTCGGAAGGCTTCCATCAGCACTGGGTCGTGGGACATGTGCGCCAGCAGGCGCAACTCGATCTGCGAATAATCGGCGACAATCAGCTTCCAGCCGGGCTCGGGAACGAAGGCCGCGCGGATTTCGCGTCCCAGCTCCGTGCGAATCGGGATGTTCTGGAGGTTGGGATTCGAAGACGAAAGCCTCCCGGTGGCCGCGCCCGCCTGATTGAACGTCGTGTGGACGCGGCCAGTGGCCGGATCGATCAGGGCCGGCAGGGCGTCGGCGTAAGTTCCCTTGAGTTTCGAGAGCTGGCGGTGTTCCAGAACTTTGCTGGCGATGTCATGCTCCTCCGCAAGGTCCTCCAATACGTCGGCAGCGGTGGAGATGACCTTGCCCTTGCCCATCCGGACCGGCGCGGGCAGGTTCAGATCTTCGAACAACACTTTACCTAATTGTTGTGGCGAACTGATATTAAAGGTCTTACCTGCGATGCCGTAAATCTCCCCGGAGAGCCGCGCGATCTCCTCCTCCATCCGACCGCTCATGTGCCGTAGCTGATCCGGATCCACCCGAACCCCGATCTCCTCCATCCGGGCGAGCACGCGAATGAGTGGGAGATCGATGGCGTCGTAAACCTCCGTCAGATTCTGCGACTCGACCTGCGGGCGGAGTCTTTCATACAGGGACAGGATCGTATCGGCCTGCGCGGCGGGATCAGAGTCCAACGCGCGCTCCAGATATCGTTCCGAGAGTGTTGCCAGGTCCAAGGAGCCGGGGTCGGCCGCCAGCAGGAACCCGTACAGCATGACGTCATGCCTCAAGCCTGGCGTTTCCCCGAAACGGCGCGTCAATGCTTTCAGATCGTGCCCTATGGACACCCGCTCAGGGATTTCGTCCAAAGTCAGCGATCGCGCTACACCTGGGTTCGCTGAAAATCCCAGTACAGTCTGCTCCATGACTTCACCGACAGCGACGGCGAGCTGCCCATCGGCGGGAAGCGTTTTCAGCCACGCGTCCAGCTCGGCTTTCGACTCGAGTTGCTGATAGTCGCGCTGCTGGGTAGCCGCCGGGGCCGGTGCCAGATCCCTCAGAAGGCTCGAAAACTCTAGCGTCCGATACAACTCGCGCAGAGCGTCCGGGTCGGGTTCGTGCAGCGCCAGCGCTTTCAGCTCGATTTCCACGGGCACGTCCGTGTGGATGGTCGCGAGCCTCTTGCTCAGCAGGATCTGGTCGCGATTATTTTGCAGGCTTTCGCGGTAGGTCTTGCGCTCCACCTCGCTCGCGTGCTCGATCGCACTCTCCACCGAGCCGAACCGTGCGATCAGATCGCGCGCGCCCTTATCGCCGATGCCCGGAGCGCCCGGGATATTGTCGACCGAATCACCCTTCAGCGCCAGCAGGTCCGCCACCTGGTCCGGACGTACACCCATGTATTTCTCGGTTTCCGCGGCGTCGTAAACCAGATCGTCCTTCATCGGATTGAGCATGCGGACGCGATCGTTCACCAGTTGCAGCATGTCTTTGTCGCTGGAAACGATGACCACATCGACGCTTTGCTGTACCGCGCGGCGGGCCAGCGTGCCGATCACGTCGTCCGCTTCAAACTTCGGGTACTCCAGCACCGGGATCCGCATCGCCTCCAGGATCTTGCGAATCCAGGGAATCTGCTCCAGCAGGTCGGGCGGGGTTTCGGTGCGGGTCGCTTTGTACGCCTCAAAGACCTCATCGCGGAACGTGGGGCCTTGGCTCTCAAAAATCGCGGCGAGGTATTCGGGATGATGCTGGGTTCTAAGCTTGCGCACCATGTTGTGGAAAATGTACACCGCTTCTGTGGAAAACCCCACGCCGGTACGCATGGGAGGGGCTCCAGAGCGGGCTCGGGCATGATAAGCCCGGAAAATGAACCCAAAGGAATCAATCAGGAAGAGACGCGGCACCTCCCTTATGGTATATGAGGCCCCCCGGGATTTGCGAATTTGCCACAAAAATACTACGACTGTCTCTTAAAAGACACGGTACAAGGCGAACAAGTCATTTTTTTTCAAAAACCTAGCGACTGCGTACTCCGAGTTGTTACAATGTCGTCAGTACGAATTGATGCTCAGTTTGGAGCCAGCTTTCTGAGATTCGAAACGACGGTCCAACGACCGGTCGAGGCCTCCGGCGTGGGGCTTCACTCGGGTGTGCCGGTCCGCATCCGCATCCTCCCGGCGCCTCCTTCCACTGGTATCGTTTTCGTCCGCAGCGATCTGGACGGCTTCCAGATTCCGGCCAGTTGGCGTCACGTTCAGAAAGTCAGTTACGCTACCAGCCTGATGCGCCAAGGCGTGCTGATCTCGACCACCGAACATCTGCTCAGCGTGTTCTACAGCATGAGCGTGGACAACGCCTACGTGGAGATCGACAGCCTGGAAGTGCCGATTTTGGATGGGAGCGGGCTGCCGTTTGTCGAGCTGATCCGCAGCGCGGGGATCCGCGAATACCGCAAACGCCGGCGCTATCTGCGCATCCGCCGGCCCGTATCGGTGGAAGGTGGCGGCAAACGCATTACGATCCTGCCCTCGGACCGTTTCCTGTTGACCTGCGAAGTCTACTTCCCTCATCCCCTGGTGGAGCGGCAGACGCTCGAAATCGAAGTAACGCCGGAACGCTATGCGGCGGAAATCGCCCCGGCGCGCACCTTCGGCTTTGAATACGAGCTGGACCAGATGCGCAACATGGGCCTGATTCGCGGAGCCTCGCTCGACAACGCGGTGTGCTTTAACCGCACCACCATTCTCAATGCGGGCGGCCTGCGCTTCCCGGATGAATGCTGCCGGCACAAGGCGCTGGATCTGATCGGAGACCTGGCGCTGATCGGAAAGCCGCTACTGGGTCACGTCATCGCGGAAAAGGCGGGACACGCCATGCATTTCGCCTTGGTCAACCGCATCATGAACGATCCCACGCTGTACGAAATCCTTAGCTTCGATCAGCTCGCCGACCGGGTGACGCACGCCCTCGTATCCTAAACCAGCAACATCCTGCCAGCGTCATCTTGAACGATAATCAGGGGTTGACGCAACTTCCCAATCTCCTGACGGCGGCGCGGCTGCTGGCGGCTCCCTATATCTTTTACCTGCTATGGACGGGTAGCTACGGGCTGTCGATCGTCTGGTTCTCGGTCGCCAGCTTCAGCGATGTGCTGGACGGATTCCTGGCTCGGCGATTTAAAGCCGGCTCACGCCTGGGCGCCTTGCTCGATCCCATCGCCGACAAAGTTCTGCTCAGCGGGTCATTTCTGACGCTGGGACTGAAGGGCGTGATCCCGTTTTGGCTGATGATCCTGGTGCTGAGCCGCGATCTCATGATCCTCGGCTTCGCCATCGTAGCGCTGGCCCGTAGGACTTGCCGCGACTTCCCGCCTTCGGTATGGGGCAAGGCGAGCACGGCGGCGCAGATTGCCTATGTGCTCTTCGAGGTTGGTCACGAGGCCGCGATCACTCCTTTAATTGTGGCGACGATTCTTGGCTGGATCGCCGCCGCGCTCACGTTATGGAGCGGGATTGACTACATCCGCCGAGTATCATGAAAGGAACGGATGTCCGATCCTTTCCCCGCGCCGGTTTACGCTGAAACAGTCCTGATCCACAACTTCGAGGACGCTAAAAAGTATTTCCTGGGCGCACTGCTTGAGATCCATTTTGCCCACACCCGCATGCTCGCCGGATGTGGACTTCTGACGCGCGAAGAAGAGAGCAAACTGCTGGCAGCGCTCCACGGGCTGGATCGGGATCGAATCGCCGCGGGAAAATTCGACGGCGCTTACGAGGATTTATTCTTCTTCATCGAAGGCCTGCTGGAAGAAGCCGCCGGACGGGACCTGGCAGGCAAGATGCACACGGCCCGCAGCCGGAACGATATCGCCGTGACGCTCTACCGCATGGCGGCGCGGCGCGAGATCCTCGGGACAGCGCGCGCCGTGGCGGAGCTCCGGAGTATGCTCCTCGAGCTGGCATCCGGGCACGTCGCGACGGTTATGCCGGCGCACACCCACACGCAGCCCGCCCAGCCGACCACCTTGGCGCACTATCTATTGGCCGCGATCGAATTCCTGGCACGCGACTCCGCGCGGCTTCAGACCGCCTTCGCCCGCGTGAATCTCAGCCCGATGGGCGCGGCCGCGATCACCACCACCGGGTTTCCTATCGACCGGGATGCGACCGCCCGTCTTCTCGGATTCGATGGGCTCGCCGAGAATTCCTACGGCGCCATAGCCGCGATCGATTACATCACGGAAACCGCGGCCGCCGTGGCAGTGGCTATGGTGAACCTCGGCAAGCTGGTCCAGGATTTGCTCCTGTGGTCGACCCGCGAATTCGGATACCTGCGTTTAAGCGATGCGTTCGTGCAATCTTCGAGCATCATGCCGCAGAAACGTAATCCCGTCGCCCTGGAGCACGTCCGCATTCTGGCCAGCCGCGCGTTGGGCGAAGCCCAGGCGGTGCTCACCTGCGCGCACAACACCCCTTTCGGCGACGTGAATGACAGCGAAGACGATCTTCAGCCGCTGGTTTTCACCATGTTCGCCGACGCTCGCCGCGCGCTTCGGCTGCTGGCCGGCGCGCTCGGAACCGCCCAAGTGGACACTGCAATCATGGCCGATCGCGCACGGCGGAATTTCCTCACTGTCACCGAGTTGGCGGACACGTTAGTCCGCCGCGAAGGCTTGAGCTTCCGGGAGGCGCACGCACTGGTGGCCGAGGCTGTAAAGGCTTGCGGCGCTAGCGACGATCCGGCCGCGCTGGCCGCGGCGTTGCAAAAGTCCCGTCCCGCGTTGCGGCTTACACGCGAGGAGATCGAACGTTGCCTGGACCCTGAGAACTTCGTGCAGGTGCGAAATGTGACCGGCGGGCCGGCTGCCGAGCGGACTTCCGCCGCCATGGGGCGTGCCGGCGCCGAACAGCGCCGCATCGAGGTCTGGATCTCGTCGACGGAAGCTTCTCTGGACGCTGCCCGGGCCGCCGTTACAGCAGGACCAACTTCTCCTGCATCTCTCCCGTAACGCGCGCTCTGGTTTCATCCACGAACACATCGACCTCCGACCGAATTCCGAACTCCGGCAGATAAATTCCCGGCTCGATTGAAAAACACGTCCAGGGGATTACCCGGCGCTCGTCGTGCGTCTCCAGATTGTCCATGTTGGCGCCGGCGCCGTGAACTTCCACGCCAATCGAATGTCCGGTGCGATGAAAGAAATACTCCGCATATCCGGCGTCGCGAATATGCGCCCGCGCCGCATCGTCCACCTGATATCCGCACAGCGATTCTTTCGCGGCGACCGCGGCTTTCACCCGCGCGATCGCTTTGTCCCGGGCATCCCTCACGATCCCGAACACCTTCTCCATTTCCGCGGGCGGTTGCTCGCCGCAATACCCGACCCAGGTAATGTCGTAGTACACGCCGTCCGGCACGTCCAGCTTGGCCCACATGTCCAGTAGCACCAGATCGCCGCGACGAATCTCCGCACAGCGCTCCTCGGTGGGATTGTAGTGCGGATTCGACGCGTTCGCATTCACCGCCACATCAGGCCCATGATCGGTGATCAATCCGCCCGAGCGAAACTGGTCCAGGATAAACTGTTGCATCTCCCATTCTGTGATTCGCTCGCCGCCGCGCACTTTGCTCGAGATACGCGCGAACGCCGCGCCGCGAATCTTGTCGATGCGCCTCCCTGCCTCCAGATGATTCTCCAGTTGCCGCTGATTCCAGCGCGATTCGAAAAACTGGATGAGGTTCGCCGAGGTCACCACCTCGATGCCCATCCCTCGGACCAACTCTACGGTTCCGGCGTCCACCATCGCCACGTAGGGCACAGCACAGTCCGGCGAATACTGCATGGCCACGCGACTCACGTTGCCAAGGATTGCCCGCAAACCCTCGATCAATTCCTGCCAGCTGGCGTACAGCTTGATCTCACCCGGAAGATCCTTGAGCGTCTGGGCCTCGATCTTATGAGCCAGCCCGCGGGGCTCGCCGCTCGCAGGCACGAAGTAATACCAGCGGCGGGTCACCATCGAGCCGGGCGTGAATTGCAGCACGCGGTACGCCAGTGGATCGCGCTGATGATGATCAAAGAACAGCCATCCGTCCAGTCCTTCTTCCCGCAACGCCGCTTGGATTTCTTTCGTTC
>Ga0210400_10001965_pt1 | contig 19690 bp, 19 predicted proteins | sample IncBWH26MmetaG_FD_155456 | JGI IMG/M metagenome (GOLD analysis project Ga0210400, IMG submission 155456) | Forest soil microbial communities from Barre Woods Harvard Forest LTER site, Petersham, Massachusetts, United States - Inc-BW-H-26-M | ecosystem: Environmental > Terrestrial > Soil >...
AATTTCTTTACCCACTGGAACGCCGGCGATGCGAAGATTGGGGCGCGAGCCATAGTTGCATTGCACTAGCACGCCTACGGTGAATGCTCCCGCCTTGGAGTCGATTTTGCGGGATGAGGTGCCGATGCCACCTTTGAATTCGTTGCAGATCATTCCGGTGCCGCCGCCGACGTTACCTTCCTCGACTGGACCGGATTTTGCGGAGTCGATGGCGTGGAAAGCGTGCTCGGGCTTCACGTGGAAGCCGTTGATGTCGTTGAGCCAGCCGTCCCAGGTTTCGGCGACTACCGGGAGCGACCACCAGTAGCCGGTGGGGTCGGGCTGGCCGTGGCTAACCCGCCACTGAATGACTGCGTCGCGGACTACGCCGACGCTGTGGGTATTGGTGATCATCACTGGACCTTCGAGAAAGCCTGACTCTTCGACCCATGTTGTGCCGGTCATTTCGCCATTGCCGTTGAGGGACCACCAGCCGGCGAATACTGGATTGCTCATGGAATCTTTACCGCGCGGCAGGATTGCGGTTACGCCAGTGCGGACTGGGCCTTTGCCGATTTGGAGTTTGCCTTCGCCGGAAATGAGAGTGGTTTGGCCGACGGTGATGCCGCTCACGTCGGTGATGGCGTTCAGCGGGCCAGGCGTGCCGTCGAAGGGGACGCCCAGATCACGCGCGCGCGGCTTGGCGGCCGTCCTGTCCTGGGCATTTGCTGATGCGACGAAAAACGTAAGACATAGGAAAACAAAGGCTCGGCACAGACCATTCCGCATGATTTCCGTTCTCCAAAGTGGATTAGCAAATGGCGACCGCGTTCGCTCGAGACTCAGAGCAGAAAAGACGGCCGCCACAACTTGGTGCGTATGACCGAACCGGACTACGTTCACAGAAAGCAGCGGCGGGTTCAAGTGAGAAAAACTTTCTGGAGAGCCAAATGTAACGCGCGGGCGATTAGCGCGGATTCTGAGTCGGAGATGATAAAGGGCGGAGCGAGGAGGATGTGGTCGCCGTTGATGCCATCCACACAGCCTTGCGTCGGGTAAATGAGGACGTTTTGGTCAAGGGCGGCTTGGCGGATTCGCTCGGCGATGTTCTGTTCTTTGGGGAATGGCTCGCGGGTGGATTTGTCTTTTACGAATTCGATGGCGAGGAGCAGGCCGAGTCCGCGGACTTCTCCAACGTGCGGGTGAGTGCTGAGTGCGGATAGTTCAGCGCGAAGATTTTCTGCGGCAGGTTGCACGCATTGGAAGAGCTTGCGCATCTCGATGTAATCGAGGACGGCGTTGGCTGCGGCGGTGGTTACGGGATGCGCCTGATAGGTGAAGCCGTGCTGGAAGGCGCCGGAGCCGCGTTCGAATGTTTCGACGACGCGCGGGGATGCCAGGACGGCGCCCAGAGGTGCGTAGCCGCTGGCGATTCCCTTCCCAACCAGGATGATGTCTGGCTCGACATTCCAGTGCTGGATTGCGAAGGGCTTTCCGGTGCGGCCCATGCCGCTCATGATCTCGTCGGCGATGAGGAGAATGCTGTGCTTGCGGCAAATTTCTGCGATGCGCTGGACGTAGCCGTCGGGTGGGACCGCCGCGCCGAGGGTGGCGCCGACTACAGGTTCGAAAATAAAGGCAGCCACGCTCGCGGCGTCATTCGTGTTCAGAAAATCATCGAGATCGCTCGCGCACGCGATGGCGCAGTCGGGGAATTTTTTGTCGAACGGGCAGTGGTGACAGAAGCAGGGGGCTACGTGTCCCCACTCCGCGAGAAGCGGCTGATACGGGGCGCGGCGGGCGACGTTGCCACTGACGGTCATGGCTCCGAGTGTGCTGCCGTGATAGCTCTGACGGCGGGAAACAACGCGATAGCGTGCGGGCTGATTGCTTTCGAGATGAAATTGCCGGGCGAGCTTGATGGCGGTTTCCGTGGCTTCGGAGCCGCCCGAAGTAAAATAGACGCGGCCTCGCGAGCGAAAATTCTGGGGGGCGAGTGCGAGCAGGCGCTGCGCAAGTTTCTCGGCTGGCTCCGAGTGAAATTGCGTGGTGTGGGCAAAGGCAATTCGTGAGCACTGCTCCGCCATGGCTCGGCCGATTTCGGCGACGCCGTGACCGATACTGACTACCGCGGCCTGACCCGAGGCATCGAGGAAGCGGCGCCCGTTTTGATCGATGATCCAGCAGCCTTCGCCGCGGCCGGCGATCGGATACTCTTTGCGGAAATTTCGAGGGAATAGCGCCGAGTTTGATTGCATCTCGATAGGCGAATTGTAGCAGAGGGAAAGTTTGAATGGACGCCAAAGGACTTACGAACAAACAAACCATGGTAGGCTGACGAACGTTTTTCGCGAACGTCAGGTGCAGCAAGTGGTGGAACAAAATCGCGGGTTGGTGCGGACGATTGGGCGATGGAGCCTGGCGGCTCTGATGCTCAATACCATGATCGGGGCGAGCATTTTTGGATTGCCGTCGCTGATTGCGGCGCGGCTAGGGCGATTGAGCCCGATCGCTTATTTCGTTGCATTTGCAGGAGTCGCGATGATCGCCGCTTGCCTGGCGGAGGTGGCGTCCTATTTTCAGGAGGCGGGCGGCCCTTATCTGTACGCGCGCGAGGCCTTCGGACGATTTGTGGGGATTCAAATTGGTTGGCTCACATGGTTATCGCGCATTTCGGCTTGCTCTGGTGTGGCGAACCTTTTCATCACGTACCTGACAGCGTTTGTGCCCGCGGCGAGAGCACCGCTGGTTCGCGCGGGCGTCTTGACCGTGCTGATTGGATTCTTGGCGGCGGTGAACTATCGCGGTGTAATAGACGGCAAATGGCTGAGCAATTTCTTTACGCTTACAAAGGTGCTGCTGCTGACGCTGTTCGTCGCCGTTGGATTCACGGCGTTGGCACTGCATCCAGAGATTCGCGTTGCTCCGGCGGAAGTACCGGCGCACGCGACAGATTGGTTTGCGGCGGTACTGCTGATGGTCTATGCGTATGGCGGGTTCGAGGCGGCCCTGTTTGCTTCGGGTGAGGCAAGCAATCCGCGTAAGGATGCGCCCGTGGCGCTGGCGATTGCGATGGTCACAGCGACGCTGCTGTACGTCGCGGTCCAGTACGTTGTGATTTACACGCTGGCGAACCCGGCGGCGACCACGAAGCCGGCCGTGGATGCGGCGCGACAGTTTATGGGACCTCTGGGAGTGTCACTGGTCGCGGCGGGCACTTTGGTTTCCGTTTACGGATATTTGAGCGCGAACATGCTGCATACGCCACGGGTGACGTTTGCGATGGGAGAACGGGGAGATTTCCCCGCTTTTTTCGCGGCGATTCACCCGCGCTTTCGAACTCCGCATATTTCGATCGTGGCATTCGCAGTGTTGGTGGTCGCGTTTTCGGTTCTTGGTGATTTTCGCTGGAATGCCACTTTGTCCGCTGTAGCGCGTCTGTTCATGTACGGGGCGGTAGCGGCGGCGTTGCCGGCTTTGCGGCGAAAGAGGCCGGGAGAGGCGGCTTTTCGACTGCCTGGGGGCACGGCATTTGCCGCCATAGCACTGGCCTTCACCGGGTTGCTGATTATGACGGTGCGATGGCGAGAAGGTGTAGTGGTGCTGGCCACATTTGCGATTGCGACGGTGAACTGGTTTTGGGCGCGCCGACGGACGGCGAAGGCAGCGATGACTGACGCGATCAGTGCTCTTGGAAACCGCGCAGAATCGTGACAATATCCACGAGTCACAATCGATCCTCAGCGGCGACTCACCTTTAGAAAACGAAGGGACGAGCAAAATGATCAGGACAACTCTGCGGAGCGCAAACGCGGCGGCAGTTCTCGTTTTGTGTAGCGCTGCGACTCTGCTGGCGCAGGATTCCACAAAGCATGCGATCACGTTTGACGACATGATGCAGATGCATCGTGTGGGTGATCCGCAGATTTCGCCGGACGGCAAGTGGGTGGCGTATGCGGTGGCGACTCCGGACATGAACGCTAATCGCAACGCGAGCAATATCTGGATTGTTGCGACGACTGGCGGAGAGGCGATGCAGCTTACACAGAGTGGGCATGATAACTCTCCGGCGTGGTCGCCGGACGGAAAGGCGCTGGCGTTTTTGTCGTCGCGCGAAGGAACTTCGCAGGTTTATGTGCTGTCGATGGAGGGCGGCGAGGCGCATGCGGTGACGCATCTTTCGACTGGGGCGGACATGGTGAAGTGGTCGCCGGATGGCAAGGCGATTGCGTTTACGTCATCGGTCTATCCGGACTGCAAAGACGATGCGTGCAACAAAAAACGCGATGAGGAAAAGGAGAAAAACAAGGTAAAGGCGCGCGTTTACGAGCAACTCTTGTATCGCCATTGGGACCACTGGTTTGAAGGCAAGCGCAGCCATTTGTTTGTGGAGGCGGCGGACGGCAGCGGCGAGGCGCGAGATTTGAACTCCGGGGCAAATTATGATGTGCCGCCGGACCAGCGGGGCGGGTCTGATGACATTAATTTTTCGCCGGATTCCAAGGAGATTTGTTTCACGGCGGTAACGGACAAGGTCGAAGCAATCAGCACAAATGGGGATCTGTTTCTGGTGCCGGTCGCAGGAGGCGAAGCAAAAAAAATCACTACCAATCCTGCGTTCGACGGCAATCCGGTGTATTCGCCGGATGGCCGGTTCATCGCGTATCACGCGCAGCTTACGCCGGGATACGAGTCGGACCGTTGGCGCGTGATGCTGTATGACCGGCAGAGCGGGAAAATCGAGAACCTTTCCGAGGGATTTGATCGCAGCGCGAACGAGCTGCATTGGTCGGCGGACAGCAAGACGATTTTCTTCACGGCGGAGAACGAGACGCTGCAACCGGTGTATGCGATGGCGGCGCGAGTGGGAGCGGAACCGAAGAAGGTCATCGCGGACAGCTTTAACACAGGTTTGACGATCAGCGGCGACGGGAAGACGCTGGCGTTTGAGCGAACAAGTTTGACGATGCCTGCGGAGGTGTTTGTTGCCGGCAGCGATGGCTCCGACGCGCGGCAACTTACTCACCACAACGAATCGATCCTGGCGAAACTGGAAATGAATGCGCCGGAAACGTTCTGGTTCGAAAGCAAGGACGGTACGCGCGTGCAGGCAATGATGATTCGTCCTCCGCATTTTGAAGCGTCAAAGAAATATCCGCTGCTCGTGCTGCTGCACGGGGGACCGCAGACGATGTGGGCGAACGCGTGGGGATATCGGTGGAACGCTCAGGTATTTACGGCCGGCGGATATGTGACGCTGATGATCAACCGGCGCGGTTCGACCGGATACGGGCAGAAATTTACGGACGAAATCACAAACGATTGGGGCGGCAAGGCGTATGTTGACGTAATGACCGGTGTAGACGTCGCGCTGGCGAAATACAAATTCATCGATGGCTCGCGAATGGCTGCGGCGGGCGGCTCTTACGGAGGGTATTTGGCGGATTGGATCGCGACACATAGCGGGCGGTTCAAGGCGATCATCAGCCATGCTGGGATTTACGACAAATTCTCGATGTATGCGACGGAAGAGTTGTGGTTTGAAGAACACGACATGCAGGGCACGCCATGGACGAATCCGGAAAGTTACCGCAAGTGGGGACCGCTGACGTACGCGGCGGAGCTGGGAAAATTCAAGACGCCAACGCTCGTGATTTGCGGCGAACGCGACTATCGCGTGCCGTGCACGCAATCACTGGAATTTTTTAATACGTTGCAGAGGCAAGGCGTGCCTTCCAAGTTGACGGTTTTTCCGGATGAGGGACACTGGATATTGAAGCCGCAGAATTCCCAGTTTTGGTACAAGACGTTTTTTGATTGGCTCGCGCAATGGATGAAGTAGTGCACCAACTTCGGCCCGCTTTGCCGATGTTACGCAAACAGCCGTTGTAGGGAACGGCGCAGAAATCGAAAAAGATGAAAGAGTAGGAATCCGGCGAGCACGATTAGGAACACCACAACCACAATCGTTGCCGTGGGATGAACGGTAGCCATCCAGGTGAGCCAAACTGCCAGCGCGTCTTCTCCCAGGCTGAGCAGCCAATTACTAAAAGGTTCGGGACTGGTATTAACGGCAGCGCGGGCGCTCGCTTTCGTGCCATGCGAGGTCAGCGCCACGCCGCCTGCTAGCAGCGCGGCGCTCCAGCGCCATTCTGGCGGAGATGCGACCGTGGCGCTATACGCAAGAAGCGCAGCGGCGGGCGGGCGAATTAATGTGTGGATAGCATCCCACACCGTATCGACGTAGGGAATCTTGTCGGCGAGAAATTCGATCACATAGAGGGCGAGCGCGATTCCGAGAACCCAGGGGTGCGCGAGCACTTGCATTGATGTGGGCAGGTGAATAATGCCAAAACGCTGGAGAAGGCCGAGAGTTGCCACCGTCGCGTAAAGATTGAGGCCGGAAGAAAATCCGGCGCCAAGCGCGAGACCGAGGGTTTGCAGCGGGTTCACAGTCTAGATGTTACCAGCGCGGGCCAATCTCGGAGGGCGTAACTTTCTGCGTATAGGGCGGCAAGGTTTAGTTTGATTCCAGCGGGCAGAGAATAGATGCTGTTAACTGCGTGGTCATCTCATGTTTGGACTTCGACAACTCTTCTATCCGTGGGGCTTTTTGACGCAGATTGTGGCGCTGGTGCACTTTGTGCGACGCCGTCCGGACGGCTATTGGCTATACATAATCCTCTTCGGAGGATTCCTGGGTGCCAGCGCGTACATAGTCGTGGAAGTGTTGCCGGATGCGGGACTTCTTCGCGGCGTGTTCCAGGGATTCGGGCGTCGATCGCGCATCCAAAATCTGGAATTGCAAATTATCGACAATCCTTCCGCCGGAAACTACGAGGAAATGGGCGAGCTCTGCCTGGAGCAGAAACAATTTGCGAAGGCGCGCGACGCGTTTGATAAGGCTATCGCGGCGCGCAGCGATTCGCCTCACGCGTTTTACAATCGCGCAAAATGCTATTTGGGCCTCGGCGATCTTCCGGGGGCGATGCCCGATCTCGAGCACGTGGTCAGGATCGACCCCAAGTTCGATTATTATCGCGCGGCCGGATTGCTGGCGGATACCTACGCTCGAACCGGGCAACTGGAACGCGCCGCCCCGTACTTCGCCGAGGCGACGCAGTTTTCGACCACGCCCGAAACGCTCTACAACTATGCGAACTTTCTGCGCCTGCAGAATCGCCGTGATGAAGCACGCGAGTGGACGCAGAAGTTGCTGGCCAAGAAGCGGACACTTCCGCGTTACATGCAGCGAGTGGAGCGGCCGTGGTTTCGCAAAGGCAGGACCCTTCTGAAAGAGCTTTCTGTGGCTTAGGCGCTCTAAGTGAGCGCGCCCGCCTTGCGTAATTCGTCTTTCATTCCTGCCCAACTCTGACGAGACGATTCTTCCGGTGTGCCTGCACCGTGCCAGTGGGTTTCCAAGCTGACAGTGTAGTGATAGCCGTCGCGCTTGAGCGCGGCGAATTGGCCAACCCAATCAATCACGCCTGCACCCATCGCGGCCCAAGCCGGCTCGTCTTTAGCATCGGCGATTTTGGCGATGTCCTTACAGTGGCAATGACCAATGCGATTTTTCGGCAAAAGGTTGTATGCGCCAGGGTAAGGAGTTTCGCCGCGCCCTGCGGCATTGCCGGGATCCCAATTGAGCATGAAGGAAGGTGACTGCACGGCGGCGAGGGTCTGCGCGGCCTCAGCGCCGGTGGCGGTGTTGCAGGCAAATTCATTTTCAAGGATGAGGATAATTCCCTGTTTGCCTGCTACGTTTGCGGCCTCGAGCAATTTGGCGTTCATTGCCGCGCGGTACGGAGCAGGATCTTCGAGTCGCCAGAAATCAAAGCAACGCACGCGGTCGGTGTGAAAGGCTTTGGCCAGGGCGATGCTGCGCTCGAGAACTTCGCCTTGCTGGTCGTACGTAAAGTCGGCCTTGAATTGCGCGCCCTTCGGGCTGAATTTTGATTTTGGCGCGCCCGGCCAATCCACTTTAAAGAGCGGACTGCCTATATCGGTCACGCGGAGTTTGTATTTCTCGAGAATGCGCCGCGCTTCGCCAACCTCCGTGGCATCGAGATTGAGGATATTCTTGCTCCACATGCTGCGGAGCTCGATCCACTCCATGCCGAATTCACGAGAAGCCACCTCACAAGCACGGCCGAAATCCTGGCCGATTTCGTCGTTGATGACAGCGATACGAAATGGAGAGTTCATATTGTGAACCCCATTTTTTCCTGGAGATATTCCTTATTGGCGGCAGCGGCTTCTTTAGGGCTGTGCGCATTTTCAGGAACTTCATCGAGCTCTACGACCGCCCACCCGCGAAAACCAACTTTGTTCAGAGAGTCAAAAACGGCGGGGACGTCCACCAAGCCGCGCCCGAGCTCGACGAAGCGATAGACACTCGCCGACACGCGCTCGACATCTTTGATATGCAAGAACAGCAGTCGATCGCCGAATTTCTCAATCGCTTTAACGGGATCGCCGCCACCCTGGAAGTAATGCGCAATATCTAATTCCAGTTTGACGTAGCGGGGATCGGATGCGCTCATGATCTGATCGAGTTCTTCGGGCTTCTCACTTAATGAACCCATGTGATTGTGATATCCGAGAGGGATTCCGAGATCCGCTGTGCGTTTGCCCAGTTCTGTCAAGGCTTTGCCCAACTGTTTATAGTCATCGGAAATTGCCATCCGACCCTTTGGGCGATTGTCCAAGATTTGGAGATACAAGCCGCCGGCGTCGCGCAAAAATTTGGCGTGGGCAGTGTGCTCCGCGATGCTCTTTTTCGCGGAACCAGAGGCACTTTGCAGATCGCCGCTGGAAAGCGCCACAAACTTCAACTGATTCTGATTCAGGAAATCACGGACGGCAGCGGGAGAGCCGAACTCGGCGATGCTGTTCGAGCGCAACTGGATGCCATGAAAGCCGACGGCAGCGATGTCCTCTATTGCTTGCCGATCATTGCCGCCCCAGGTAATCGACGCATACCCGAAATGAATCTCGGAGGGCGCGGGTGTTATGGGTGTGTCGAAATGCGAAAGGTCCATGGGCGGATACAAGACGTCGCGCGCGAGAAGGGTCTCGCAGGGAAATGCGGAGGCTGCGGCCAACGCGCTCATTGCGCCGAGGAATTCGCGTCGCGGCATTCGATGGGTCATGCGTTCTCCTTTTCCATTCGACGCTTCAGCGAAGGCACACGGCACATCTCACGTGTAGCCGTCTGGATGTGTGCGGCGCCATTCCCACGCGCTGTGTACGATGGACTCGAGCTGGGGAAATTGCGGTTGCCAGCGTAAGTCACGCTTGATGCTTTCCGAACCCGCCACTAAAACTGCCGGATCACCAGGACGCCGCGCCACCTCGCGCGCAGGAATCGGATGTCCGGTTACGCGCCGAACGGTTTCGATGACCTCGCGAACGCTAAAGCCGCGCCCGGTACCGAGATTGTAGATAAGCTTGCCGCTCTGACGCAATGCATCGAGGACCAGGATGTGCGCACTGGCTAGGTCGCTGACGTGAATGTAATCACGGACGCAAGTCCCATCGGGCGTTGGATAGTCTGTGCCGAAAATGGAGACGTACTCGCGCTTTCCAAGCGCCGCTTGCAACGTGAGCGGAATGAGGTGCGACTCCGGCACGTGATCCTCGCCAAGATCGCCGGCGGCTCCCGCAGCGTTGAAATAACGGAGGCACGCATAACGCAAACCATGGATGCGGTGAAACCAGGCGAGCATTTGTTCAACGAGCAATTTTGATTCGCCGTATGCGTTTGTGGGGCGAAGCGGATCGGTCTCTTCAATCGGCGTGCGGTCAGGAGTGCCGTAGAGAGCGGCGGTGGAGGAGAACACCAGGCGTTGCACTTTGTGGGCCAGCATGGCTTCCAACAACGTCAGGGAGTTGACCGTATTGTTCCGAAAATATTTTTCGGGGACTTGCATGGATTCGCCGGCTTCGATAAATGCTGCGAAGTGCATCACCGCATCAATGTGGTGTTCCTGAAAAATTCGATCCAGTGCAGTTCGGTCCGCAGTGTCTGCAACGATGAGCTTCGCACCTGAAGGCACAGCTTTCTTGCTGCCGTGCGAAAGATTATCGCAGACGATGACTTCGTAGCCCTTGGCGAGGAGCTGTGAAGTAACGACACTGCCGATGTATCCGGCACCTCCGGTAACGAGAACGCGCTCCCCCATTTGGCGTTGCCCCTTTGCATAGTGGTCAGAACCTTCATCCGTCCGAAAGCCCAAAGGATTACATCAAGAATTGAGCGCGAGCGCCAGCGCGCCAATGCAGGCGAGTGCTTCAGTCCGGCTACTTCGTTTTGGGCTTTTGCACTTGAACGATGGCCACATGCAGCGCGCTTATTACGGCAGCGATCTCTTCGGGACTTTTGTATTTGCGCCGCGGCCAGAAGAACCCTTTCAGGCCATCGCCTTTCGTCCGAGGAACGATGTGCATGTGGAAGTGCGGCTCGCTCTGGCTTACGCGATTGTTGGCAGCGATGAACGTGCCTTGTGCGTGGGTTGCTAGCTCAACGGCGGCCGATAGCATGCGCACATTGGCGAACAGCGGCGCGAGGAGGAAATCCGGCAAGTCCGCAATCGTTTCGAGATGTGCCTTAGGAATCAGAAGGCAATGCCCCGGAAACAGAGGCCGATGATCGAGAAAAGCGATTGTGTGCTCATCCTCAAAAACGCGAAAACCGTCGTCGTGCCAAACGATCTTGCAGAAGGCGCAGTTTTCGTCAAAAGCAGGAGCCTGTGCCGTCATATGCGGTCCTTACACATCACATTGCAAAACGAAACCCATTAGGCGAGCGCAGAAAATAGCAGGTCCTTCCACTTAGGAATATCCAGACTCCAGCACACGCGAACTTTGCGTTCGCATTCGATAGCATTTGCCCAGACATCCCTATTTCTCGAATCCGTCGCCACATCCAGGCGATCGACAATCGTCATGCCGCGCGTCAGCTCGCTATTGATTTCGACCTCGACAAAGTGGTGGCTGGAAGATGTGCATAGACTCGGATCCAGAGCTATTCCCATGCTTACCGGATCGGGCAGCGCGATACCAGTCTGGCCGGTCTGCTTGAACGATGCTTCGGCGGCAGTACTGTTCGAACGAATCGCAAATTCCGCGATCGGATTTTTCAGCGCGAGCGCGCGGTCGATATCCGCTTGATGTAGAACAGCGTCCCCGCGGCACAATTGCCAGCCGACCATTTCGAGCGGCAGGCCGGAGTGAACAACAATGCGCGCAGCCTCCGGGTCAACCCAAATGTTGTACTCAGCGGCTGGAGTTACATTGCCGGCGCAACACGGCGCGCCGCCCATCACCACGCAGCGCTTCACCGAAGCGGCGAGTTTCGGCTCGCGCAGCAAGGCCATCGCTAAATTTGTCAGCGGACCCAACGTGACGATCTCAATGCCTGGATTTTCGCGCACGGTCTGAATCAGCGCGTCGACTGCGTGACCCGGCTCGGCCCGGCGCTTGGCTGGCTTGTATCCGTGATCACCAAGGCCGTCAGCGCCGTGAAACCAGTCGGCAATCACCAGCTTTCGTAAGAGCGGAGCTTCTGCCCCGGAGTAAACCGGCACATTCGACCCACACAGTTCCACGGTAAATAGAGCATTGCTGGTGGCCTGCGCTACAGGAACATTGCCGGCGACCACCGTTATGGCGGCCACCCGAACATCTGGGGAGCGCAGCGCCATGATAAGCGCCACAGCATCGTCGGAAGCAGTGTCGGTATCAATCAGAAGAGTTCGGGTCATCTAGGCATCGACGTGAACATCGCGCCGGCATTTTTGCGCTGCCCAGTGTAACCTTTTGCTTTCCTGCATTCAGAAGATTTTACGTCCCTCCGTTGCCCAAGCTACTTAATCAGCTGGTTGCGATGCGATATCATTTGGTAGTGCGAGACCCTTCGACGAAACCCAAATCACAGCGACCCGCTGGAGCGTGTAAAACCCGGGTGTTCCTTCTCTCGCCCGCGAATGCGGCTGGCAAACGAGCGCAGTTGCTCCTGCGCAAAGGCGCTATGTTCGGTCTCGCGCGACGCTTACAAAGCGGCGGATTGCCGCTTGGCGAAGCGTTCAGCTTCATCAGCGGCCTCTATTTTCGCGGCAAGCTGGCATACGCAAACGCGTTCGCAGCTCCGCCCGATGGAGCGCCCGGAGTGCTGGTCATTACTGCCTGCGGAGGACTGATGTCCCCGGACGCACTGATTACCCAATCCGGCCTGTGCGAAATTTCAGCCGCACCCGTGGACGCGTCTGAACCGCGCTACCGAATCCCTTTGGAGCGCGATGCGCGCCGTGTTCAGAAGCAGCTTGGCAAAAATTGTGAGGTTGTGCTGCTCGGCAGCGTTGCCACTCCCAAATATGTGGAGCCTTTGCTGGCTATCTTTGGAGACAAGCTCGTTTTTCCCTCGGAATTTGCCGGACGCGGCGACATGAGCCGGGGCGGATTGATGCTGCGCTGCGTGCGCGAGAAAGTAGAACTAGCATACGTATCAATCGCTACTGGCAAACGCCACGGCCAAAGGCCCGCAAAGCTTCCAAAAATTACTGTCAGCCGTCCGTCCGCAAAATCACAGCAGATCTAGAGCCGAGCGATCCTCGCGCTTAACCTGGTCCACGGTGCATTGCCGCGGATCCTTTTCGGGCCGCCAGCGCAGGAACTTGGTGCCGTGCCGAAATCGGCCGCCTGTAAAATGATCGAATTGCACTTCGGTGACGAGTTTCGGGTCAACCGGTCGCCACTCCATCGAGTGCTTAGTGCTCCAGCGGCTTAACCCTCCCGGAGCTTTTCCCGTGAAGCCAGGGGGCTTCACCATTTTCTCCAGCTTCTTCGTCAACTCCTGCCGGTCTTCGTTGCGAATCGAAGAAGTAAAGCCGACGTGATCGAGCAAACCCTGCTCGTTGTAGAGGCCAAGCAGCAATGAACCGACTTGCGTTTTCTTGTCCAGATAACGAAACCCTCCCACCACGCAGTCTGCCGTACGCTGCTTCTTGATCTTCTGCATGCCTGTGCGCTCGCCGGACTGATACGGCAGATCCTCGCGTTTGGCGACAATGCCGTCCAGCCCCACGCCCATATGGAACCATTTGCGTGCGAGCGAGAGGTCCCGAGTCATAGGCGACAAGCGGACGAGCCCACCTTTCCTGAAATATTTCTTTGCGAACATTTCCAATTTGCGCCGGCGCTCGCGAAGCGGCAACTCGATGAGTGGCTTGCCGTGCTCGTCTACAAGGAGATCGAACACGATATACACACAGGGCGTTTCCTCGCTGAGCTTTCGTACACGGCTTTCCGCAGGGTGAATGCGCATGAGCAGGTCGTCGAACGAAAGCTTGCCGTCGACCGGAATCACGATTTCGCCGTCGAGCACGAATCTATTCGCCCTGAGAGAACTCAGTTCGGCACCAAGTTCCGGAAAATAGCGTGTCAGAGGCTTGTGTGATTTCGATACCAGCTCGACTTTCCCATCGTCGCGAAACGCCAGGCAACGAAACCCATCCCATTTCGGCTCGTAATGCCACTCAGGACCAGCCGGAAGCTCGCCTGCGGGCTGCGCTTCCATCGACGGAAAGTTTTTGCTGATTGGCAGGCTCATAGGAACCGTTCAAGTCGCACGCGACCCTTTTCGCTAAGCAGCGGTTCCCACAAGTCGCCTAGCCTTTTGACGCGTTGCGGCACATTCATCATCGTAAAATCCTCAATGCGCACCCCGCGTTCGACTTCTTTCCAGGTCACCGGAGTAGACACGGTCGCCCGCGGCTTTGGCCGAACCGAATAAACCGATGCCAGGTGCGATTCCATGCGTTCTGGTTGTAATCCACTAAAACGCGCCCTTTCGGGCGCTTTGCCACCCGATACTCGGCAGTGACAATCTTCGGGTGCTTTTGTTCCAACTCCTTCGAGATTTTCTTTGCGAAGGCCCAGACCTGCTTTTGATCCGGTCCGCGCACGATGGGAACATACACGTGGATGCCACGCGAGCCGGTCGTCTTCGCATAGCTTGTGATTTGCAGCGCCGCAAGCGCGTCACGCACCAGCAAAGCGGTCTGCAACACACGCCGAAATGGAGTGCCCTCCACCGGGTCGAGATCAAAGTGCAGATAATCCGGGCGATGAACGTCGTCGCACCGCGCGTACCACGGATTTAGATCGATACATCCGAGGTTCACCACCCAAAGCAAAGACGCAAGATGCTCAATCACCGGAAACTCGATCACGTTGCCCGACGAGTGTTCGATGGGACAGATCGGAATGAAAGAAGGCCGCGGCGACGGCGCGCGCTTCATAAAGAAAAACGGACCATTAATTCCGTTGGGATAGCGCTTCATCACCATAGCGCGGTCTTTCAGGTGTGGGAGCAACCACGGTGAAACGTCGGCGTAATATTGCAGCAGATCGTGCTTGGTCAGCCGCACCTTGGGCCAGAACACTTTTTGCAGATTGCTGAGCTTTACGGTGCCGCCCTCGACCGTTATTTCGCTGTCGTTCACATTTTCGGGAATGTGAACTGGCGTGGCTCGGTTCTTAACACGCGTACGTAAGCGTGTGCTCGATCCGCCCTTCGTCGCCGCTGCTGGAACCATGCGGGGCGCCCCATTTCTTAGACTCTGGGCCAGGGCGGCAGGTTCTTTTCCCAATCACGGTCGAAACATCCGAGCATTAGGGAGACGAATGTGGTCTAAGTACCCGTTTTACGCTCGGGAAATTTCCGTATCGCCGTAAACCTCGTCGGCGCGCTTACGAATGTTGTCGTTTGGTGGTAGGTCTGGTGCCTTTGAGAGCTCTTGAATGGAGAGGAGCGTGCGGTGCCCACAGCCTCAGAAATCATCGCATGAGTGACATGGGCAACCGTCACGGGATCGTCGCTGTGGCCGGTTCGGAATAGTCGCTTTCCACGTTATCGGCATTAACCGCCGTCACTGTGTAGGTATATGTCTGCCCGCTTTGAATGCGCGTGTCTGTAAACTTCGTGAGAACGACGGGGGCATTGTTGATTTTTGCATACGTTCCGTCCAGCAACATTCGATAAACGTAATATCCGATGATGTCGGACGGGCTTGGGTCCCAGTTCAGCGCCACGGAACGCGAGCTTAATTGTCCGCCACTGCCCACCAGCTTGATCGAGAGGTTCCCAGCGTTGCTCGCAATCGTGAGCGTTCCTGAAATGTTACCCCGCGCCGAGGGTGTGAAGGTCACATTTAGCGCGGCGGTCTCCCCTGGCAACAACGTCGTATTCGCACCAATGCCGCTAGCGGTAAAACCCGAGCCAGTCACGACCACGCCACCAATCATAGCGTTTTCATTCCCCGTGTTCGTCAGTATTGTCGCAAGCGAATCCGTGCTGTCCACCAGCACGCTTCCAAAATCCAAAGTGCCTATGCTAGCTCTGAGGACCGGCCCGTTACTGCCGGAAGTGCTCGACCCCGTAACAGCACCCGCGCAACCGCTGGCCAACACTGCGACGGCAAGTACCACCCCCAACAGACATTTCGATGCTTCGCTTACATCACCCGAATGCTTCAAATGTAGATACGTCCGGACACTTCCGACCATGCCAAGCCCCCTCAATTGCTTGCCGCCTCACCGAATGGGGCATTTTTGCGCCGACTCTTTTTTGAGGCTACTGGTCAGGAGTTCACAACCGGGACAGTCTAAGGTCACGTACAGGATTGCGCCTAAGGCCACGTACCGTATTGGCCCTAAGGGTGAAGTAACAATTACCTACTTGGTGGAGCAGGGTAGGGTTACGTGGCAGTCAGAATGAGTGCTCAGAAACGGTTTGGAAGGCTCTCTTCTCTCTGCGTTTTTTACGCGAGTGACGACTCTAAAAGTAATCTGGCAATAGCCCCCGTTTCCATTCACGCGCAAAGTTCCTTATCTATTGACGACCATCGTTGTCCAAGCCGGCTATTGCAGAGTCAGATGGCGGATGGATGTTGATGGTCAGGGTCAGCAAGCACGGGTAAATATGTCTGAAAAGATTGCCCCTGTAGTGCTCGACAAAGACGGCAATCCCAAAGCAGCGTCACAAGCTGCTCCAAAGTTTCAGCGCAATTAGAAGTTGCGGTAGCCTGCCTAAGTATTGTGGAATAATGGAGTTGTCAAGGATGCGCCCGTAGCTCAGTTGGATAGAGCGTCTGCCTTCTAACAAGGCGATGCAAATTCATAAGTGCCGCTGCTGGTATCGCTTACACGGAAACGCACGGTGCAATCACCCCTTGAGTTGCACCGATGTTGCACCGAAGAATCGCCCGCGAACTTCCCTTCCAGTTTGACCCTCTTCTTTGCAAGCAGATGGTGCGGCTATTTGCGGGCTTTGCTACTTCGGCCAGACCCCATCGCCGCAATTACGGATTTTGCTTCTGAACCACGCAAAAGAGGTTGCCGTCAGGATCTTCCAGCACGACAAAGTCATCGCTCGGTTTATAGCGCCACGGGTAGCGTCTGGCCCCAAGCGTGGCGAGCCGTTCCACTTCTGCATCTCTATTTTTCGTGTAAAGGTCGAGGTGCAACCTACTCCGCTTACCAGAACGTTTCTCCGGAAACTTGTCCAACGATAAATTAGGCCCCTTGCCTTCTGGATCACGAAGGACTACCCAGCCACCTTTTGCGGGCTCGCGGGGAACGTAGTGGAGAGCTTCCTGCCAAAACCGCCATGTCTTGTCGAACTCATAACAGCGGATAACAATCGAACCGATCTTCATTTTCGGGACTCCCGGTACGTGAACTAACCCACCTCCGCATTCTCAGGATGCATGGCGGGCTGGAGCGGTTTGCGGGAATTTGCCAAGTCTATGGCCGCTGTAGGTCTTCTGCAGTGCGGAACCGATAGTGCTTCTTCCATCGATACAAGTCCCTTACTCTCTCAAATTCATCCTGTTCGGCCAACGCCATTTCAGCGAGCGTGTTTTCCACCTCGCGTATTGAGTACGGGGTGGGCTCCATCGAATCGTGCACCTGCTGCGCCGTACCCTCTCCCATCGCTCTCAAGCGGGACTTGACGGCTTCGTATCGCGTCCGGTCGTCCATTGTTTGTTTCCGATGGCTAATCCCACTTTGAAGGCGAATTCCACCGAAAGTAGTCGCAATTAGTAGCATCATTACGGCGCGTTTTCAGCAGAAAGATGCTTTCGATCTTCCACATCTCCAAAGCGTTCCAACTCGGCAAGGTTGAGCCGAATCGTGTCACTGTCTGCGCGATTCGTGGGGTAGACCTGCCGCTTGATCTTGACCTCTTCATTTTCAACGCTTCTCCTTTGGATCACGACGGCAGACACGCGAGACGTATGTAACAGAAAACCTCTCCTGTTTCTCCATGAGATCGTTTCACCAACAGGTTCTTCCGGCCCCTTAACGAGCGGGAACGCGACAAGCCAATCCCCATAAAGCGCCCGCTCAACGGAAAAGTCACTGAGCATCAATAGTTCCGAAACATCGAGGACGATAACCCCCCGCGATCCGCTGGGCAACTGTTTCCGCTTGTTGTGCAAGATATTCCTCAGACGTTCATGATCCTTCACTGGTTCGGGAGGATGTTTGAGAGGTTCAAAAAATGACGCTGGCGTTCCTGACTGTTCTTTATCGAGCTGTTCAAATTGAGCAACGAAATCTGCTCTCTCCAAAATACCGCTGTATTTCCCAGAGGAGTTCGTGCCGGGGAACAACAGCACCGCATCATTCTTACCCGCAAAGTGAAGGGTTGCCTTACGCTCACCGCGATCTCTCAAAACATTCAGCGAAGTGAGGACTGCCGCGATTGCTTGTTTCAGTTTGTCTGAACCGGGCTCGTATTCATCGCTAACAGTGAGCATTACTCGATACTGAGAGGGAGTCACATTCAAAATTGCAAATACCTCCTTAGTGACCGCATCCCTCCGATCTTCATCCTCCGAGAATCCCACGGTCCTGACCTCAACAAAAAACGAAACACCGTCCCAGTCCGCACGAAGGTCTGGTCCTCTCAAGGGTGCCGTGGGTTCAATAGTTATTGCGAAGCCCTTTTCAGCCAAAAAACTTGCCCATTCCATTTCCGCGAGAGTCGGGATGCAATCGGTTTCTGATCTCAGTTTGTTGGCCAGAGTCTCGGCATCGAAACTGATTCCATTGCTTGTGAGCAACGCTTTTGCCAATTGCTCGGAGTATCTCACCCAAACGTTGTCTGGATTCTTTTTCTGCCACAAACCAAGCCAATGCGAGGGTTCATTGCCGAACACCTCGGTGTCTACCCACGAATCTCCCAACAATTTCCGCAAGTATGTAACGTCAGGCGTCACCGTTAATCTTCCGGGGGCAAATTCTGGCAGAGTGCGAAGCTCGTATGCAAACGCGGAAGCCCCTTTCGCTTATGTTTCCGTCTATCCGACGTATGTTATATTCAACTAACTGGGGCGTACCTAACCACAGGTCGGAAAAGAGAACAGGGCATGGCTACGGCAATTACGCAGGCGTTTGAGAGGACGACCAAGGGCAATATTCAAGATAGACTGATTGCCCCGTGTGCCACTGTTGACAGGACGCCCGGTTCTGTCTCCGTCTCCACCGATATACCCGCTCTGCTGAATCGGCTACTGCTTTTCGAAGATTACTATCTGCAGAGTATTCGCCTGAAGGAGTTTGAAAGTCTGGTCCTAAATCTCGGTTTGGAAAACGTCCTTTTGCTCTTGAATTCCAGTGTCCTGAAAATTGACTTGAACCCGACACAATTCGCCCAAACAGGGCAAACGGCTCGGAGTTTCATTCGGGACAAAGAGCCCCTTCCGCACCTCTCATACTCTTTTTCGTTGATTCGTAGTCCCAATGAGAACGATTACTTACTCGGTTGTGCGCGGGAGGTTCATCATGGGTTGTTCCATGCGCATACTCGAAACGACTTGATGAAGCTGGAGGGTGCGATCCTTCGCGCTGTGATGCCAATACCGGAGAACGCGGGAGCCCCGGCGATGCTCGCATTTGATGGGGAACTGAAAACCAATTCCGCGATATTTAGGGCGGCGCTGCTGTCCCGGCTGCGGCTTCGATCAAACTTCACCACCCAAGAACAAGATGTAACGCTGAACATCCGCCCCATTGATGACACGGACTATGCGGTAGAAACAAATCTGGAGAGCTTTGGACTAACAAAGGAAGAAACTCACGGGATCGTAGCATCTGCTCTGCTTGCAGCGGGCTATTTGAATCGCCGTGTAGAGGACATGGAAAACTATAATGCTCTTTCCGGTGTGATTGATGACGAACTGTTCTTGTTCGGAGAGAAGTTGAAGTTGCTTGCCGCCAGTGTATCTCCGAAGGGTAGAGAGGAGACATTCGACAAGGTATTGCGGATTGGACGGTTTCCTGCTTTCGAGTTTCAGCCGCCAACAAAGAAGTTTGACATGGAAAAGTTCTTGAAAATCCGAGATAGCAAAGAATGCAAGGAGTTCCGTAATTGGCTGAAAATTGCGCAGTTCTTGGATGAACAGGAAATTTATTCGCAAGTGGGTTCATTACGTGCCCGGCTCGGAACTCTGGTACACGGAACCACAGGGAAGTCCATTAGACTCGCGCTGGGTTATGCCGCCGGACTAATTCCGATTCTCGGCCCCGTAGTCAGTGCGTTTGATTCATTTGTCTTGGAAAAGCTCCTTCCACTTTCAGGTCCCGCAATGTTCTTGGATGCGATGTACGGCTCATTATTCTCAAGCCGTTCGGAAAGCTGAAG
>Ga0210400_10001966_pt1 | contig 19681 bp, 19 predicted proteins | sample IncBWH26MmetaG_FD_155456 | JGI IMG/M metagenome (GOLD analysis project Ga0210400, IMG submission 155456) | Forest soil microbial communities from Barre Woods Harvard Forest LTER site, Petersham, Massachusetts, United States - Inc-BW-H-26-M | ecosystem: Environmental > Terrestrial > Soil >...
CGCTTGCGGTCGCCTTTCAGCTTAACGGAAATATCTCCGGTGTTAGCCTCGGTCACAGCAGCGAGACCTAATTGCAAGCCGGTGCGGCGAGAAGTATTCTCGACTTCGGGCGTGTTGTGCAGGATCTCTTCGACGTGAGTGATAACGCGATTTGTCTCCGCCAGTGAACTGCCCGCAGGCGTGATGTAATCGAGAATGAAGCCGCCCTCGTCCATCGCCGGCAGTAGATCCGATCCTGAATAGCGGTAGCAGACATAGGAGGCCACTACCAACACCACCGCTCCGCCCGCCAGCCAAATGGGCTTTGCCAATGCCCGACGCAGCCAACGCTGGTGGAAGTCCACGACTTTGCGAAAAAATCCGCCTAGAGAAGCTTCCTCCGCGGCGAGCAGTCGTTTCATCTCCTCTTCTTCATTTGGTTCTCCATTTCGATCTTCCTCAACCTTCGCGACTTTGTGCTTGATGAAGTACTGGCTGAGATTTGGCGTCCACGAGAGTGCCAGCGCGAGCGATGTAAACAGCGAGATCGCCATAGTCACGGCCAGCGCCCGAAAAAATGTTCCGGTAACTCCAGTGATTGAAATCAATGGCAGAAAGACGACAACCGGCGTCACCGTGGAGCCGACCAGGGGAATGGTGATTTCGTTGAGCGCGCTGTGAATAGCCTGCAGGCGCCCCTGTCCGGAGTCGCGATGGAGCACGATGTTCTCCACAACTACGATCGCGTCGTCGATTACCAAGCCCACGGCGGCGGCCAGACCGCCCAGCGTCATCAAGTTGAAACTTTGATGCAGGAGCTTGAGCGCGGCAAAGGTTACCAGGATCGTGACTGGAATGACCAGGCCGGCCACGATTGAAGTGCCCCAGTCGCGTAGAAATACGACCAGGATGATTGAAGCGAGAATGAGGCCGAGCAGAATGGCATCGCGCACGCTTTTGATGGAATCGCCAACGATGATGGACTGATCGTAAAACGGCCGAATCTGAATTCCGGGAGGAAGCGACTTCTGGATCTCTTCCACTTCGGCGTGGACTTCGTTGGCGACGGCTACGGTGTTGCTGTCGGGCTGCCGGTTGATGTTGATCAGCACTGAAGGTTTTCCATTAGCGGTCACGATGGTGTACACGGGCTTGACTGCGCGGGTCACCGTTCCAATGTCTCCGACGCGAACTGGAATTCCCGCGGGAGTCGTCTTTACCACGGCGCTTGCGATCTCTTCCGGGGTGCGCACTTGCCCGCTGATCAAGCCCAATACCAGTTGGTGATTGCGTTCGAACAGTCCGGGCGAATCAATCAGGTTGGTCCGCCTCATCGAATCCAGAATGTCAGTCACCGTGACGTTCGCAGTCAGGAGCTTGGCGGGATCGGGCGTAATGTGAAACTCCGGCTCCTGTCCACCCTGGATCAAAACGGTCGACACGCCATCGAGCCGGTTCAATCGGGGTTTGACTTCGTACGTTGCCATTTCCCAGAGTTGCGTCTGCGGCACGTTGTCCGCAGTGAGGCTGTAGCCCATGATCGGAAAGCTGGCAAAGGTCAACCGGTTGGCGACCACAACCGCAGTGGAGGGAAGCTCGGGTTGAGCCCGCGAGAGCGCTGCATTCACATACTGCAGCGTCTGGAACATATCGACGTTCCAGTCAAAAAACAGATCGATCTCCGCCGAACCGCGGCTGGTAATCGAACGTACGTCCTGCAGGCCGGGAACGCTGTTCACGGCCTCTTCCAGTGGCCGCGTGATCGTGACCATCATCTGGTCGATGGGCATCACGCCGTTGTCGACACCAATCAAGATGCGAGGAAAATTAGTTTCCGGAAAAACTGATACTGGGATAGTGAAGGCGAGATAAGCGCCAAGCAACGCCACGGTGAGAATCAGGAAGATCACCGGCTTGGAGTAGTGCGAAAACCAGTACGAGTTCTCTGGCTGACTCACTTTTCGTCTCCGCCGCTCTTCTTTTCGTCCGCGCTGCTTTTCTTTTCGTTGTCGTCGGTTTGCGGTTTCGGCTGTTCGATCTGGATCTTAGTATTGTCGGGCAAGCCATAAGCTCCGGATGCCACTACGCGATCGCCTTCTTTCACGCCCTCCACAATCTGGACGTCATCGCCCTGGCGAACTCCAACCTTGACCGGCTTTTGGTGAGCCCGATTATCGGAGCCGACAAGCATCACCGAAGTGGTTCCATCTTCCGCCGTGAGCAGGCTGGCCGCGGGAATGACTAGCGTATCGGGAATTGTCTGCGCCAGCATGGAGAGCCGGACACTCGTCCCCGGCTTGAGCCGCTGCTCGGGGTTTTTCGCCTGAACCCAGACTTCCACCGTGGTGCTGTTGGGGTCGAGCGCCGGACTGATCACTGTGATTTTGCCCTCCGCAGGCTCTTCACCGGGCGCAGTGATCGTCGCCTTGTCTCCGAGCTTGAGCAATGCGGCATCTTGCTGAGGAATGTGGGCGCGGCCGATGACTTGGGAAACGTCCATTACGGTGAGCAGAGGAGTTCCGGCTGCCGCCATTTCGCCGGGATACAACGGGCGGTCGGCAATCACGCCATTGATCGGACTGCGAATCTCGGAATAGCTGAGTTGCGCTGTCGCTCCCAGATATTTTCCTTTCGCCGACTCGAGTTGGCCTGCTGCTGACTTGAGCGTCTGCTGCCTTCCGATCGCCTGCATTGCCTCCAAGTGCTTTTGCGCCATTTCGTACTGATTGCGGGCTTGCGTGAGATCCACCCTCGATTGATCGAGTTCCTTTCGCGGAAGGGCGCCCTGCTGAAAGAGTTCCTGGCGGCTTTCGTAGACCTTCTGCTGGGCGTCCAGCATCTGTTGAGCGGCCTGGAGTTCGAGTTGTGCCTTCTGCATTTCCGCTGGCAGATCAGCACCTGTGCTGATTTCGTATGTGGCCTGAGCCTGATCGTATGTACCCTTTGTATCCTGCGCCGCGGCGGTGAGATCCTGATGCTCAAGCACAGCCAGCAACTCACCTTCGTGCACACGGCTGCCGCGCTTCACCAGGAAACTTTTTACGGGAGCGCTGATCTTCGGAACGAGTGCCGATTGCGCCAGTGGAAATAGAACTGCTTGTGCAACGACCGTGTGCTCGATCGTGGTCTTCTCGACGGCAGCGACTTGCACCGGAACGACTGGTTCTTTGGCAGCCGGTTCCTTGGAGCAACTGGAGAAGAATAGCAACAATATGCAGAGCGCCACGATTGACCACGAAGCCCCGGACGCCCTCGTCCGGGAAGTAAGCGCGAGACTACCAGACCTCGCCGGGCCGGGCAGGTGAGGGCACCCGCCCCTACGCAGGCATCCGGGTTCCGTGCTCCCTGAACTCAATTTATTCCCCCTCCACGCCGGCGTATTCTCCATGTCCTATAAGGTCCCCGTCAGTGTTTGCAAGTTTGCCAGAGAAACGCGAAAGCGTACTTGGCCATCGTTAAAGGCATTGCGGGACAGGGTCAGTGTGTTCTGCGCGTCGACGACTTCGAGGACCGTGGATTCGCCCGCCTGATAGCGCATGGTAGTCAGGCGCAGGCTCTCCGCTGCCAGTTCAGCGGACTGGTTCAGCGATTCCAATTCCGAACGCGCCGTCTCAGCCTCGTTGTACAACGTCTGCAACTTGGCGAGCAACTGCCGTTGCGCGAAACTCAGCTCCACCCGCGCCTGCTGCCGGCGCAAATCCGCCTGCTTCACTTTGCTGCGATTGGCGCCCCAATTCCAGATCGGCAACTGCAACGTTGCGGTAGCGGCGTAACCAAGATTGCGGACTTGCAGTCCCGTAGTTGGATCGGTCTGATACACGGCATAGTGATTTGCATCAATGCCATAAAAGTAATCAAGGCCGAGCGTTGGCAGAAAACCATTCCAGGCGGCCTTGACCTCATAGTTGGCTTGCTGTAATGCCGAGACCGCAGCGCGCAAGTCAGGATTCTTGTTGGCAGCGGCAGCCTGAACTTCCGGGAAAGTCGGCAACGGCTCCGGCATTTGCAGGTCATCCACTACGGAGAAGTTTTCGTTGAAGTCGGTGAAGACAAGAACGGCGAGCTCGAGACGGCTGCGATCCATCTCCAACTGCGCTTCCTGCAAATCTCGCTGCTGCTGGTTGGTCTGAATCTGCGCCTTAATGACGTCCGAGTGCGCGACCTCCCCGCCATGCTCAAGCTTCTGACTTATGTCGAGAAACCTTTGCGCCTCTGCCGTGGCTCGCTGCACAGTCGAGTATTTTCGCTGCGCCACCACGAAGCCGTAGTAAGTCTGCACCACGGTCACGACCAGCCCGCGAGCCGCAATTTCCGCACGTGCTCGAGCTACCGCCTCAGCCGCGGCCGCCCGGCGATAGTCAGCAAAATTCACCAAAGAAATGTCCTCGTGCACGTTGCCCTGGCTGATATACTCATGCACGCCGTTGTTGGCGATAAACCTGGAGGAAGCAGTGCCATTGCCTTCGGTGTACAAAAACGCCGCATTGTAGTTCACGCTGGGCAGCAGCGCTGCCCGGCTCTGTACCCGGTCTTGCTTGGCGACTCCGAATTCCGTCATTGCTGCCCGGTACTCCGGATTGTTCTTCTTCGCGCGCTCCAGCGCGTCCTGCAGCGTCAACGTGACCGGAGCGTTGCTCGGGGCGCCGGTGGTGCCTTGTTGGCTACTGTTTCCCGCAATCACCTGGCTTGGGGCGGTTTGAGCGGATACGCCAATAGCAAAGCCGAATGCAAGCAGCATGAGAGCGACCTTGATTCCCGCCGCACGACCGCTAACCGTACTTCTTAAAGTTGACATAGAGTTCACCACAGATGCGTAAAATTGCCTCGCTTTAAAATAGCAGTTTCCTTCCTCCTGACGCTTTTGTCCGAATTTTGACCCTCCCTTTGATGACGGATGTCAACGACGGGAAAGCTTTTTCGCAACGGCGGCCACCCGCGCGGACCGGTACGGGTCCGAGACTTCAGAGACACACCTTCCGCGCGGGTGGGGAGGAACCGCCAACCACGGGAAATATCCCAAAATGAAGATGAAGGCAAGCTGAAGCAGCGGAGGCCGCAAGTCACTGAGTGTGGCTGATGGGCAGTTGTACCGTCATGCGCGTGCCCTTGCCTGGAGCGCTGTCGGCCGTAATTGTCCCTCCGTAGGCTTCGACCAGGGCTTTCGCGATGGCTAGTCCAAGGCCAAAGCCTCCCGTAGTTCGGGTGCGGGAAGGATCTCCGCGATAGAAGCGCTCGAAGATGTGCGGCAGATCAGCGGCAGGAATCCCCGCGCCTTGGTCCTCAAAGCTGATTCGCGCCGGACCGGTGTTCTCCCGAATGACCGCAACTTCCACCGATCCACCTTCGGGGCCGTAGCGAACCGCATTTTCCAACAAGTTGACCCACACCAGTTGTAAATCCTCGGGATCGGCGCGAAACAAAACCGGCCCATTCTTTGCAAGGTGAACGGTCGCGTTGCGACTCTCCGCCAGGTGCCGAGTGCGCTCCACCGCTTCTTCACAAGTTGCGGTGACGTCGATGACCTGCAAGTCGCGGCGCAAAGCCCCGTGCGCCCATTGTTCCGCCCTGGCCAGACGCAGCATCCATTGCAAGAGTTGCTCCAGACGCTCCAAATCCTCCAGAGAATGTTCGATCCCGGCCCGGTATTCCTGCGAAGCGCGTGGCCGTTGCAGCAGTGATTGCAAGGTAGATTTCAGCACCGCGACGGGAGTTTTTAGTTCGTGCGCGGCGTTGCCCAGAAATTCTCTTTGCTGATCAAAAGAGTGCTGGAGGCGTGCCAGCATGGTGGTCATCGATTGCGTCAGCGGGCGCAGTTCTTTGATTTGCTTAGCGTCCTCGGGCAGGTGCAACTCCCAGTTGTGGGTCGATACCAGACCCGCTTGCGCAGCCAACTGTTGCAGCGGCAAGAGCCCGCGGCGAATGCCCCAAAGCGCCAGCAGCACCGTCGCTACAAGTAGCAGCAGGCTTGATAACACAATAGAAATTCCCGCTTCGTTCACCTCTTCGTCCAGGTGAATCTTCGGAGCTACATAGACGATTGTCAGGGACTCTGGCCGGAAGCTTTTGCCTTCCTCACGATCGAGAACAGGAACTCGGAAAAGCCGCAAACCCCGGTAATGCACATCGGCGAACTTAAAGTTCCAATGATCAGGCCCGGTCGGCGGAACCTCGAGACCGGCGGGCCAATTTGCTGAGCGAGTCAAAAGGCCCGAACGTTCCGTCCACACCGCGAACAAATCTGGATGTTCGCGATCCAGCGACGAGGGCATCAGGGTGTCATCGAAATACAAACTGCCACCCGCGTCTTCGGCGTACCGTACCAGCGCCGCGACGCTCATGGCGCGCGCCTGCATTCCTGCATCAAGCGTGGAAAGCAGTCGCTTGTGGGTGTCGAAAACGCCGGTAAATAACAGACCGGCAGCCAGCAGTGTCTGCGAAAGCACGACGATCGTAATCAGCCGGGCTTTAATCGAGCCGCGCAATATCGAACCTGGCGTAATCAAACTATGCATGGCGGAATTGTGTCCGCGTTTCATACCTGCGGCATTCCATCTTGCAAAACATAACCCTGGCCCCGAAGAGTGTGAATCAATTGCCGCGACGAGCCATCATCCAGTTTGCGCCGGAGTCCGGAAATATAAACTTCAATCACGTTGCTGAACTTCTCCCAGTTGTAGTCGTAGAGATGCTCCAATAATTCAGTCTTTGACACCACTGCCCTGGGCCGGTGCGCCAAGTATTCCAGTACGCGGTATTCCATGGCGGTCAATGTGACCTGTCTTCCGCCGCGCAGCACGCTACGGCTCACCGTGTTCAGCTCCAGGTCACCGACGGAGAGAACTGGAGACGGCTGTCCCTTGCCGCGGCGGATCAGGGCTTTGGTGCGGGCTAGAAGTTCCCCAAGGTCAAAAGGCTTGGTCAGGTAGTCGTCGGCTCCAGCGTTCAGGAGGGCGACTACGGACTCCTTATCATCGCGTGCAGTGACCACCAGCACAGGCGTGCGCCGACCCGATTTCCGAACACGACTCAGCAATTGCATTCCATCCATTTGCGGCAGCATCAAATCGAGCAGTACCACGTCGTATTCACTCGACTCCGCTAGAAAAAGTCCCTCCTGACCGTCGTGGGCAATATCGACCGCGTACCCGCCGCCCTCGCGCAGACTGCGAGCAATGTTTTCCGCCAGCCGAGGTTCGTCTTCGATGATGAGAACGCGCACCCGCACCTTCCTCGCGTACTGCTTGATGAGACTCTGCTCCTCCCAACCTTAACGCGTCCTGAAGCCGGTTGGAAGTGCTAGCGGGGTGTGCGGCATGATTCAGGAGCGGAGTCTCGGGAGGGCAGTTCAAGCGCCGGTTGGAATCGGCTCAGGCAGCATCTGCCGGATCCAACCGCTTCAGTGCACTCTCCCCGGTTGAGGTGCTGCTGAGAGACTCATGTTCCGTCCGATTCTGAACATCTTATCTCGTCAGCGGACACGTCCCAGGCTCACCATTGACACTCTACGCCGTCAAATCAACGGCTTAGCGATTGGGCAAGGGAAGGGAACTTGCTTTGCTTGGGGAGGCACGAAATTCCGCCCTTGGAGTGGAGCCAATGGGAACACTGATCGAGGACGTTCGTTACGGACTCCGCATGCTGCGGAAGAATCCAGGTTTCACGGCGATAGCCTTGCTCACGCTGGCTCTGGGCATTGGCGCCAACACCGCGGTTTTCTCGATTGTAAACGGTGTACTCCTGAACCCGCTGCCGTTTCCGGACCCTGACAAGCTGGTTGTCCTGTTCGAAAGCAAGCCAAATTTCAAGGAAGGTTCCATCTCGTATCCCAACTTCCTGGACTGGCAGCGGGGAAATCACGCGTTTAGTTCGATAGCGGCCTATCGTCCTGACAGCTTCAGTTTGACTGGCGATCGTGAACCACAACAAGTTCAGGGCAAGATGGTGTCGGCAGATTTTTTCTCGATTCTAGGCGTGAACCCGCTGATGGGACGTGCTTTTACTGCGCAAGAGGACCAGTTGGGCGCGGGCCGGGTTGTGCTGATCAGCAGCGGTTTCTGGAAACGAAAATTGGGTTCCTCGCCTGACGTCCTGAGTCGCAGAATTGTTTTGGATGGCGAGGGCTATACCATCATCGGAGTGATACCCGTAGGCTTCCACCTGACTCTGCCAAACTTCCGAGATGACAGCGAGGTTTACCTCCCCATCGGCCAGTGGAATTATCCCGACTTTCGCGATCGCAGCCACGCTTTGGGCATGAAAGGCATAGGGCGCCTCAAGCCGGGCGTGACTCTTGCCCAAGCACGGGCCGATATGGATTCAGTCACTCAAAATCTGGCTGCGGCTTTTCCTCAAGCCGATGCGGGTGAAGGAGCTACGCTGGTGCCCCTAAAGCAGAAGATGACCGGAGACATCGAGCCGTTCCTTCTGGTACTGCTTGCCGCCGTATGCTTTGTGCTCCTGATCGCGTGCGTAAACGTTGCCAATCTCCTGCTCGCCCGTTCGACCAGTCGCACTCGCGAATTCGCCATCCGAGCCGCACTTGGCGCTGGCCGGGGACGCGTTGTCCGCCAACTTCTTACCGAGAGCATCCTCCTCGCGGTTGGGGGGGCGGGTCTTGGCTTGCTTCTGGCCACCTGGGGAACCAGGGCGGCGCTCGTGGCGCTGCCGGTCAACCTGCCTCGTGCACAGGAAGTCGGAATTGATAGCCATGTCCTGATCTTCACCGCCGTAGTTTCAATCCTCGCCGGTATTCTTTTTGGCCTCGTGCCTGCCTTAAGAACAGCGCAGTCAAATTTGCAGGAAACTCTGAAAGAAGGTGGCCGCGGGATGAGCGGCTCGCACCACCGCGTTCAGGGAGTGTTCGTGGTTGTCGAAATGGCAATGGCGCTCGTGCTTCTGGTCGGGGCGGGTTTGATGATCCGCAGCTTGATGCGCTTGTGGAGTGTTAATCCGGGATTTGATCCGCATAACGTTCTCACATTCAGCGTCGCCTTTCCGCCTTCGGCAAGCCAGGACAGTCCTGAAGCGGCTCGATCTACCTTCCGCCAGCTTCGCGACCAACTGGCCTTCGTTCCAGGCGTTCAGGCGGTGTCTTTGTCTGGCGGTGCCATGCCCTTAAGGGGAGATGACGAAGAGTTGTTCTGGATCGAAGGTCAAGCCCGGCCTTCGACCGACAAGGACATGAACTGGACCCTCCGTTATACCGTTGACCCGGGTTATTTCGATGCGATGAAAATCCCTTTGAAGCGCGGCCGCTTGCTGTCTAACGCGGACAACGAACACTCCTCCTTGGTCGCGCTCGTAGACGAAAGCTTCGCCGACAAGTTTTTTCCCCACCAGGATGCAGTTGGCAAGCACATCAACCTAAAAGGTATTGAGAGTCCGCTGGAAATCGTAGGCGTGGTTGGGCACGTAAAACAATGGGGCCTCGATACCGACGATAAAGAGAGTCTGCATGCGCAACTTTACTGTCCTGTGATGCAGATCGCCAACAAGGATCTGCATCAGACGGCTGGTGGCATTGACGTAGTGTTGCGTTCCGATCAAGTCCATCGGGCGACGCTCGATTCCATTCGGAACTCGGTCATGGCCACGAATGGTCAGCAGTTCATATTCGACGTTCGGACCTTTGACGACATCGTTTCCAAGTCACTTGCGACGCAGCGGTTTTCGATGATATTGCTAGGCGCGTTCGCCGGGCTCGCCCTACTGCTGGCCAGCGTCGGGATTTACGGCGTCATCTCCTACGTGGTTGGGCAGCGCACCCACGAAATCGGCATTCGCATGGTTCTGGGGGCGGAAAGGCTGCACATCCTGCGTCTCATCCTTGGACGGGGCGGAGTCCTTGCTGCAGCCGGAGTGGCGTTGGGTCTGATCTCCTCGCTGGGGCTAACCAGACTCATGGCCAGTCTGCTTTACGAGGTTCGCGCCACCGACCCTCTGACCTTCGCCGGGGTGGCCATGCTGTTAACTTTCGTGGCGATCGTTGCGTGCTATATCCCCGCTCGACGCGCTACTAAAGTTGATCCCATAGTAGCCCTGCGCTACGAGTAGCCTCTGCGGACCGTTTCGGCACAGATCCTCCCGAATCGGCGTTTTGAAGCCAACCCAATTCCATTCGCTACTGCTTCAACTGCGACATTCCAAGGTCTTTAGCCCTCCGTGTGTGCAGGCGAAGCTTTGGCGAATCGCTTGCTTTAACCATGGCGTGTGTGTGAGTTCAAGTCGAAACAAAAACCCGACGGTTTCGAACAAGCAGAGAGGAAGCTATGTTGGATCTCAGCGACATCAAAATAACGCGACGCGATGAACAGGTTCTGCAACTTCTGGTCGCAGGCTGCAGCAATAAGGAAATCGCGGAGCAACTGAATATCAGTCCCCGGACCGTGAAACAGCACCTGCGTACTCTGTTTCTGCGAGCCGGAATCAAGGATGGCCGCAAGCGCGTGAAGCTGGCAACCGCCGTATTCCAGAGAGAGCAGAGGGAATCTCATGCAACCCTGTGATCGCTTAACCGCCAAGGAAATTCAAGTCGCGATGCTGGTGTGGGAAGGCCAGACCAATCGCGAAATCGCCCATGTGGTCGGCACTACCGAGCAGGTCATCAAGAATTACTTGCGCAACACGTTTGACAAGCTGGGCGTCTGGAGCCGGCTGGAACTTGCGCTCTATGTCGCTGCTCATGGCGGCTCTCATTGGCGCAATCCTACGATTTTGCCAGCTGATCCTTTCCAGTCGGTCGCGGAAAGCCCACATTCGCGAGAGGAAACCGCTAGGCAAGCACCTGCACATATTGACCAAGATGACCGACGATCACCGCGATTATCGGAAAAGGCAAGGGTGCCGTCGCGGCTCATTTCAGCCTAGTTTTTCACAGGCGAAATCCTCTTTCGAGAACCCGCGAAGGTCGAGGGTAGATGTCGCTATAACTAGTTAATGCGCCCTTGCGCACGTTGCGTCTGCGCCACTGCGCCAACGCAGTTGCACCAAAAACGGTGCATCACCCTGTGGAGCCAACGCATGTGCCTGGAAAAAAAGGGCCTGCGGGCGTTCGAAAGCAGTTGACGACGGCAAGCTCGACGGAGTACATACCTCCAGCCCATTCTAGGAAGGAATTGTCTCGCGGAATCAAGGTGCGCCTAGACGGCTGGGGTGCCCGCTTAAATCGTTTTAATCGGGAAGGTGCGTTTCCTCGCGAGTGGGCTAATGAAAGGACGAGGAAGTGGCGAGCTTTTTGTGCGGGCACATTCAAGTGGGCACTGGTCTTTTGTCGTGCACGCAAAGCGCGATCGATACGCCATAACACATTCATCGCGTCGCCACAGCTTAAAGACGACCAGATTTTGCTGCATGGTTTCTGAGGACATAAGTGCCAATCCAACTAGCAGCCGGTAGCGATATTTGAAATCAAGTCGTCTCTCTCTCTTATGAGTTGTGTCAGACTGAATCCGCTCAAAGCCACCGTTCTGATTGTGGACGATTCTCCTGAGATCCAACGTTATCTTCGCGCTTTGCTTGAACTCGACGCTTATCGCGTCGAGACTGTCAGCAGCGGCGCTGAAGCTTTACAGAGTCTGAGCCAGGGATGCGCTCCGGAGGTGGTGCTGCTCGATATGCAGATGCCAGACATGGATGGCTTGGAAACTTTGCGGCGACTGCAGAAGTTCCGGCCAACACCGAGGGTCATCATGTGTTCAGGGATGGATGATCCTGACAAGATTCATGAGGCGCTCTCGCTGGGCGCGCATGCCTACCTTCTGAAGCCAATTCAGCATTTGTATCTTTCGGCCGCAGTCGAGCGTTGCCTCAATGAAGATCCGACCGAGCATGCGACGAGGCGTCTGGGATCGCAACTCTTCGTTCTGCCATCACCAAGCTCGGTGTGAGCAGTGACCCCTCTTGCGCGATCTCAAATCCGGATTCGAACCATGCTGTCGAGGAACTGCCTAAGCTGATTTTTGTCTTGTTCCGTCATCTCGGTGAACTTCACCCCGATCCCGAATCCCGGCGTACTAGAGATGACTTCGCCATTCGCCCATAGCTTGAACTCCTTCACCCAAAGCGCGATCCTAATTTGATTTCCCTTCGGCAAAGGATTGGGCAACTCCAGAAAGCATCCCCCCAGGCTGAGATCGGACGTCCTGCTTCGGATTGGAGCCGATTGGCCGGTGGGATAAACTTCCACGGAAGTTGTGCACTTCAAGCGAGGATGAACGCGGCGATCCCGCGCATCGCGAACGGTTCCATCGAAGCTGGGAGGAGGCAACGGGAAGTCCCAAAGGCTTTTTTCCGATGAGAGGTTGAGCAGACCCAAATGTCCTGCATTGGCAGTGCCGGATTGGCCCACCCACCTCACCCGAAAGTGAGCCTTAGTGGCCCCATAGGTAACACCCACGATCTCATCCACCTTCGGCTGAGCTTGAACTCCGATGAGTTCCGCCCCATTCTGGCTGACGTTGAGAGTGAAGACCTTCTCGGAAAAAATTTGCCCACTACTGTCGGTGCCAAAAATTCGCACTGGGACTTTGATTTCCAGACGCGGCTCTCGACGTTTACCCATAACTTGACCAGACTCCCCCAAAAAGAAGCTTGGGCCCTTGGGTAAAATGATTCTACTTCAATCCTCGGTGACCCCAATGAACCGATGGAGCACTCAATTGGACACCATGACGAGCCGTGCAAGGGAAAACGCTGCAAAAGCTTGCATAAAGGTTCCCGTCTCCCCATGAGTTGGGCCGCAAGAGCGCGGTTTTACAAGCGTTTGACCAAAAGGCTGCGGCATTACAATTGCATCGAGCGAGGGTGCGTCCCTGGCTTACTGTGTCGCCCGCCATGCACTCGCGATTCGAGGTAGGAAATGAGCACTAAGGAAAGCTTTTGGATGGCCTGCGACTCCGTCGAGCAGTTGCGGGCGGAATACGGTCCGTTTCAGACTCGCGCCGAGGCCGAGGCGGAAGCCCGCAAGTTGGGATTTGGCTTCCTGCTACGTTACGAGCACATCATCGACGCCAACGAAAACATCCAGGAAGTACGTTGTATCTTCATCGAGTTGCCCAGCTCACACCAGACGCCGACCGGCCCGGTTATCCGCCGGCTCCACACCCGCTGCGCCACCTGCGGCGAAACCGCAATTCACGAAGAACACTGGCAAGCCGAGGTCTGGGCCGATATTCACGAATTTGAGCACGTCCGCCATCGGGTCCGCCTGTTTGAGCAATCCCGTCGCGAGGGCCTCAGAGAAATTGGGGACTGGCGCGATCAATGTGCCTGATCATTCTGATTCCGGCCGTGCAAAACAAAACGGTTTTCTGCTAGTCTGTTCCCCGTAAGTCGGGCCCCAACCGGGCCTCGTCCGAGAAACCTATGGTCCTGGTAATTTCGCTGTTCCTGGCGATGATTCCGCTTCTAGGTATCGCTTATATCTTTCTATTCGGTTCTCTCACCACAGTGGATGGGCTTTTCATGGCGCTCATCCTGCTTTCCATCTCGGGCATTCTTGGCCTGAACGTCTTGATTGAGTTGCGCAAAGGGAAGTCCGCGTTTATGCCCAGTCGCGGCATCCTGGTCAGAGGCTCAGCTGGGACGGTCTCGGCTGGGTCAGTTTCAGATGGTTCCCGGCTGAAAGCCCGCGGCACGGTTAGAGAGGTTGTGTTTTTCGAGTCCAACGTGGGACAGCCCAATAAATCCATTGTTATCCTTTCCGACGGCGGCGGCTCCGCCCAGACCCTGGCGTTAGAGGGAGACATGCGCAACGCGCTTCCAGTAGGCCAGACCCTCGAGATTACGCTGCGCAAGGAAGCTGGCAAGAACGTCCTGGTGGACGTCAGCCATGCCTGATGGTTGAGCCGAGTCCGAATCGGCAGCCGCCTGCCTGACGATTACGAACGTAACCTACGGCAACACTTCCGCCTCGCCGTGCCTGCGATTCCAATGGAGAATTACAAGTAGCGGGAATCGCCGGGCGAATTGCACCCGAAGCGGAGGGGGAATGCAGACGAAAGAGGAACAGGCCGCGCCGTCGCCCACCATGTTGGCGCGCGCGGAACAAATCCAGCGGGAGATTCAGCAGCTCTCCGGACGCGACCTGCAGTTGTGGTCAATCGTGATTTTGGTTGTAGTCGTACTCACCGCAGGCATGCTGGCGCTGGTTCTGCCGAATGTCATCTGGGCGCAGAGGGTAATCCGCGTCGAACACGCCTACTTGCCGCAACTCTTTTTTGGATTGATCTCGCTGATTCTGCTTTTTAACATTTACCTGGTTGGACAAAAAATCACACTCAACAACACCCGCCGTTCCCTGATCAGCGAACTGGTACTGAACGAGCGCCTGGAAAGCCTATCTCTCATCGATCCCCTGACGCAATTGATGAATCGGCGGGCGATGAACGAGCTGGTTCCAAGGGAAGTGGCGCGCGCGAATCGCTTGTCGAGTCATCTGACTTTCTTGACTATCGACCTCGACGGTTTCCGCGCCATCAATTCCAAGTTTGGAAACATCGAAGGAAACCTGCTGTTGAGAGAATTTGCCAAGTTGCTTACCACAAGTTTTCGAGGCGGCGATATCGTCTTCCGCCAAGGTGGCGACGAATTCCTTATCGTTATGCCCGATACCAGCGAGGAAGAGGCCGACTCGCCCATCCGGCGTCTGAACCGCGGGCTGGAGCAATGGAATCTCAATAGTGGCAAGAGCTATCAGCTCTCGTTCAGCTGGGGCATCGCCGCCTACGTCACCGGCAGCGAAGTCGAAGATGTGCTGCGTGCCGTCGACCGCCAGCTCTACCAGAAAAAGCACAACCTCGTCCCGGTTTTCTAGCTACCTCCGATCCTGTCAAGATAAAGCTGACCACTTAGCTAGCAGAGTGCAACCGCTCCTACGCTCCTGAAGCCGGCACATTCTCTCGCTCCGGAGTTCCCCGACCAGTGGACAATTTGTCCCGGACATGCTCGCAAGGGCGATTTGTCCCAGCACTCTCCATCCCACGCCAACGGCCGCTCATTCTTTCAATCACTTGCATGGGGACACTTTGGTCTCTGTCCTGCATTACCACAAGTGCAGTTGATTTGGCAGGAGGCTTCTCTGTGAAACGAATTCTCTCCGCGCTGGTGTTGGTGCTGGTTGCGACATCAGGTTGGGCACAACTATCCAAGATCGCGACCCCGTTGCACGGACGTAAAGACAACGATGCAACCGACGTGATTGTGCAGTTCGCTGCGACGCCCGGGGCGATACACAGAGAAAAAATCCTGATGCGCGGCGGAACCATTAAAGACGACCTGTCATTCATCAAGGCGCTGCACGCGTCCATTCCCGCTTCCCGGCTCGACGACCTGTCGGAAGATTCGATGGTGACTTACATTTCGCCAAATCATCCAGTCCGATCGACCCTCAACAACACAACCGCTGCGGTGCTGGCGAACTATCCCTGGGGTATGGGACTGGACGGAAAAGGCATCGGAGTTGCCGTAATCGATAGCGGCGTGCGCCAGGTTGAAGACCTGAGAACTGCTAACAGGAAGAAACAATCGCGGGTTATTTACAGCTTCGATACGATTGGCGGCGGAACGGATGATTTATACGGTCACGGCACGCACGTTGCCGGCATTATTGCTGGGAACGCAGCAGCCTCTTCTTGCCCGAGCTGTGACATTGCGCTGCAAGGGATAGCCCCCAATGCGAAGATTCTGAATTTCCATGCGCTGGATCAGAACGGTGCCGGCACGGATACTTCGGTAATCAACGCCATTTACCGAGCGATCCACGTGAAGGCCTTGTACAACGTGCGCGTCATGAACTTGTCAGTTGGGCGGCCCGTGTTTGAGAGTTACAAGCAGGATCCGTTGTGCCAGGCGGTAGAGGCAGCCTGGAGGGCCGGAATCGTGGTGGTGGTGGCGGCGGGCAACGAGGGGCGCGACAACTCATTCAACAACAATGGCTATGGAACCATCAATGCCCCAGGCAACGATCCTTATGTCATCACCGTGGGCGCGATGAATACGATGGGCACGCCCGACCGCAGCGATGACGTGATGACCACGTATAGCTCAAGAGGGCCAACCGCGATCGATCACATTGTGAAGCCGGATATTGTCGCCCCGGGCAATAAAGTAATCTCGCTGCAGGCTCAAGACAGCACTCTGGTGGCTGGCTATCCCGCCAACATTCCGCCCACGGGTTATTACCGTGACGGCCACGGGCAACGGCCGTCACCAAACTACTTCATGTTGAGCGGTACGAGCATGGCGACTCCGGTGGTCAGCGGTGCTGCAGCGCTTCTGATACAGCGCCACCCGCGGCTCACGCCCGATCAGGTGAAAGCCCGCTTGATGAGGTCAGCGTACAAAACTCTTCCGCAGTACACGACGATCACCGATTCTGGAGTCTCGTACAGCATTCAATACGACGTGTTCACGGTCGGAGCCGGCTATCTCGATTTGCAGGCTGCGTTCTCGGATACTCGCAGCATCGATGTGAACCTGAGTGCTAAGTCTCCCACCGCTGTCTACGACCCGACCACCAACAGTGTTCACTTCGCCCGAGATCATTCCGTGCTCTGGGGCAGTTCGGCGTTGTGGGGAAGTTCGACAGTGTGGGGCGCGAATGCGTTCGTAGGCAGCCAGTCGGCCATGTGGGGAAGTTCAGCGCTTTGGGGCAGCTCCGCTATGTGGGGCAGCAGCACTGCCAGCGCTTTCAGCGCGCTGTGGGGCAGTTCCGCCATGTGGGGCAGCGGCACGAATACTCCCGATCCCATGAGCATCGCGATTGGCGGCGACAAGTAGTTAGTACCCGCTTCTCGATCACGGACTGAATGCCACGGACGCCTTGGCCACATCGATCCCAAACTATCACCCCACTAATCTGGGGTCCACTCGAGTAAAATGGCCCGGTCGCGTCACCCTCGTGGAAAATCAATATCGCGAAAAAGGTGTCTCTCGATCGAGTCCCCTGCATGTCCTTCAGGAATCTTGTGCCACTTGACTGGGTCTGTGAATATCTGCTGCAGCCACGGCTGTTTTTCATTGGGCAGCAGGCATTGATCCCGAGCGTGCCAGCCAATTGGCAAGCTCTCCCCCGGAGGTCTTTGTGCTCGATCAATCTCCCCTGGTCATCGCCCCGAGCGATGATCGCAGTAATCAGCTTGCCTTCACTAAGCAGACGGCGTGCTCTCAACGGACAAAGCAGCATTCCAAGTGTTGTGTGCGGCTCATCGCCCTTGCCTTCGCGATATTGACGCCATACCTCCTCATGGCGGGGACGGATACTCCGGATACCCAGCAAACGGCGGCATCGCCGTTCCTGTTCGGCATGCAAATGAACGGGGGCATCATCTCGCAAGAGCCCTGGCCGAAGGCTAATTTTGGAGGGATTCGCCTGTGGGACAGCGCAATCCACTGGCGCGACATCAATACTGCGGACGGCGTTTATGACTGGAGCAATCTGGACAAGTGGTTGAGCCTCGCCCAAACCAGCAACGTTGAAGTCCTTTACACCTTCGGCGAAGTGCCAAGTTGGGCCTCGTCGGATCCCGGAGACTACAGCTGTGCGGGCGGTCCGGGAGCGTGCGATCCGCCAAACGATCTCAACGCCGATGGCAGTGGTAGCGATCGGCACTGGAAGAATTTCGTTGCTGCCATTGTCAGCCACAACCAGGGCAGCCAGACCGGTCACATCCGGGGTTGGGAAGTGTGGAATGAGGCTTTCGGTAACGAACATCGCTGGAAGGGCACTATCGCGCAATTGCTCCGCATGGCACAAGACGCTAGAACCATCATCAAGGCGGCGGATAAATCGGCGATGGTGTTAACCCCGACCTTCGCCCCTCTGCTGAACCCGTCGCGACTCCAGTTAGCAACCTACCTGGCAGCGGGAGGGGGGCAATTCGCCGATGCGATCGCGCTGCATGGATACGTGATGACGAGAACGGGGGATCGTCCCGAGGACCTGGTCACGTTCATGAACTTGTCGGACCCAATTCTGGCGAAGTACGGACAAAGCAACAAGCCCTTGTGGGACACCGAAGCCAGCTGGGGCAATATCCGTAATACCCGCTTCACCGATCCTGATATGCAAGCTGCATTTGTCGCGCGCTCTTACCTGCTGCACTGGTCGCTGGGAATATCGCGCTACTACTGGTACGAGTGGAATAACAGCCTGGTGGGCCAGCTTTGGATTCCCGACCCGCACGACGCCGATGGTCCTGGAAAACTGCTGAAACCGGGCATAAGTTATGTTCAGGTCTACAACTGGATAGTCGGCGCCACACTGGATTCGGGATGCACACAAAATGGCACGGTCTGGAGCTGCGCTTTTTGGCGGCATGGCGGCTATAAAGCCGAAGCGATATGGGACACGGGGGAGAGTTGTGACCACGGAACCTGCGGCTCCGTCAGATATAGGGTAGACCGGAAGTACCGGCAGTACCGGACCGTGTATGGTGAAACATTTCCCATCAGGCGGTCTACGGTCGAGATTGGGGCCAAACCGATTTTACTGGAAAATCGGACTTCGCGAGGCTCGCAGTAAGTGAGATACCCCACCAAGAAGAAAAAGGGAAGATGGTGCGCCCTGAGAGATTCGAACTCCCGACCCTCTGGTTCGTAGCCAGATGCTCTATCCAACTGAGCTAAGGGCGCAATCCGGGAAAAGCATGCAGCGGAGATCTTGATTATAGCGGAAACTCTGTCGTTGATGAAGATGCGCGACGACGATTCTAGATCTGGCATACAGTAATCACTGTATGCGTTAGCAGTGCATTCCATTTTAGGATTGGGGACAGCCTTCTGCCCGACTCCTGCGCCGCTCCGACGTCAAAGTAAAACTTTCTCACCACGCGCAATTCCTACGCTGTTCTACGGCACTGTTGGCCTTATATTTCACGTGGTTGGAATTGGCAAACCGGGTGCTACAAATACGTACAGACGAAGTGGCGCGCAACGGGGCGCCCTTGAAGATAAACTTCGGCCAGAGGTTTTCTTGGACGCCCCTTGCATATTCCCTTCTCGATTTCATCTGGCCGACGGCAGACCTCCCCCAAAGCTCACCGTTGGCCGATGAACTTATGCTGATGCGAGCTTTTCTTGGACGTCCAGCCCCGCCTCCCGCAACAACCCAGCGATCACCGGCTCTTTCAAGCGTGAGGCGTCAAATTCGACGCGTACGATTCGTTCCTTCAAATCAAACCTCATGCGGCGAATGCCATAGACTTCGCGTACGCTCCCCAAAGCACGCATCTCTGCGTCTCCCGGCGTAGCGCCATAACGGTAAGCGACTTCCAGTTGGGTCATGAGGTGGTTGGCTCCCTCCTTTGAAGATACAACAATCTGCACGCCAAGCTGCGGCAGCAGACTCAAGTGGTCGTGCAGGTGAATCTAAAACATTATATTAAGCATCGCATCGTTAATGTCAGTGTTAGTTTGCACAGGTCTTCGCGAGGCAGTTGTAATATGACGGATGATCTTTCCAAATCCGCAACGGTTTTAAAGGATCCAGTTTGCGGCATGGATGTAAATCCCGCAACCACGAAGCACCGGCTCGAACATGCCGGGAAGTCCTACTATTTCTGTTGCAGCCACTGCGCGGAGAAATTCACACTTGATCCGCAAAAATACCTGGCCAAGTCTGCGCCTGCTGCCTCCAACTTGGTGAGCCTTGGCGGGCTAACCGTCCTGCCCGCCGCCGCTCCGGCTACTTCGCCATTGCCAGAGT
>Ga0210400_10001967_pt1 | contig 19661 bp, 28 predicted proteins | sample IncBWH26MmetaG_FD_155456 | JGI IMG/M metagenome (GOLD analysis project Ga0210400, IMG submission 155456) | Forest soil microbial communities from Barre Woods Harvard Forest LTER site, Petersham, Massachusetts, United States - Inc-BW-H-26-M | ecosystem: Environmental > Terrestrial > Soil >...
AAGCGCACGATCTAGACAAAGGAAAACCATCATGACAACGAATTTGCCCATCAAGTGTGCGCATATTCCATGCCTTTGCTTTGTGCAAGGCGGAGACAAATACTGTGGACAAGCCTGTAAAGAAGCCGGATCCAGCGAAGTCGAGATCGCCTGCCAGTGCGATCACGGAACCTGCCCACTTACGGTGTAAGAAACCTAGACCATTCCTGCGGAGGGCCGCCTGAATTGACCAAGGAGATCGATTGACGACCGAGATAGGAATCACTAAGGAGAATCGAATATGAAGTGGCTCCACAGTGCGCTCCTGGCCGCCGCGGTCTCGACCATCCTGCCGGCATTTGCCAGTTCGCAATCGCTGGCAGCCGCGCCAGATTCCTCAGGCACGATCGCCGCCACAATCCAGGCGCAACCAGACCTGATCTACATTCGTCCTACGCAGAAGACGAAGCTTCGCAACTACGCATTCGATACGTTCGGCCCTTATCCGATCGCTGGCGCTGCCTTTGCTGCCGGCATCGGCCAGGGCGACAACACTCCTCCCGAGTGGAAACAAGGCGCCGAAGGCTATGGCAAGCGAATCGGATCCGATTTCGGCATCGCGGCCGTCAGCACGACCACGCGCTACGGACTGGCTCAGGCTTTCAAGGAAGACACTTTGTACTACCGCTGCGAGTGCAAGGGAGCTTATCCACGCCTCCGCCATGCCTTGATTTCTACTTTGACCGCACGCCGCGGCGAAGATGGACACCGTGTCTTTTCTATCCCGGCACTCATCGCTCCGTATGCCGGTTCGCTGACTGCTGTCTACGCGTGGTATCCCGGCCGCTACAATGGTGAGGATGCGCTCAGAATGGGCAACTACACCTTGTTGGGATATGTGGGCGGAAACATCGCCTTGGAGTTCTTCTACAGCGGTCCCCACTCCTTGCTTTCTCGCATGCACCTCAATAACGGACACGGGGCAACAACTCCGGGTTCGAACCCGTGATCAACCCCGCTCTCAATGCGTCCGCAAACACGGCTGCGCTTCTCCCGAGCTCGTTGGCTGTGCCGGCGCCTTCTACTGTTTCGACTAGCCCGATCGGCGAGTTTCTGGAGTGGTTCGGCCATCTCGGAATATTTTTCTGGCAAGTCGTGCGCGCTGCGGTGACGCCACCGTTTGAGTTCCGCGAACTGTTTCGCCAACTCGATGAGATCGGCTCAAAATCTCTGCCCTTGGTCGCTTTGGCCGGCGCCGCGACAGGCATCGTTCTTTCCATGGAAGCCCGCTTCAGCCTGACGCGATTTGGCGCCAAGTCTCTGCTTCCCGCTGCCATCGTGTTCTCGATCATCCACGAAACTGGTCCGATCATTACCGGTCTGGTTGTGAGTGGCCGTGTGGGCGCGGGCATCGGCGCAGAGTTGGCGTCGATGAAGGTGACCGAGCAGATCGATGCCATCGAGGCCTCCGCCGTCAATCCTTACCGGCTACTGGCCGCGCCCCGCATCCTGGCTTGCATCCTGATGCTGCCTCTTCTGACCCTTGCGGCCGACTTTTCTGGCTTAATCATGGGCTGGGTTACACAGGCCGTGGCTGAGCCGCTGTCGTTACATCAGTTCATCAATAGCGGCTTCAACGGCGCGGACTTCAGCGACTTTCTGCCCCCTACATTTAAGACCATGGTTTTCGGCCTGATCATCGGTCTGATCGCCTGCTTTCAAGGAATGCGAACCCAGGGAGGCGCTGCGGGAGTCGGCCGCGCGGCCACGAGTTCGGTGGTTCTATCCTCGTTGTTCGTGATCCTAGCCGATGTTGTATTGGTGAAACTCATCATTATCTTTTTTCCTTGAGGATCTCTCCTAAGCTTCGACTAAAGCAAGAAAGTCATGCGGCTCGCTAAATAGCTATGAACACTATTGACCAGACGTCGACGATGCAATCAGTAGCCGAACTAGATGGAGCAGCAGTCATCGCCGTCGAAGGCTTGCGGAAGTCTTTCGGAATTCAGCGAGTTTTGAACGGGATAAGCCTGATCGTCAAGCGAGGCGAGACCTTGGCCGTATTGGGCCGCAGCGGTACGGGTAAGAGCGTCCTGCTCAGACTCATTATTAGGCTGCAGAAACCTGACTCGGGCTCGATTCGTATTCATGGTCGAGACATCGCTGGCTTGGCTCTCGATCAGATGGGCGAAATCAGAAAAAAGATGGGTTTTCTGTTTCAGCACGCCGCGCTCTACGATTCGTTGACCGTCGAACAGAATGTGGCCTTTCCGCTCCAGCACCATAATAAGGAGATGTCGAAGTCTGAGCGGACCGACCGGGTAAGGGCGCTGCTCGCAGAAGTGGGCATGGAAGGTGCTCTCGCCAAGATGCCTTCCGATATCTCTGGTGGCATGCAAAAACGAGTGGGCTTGGCGCGTGCGCTGGCGTTGGATCCCGAGATATTGCTGCTTGACGAGCCCACCGCCGGTCTGGACCCTATCAGCTCCGGTGAAATCGACGAACTGGTACTGAAGCTCCAGGAGGAACATCACATGGCGTCAATCGTCGTGACGCATGATCTGCACAGTGCGAAAACGATTGCCGGCCGTCTGGCCTTGCTTGATAAGGGAGACGTGGTTATTCAAGGCAGCTTCGAACAATTGCAAGGCAGCGACATCGCATTCGTTCAGGAATTTCTAAAGCATTCGTAGGAGACCATAATGTCGAGAGCGGCACGGTTAGGATTTTTCATCGTTGCAACCCTAGCAATGCTGGTGGCTGGGATCTTCATCATCGGCGGCAAGCAATATCTTTTCAGTTCCACCTATCAGTTGAAAGCGCAATTCGATAACGTAGAAGGCCTCGATGCCGGAGCCGATGTGCGCATCGGCGGCGTCCACAGCGGAACCGTGCGCGATATTGTGCTCCCCCACAAGCCGGGCGACAAAGTGATCGTGGTCATGGATCTTGGCAAATCCACACACGAGATCATCAAGCGAGACTCCGTGGTCACCATTGAAACCGAGGGTCTGTTGGGCAATCAATATCTCGCGATTTCGTTTGGGTCCGGCAAATCGGCCAATGTGACCGATGGCGACATGCTCGCTACCCAGCCGCCGCTGGAAATGTCAGACCTACTGGCCAAGACCAGCGACATACTGGATAGCACTCAAGATGCGATTCAGAATGCGACGCACGCTACGGCAAACCTCGACTCGATTACCGGCAAGATCAACAAGGGCGAAGGAACTGCAGGAGCACTGGTCAACGACAAAAAGCTCTACGCCAACCTCGAGGAAACCACGGCCGCCATGCATGACACTATGATCCAGGCGCAAGCCGGCGCCACCGACTTCCAGGAAAATATGGAAGCCCTGAAGCATAGCTTCTTCGTACGCGGATATTTCAAGAACCGCGGCTACGAGGATTCCGCTGAGCTTGTCAAGTATGAGCTCGAAAGATTGCCGTCGAGTGCACCAACAAAGCAGTTCACCTATTCGGCAAAGCAACTCTTTGACAAGCAGGATTCGGCCAAGTTGAAGAACAGCAAATCTCTGAACCCCGGCGGCGAATTTCTGGCCAATAACCAATTCGGATTTGCCGTGATTGTAGTATCCACCGGCATGGAAGGTGATACCCAGAAGGACTTGGTTTTAACCGAAGCCCGCGCCATGGTAGTGCGCGAATATCTGGTGGATAACTTCGGATTCGACGATAGTCGGCTCAAGACCTTGGGAATGGGCAAGCAAGCGGATTCTAACTCCGACACAGGCTGGGGAACGCTGCAAATTCTTATTTACCCGCCCGGAAGCGAACTTCCACCCGCCAAGGCACTGCACACAGACGCTCCGTTGAAATCTGCGACACAGCAACCACTTCAATCTTCGGTCCAAGTCGCCCCGGAATCACACTAAGCTGATTGCCAAACCCGACTTCTGAGGGGTCTAACAAAGCCAATCGAACGCTTTTAGGAGTGACGCTCCCGAAGCAGATATATTCAGAAATCACGGGGCGAATGGACTGGATCATGAAAGCTTCTAGCGTCTTCCGCTTTCGCATGAAAGTAAGGCACTCAAGATGACGGACACAATGGCTCCGATTGTTGATCACCGGAGTTCAAACAGCGAGCGGATCGTATCGGGCCGAGTACGATTGTCGTGAATTAGAAGTCCAAGTGTTGTTTTTAATAATCGGAACGCTGTTACGAATTACGAACTAAAAAGGCTCCCTAGTTGGATCGTAGGTCAATCGGAGTATGGTTTGCAAAGACCCAAACGACTCTGGCTCGGCGAGGCTTGCTCCTTCCCCAAACATGCCGCCTAGCTAGGCTGTTGAGGTCAATTCGAGGGGGAAAGTGTGCGGCAGATGGCTCACCCGTTTGACCAGCGCCAATAGGAATACATCGGAGCCGGTTCCTGCGGTGCTCTGGGTATTGAAGACGGTTCCAGTTCAGGTTAACAAGTGCAACTTGTCGCTCAGATTTTAGGTCCCTATGGTCAAGGAAACGTCCGAAGTCGAGTTAAAGAGGCTTCGCGCTGTGCAATCGAGGACTATGCAAGAACAAGTGTTCGGCGGTCTTTCTCCAGATGAACGTACCGCCTTTGATGCAAGAAGGACGCGTATTAGCCAACTTGAGAAGCAACTCATCCCAAGCATTGTCGGTAAGGGGAGTTCCCGCTCCGCAAAGGGCATAATCTCCCTTCGCTGAAAAAGGGGATCTTTTAGGCAGCGGCCAACAGAGCTTGAGTGCGAGGAATGAGTTCCGATGCGGCCTTGTCTTTTGAAACAGCAGCTTGAATACCGGCAGCAAGTGCCAGCCGTTCAACTTCTTCTCCCGCGTGCGCCGTTAATAAGGTCAGCCGGCTATCCGGGAGCGTTTTCCGTTAGAAGACTGCAACCAAGCCATCCACTGAACATTCTCGCTGAATGACCCGTATTGCCCAGTTTTCACCTCCATTGCCGACTACCCTCCCCTGATAAAAGTTGCGCCGGCCCATGACGCCTAATAAGCCTAAGCAAAGTATCTTGATTGGCGAAGGTTTAGACGTACCGCTCCTGACGCGGACGCTTGCGCTGTGGCCCTACGCCATGATTGTTTTCTCGGTGGCGGGTTTCGTATATATGTTCTCGTCCCATTGATTCGACCGCGAGAGCGTAAATGATCCTATCCCCCACGGTGGCCGTGACAAGGTGCCTGGCCTTATTCCTTTGATCAAACCATATCGGACGTCTTTTGATCTCCTGACGTACTGCAACTCTCGGTGCGCGAACAAACCGACACCTCATCTCGGATGGATTCCTCGTCCGCCAGTGACACTCCATCCTCTTACGAAACAAGAGCGGGCATGGGCCGGTAAGCGAACGCGGTAGCAGCACTTATGCTGCCGCTGGCTCAATCGTGGCATTCATGAAGCTATCCATTGTTTGTGTCAACTGAGAGTCGACCTCATCCGCGATAGTCATGACATCGGGCAGCAGCAAACTGAAGTCCAGAGCACTCAAATTATTCTGCAAAGTCCCGAAAATGGTCACCTGGAGTATCCGCGAGTCATGCACTAGCAATGCGGCGGTGTAGCCTTGCAGTCGTCGAATCTTGCCATGGGCTACGGCAGCAGCGGAACGGAGAGAGTCGGTCTCTTCCCCTGGGGTGTTGGGCGACTCTCAGACGAACAATCAGGTCTTCAATCAGCTTGGGAAGATACCCAGTCCGTTCCTCATCAGTAAGAAACGTGGTTGAGTTGTTTGTTCTTTTTTACCCGCACTAGCCACTCGTCAACGATATGGTTAATGCAACGCTCCAATATCGCCGCCACTCTTTCCTTTGGCGTCCGAACAGCAGGTTTACGAGTAACCAGCTTGTTATGGACGAGTTCGGCAAGTTTCCCAGCTTCGAATGGCTTAATGATGATATCGTCCGCTTCCAGAAGAATAGCGGCCATCGCACTCTGCACGTCTGGGTAGCCACTGACCAACAGCGTAAGTGCATTCGGCTGGGAGTAGCGCATCGCGGTGACCACTGTGAAACCATCGCCCGCATTAGGCATGTGCAGGTCGGTAATGAGCACATCGAAGCTCTCGGTAACGATGAGTCTCAGCGCTTCTGTCACAGTGGCGACAGCAACTACCTGAAATCCTTTGCGTTCGAGTGGTCGCATTCATCATTGCGAGAACTGCATGATCGTCATCCACCAACAGGACTCTATGTACATTAGGTTCGTGGGTCGGAGAGACACTTGGAAAGGTAACAACGGGACGTTCGGTTGGAGTCATACAGCACCGCCTTTAATCACGAACAATGTCAATATATTACTTCAGTGCATAGAAACATGTATAAAACTGAACACTTACGAAGAGGGTTACTAGCTATTATGGCGAGACTAGAAAGCGGAATGTGCAATGGCAACAGTCAGCGGTGTTGTCTGTCGCTCACATCGCATTGCAATTGTAATGTCCGCTCATGGCCGTTTTCTGGAATGCCGACATTGCCTTCTGCGTGTCCGATTTGCCGCCGGGTCGCATTATGAGGTGATTACGAAGCAGTTTGAATCTCATTCGTGCGATTCCCTGATCCCATCGAAAGATGAAGCACCTAGAGTCGCCTGATGAAAATAGGCCATTGTCGGAAGGCGCAGAAAAAACCCGTCTGGACCGCCGTGCGCTAATCGGGCTACTTTGCTCTCCTCATGTTTGTTGGACTACCACTGCTTCTTGCGAGCAAGCGGTTTTTTCTACGTGCTGGTGACGAGGGTGTCTACCCAGTCCTGACTGCCGTTCATCCATTTGCCAAAGGGGAAAGCACGCCCGCGCCTCGAGATCACCATCCGATGTCACCTTGTCCCTTCCTTCCTGTCAACCTAACGTGACCGGCGGAGGCAACAGAATGAAAACATCGGCGAAATAAGCAGACTACCCAGGCAGTCGATGCCGTGCGGACCTTCTTACCATTTATGAGGACCTCGGTCACCTGGGAGCGACGGCTAGAATGTGTGGAATGAACGCTTGTGGAGGAATCATGCGGAGCCTTGCGTTGGTGGGGTCAGCGGTCCTGCTACTGGGCACGGGAGCAGTGAACCTCTGTCGGGCAGGCCTGTAAACGTTGACGGAGGAAACCAGTTCTTATGACAGCGAGTAGAGTACGCTGTACGGACCAACTTCGATCTCGCAAAGGTCCATTGATGAATTGATTTCCCGCGAACAAAGGTTGATGGATTGCACGAACACTGACAGGAGCGAGCGGGAAGATTACAAGACAGAACTCATCGAGTTGGCTTCATTGGGAGCAGCCCTTACCCAAAGTTCATGCTCGATACCCGGCAGATACACGCCTTCGCGCAGTGGGAGAAAAACCAACAGGCTACAGAGTTGACGAACTCCCGAACAAAAGCAAAAATAGCGGGGCTGCCCAAAGATTAGGACAGCGCCCGCAAATTGCTGCACTTTCACAAACGGCCCGTTAGAGCCAGTATGACGAGAATCAGCAGAACTAAGCCCAATCCACCACTAGGGTAATAACCCCAACCCGCGCTATAGGGCCAGGTCGGCAGCGCTCCCAGCAACAGCAGAATCAGAATAACCAGAACGATTGTTCTCATGTGGTCTCCTATACGCTTCGAGGACGGCTCACACTACCAGCCTCGTTTTAGAAACTCTGTTCGACATCGAACAGTGGGGAACGCGTCGCCGACTTATACTTGACCACGTGCGGCGCTGGGGGTCGGGCATTTGGTGGTGAAGAGGACACCTAAAGAAATCCGTTGTCCCTATTGCGTTGTCGGCGAGGAGTTCCATCCAATGACAGTTCTTCCCAATGGCCAGTTGATCTGCAACCAATGCGGCCATATTGTTTTTTCGAACGACACGGCTTTTAGGTGTCCGTGCCCGAAGTGCGTAGAAGCGAATCTATCTCCTCGCATTCGCCAATTACGAAAAGGAAGTCGGGACTAGATTACAATTCTAATCGCGCATGATTCAGAAGCCATTTCGTCGTGCCGTCAGGAACTGCTGAACGAAAATTCGAGCGATCTTTCCATACCGCTACTGGATGGTGTAAAGGTCCCAGATCCTAAGAAGGGATTTCCCGACTGTGGCAGTAGTACTGATGAGTCGAGAAGACACTGCCGCGTGCGGCCGAGATAGCGGGAACGCCATATTACATCCCGAAGTCCCGTGCGGTCGTTGATTTAATCCCTATGCTCTTGTCGTTAAGGCGGGGAAAGCGGTCAGACCTGGGAGTGTAGGGTGGGGCAAACCATAAGCACGATAGGTTTTCACATTGAAAAGCGTACGCCAACCTTGACAGTCGGTATATGCGATGCGTGTAAGGAACAATTTAGGTCCCATCTTAAAATACCCGCCCAAGCAGAATGGGAAATCGCGGTCCTGTTCCAGCGCCATAAGTGCAAGGCGCAGCGCGTGAAGGTTACGCAGGCTTCTTCTGACGTTTAATTTTCGCCCATCGCAAACGTTGCGCCGCCGCGATCTTCTTCCGTGCCGCCGCTGACATCGTGCGCTTAGGTTTTGGGGCGGGCTGAACGGTGGAGTTATGTTTAGCCCAACGCGCCTTTTGCGTAAGGCTGATCTTTTTTCGGCCAGCGGCCGACAAAGGGTGCCGTGTCTGTTTGGACTTTCCGTACGTCCCAACGAAAGCAGAAATAGCAGCGTTTATCCCCGACAACTGTCGTTCTACTCGGTCACGTTCCTTTTTCAACTGCTGAACTACTCTGGACAAATTTCCCATTGATGTACCCCAGTCTGAAGCATATCAGGGAATGTTTGTCACCTGAGCGATCACCCCTCGGGAATGGAGTAATGCGCTTGTTCATAACGTTCCACGAGAGAAGGGGAGATCGCACCTCGAGTTCCCAATTCTTGCCAACCTTTTAGTGATTCAGTTTGCCGTGCCTCGAGGGCCTGAGTTCGGTTCCTCATCTCTTCTTCTCCCGCCTTCCACGTTCGCCAAAACCTCATGACAGGCCGCGCAGGTTCTCGTGTTGCCTTACTAAACGGAGCCCCATTATGACGCGAATTTTGATTGCAGACGACAGCCTACCCATTCGATGCGGGCTGCGCACGTTGCTCGAACTGAATTCAGACTGTATTGCCAAGAGCGGGCTGTTGTGAATTGTCTTGTGCACTTGCCACAATCGAGGTTCCGGTGAGCAAGCAGGTGAACATACACATGTGAAGCGTGAGTTTTAACGGCCATTTCATTTTCTTCACTACTTCTGATCGTTCGCCATGTGCTTCGGTCCCAAGCACTTTTTTCAGCGGCACAACATCGAAACCCTTTCTCCAAACCGTCGCAAAGGAAAGCCACCGCTATTTTCGCTCTTCTTTTGCCTCATGCACACTCGCCTTGGCGCTCGCGGCGTTTACAGCCGCCATAAAATGCGCTGTAGATGCCGGAGCGTGCACCCCACCTGTCAGGACACGACGAAACGACACTTTGCGCCCATAGATCGCCCTGGTCGAATCATCATCCTGTTCCACGACTGCTCCCTCCAGCGTAATACCAGCGAATGCACCCTTGGATCGTGAATAGGTAAGCACTTCAGTGTTGAGCTTCCAGTCGGTCCCAGCCGATGCGTGACGTCCCACCGGGCCAGCTGCCGCTGATCCTTCTCCACTGAGCTCGAATTTGCTCGACAGCAGATGCTGCAGGCCGCGATCGTTCATGATGAGCATTACAAGGTCCACACCCTCTACACCGATTTGCAATCCCCAACTCCCGCCACCAACCGAAATAAATGCTGGAGCGCTCCAACCAGCCGAGGTTCGGCACGTCGCAACGCCGCGGCCATGTTTCCCTCCTACAATAAAGCCAGCTTTGACAAGGTGAGGAACGACGACGATACACTTGGCTCCTTCCAAGACCTCCTCGGGAATGCCTTTGTCAGGCGCAGCCATCACTTCCTGAAGTACATTGGCGGAGTTCTGAAGCCGATCTAGTGAGTCCTGGCGAGCAGAAGCGGCGATCGCTGTGTTGGTCAGCAATCCAAACAAGGTCATCAACGAGAGAACGGCAAGGTTTTTCATGTGAGCTCCAGTTTCGATTTTGAACTTGGTTCTTCACGGCAGTCGGTGATCTTCACAGCACCCTTTTCCGGCCACTCAGAAGGTTGAAAACGAGAACAACAAGCGCCACGACTAACAGGATGTGGATGTAGCCACCCAAGGTGTAGGAGCTAACCAGACCGAGCAGCCACAACGCCAGCAAGATCACGAAGATTGTCCAAAGCATGTCACCCTCCTTGCGGACTACGCCCGTAGCAAAATCTGTTTTCCTGATGTCAGCTCGTCTCTCGTTAGGGAAACGGGTTTGCGGCAGCCAGTCGTCCCGACTGGCATCGGCTCTTGTGAGATCCAGTCGGCAGTAAAGGAATACCTGGGCAGCTTACTCCTCTGCAGCTTTCGCGCTATGGGGCATTCGCCGTACCAGAGCAGAATGCTTCGGGTATGCGCTAGGTTGGTCTCTGGGAAGTGCGCGCCCGCGGTGGCGAATGCCTGAAGATGGCGATACTACGTTGGATATCGGAAGCCGCCCAAGGGCTCTCAGTTGCAAAAGGGGAAATCTGGAAACTCCAGCGGACGACCTAAACAAGATCCAGGCATCGCGGCGGTGAGTGCACATTCGTCTCCCGGCTCGGCACCACAGGTCAGTCAACTAACGGTGAGCGCGTCTTTTGTGCTGCGCTCTTTTTTGATCATGGCGGAGAAAATGCTATCCCGGTTTCGGGTGTAAGGAATGGTCAATTGTAGACAGTTACGTTACTAAGATTTGGGCAGGATCACTACCTCCGCCGAATACTTGTGTCTCTGAGAAGAACGTCGCCCAACACCGTCGCTGCAAGTCTTCAGTTCGGGTACCTTCACGCCCATCACCAGGAGGCTGATAACCAAGGCGAACATTCCGTCCCCGAATAATCCAGCTCGCGCTTTTCTCGTAACAACTCACTGGGTCTTCAATACGGGAACAAGTTCGGCGGTATCGGTTATGATAATCTCCCCAGTCTCCCCTAGCGACGACAGGGATCGCTCCTTCGCTTGAGCTGTCCTCGATCCGCACGCGTCAGTTACCACAATCGGCACGTAATTCAGATCAAGGCCATGTCTTATCGTCGGTTCAATGCCCACCTCAAGTGCAATGCCGGCAATGATAAACGCCCCCAAATGCGCGTCTCTCATTGCCAGATTGAGGAAGGTGCCCTCAAAGGCAGACATCGCAATTTTGTCGACAACAACTTCTCCCTCCCGCGGAGTGAGCTCTGGAACGACTTCCCAGCGGGCCGAGCCGTACGGAATGAACGGCGCTGTATCCACGGGATCATCTTTCTTCTGCCACACCATCGCTCTGCGCAGCTGGCCCATCCCCGCCACCTTATTCGGCAGATAGAAATGGCGAGTGAAAAAGATCCGGAAACCTCCCCGACGGGCATCATCCAGAACCTGCTTGCATCGATTGAGGATTTCCTGTCCCTCGCTAATCTGGTGCACAATCCCAACTTGCATGTCATAGATGAGAAGCGCACACGAGGTGGGAGTGCAAACTTCCTTGAGTGTCTCCGGGACGCTAATGCCGTACGCATGCTTCATTGAGAAGGCTCCGTTTCCTTTGGCTCGAACGTTCGGTCAAACGGAGGATTTAAGTCGAGTCCCTCGCGGAAAAGAGTCTCGATGGGCAGGGGTATCTGGAGCGAAATGAAACTCCACTCCAGCAATCCTGCTTTGCTAAGTGGAAAGTCATCCGTATAAGTCTTGGCTGTTTTCACATCGGGCACTTCAAAAATGATGACCACTCCGGGCTCATCCGCACGTGCGTAGTTTTCCCGCACAATTCCGGCCTTCCAGAGTCGCCAGACGTTGGCCACTTCTTCGTTCAAATAAGGCGTGATGTGCTCCATCGTGACGCCAGGCCGAAAACGATCGTACGCAATTATTCGCATTGAAACCTCCGCAACCTTTGATTTCCACTCGCAAGCGACTGATCGAACGACTCTTTCGAGCGATCCGTATTCACCTTCGCACGGGGATCAGCGCACTCAGCCGCCCATCACGCAAGTACAGACCTGCCCAGACGAACACCCCGGCCAGGACCGGTCCGATGACGGAAGGATCTTCCACACGAACATTCGTTGCCGTGGCGCCGCCCAAATAGGCCGTCATCAGAATTGCACCCACTATCGCCGTGCGCGGGATCAGATAAACGATCGTGCACCCGACCTCAAGCATTCCAATGTAGAGAATCGGGTGTTCCGGATATCCGTAGTGCCCCATTCCCTCCATCACGGCGGGCACCTTCAGCAGCTTCATCGTCCCGCTGAAGAGCAGCAAGAGTGCCGGCAAGGCGCTGATGATTCTTCCCGCCCACAATCTCTTCGACGAGACCGGAGCATCATGCGTAACCATTGACATTAGTTCCTCCTCTAGGCATTTCTTGAACCCGAGCGGTCAGGCTGCCATCGGGCACTCGGAATCCGCCGTAGGCTGTGTGCTTGAGTTGAGCGTCGCTCGTTTGCAATTCGGCCCATTTGAACTGCATTACCCCTTCGTTGAAGAACAGGCATGATCATCGACCGGGTTTGCGGCCAAATCCCTCGAGGGACGGGTCTCCGTTGCGACGAGTCTCAAGGTTGGTTGCCTCCAGGTTCTGACTTATGATTGTGGGCATAGATGGTTCGATCGTCCAGTACGCACCTTTTTGTAACTGGGGAGGTCCAGCGACATGAAGCTTTCCGAGTGCCCGGTGAGAGCCACCGCCGACGTCATCGACGGTAAATGGAAACCGATGATCGTGAATGCGCTGAAAGCCAAGCCGCTTCGCTTCGGTCAACTACTCCGCACTCTGCCGGAAGCAAGCAGAAAAGTAGTCACCGAGCAACTTCGCGAGCTCGAACTCGAGGGCATCATCTCCCGAACGGCCTTCGGGAACCGCTGGCAACGAGTCGAGTATTCCTTAACCGGATACGGTAGGACGCTGGTGCCGGTGCTGACGTTGATGGCTGATTGGGGAATGAAACATCAACGTCGCAAGTCGGGATTTGGTGCTCGTGCTGTCGAGCATCGGACCAGTCAGCAGCAAGGAGATTCGCAAGTTGAAGAGCCGGCTTAAGTCATCCAGATCTCTTCCGCCCCCGGCTTCTGGAAGCACCGGAGAACGTCGTCGTCGCTCACGGGGGATCGCTGATATGCCGAATGCAGCAGGCTGATTTCCAGAAGCAGCCTGCAAAGTTCGGCCTCGTCTTAGGTGCCCACTTGCTTGGCTAGAAGTACTGGCGCTCTTACGGCATCCCTCACGATCAACGGCGCCAAATCTTACGCAGCCACAACCTTATTGGTCGAGGCATTGGAGCAACCCGTGGTCTCCCGCTCGACTGATGGTTGGAACATGGTCCGCTGGTGTGAACCTGCGGGAGACAATGTTTCCAATTCGGGGTCAAGCGTGGCTTCTTGCAGTCCGGAAAAACTCCCGGTTGCACAACGCAAAGATCGATGATTCAGGCCCGCGAAGCGGCGGAGAGGAGGAGTAGAGAGACCTTGCGTTTCTCGGGTCTGCGCCCGCTGGCTCATTTTTCCAAAAACTTTCTGGAACTATTCTCCGGTTCAGAGCGAAGACAATATGAAGGTCACTGCATCGAACCTGAAGAGACATGGAAATCCCCCACGAGCTCTCGACCCACTCCGACGCTGAACTCTTGCGACTCGCGGTAGCTGGAGAAGAACAAGCCTTCTTGCTACTGTACGGAAGGCTGAAGTCCGGGATTTTTCGCTATGCGTTCTATATGACCGGCTCGAAGGTGAACGCGGAGGAAGTCACGCAGGAGGTTTTCATCACTTTGTTGAAGGAATCGCACAACTACCGGCAGGATCGCGGCGATCTCGCCGCCTTCGCCTTCGGGATCTCTCGCAATTTTGTGCGGAGAATCGCGCGCCGCGAGCGGCCTTACGAGGCGCTCCCAGAAGATACCGCCGTGGCGACATTGTCTGGCAAACTTATTTCCGAATCGGATGCGCTGCCCGCGCAGATGATCCGCACTGAACTCGCTGGGCGCGTGCAGGCCGCGGTGGCTTCGCTCCCCGATCACTATCGCCAAGTGGTCGTGCTCTGCGATCTCTGTGAATTTTCGTATGGCGAAGCCGCTTCCCGCCTGCGTTGCGCGGTGGGAACAATCCGGTCTCGCCTGAATCGAGCGCATGCTCTTTTGGCGGACAAATTAAGGCCGCTTCGCAGCCCGCAACCGGAAATTGGAGCAACTGGCCCGGAGGGATGCCTCATATGACCTGCCACGAACTTCGCCTATATTTTGAGGATCCATCACGCACGGATGACAAATTCCCCCGCGAGGCCGAGCGTCTTGGCCACTGTACCGAATGTGCCCACTTCATCGAAGTGCATCGCGAACTCGGAGCCGGGCTGCGTCTCGTTCGCGAGTCAGCTCCAGAACCTTCTGCGGCACTCGAGGCCGCTGTTCTCGCGAATTACTGGCGTCGGATCGCTGGCGACCCGACACATGTGCGCTCGAGGACACGCAGATTCGCGGTAGTCGCCTGGACCGCGGCAGCTGCCGCCGTGCTGGCTCTTGCAGGCGCGCTTCTTCATCCCGCGCGGAGACTGGAGAGGTCGAAATCAAAGATAGAGTTGGCGCAGCGGCCAATAACGGAAACGAGCGCCTTCGAGAGACGCGCAAGCAGCGTTCCTTGGACCAACACTGCTTCCGCGCCGAAAACGCGACTGCGTTCCGCTCGACAACCCCGACGGGATCCTCAAGTGGCGACCACGAAGAGCCCAGCTTCCGAGGATTTTCGCAGCTTGATGTACTGTGACGCGCTCAGTTGCGGCGGAGCCATGCAACTGATCCGCGTGCAATTGCCATCGTCGGCGGCTGCATTCGAGCCGGCTGCGGCGGCGCCCTACGAAGCGATTTATGCGGACGTACTCGTTGGCTCAGACGGGATCGCTCGCGGCATTCGTGTCGTGCAATGAGAACTCTCTGTTTGCAGGAAGGAAAGGAAATCCTAATGAAGTGCCTGAAGCACAACGCTCTCGTCTCAATCGTAATCCTCGCGCTCGGCGCAATTGTGGTCGCGCAGGGACAGCAGGAATCCGGCATGGTCGCGGCATCTGCCACGATGCTGCCCCCCAGAGCCGCCATGCTCGGCATGCACCTGGACGACAACATGGACGTTGCTCCCGTCAAAGGAGCGCCGTTCTGCGCCGCCGTTACCACCGAGCATACACAGTCCTTCGCCGACGGAAACCGCATTCACACCGCCGAGAATTCAAGTATCTGCCGTGATAGCGAAGGCCGTACCCGCCGCGAAGCCAGCCTGAACCTTCTCGGAGCCGGTCCGCAGGCCTCGGCTCCCAAGTTGATCACGATTCTCGATCCGGTCGCAGGCGTGCGCTACATGCTCGACAGTGAAAACAAGGTTGCCCATAAGATGATTCTTCCGCCGCTCGGAAGCGCTCCTGACAGGGCTATGCCAAAAGGCGGACAAATGTTCATTATGCACAGTGCGGGTGGCGCCGATGGACCGGGGTTTTCGACCAATATGAACATGATGTACAAGAAAGCAGGGCAGGATTCGAACGAGCCCGCTCCCGCCACCGCAAATCTTGCCGATCAGACGATCAATGGCATCCACGCCACAGGCACGCGCATAACCACCACCATTCCCAGTAGAAAGATGGGCAACGACAAGCCGATTGTCGTCATCTCTGAGCGCTGGTACTCCCCCGATCTGAAAGCGACAGTGATGACCAAGCACGACGATCCTTGGGCGGGAGAATTGGAGACGCAATTCACCAACGTCAACACTTCCGAGCCGGATCCGTCTTTGTTCACCGTTCCCAGCGATTACAAGGTCGTCGACGACAAAGACGGGCCGGTCACCGTCCGCATGGTTGGGCCCGCTCCACCGGTAAAATGACGGTCAGCACCAATGCTCTGCCCAGTCTCCACCTGTCTTCACATCGCGAGAAGTAAAGGCCTAGCAGCCCGTATCTAAATAGGCGATTTTTGGCATCGAGTTTTTGGACGGAATGCCGAGTGACGATGGCTGAATCGGGCCGTCGTCCCCAGGCATCGGAAGAATAAGTACCGGAGTAAGAAATGATGAGCCATCTGAAGACGCTTGAAGCCAAAGCGTCGGCGTGGTCAAACGTATCGATTCGTCCCCATCCTTTTGGAGGTCGGGAATTCCGCTTCGGAGACGCGGAAGTTGGTCATGTGCATCCCGGGGGAATTGTTGATATCCCCTTTCCACGCTCAGTGCGTGATGCACTCCTGGCAGAAGGGCTGGCCGAGGAGAACCCCTGGGTTCCGAACTCAGGATGGACCACATTTCAGATACGCGGCGAGGAAGGCGTCAGCCATGCTGTCTGGCTCAGCGACTGTCATATCTCCGCCCCACTCTGAAGACCGCAACCGATCCGCAGAAACTATTCGAGCACGAACGTGAACAACCGCAGTTGGGTTTTCAGTTGAAGTCGTTGATCGAACCTTTCGTGCCTGGAACGGGAACCCACGTTTAAGTCGGGATGAATCCGCGGACATGAGGATCGCTAGAAAACTGGATTCTTCGAGGTGCTGGTCAGGCAAATTAGCTTGCGCCAACCATTCCGATTCAGGCGAACCCGAGCTCCCGTGGATAGGAGAACCCAGCCTTCCGCCTGTCCGTCTCGGTGAATCTCGCGCATATAGTCGAGGTTTACGATCGCTGACCGGTGCAGGCGAATGAACTTCTTCGGATCCAATTTCGTTTCAAGCGCACGAATACTCTCCCGCAAAAGATGCCGCTTGCCGCCAGCATGCAGACACACGTAGTAGTCGGCGGCCTCGATCCACTCTATGTCACTCACCGACACGACCGAAGCGATGTTTCCACTCCTAGTCAGGAATCGCTCTGGCCGCTCAGGGTGAAACGCTACCTGCCGTAATGCTTCCACAGCGGAGGAGATTTGCTCACGCGCAGCAAACGCTTCCTCCAGCTGAACTCGTTCCTTGACTGTGGCCAACGTCTGCTCAAGCCGGCTTCTCTCAATCGGCTTTACCAAGTAGTCCAGCGCATGCACTTCGAACGCGCTCACCGCATGCTCGTTGTGAGCGGTCACAAACACCGTGATCGGCATATTGGCTGGCCCGATCTCTTCGATTACCCCGAAGCCATCTCTGCCCGGCATTTGAATATCCAGAAAAAGCAGATCCGTCTGGGCTGCCTTCAGCGATTTTAGGACTTCACCGCCATTTCGGCACTCGGCAAAAACATCAATCTCCGGATCCGATGTGAGGAGCATCTTGAGGCGCTCGCGAGCCAGCGGTTCATCATCGGCAATCATCGTTCTCAAGATCATGAAGTCGCTTTCTCATACGGGATCGTAATCGAGACCTGAAACCCGCCCGACTCAGGTTCGAACGCACGGAACTCATAATCATTCTGATAGAAGTGAGCCAACCGCTCCTTGGTGTTGCTGAGGCCGAGCCCAAAACCGCTGGCCGAGCTCCCATTCACTCCCGGACCGTTGTCACGCACTTGCAAGCGCATGCGAGCCCCAACTCGCTGGGCCGAAGTTTCGATCCAGCCACTGTCTTCGCAGCGGGCGATTCCGTGCCGAATCGCGTTCTCGACGATCGGTTGCAGCAGAAAACAGGGTACCAGTCCGTCGAGCGTGTTGGGATCGAGATTGATGTCCACGCGAAGGCGGTCGGCAAAGCGTACTTGCTCAATGGCCAGGTAGCTCTCCAGGACTTCCAACTCTTGCGCCAGCGGAATCTTGCTGGGAGTGTTCCTCTTCAGGACCAGCCTCAGGACTGTATTCAGGTGCTCCAGCGTTTCGAGAGCTTGCTCTCGGCGGCCAAGTTCGACCAACGTGGTGACAGCGTTAAGAGTGTTGAAGAGAAAGTGCGGCTCGAGCTGCATCTGCAGTGCTCGCAAGTGAGCGCTCGACAACTGCCGCTCTAATTCCAAAGAGCGCATCGAATCGCGCTGCGCTCCCAATTGAGTATTCACCGCGGCACAGGCGAGCCAGCACAGTCCGTACATCAGAAGTTCCATGCCGAAGCGCGGAAAGCAGAAGAACTCCAACCCGCGATACTCAGCCTTCACGGCCTCAGGGCCAAGTCTGATGACCAACTGAGTCGCCTCGCGCAGGAAGCCAAGGTGAAGCGTCACGACTCCGACCGCGACCAGTAGATGCACTACCAGAGTACGAGACGAAACTCTCAACGCAGATGACCAGCGATCGGTCGATCGCCACAGCAGATAGACTACAAGGGCCCACCAAAACCAAAGCCCGCAGCCGTAAGCCAGAGAGAATCCCCACGACAGAAAGGATTGGATTCCTCGCGCTTGAGCATGGCATTCGATCGCGGTCGCCACGGCGAGGATCGCCGCCATGGCAAGCGGAATCATCCTTGTCCGCGGCAAGAGTTCACTCCATGGCGTTTTGGCGGGCACCATGGCTCTCGACACATTGTCGCAACCAGGAATCATGCACCCTTACCGGAATCCAGCTATGTTAATCGTACATCCAGCACATTGACCGCCATAATAATCCTTACTGGCTTTTTCGGCAGCCGTGCGCATTTGCGCGGCCTTGGCGTGCAACCCGAAATGATCCAACACCCGGGAATAGGCTAGTTCCCCGCTCAAGTACTTCGGATTCCTCTGCCCGAGCGCATGATCTATGATTGTGAGCCCGGTTTGCATATTTGCCAACGCGCTCCTAAAATCCCCGGACTCCGCATAGGCTTTGCCTAGCAACATCTGTTCCCAACCGGCGAGCCAATGTTGCTCGCCGCGGGATCGCTCCACCAGATCCAGCGCGTGTTGATAGGCCGTGACCGCTGCAGCAGCATGGTGCTCAGCGATGGATAGCCATCCCTGGGTTTCAAAGAAAAAAGCCTTATCCTCGTCAATGAGATCGGGCGAGGCCTCAGCCTCGTCAGATGCCTTTTGCAAGTACTGACGCGCTTCGCCGGGCCGATTTCGAGCGAGAGCCAGTCCTGCCAAGCATGTTAGGGATAACGCGGTTCCCGTACGGTCCCCAATCCCTTGGCGCAGATGAAGAGCCTTTCGCCACATCGGCGCAGCAGCATCAAGCTGTCCCAGCTCGCTATAGAATCCGGCATAGTTTTCCAGGGCCGAGGCATAGTCCCCGGGGTGCTCGCGATCGTGTTCAAGCAGCTGCAGTGCATGCTCAAAAGCGCTTCGCGCGCTGGCCAAATCTCCCGCTCCTTGGCTGGCAACTGCGAGAATGACGTAAGCCCTGCCCAGTTCATTGCCACTCAGCTGGCGAGAATCGATCGCGGCTTTCGCTGTTTTGGCCGCAACCTCGAAACTTCCGCGGTTCTCCAGAACCAAGGCATCGTGAAGAACCTTGTGGGGATCGATCTGTCCGAAGGTCGGCGGACGCAGCAGCCATAGGGTAAGCATGGTCCAATACAGATATCTCATGCGAATACTCTGGCGATGAACTTCTGCTCAAGCTACTGAGAATCCGACAACTCTGAGATTTCTGCAGCGAGCGCCCAGTTCTGTGCAGAGAGCTAGCTCGATTAGGGCGGAATGGTCGGTCATCCGGGATTTAACCGGAAACGGGCGTCGCCCCGACGCGGTTCGACAAATCGATAAGTCGCTTGTGCACTGAAACGCGAGTATGACGGAAGACCTTCCGTCGACGGGTCAGAGCGCCGCCAGCATCA
>Ga0210400_10001968_pt1 | contig 19660 bp, 13 predicted proteins | sample IncBWH26MmetaG_FD_155456 | JGI IMG/M metagenome (GOLD analysis project Ga0210400, IMG submission 155456) | Forest soil microbial communities from Barre Woods Harvard Forest LTER site, Petersham, Massachusetts, United States - Inc-BW-H-26-M | ecosystem: Environmental > Terrestrial > Soil >...
CTGGACTCAACTGCGACTGGCGAGACATGCAAGGGCCCCTTTCCGGGGGAGCGACAGAGCGCGTATAGATTCTAGTCATTTTTCTGAAATTCGCTGTAACTTTTTTCACGTTTCAGGAGTTTCATACCCAAGCCAACACACGACCGATTAGCCGCCCTCCGTCAGGCTAATCGGATTCCCCGAAAGGGGAATAACAGGGAGGCGAGAAGACCTGGCTCGCCTCCTTTCTTTTTTCCTTATCAAATTGAATGAATGGATCATCCAACCGTGGGTTTGGTTCGGGGGATTCCCTTGCTCGGCGTGCGGGACGGTTAGCGCGATTGATGAGCGTTCCGATGCGAAAAGAAATCTGTCGCACCTACGGCGCTGGCCCTGCTCACCGCGCACACCCAGCGCTCACGCACTGGGCTAAATTCTGTCGCGCCTCCGGCGCTTGAGGTATGGGGGATACGATCTGAGTCGGCCGTTGGGATGAGTTTCATTGATTGTCAGCGGGGCGGGTTTTCGGATATGGTGCAGGATTCGGGAAGGGTGGAGAGAACACGTGAAAGTGACGGGGAAGATTTTGTTGGTGGGTGCGGTGGGGTTTATGGCGGCGCTTTTGGGCGCGGGAAGTTTGCGGGCGCAGGGGTCGCCGGAGAATTCGAGCAGGGAGTTGCAGGTGTGGACTGGGGGCGGGCACGGAATTAATGGGAGCACTTCGGATACGGGAGTGTGGAATCTGGGATTGCGTTACGGATTGATTCTGACCAGCCCGCATGGGCCCGGATTTTTGAAGGGGCAACTGGAGTACGCGTTCGACGTGGTGCCGGCTTGGGTGCTGACGCAGAAGACGAATACGGCTTATGGCGGCGGGGTGAATCCGTTCGCGTTCAAGTGGATCTTGTCGGAACCGAAGAAGGTGAAGCCGTATTTTGAGATCGAGGGCGGGACACTGTTTACAAATAAGGAGGTGCCGGAACGCACCTCGCAGATTAATTTCACGTCGAGCGGCGCGCTGGGAATGCATATCCTGGGAGAGAAGCACAATTGGAGCGCCGAAGTGCGGTTCATGCACATTTCGAATGCGGGGATGACAACGCCGAATCCGGGGATCAACACGATTCAGGTGCGGATCGGGTGGGGGATTTTCCGGAAGTAGTGACTGGTGAATAGTGACTGGTGACTGGTAAAGGAAAGCTAGCCTCAGAGAATTACGTTCTGCTTGGTCGGAAACTTCGGAGAAAACTTCGGAGAAAACCTTGCGAATGGACTACTGCTTGGAATCGGCCAGGTAGCGTTTCACCTCAGCAGACGGAAGGGCGTCTGCGGCATAGCTGAACGTGCCTTTCTCTTTCACTTCGCGCGCTGCGCGCACCAGCGCTCCGAGGGCGGCTCGGGCAAACGAGCCGCCGACGCTGATGCGCTTCACGCCAACCGCAGCCAGTTCCTCCACCGAAAAGGTTGCGCCGGTAAAACCCACAAGGGCATTGATAGGCTTCGCAACGGAAGCGCAGACGGCGCGGATCGAATCGAGGTTCGTTAGGCCGGGAGCGTAAAGGACGTCGGCGCCGGCATCGGAGAACGATTGCAAACGCCGGATGGTGTCGTCTAGATCCTCGCGGCCGTGAAGAAAGTTCTCGGCTCGTGCGGTGAGCAAAAACTGAGAGGCGTGAGCCGCCTCCGCCGCAGCGGCGACGCGTTCGGTGGCGAGCTGGAAGTCATAGATCGGATTTTTCGGATCGCCGGTTGAATCTTCAATGGAGCCTCCTGCCAGACCGACGTTTGCCGCGAGGCGAATGGTTTCCGCGCAAATATCGGGGGAATGGCCAAACCCATTTTGAAGATCCGCAGAGACAGGCAGGGAGGTAGCCTCCACAATTTCTTTCGCATTCTGCAAAATCACGTCGCGGGTCATTTCCGGCGCTGAGTCCAGGTATCCCTTGGAGAAAGCGCAGCCAGCGCTGGTGGTAGCCAGCGCTTCGAAACCCAGGGCCACAAGAATTTTTGCGCTGCCAGCATCCCAGGGATTGGGGATTACAAATGCGCCCGGCCGATGATGGAGGGCCCGAAAGGTGTTGTATTTTTCCTGACGCGTCGCAGTCATGGTTTCGCCTCCGAGAGATGCCCCTGATTAAGCGGAAGCCGTGAGTCGAGCGAGGAGCAGGCGGAAGAATTTGTCGGGGTCGACTTCGACGGCGACTAGGGCGTTGGGCTTGAAATCGGCTTCGAGATATTCAATTGGTGGCTGCCCCGTCTCGAGCGGCGGAGAGCGGCGAACGGGGCCGTGCGCGTAGCCGAGAGATTGGCCCGCGGTGAGTTCGCCGGTGGTTTCAATTTCCACGAAATACTCCTTCAAGGTGACGACGGACGGGTCGACGAGTTGCGCGACCGTGAGTGGATCGTGCATCGCGAATCCATTGGCGCTTCCGGCCTTGCTTAAGCGATCCAGATTGGCGCGCAGGATTTTTCCCGCGGCCTGGCTGACGGGATTTTGCGCGGCTTCGAGAGCGCGGACCTGTTCTTCGCGGATGATGACTTTGCGAGTGACGTCGAGGCCGACCATGGTGAGCGGAATGCCGGAATCGAAGACGATGCGTGCTGCCTCGGGATCCACGTAAAAATTAAATTCGGCAGCGGGAGTGATGTTGCCGCCGCTGAGCGAGCCGCCCATGATGACAATGGATTTGATCAGCGGAGCGATTGTGGGATCGGATTTGAGGACGGTGGCTACGTTGGTGAGCGGGCCGATGGCGACGATGGAAATTTCACCGGGATTTGCGCGGACGATGCGGCGAATGAGTTCGACGGCGGTTTCGGAGACGGGTTTCAGTTTCGGTTCGGGAAAATCCACGCCGCCGAGGCCGTTGTTGCCGTGTGCATATTTGGCAGTAACTAGGCGGCGAACGAGAGGAGTAGCGGCGCCGGCAGCGACGGGAATATCTGTGTGGCCGGCGATTTCGACGAGGCGGAGGGCGTTGGGGAGAGTGAGCGAGAGAGGAACGTTGCCGCAGACGGGCGTGACTGCCTCGACATGGAGTTCGGGGGAGCGGAGGGCGAGGAAGATCGCCATGGCGTCGTCGACGCCGGGGTCGGTGTCGAGGATGATGCGGTGGGGTTTGGAGGGAGTGGAAGGAAAATTCGTTGCGAAGGTTTCTGTTGCGGAGAAGAGAGAAGAGGGGAACGCGCCTGCGGCGATGGTTGCGGCGGAGGTGCGGAGAAAGTCGCGGCGGTTACGGAGGAAATGATTTGCGGTCATGAGAGTCCTTGGATGAAGAATGGGTGAGCGATAAAAGTTAGCGCAGAAAGAGTGGGGGCGCAATTGGTTGCGGGGAGGGTAAGTCGCGCGTTTAAGAATTTGACGTGGGGTTGCGTTGAAGTCCTTCGCGCATCCTCGTCGGATGCGCTCAGGATGACAAATTTTCGATCCGTGAAGTGAGATGAGTATTTATGGGGCGGATGGCAGGGAGCGTTTGACAGAGAGGGGGGAGAACTTTAGAGTGGCGGCTCACTTGGGGTACAGGGGAATCGATTGATCGAGCGAATTTTCGGGCTACGGGAAAATCAGACGACGTTGCGGCGGGAGATGCTGGGCGGGCTGACGACGTTCATCACGATGGCGTACATCATCGTGGTGAATCCGCAGATATTGTCGCAGGCGGGGATGCCGGCGGAGGGCGTGGTGTTCGCGACGTGCCTGGCCGCGGCGGTGGCGACGCTGGTAATGGGGCTGTATGCGAATTATCCGATCGCGCTGGCGCCAGGGATGTCGCTGAACGCGTATTTTACCTACACGGTGTGCATCGGGATGCATGTGCCGTGGCAGACGGCGCTGGGCGCGGTGTTTTTTTCGGGCGTGCTGTTCGTGTTGCTGACGGTGACGCGGGTACGCGAGCAGATTGTGAACGGGATTCCGCTGGGATTGAAGCACGCGACCGCGGGCGGAATCGGGATGTTCATCGCGTTCGTGGGTTTGCGGAGCGCGAAGCTGGTGGTGGCGAATCCGGCGACGTTTGTCAGTTTGGGGAATTTTGCGGACCCTTCGGTTCAGGCGGCGTGCGTGGGGATTTTGCTAACCCTGGCGCTGATGGTGCGTCGGGTGAACGGGGCGATTTTGCTGGGGATTCTGGGGACGGCGGTGTTTGGAATTTTTCGCGGGCTGGCGCACTTGCCGGAGCATTGGGTCGCGCTGCCGCATCCGTCGTCCACGTTTTTGAAGATGGATTTGCGCGGAGCGCTGCACCTGGGGCTGGTGGAGATTATTTTTATTTTTCTGTTTGTGGATTTGTTTGACAACGTGGGCACGATGGTGGGCGTTTGCGAGCAGGGCGGTTTCGTGAAGGATGGAAAAATTCCGCGCGTGGGGCGGATGCTGCTGGCGGACGGGATTGGAACGATTTTTGGAGCGATGACCGGGACTTCGACGGTGACGAGCTACATCGAGAGCGCGGCGGGCGTGGCGGCGGGCGCGCGGACCGGTTTGAGCAACGTGATGGTGGCGGGGCTGTTCCTGGCGGCGATGTTTTTTTCGCCGGTGGCGGCGGCGATTCCCGCGTTTGCGACCGCTCCGGCGCTGGTGCTGGTGGGCGCGCTGATGACGGAATCGATCGCGCAGGTGGAGTGGAAGGAGTTTACCGAGGCGTTTCCGGCGTTTGTCACGCTGGTGGCGACGCCGCTGACGTTCAGCATTGCGACGGGATTGAGTTTGGGAGTGATTTCGTACACGGCGGCGAAGGTGGCGGCGGGAAAGTGGAGAGAAGTTAGCGTGCTGCTGTGGATTTTGACGGGGTTGTTTGTGGTTAGGTATGCGGTGCTGGCGGCGGAGTGATTTGGTGACTGGTGAGTAGTGACTGGTGACTGGTGGGGAGCTTCGATTTATGGTGAGTGGCAAGACGCTCGGGTCGAGGTCCTTCGCCTATCCTCGTCGGATAGGCTCAGGATGACAAATTTTGCTTGGCGGTGAGTTAGTTGGCGTCGACGACGCAGCGGAAGCCGATGGTGGCGGCGCGGTCGCGGCTGGGGGCCATGAGCAGGAGCTTTTCGTGCTCGTCGAGGCGGTAGGTTTGCGGGAAGTACCAGACGGAGCCTTGCGGTTGATAGGCAGCGGCGCCGCGGAGGATGGCGGCGCGCGTGTGCTCGTCGCGGAATTCGTCGGTCCATTGCGAAACATTTCCGACTAGATCGAGGAGGCCGAAGGGGCTGGCGCCCTGCGGGTGTGCGTCGACGTTGGAGAGTGAGGCGTGGGTGTGGCCTCGGTCGGCGGCGGGTACGTTTGCGGCGTTCCAATCGTTGCCCCAGGGGTAGAGGCGCGCGTCGGCGGATTGCGCGGCGTATTGCCATTCCCATTCGTGGGGAAGGCGCTTGCCGGCCCAGGCGGCGTAGGCCCGCGCGTCCTCGAGAGAAACCCAGGTGACGGGCTTCGCGTCCCAGCCGGCGGGGAAATTGCCGTTGGACCAGTCGCGCAGGAAATTGTGGTCGTCGGCGGGGTGGTAGTGCGTGGCGTCGAGGAACTGTTTGAATTGCGCATTGGTTACGGGAGTGCGGTCGATGTAATAGGAGTGTAGATGCAGGCGGTGAAGATGCGAGCGGCGCGGGGAATTTTCCCAGGGATATTGGACGTCGACGCCGGGATCGTTGCCGCCTTCGATTTCGATGCCACGGACGGAGAAGTCGAAGTCACCTTCGGGGATTTTGATCATGCCGACGGGAGCGGTGGCGGCGGGTTTGGTGGGAGGGATTTCGACGATGGTTTGCGGAACGGCGGACCAGGTGCGTGGATATTCACGCAGGGGTTTTTTGGAGCGCTCGGACATGAAGGAAAGAGTTTCGTGAATCGATGCAGTGGAAGCGTTTTCATCCGTCGCGAGGATGGCGTCGAAGCCGAGGCCCTCGATTGAAAAACTGAGTGTCGCTTCCTGCGCGTTGATGCGCGGCTGGAGTTCGACGCCATGCCAGAGATCGTAGTAGTGGATGCCGGGGGTGTAGGGAATGCGGAGTTGAGGCCCGTCGAGATCGAATTCGTTGCGGTTGACAATGGTCCAGAGGGTACGTTGAGGAAGCGGGAATTTGCTGGCGAAGACGCCGGATTGCAGCGTGGGTGTGTGCGGCTGCCAGCCGGGGCTGACAAGATTTTCGGCGAAGGCGCGTTCGATGCGGGTGAAGCGGAGAACGGCTTCGGCGTCGCGAGGATTCATCGGATACCAGAAGCCCCATAGATTTTCGAGCATGGCGTAGCCGGAGCCGTTGAAGAAGGCGTGCTGCAGGCTGTCGGTTTTGTCGCGAGTGAAGCGGTCGGTGACGTTGAGCATGTGGCGCGGCTCAAGCCAGCGGGTTTTGCTGACCATCGGCGTGAAGGGGTAGGCGACGTCTTCCCAGGTGACCCAGTCGTTCCAACCGAGAGTGCTCCAGGCGACGGATTCGTCGCGGATTTCGAATTGCGGTTCGAAGGCGAGGCGGTGTCCCGCGGCGATGGAGGCGGTGCGGAAATCGGCGGGTACGCTTTCGAGCGTGTCGAAGTTGATGCCGTCGGCGCCGATCTCTTTCAGGAGCTGCGTGAGCGCGACCCAGGGAGGCGCGGATTCTTCGCGCGTGCCGGAATCCCACGCGAGTACGGGGAAAAGAACCTTGACGTTGTGGCGGTGAAAATCGTCGACGAGTTTCTTGAGGGCGGGGATGCCGCCGGGGAGATCGCGAAGGAGATCGATCTGGTTGCGGTCGTCGACGCCGAGGTTGGGATAGACATGCCAAAGGAGGACGGCGTCGATGGGACCGAGGCGGCGCTCGGTTTCGGCAAGGAATTTTTCAGGGGTGTACCGGCGGGTCTCGGGATCGTAGATGGAGCGGTCCCAGACGAGAACCTGGACCTGGGAGAAAGTGCGCTGGGTCCAGGCGAGATCGGGATTGGTGTAGTCGGATTCGTCGAGGCGGAGTTGTGTGCGGCGCTCGTTGCGCCAGGCCTGCAATCCGGCAAGCCAGGAAGGATCGCCGGGGTCGGCGGGGCCGGCGAAGAAAACCTCGGAGGGCGCTGGGGGAATGGTGAGGGTCATGGTGCCGTTGGGAGCGACGAGGGCGTGGCGGGCTTTCCATTCGTCGGAATGGAGAGGGATGGCGAAGGTGAGGAGGAAGATTGCGAAGAAAATTGCAGGCAAGAAACGCGGGCGGCTGGGAAATGGGCTCATAGGGAAGAAGGATACGCGAAGAATGGGGAGAATTCAGCGGCGAATGGGAGTTGGCCGGTTGGGTTGAGACCGTAAAAGCGGGAGCTTTGCTCCCGCACTCAAAACGTCGAAGCGGGGCCACCTGAAGGTGGCCGCTACGAGGACGAAGGCGCCTGCCCCGTAGAACCGTTCGGGACGGGCAAAAAGCGCCCGCCTCGGAAGGCGGCCGCTACGAAGGCAGAAAGAAACGGAAAAGAGTTGTGGGGAAAAGAGATGGTGCCCGAAAGAGGACTCGAACCTCCACGACCGTGAGGCCACTAGCTCCTGAAGCTAGCGCGTCTGCCAGTTCCGCCATTCGGGCACAGGGAAAGCAACACAGGCAAGTCTTATTTTGGGGTCGCAAGGGGCGTTTGTCAACGAAGGGGACTTCAGGTAGCAGGCCAGTTTCCGAGTATCGGATTTACAGGGAGTGAGTCGCGCCGCCGGCCGGTTGCATCCAATTTGTGGGGCTCTCGGAGGATCCGGTTGATACTCCGACGCAACAGGCAAGCACCCGAAGCGCGAGAAGAATGCGCCCCTGTCTGTTGATCCCGGGACTTAGTAATTATCGCGGAGAAGAAGCACGAGGCGACTTGACCTTTGCGGTTCAACGCTTTTCAAGGAGGAGCAATGCAGAAGCGCAAACTTGGAAAAAGCAACCTGGAAGTTTCGGCCCTTGGGCTGGGCTGCATGGGAATGAGTTTTGGCTTCGGGCCCGCCATGGACAAGAAGGAAGGGATCGCGCTGATCCGGGCGGCCGTCGAACGCGGCATCACGTTCTTCGATACGGCAGAGGTATATGGCGCGTACGCGAACGAAGAACTCGTGGGCGAAGCACTCGCTCCAATTCGCGACCAGGTGGTGATCGCCACCAAGTTCGGGTTCAAAATTGATCCGAATACCCGCAAACAGGTCGGGCTGGACAGCCGGCCGGCGCACATCAAGGAGGTTGCGGAAGCCTCGCTGAAGCGACTCCGGACAGATGTCATCGATTTGTTCTATCAACACCGTGTTGACCCGGAAGTGCCGATCGAAGACGTTGCGGGAGCCGTGAAAGATCTCATTAAGGAAGGCAAGGTAAAGCACTTCGGCCTCTCGGAAGCGGGCGTGAAGACCATCCGCCGTGCACATGCAGTTCAGCCTGTCGCCGCACTTCAGAGTGAATATTCGCTCTGGTGGAGGGAGCCGGAAGCGGAGGTGATGCCGACGCTTGAGGAACTCGGAATCGGCTTCGTCCCTTTCAGCCCGCTCGGCAAAGGATTTCTTACGGGAAAGATCAGCGAAGATACGCAGTTCGATAAAAACGATTTCCGCAACATCGTCCCACGTTTTTCACCGGAGAACCGGAAGGCGAATCAGGCGATGGTGGATCTGGTGAGCAGATTTGCTCAACAGAAAAAGGTGACGCCGGCTCAGATCGCGCTCGCCTGGCTGCTTGCGCAGAAACCCTGGATCGTGCCGATCCCCGGCACGACCAAGCTGCACCGGCTGGAAGAAAACATTGGAGCGGTGAACCTCAAACTTTCGCCCGAAGAGCTCAGCGAGTTGCGGACCGCGGCGTCAAAGATCGCGGTGCAAGGCGCCCGGTATCCCGAAGAACTGCAAAAAATGGTGGGCCGCTGAGAGGCAAGAGGCTCATTAAGTGGGATCAGGAACAAGCAAGGGTAGATAAACCAGACCGCAAAATCACACAACGATCCCCGGCCGCGGGTCTAACGTCTTAAACGGCTAATCGCCGGTCGCTTCAACTTTTGGTCAACTCAGTTACTGGAAACCAACCTGCTTCCTGGCCCGGAATATAGGGGTACCCGGCAGGGCCCGAGTCACTAGTATTCTAAGGCCAGAGTGTTATACTCCGCCTGAAAAGCTCTGCCTACGATCGAGGGTAGGCACCGCGGACGTGTTCCAAGGGAGGTTGCAATGGATTCCATGGGAGCGGCGTTTACGGGGCCACTGTTGTATCTGTTGATTCTCTGGGGAGTCGTAACCGCCATCTTTCTGCTGTTGATTGCGTGGCGCAGCGTGCTCTCCAGCCATGAAGACGACCAAATATTCATCGACGCAGCCCAAGAGCATATGGCCAGAGAGCAGCGCGAATTGATCAAGCGGATCGAATCGCTGGGGAAGCCGCTGATGATGAGCGGAATCACCTCGGGCGTGCTGCTGCTGGTGATTGCCGGGCTGTTTGTCTACAACGGCCTGAAAAACTTTTAGCCTCAGGCGTGGCGAAACGGAGCCGCGAGGGGCTCAGGGCTTTGGTGGTGTTGCCGCAGGGGGTTGCGCCGCCGGGGCGGCGGCTTGGGTAGCTTGCACCAGCGAAGTATGATTGTGCACGATCAGCCAGTTGTCGTTACGCTTTTCAAAGATCAGGGTGGTATGTCCGAAGGCTGACGACGGAACGCCATCCACCACCGCTGTAAACTCCCACTGATAAGAAGCCCAGGCCACGCCGCCGGAAGGCGCGAGGCGGATGAGTGTGTTGCTGCGCTCGAGGTGCACCTGTTGCGCGCGGGCGCGCTGCGACTGGTAGCTGGTGAGGTAGCTCGGCCAGCCGACGACCGGCGGAGCCCACATACCGTTCACTGCGTTGACGTCGTCGGCGTAGTGGGAATGAAGCTTTTCGACGTCGCCCAGTTGCCAGGCGCCGAGCATTTCGCCGATGGCGTTGTCGATGCGCTGCTCCTCGGGAACAATGCTCGCGGTTGGAGGATTCGGCGTTTTGTCGTTTTTTTTCTTCTTTTGCGCGGAGGCGGTGGCAGCGAGCGACAGGCTAAGAAGCAGAGAGAGACAGATGGAAAAGGCGCGGCGTTCGGCGATGTGCATACTTGAAGGGTCTTTCCAGAATTTCATCTTCAGATTCTCTCCCCAAGTTTTGGGCGCGCTTCATTTTCTGACTGCGGAAGCCGCGCGGTAATAACGGTTGAACTGGACAGTAGAGAGCATAACGCAGGGAGAAGGGCTGCGCGGAGGAATGTGTTCAGTTGGTTTACGGGAGATGGCTGTTTGTAGGGACGGCCTTCTGAGGCCGTCCGTCCTTCATCGCGAGCGTTGTGGTGCCACAACGGCCCGCCTCAGAAGGCGGGCCCTACGCGGAGAGCGGATGAAGGGAACGCTGGCCGGCAGGATGCCGGCGCTACCCTGGGAGGGCTCGCGATCGGCACAGAACCATCCGCGGGTTGTCGTCCTGAGGCTATCCGATGAGGATAGCCGAAGGATCTCAACTGTCGGAATTTTGCACGACTCATAAGTTGAGGTCCTTCGGCCCGCAAACGGCGCGGCCCTCAGGATGACAAGCTTTTTTAATTTTAAGCACGGACAAAAATGCGCACTGTCAAAATGCCCACCGTCAAAAACGCCCACCGTCAAAAACGTGGATTAATGCGCCGCTTGAGAGGCGCTGAGCAGATTCACGAAAAGGCGGTAGGCGCCGGGGACGCCGTCGGGGAGTTCGCGGAAGAAGGCGAGGCCGGTGTAAATGTAGATGCCTTTGCCGAGGTAGGTGTAGACGAGGCCGCCGTTGAGGTCTTTTTCGCCGGGGTCGTGCATGGAGAGGAGAGGCGTGTATTTGGCGTCGAAGTCGCTCCAGTAGTAGAGGCCGCGTTCCTGGACCCAGTTTTCGAAATCGGCGGCGGTGATTTTGTTGGGGGTGCTGAGCAGCGGGTCGTCGGGCTTAAGGAATTTCACTTCGGCGGTTTCGTCGGTGATGCGCGGCGTGGGATTGCCGATGGTGGCGTGATAAGGCGCGGGGAGGAATTTGTTCCAGACAAAATCGCGATTGTACTGCACGACGAGCGTGCCGCCATTGGAGACATAGTCGAGGAGGCGTTTGTTGGCGCTGGCGAGTTCGGGGCGAAGTTCGTACGCGCGGACGCCGACGACGATGGCGGTGTATTTCGAGAGGTCGCCGAAGGTGAGGGCGTTGGCGTCAAGCATTTCGACGCTGATGCCGAGCCGCTTGAGCGCTTCCGGAATCATTTCGCCTTCGGCCGAAATGTAGCCGACGCGGAGATTCACGGGGACGCTGATGTCGAACGCATGGACAACGGTTTGCGCAGGCTCGCTCCAGAGAAGGGAGGGCATCGTGGGCAACGGTTCCAGCGAGGTGGAGAATTTTTCGTCGCCGCGCTTGGCGTAAGCGGTGACGGTGAAATCGCCGGGCGCAAGTTTGGCGGGCGGCGTGACGGTGAGCTTCGCGTACTGGTCGCCAATGCCGTCGAAATGAATTTCGACGGGGGCGCTCGATTGAAGGCCGTCCGGAACATCGAGACCGATGCTGACGGACGACGGTTTTGTCGAGAAGGAATGGACGCGGAGAAGAACATCAACCGGCTTGCGCGGTTGGCCAAGAACCTCGATCGCCTGACTGGGCTCGACAGCAAGCGTATAGGCTGGAACGATGCTGAGCGGCACCCGGCTTACGGACGTGGAGGTCGCAGTGGTGCAGAGGACGGGCACCACCGGCGAGAAAGTGAAACCCTCAATCTGGATTTTCTGCGCGACTCGCAGAACGGGGGCTGGTTCCGGGCTTAACTGCGAATCTGGCGGAGGGTAAAGCACAGGCGGAAGCAGCGCGGACTTATCACCCGGCTCGGGATTGCCCAATGCCAGGGTCCAGGATGAGTCGGTGGTTTTTCCTGACTCCATTTTCTGCCGCAGAATTGCACGCGCGCTCGTAAATAGAGGTTCGCTGAATTGGCAGTGAATCTCCGGGCGGCAGCGAGAGTGTAAAGCGACGGTGAAATCATCACTCGCGGCCACGCCGGCGCGGTCGGCATCGGCGGAGAGTTGAACGCCCGCCGCCAGCTGGAGTGCGCGGTCGAGATTTATTTTTTCGCGGCCTAGAAAATCGAGCTTGTTGTAGAGGTCCGGCGGAATCGGCTGGGGAACGGAAAAGAGCGAGGCGCGCTCCAGAGATTTCTCAGCGGTTACAAGGGAATTCACGGCGGCCGGCCAATCAAGTTTAAGCGCGGCGGCGTGCGCGGATTCCAGCGCGCGATCCGCCTCTTTCAACTGCTCCTCACAGCCGCAGGGACGCTTCGCCGATGCCGCGGCGAGAAGCGATACGGCGAGAGAAGAGGGATCAAGTTTGCTGCCGTCTTCAGGGAGGAGGGCGAGAGGGCGGCGAAGGAATGGGGAGCTCAGGAAGGCGGAGATACCCTGGCTGCGGTGATTGCTGAAGGCGTCGATGCCTATTTCGCGCCAGGATTTTCCGTAGAGGGGAGAGACCTCATCGACAGGCACGGAATAACCTTTGGCAGTTTCGCTGCCGCGTTCTACATCCAGAATCCGAACGCCATTACCGTTGTCGTCCCACGCAGGAAATTTCGGATCAGAAAGAAATCTTGGATCGGCGGCGAGCTTGACTGCTTTGGGCGTCCAGATACCAGAGAGTTGGTGATGGCCGTGGCCAGAGTGGACGCCGCCCCAGCCGTTGATGACGATGTTGGGACGGAATTCGCGAATGACGCGGACCATGTCTTCGAGGACGGGTTCGCCCCAGATTTTTTCGGTTTCTTCGGGAGTTTTGGAGAAGCCGAAATCTTTCGCGCGGGTGAAATAGAGTTTCACGCCGTAACCGCGAGTGGCGGCGAGAAGTTCCTGGGTGCGGATGAGGCCGAGTTGAGGAGCTTGTTCGGGGCCGAGGGCGTTCTGGCCGCCTTCGCCGCGGGTGATGGAGAGCAGCGCGACGTCGGCGTGGAGGCCGCGGGCGAGATAGGTGAGGATGGCGGAGCTTTCGTCGTCGGGATGGGCAGTGATGTAAAGGATGCGCGTGGTGACGCGGGCGGCGTCGATGGCCTCGATCGTTTCAGGCAGGCCGGGGCCGGTGCCGGGAGCAGGGGGAAATTGGGCGTGAGAGGTGGACGCGAGGAGCGCGGTGAGGATTAGGAGTGATGCCAGGCGGATGCGAGTCAAAAGGCCTCCCTGCTTGGTCGATAGTTTTAGAAGTTGAGGTCCTTCGCGCATCCTCATCGGATGCGCGAAGGATGACAAATCGTACATTTCGCTAGCCGGGCGCTGATCGCTGATCGATCGCCGGGGCGAAGGGCCATTCTCTCATTTCGCGGGCGCGAATTAGAAATGCCGTTGCGCCGAGAGCGATTTCGAGCAGACCCCACTTGCGCGCCGGTCCGGTCTGCCAGAAAAGCCAGGCCCAGCCAAACATCGTGAGCACCGCGGGCACGGGGTACAACCACATCTTAAACGGCAACTTTTCCGAACCCAAGCGGCGGCGCAGCAGCATCACTCCAACGGCCTGGCCGATGAACTGCACGATCAGGCGCATGGCAAGAATGCCGGCGATGGCGGTTTCCAATTTAAGAATAATGCTGAAGAGAAACGCCAGGGCCCCGAGTATTAGTAGCGAAATGTGAGGAAAATGTTTCGTCGGATGCACTTTGGCGAAGACGGGGAAGAAGTTGCCGTCGAGAGCCGCGGAATAGGGCACACGGGAGTAGCCGAGGAGCAGGGAAAAGACGGAAGCCAGGGCGATCCAGAGCACCATCCAGGTGACGAAGTGGGCGGCGCCAGAGCCGTAGAGGCGCTCGACGAAAAGGCTGGCGATGAAGGGAGTGTTCTGGGCTTCGCGCCAGGGGACGACGCCTAGCAGGCTGGTCTGCATGGCGAGATAAAGGACGGTGATGCCGAGAATGGAAAGGAAAATGCCGCGCGGGATGTTTTTTTCGGGATCACGGATTTCGCCGCCGAGATGGGTGATGTTGTAGTAGCCCCAGTAGCTGTAAACGGTGTTGATCATGGCGGCGCCGAGCCCCGCGAACCAGAGAGAGGAAAGATGGAACGCGCCGGGAGGAAAATCGAATGCGAGTTTGGGATCGAAATGTCGAATGCCGCCCCAGATGAGCCACAGCATTGTGCCGACGACGCCGACCCACAGGAGCACGGAAATTTTGCCGATTGTGGTGATTTTCCGATAGAGAAGAATCACGAGGACAATCACCAAGCCGCCCGAGATGGCTTTGGCCTGCCAGATAGTAAGCGGATGAAGATATCCGGCGTAACGCGCGAAACCGATGGAGGCGGACGCGACGGAGAGCGGCGCCTGCACGAAAGTTTGCCAGACAAAGAGAAAAGACATCAGGCGTCCCCAGCGGCCGGGGCCATAGGCTTCGCGGAGAAAGACGTAGGTGCCGCCGGCCTTCGGCATCGCGGCGCCGAGTTCGGACCAGACGAAGCCGTCGAGGGTGGCGAGAAACGCGCCAGCGAGCCACGCAATGAGGGCCTGCGGGCCACCCATGGCTTTGATGACAAGGGAACTGACGACGAATGGGCCGATGCCGACGATCTCGATCATGTTGAGGGCGACCGCTTCTTTGAGGCCGAGGCCGCGCTCGAGCGAGGGCGGTGATTGGGCGAGTTGGGGGGATGGAGGGGAAATGGACATGCGCAGCGAGAATAACAAAAGGGCGTCAATCCTCCTACGGGATGCGGTGGGAGAAAGATAATCGACAATAGAAAATAGAAAATGGAAAAGTGAACAGAAAACAGCGAGCGGGGGATTGATTGCATCATTTAGCCCGCCTCGGCAGGCGGCCGCTACAAGGGCGGATTTGTTTTGCGATGGTGGGATGGGGCGGCTACACTCCTAGCGAGGAGAGCGCAGGCCCGCCTTGGCTCTCCGTTCAAACATGAAACGAAATTTTATTTTGGCGATGCTGGGCGTGTGCGCGTTGCTGCTTGCGCCGTGCGATTCGGTTGCGGGAGATCTTTCGTTGCCGCCGGGCACCGACTCGATTCTGGAGCACATTTATTCGGGGCGAAGCGATCTGGCGATTCCGGAGGCGCAGGCGCTGGAGCGCGAGCGGCCCGAGCATCCGCTGGGATACTTGCTTGACGCCGAAGCGCGCTGGTGGGAGATCTGGTGCCTTTCGGCGGAATACAAATACGGGATGAACTTGCCGCTGCACCGGGGAAAGTTGGCAACGGATCAGGAATACCTGAATCTTGCGGCAAAAGCGGAATCGCTGGCGACAGCCAGCCTGGCGAAGCACGAATCGGGCGAGATGCACCTGTACGCCGGAATGGCGGAGGCGCTGGCCGCGAGGATGTATGGCTTGCGCGCGGAAAACCGGGCGGCCGCTCGCGCAGGCGTCCATGCGAGAGAAAATCTTCTGCGGGCGCTGGCGCTTGATCCGTCGCTTTACGACGCGGACATGGGGCTGGGGCTTTACAACTACTATGTGGACACGCTTTCGACGGTTGCGCGGGTGCTGCGCTTTTTCATGGGCATTCCCGGCGGATCGAAAGAAGAGGGTATCCGGCAATTGCGGCAGGCCATGGACCACGGGCAGTTGACGCCGGCGTTGGCACGATACTACCTGGCGATTTGCCTGCACCTTTACGATCGGAAGTACGATCAGGCGTTGCAAGCGGCGACGCCGCTGGTTGAAAAATACCCGCAGAATCCGATCTTCCGGCTGGTCCGGGGCGACCTGTACGCGAAGCTGGGAAGAAAAGAGCTGGCGATCGCGGATTACCGGGCTGCGGTTGCCGCACCGATCAGCGATGCGGGCTGCCGGAAGAAGATCGAGCAACTGGTGAAGGAGTCGCTGGCAGCGCAGGGCGCGGGCCACTTGCAGGGCGACTCCGGGCTTTGAGCCTGCGGCAGCCTGCGCCATAATAGGGGCCTGGGTTTGTGGACAGGAGTCAGGTACCCGGGTCCCAAGAGGATCTGGGTGGCCGGTCAACGCGGCCACGGTTTTTCGCATCTCAACCCAATCAGGCAGACGAAGTTCCTTTCTCTCCCATGACGAGAGAAACGGACGCACAGGTGAGCCTTGGGCGAAGGAGTATCCATGAAGCGGGTTTTGACAGCGGTGGCTGTCGCAGGTTTCGCGTTCGGTCTGTTGGCCGGATGCAACGATTACAACAACTCGATCCAATACAACACCGGGGCGACGCTGACGAATATCGCGCCGGTGGGGCTGCCCGCGGGAAGCACGTCGTTTTTATTGACCGTGAACGCCAGCCCCGCGAACGGGTTCAACAGCACCAGCGTGATTCAATGGAACGGGCAGAAGCTGACCTCGACGTTTGTGGACGTCACCACCCTGACCGCCACGGTCCCGGCGAGCCTGCTGACTAAACCGGGAACGGCTTTTGTCAACACGCTGAGCGCGCAATCGGGCACCGGGCAAAACGGTCTTTCGAACACGCTGGCCTTCAACATTTACGGTGCGCCGAATCCGGTGCCGACGCTGAGTTCGGTGTCGCCGGCGACGGCGCCCGCTTGCGGCACGAACTGCGCGAATGCTTCGGTGACCATCACCGTGACGGGAACGAATTTTCTCCCTGCGTCGAATAATGGCGGCTCGCTGGTGACGTTTGCCGACCAGCTGACCCCAATGCAACAGGGGGCGTCGCTGACCATCACCAGTTTTTCGACCACGCAGATACAGGCGGTGGTTCCGGGCACGTTTCTGGCGAATCCGGACACGGCGACGATCGTGGTGACAAATCCGGGGAACGGACTTTGCACCCAACCCAGCTGTTTGCCGCTGGTGGGTGGCGGGAGCAGCAACCCGCCGTTTTCGTTTTTAATTGGGGGCGGGGCTCCGGCAGTGGCAGTGACGTCGGCAATGGCCATGGTTGCGGAAGAGACGCCGGCGATCAGCCAGGATGGGCGGTATGTGGCGTACAGCTCGCAGCAGAGTCAGGTGAACCAGATTCTGCTGAAAGATACATGCATGGGTGTTTCCAACGGATGCAGCGTGAATACGCGCGTGGTTTCCGTTGCGGCGGATGGTACTGCCGGGAATGCGGACAGCCATAACGCGGTGGTGACTCCTGACGGGCGGTACGTGGCGTTCAGTTCGGCGGCGACGAACCTCGTTGCAGGCGCGCCGGCGGGGCGGCAGGTCTACATGCACGATACGTGCATCGGGGCGGACAACACTTGCAAGCCCGCGACGACTTTGATTTCCACCGATTCGCAAGGCGCGTTGAACGGGACAGAGAGCATTTTGCCTTCGATCAGTTCAACGGGGAGATATATAGCGTTTGTCGCCATCACGCCGACCAACGCGACGCCGATTGCCAGCGCGGTTACCGCGAATCCGCAGGCCGCGACGAACAGTGGCTTGCGGCAGGTGTTCCTGCGCGATACTTGCCTGGGCGCTACGAATTGCACGCCACAGACGACGCGGATTTCGATGATGCCGGGGGATGCTCCCGCCAATGGAACGAAGCCCGCGGGGCCCGCGATCAGCGCTGTAGCCAAACAGATCGCGCTGGCCGATGGAAAGACGGCGACAGTGTTCACGCCGAGCGTCGCGGTGGATGAGGGCGTGGTGCTGGCGGTTCCGAAGGAACAGTAGCGCGGGCAATCGTGGTTCGTGGCCTGTGTTCGGTGGCCCGAAGAACAGAAACTTTCCAAACGAAAAATTGAGCGAAGATTTTACGTTGAGATCCTTCGCCTATCTCCGGTTTTTGGAGTCCGGTGCTTCCAAACCACCACCTGGATTCCACCGGAGTCCACAAACCGGACCTCATCGGATAGGCTCAGGATGACAGTTTTTAGTTATTTAGCGACAGAGACACGTCTCGGCCTGCCGAGAAATATCCGTAGGAAAAAAATTAGTTGAAGCGGACCTTGAGGTCCGGGCGCTTTTCGAGGCGCACGGAATCGACGAAGCGGACCTGGCGTTCGTCGAGGGTCAGAATCATGGACGAGGTGCGAATGCCCTCGCCGAAGAAGCGCACACCCTTGAGCAGGTTGCCGTCTGTGACACCACAGCATGCGAAAATAATTTTCTTGCCGGGGGCAAGGTCCTCGGTGTCATAGATGCGCTTGGTGTCCGTAACGCCCATTTTTGCGAGGCGCTCCGCGTCCTGCGGCTTGCTGATCACGAGGCGCGCCAGAATCTGGCCGTTGAGGCATCGCAGGGCCGCGGCGGTAAGAACCCCTTCCGGAGCGCCGCCGGTGCCCATCACCATGTGAACGCCGGTGCCGATGACGGCGGCAGAAATGCCAGCGGACAGATCGCCGTCGCCAATCAGGCGAATGCGAGCCCCCACCTTGCGAATCTCTTCGATCATTTTTTCGTGACGGGGGCGGTCGAGGACCATAACGACAAGATCTTCGACGTCGCGGTCCAGGCGCTTGGCGACGGACTTGAGGTTGTCGGCGACGGGCGCATCAAGGTCAACGGCTCCCTTGCATGAGGGGCCGACAATCAGTTTTTCCATGTAGAGATCGGGCGCGTGAAGAAGGCCACCACTTTCGCTGGCCGCGAGGACGGCGATGGAATTGGGAGCGCCGGTGGCGCAGAGGTTGGTGCCTTCCAGAGGGTCAACGGCGATATCCACCGAAGGGAAAAGGGACTTGGGGGCGTGCTGGGCGAGGCCGACTTTCTCGCCGATGTAAAGCATGGGGGCTTCGTCGCGTTCGCCTTCGCCGATGACGATGGTGCCGTCCATTTCGACTTCATCCATGGTTTTGCGCATGGCTTCGACGGCGACTTCGTCGGCTTTGTGGCGATCGCCGAAGCCCATGGTGCGGGCGGCTGCGATGGCGGCATTTTCAACTACGCGCAGGAATTCAAGGCTAAGTTGTTCTTCCATGTTGGCGCCCTCCGCGGACGCAATCATAGGGCAAAGTGCGGCTTAAGGTCGATATGGGTGTTGGAAGCGATAGAGCGAGCCCGACATCTGTACGGGGCAATCGCACAGCAACAGTGAAATCATTGTACTTGTTCTTTGCCCGGAAGTGGACGAATAAGCCCGTTGATGAGGAATGGGTCGGTAAACTCTGTCGTCTCGCCGGCGTGCTTTTCCTTAACTGGGAGCAGGCGAGCGGAAAGCGGCTTGTTCCATTTGACCGAGAGGGTGGCGACGTCGCCGATGACGCGTGCGAGTTCTTCGACGGTGATGTTGCCGGGGAGAGGAATAGTGTCGAGGCCGGTGGCGCAAACGGCGGAGTAGCTGAGGAGTTGGTCGAGAGAGAGGCGGCCCTGATTCCAGCGCTCAGCCAGCGTAGGGTCTTCGAGAACAGGCAGCATCACGCCGGAATAGCCTGTGCGGCGGGCGCCGATATCTTTTAGCGCGGAGGTGATGACGCCGACGGCGGTCATGGTGCCGCTGGATCCGAGCGGCTGTTTGGAAATGGCTTCGATGGCCGCGCCGATGGACACGCCTTGAGACGAGGCGGGGGAAAGATCGAGCCCCATGTAGATCCATCCCTGCTCGCGGTCGATGCGCAGCGCGGCGTCTTCGACGTCGAATGCGGCGTTGACGAGCGCGTCGGCGATCTGGCGCTTGGCTGCGGCGAGATCGGGAGCGTTTTGTGCCGCGGTAGTGAGGAGGCCGGCGGAGGCGAGGCCGATGGCGAACTGGCGGCCGGCGCCGGTGTGATACGCGCCGGGGAAAAAGGGTGAGTAGGGCGGGACGCTGGCGTTGGCGGCGAAGTGGAAATTGCCTTCGCTGTGCTCGGTGGTTTCGGAAAGCTTTTTGATGACGCGTGCGGCGGCGTT